>WNFM01096856.1_pt1 | contig 20267 bp, 18 predicted proteins | sample 5400271 | NCBI WGS metagenome assembly WNFM01 (sample SAMN13153352, study PRJNA577476) | soil metagenome | isolation source: 60 cm saprolite on Douglas fir-dominated hillslope | place: USA:California | collected 2013-09-17
GGCTAAGCGCACGTATGCGGTATCAAAGGGAACGGTGTATCAAGGAGATGTGCTGACAGTCAATAAGTATCAGATGCGTCTGCCTAATGGCGAAGAGATTGAACGAGATATTGTTGAGCGCCCTGAGAGTGTGCTCGTGCTGCCAGTTGGTCAAAAGGGAATGGTCTTGCTTATCGAGGAATACGATTTAGGTGCTGAAACCTGGCAACTGACAATACCAGGGGGGAAAGTAACTGACCCTACACCCGACGGCATACGTAAGCAAGCCGAGATAGAGTTGCGTGAAGAAATTGGGTATCGTTCTGGTCAGCTAGAAAAGCTCTTGGATTTTTATAGTCATCCAGGGTATATTGGGCATAAGGTGCATCTATTGGTTGCTCATGATTTAGAATGGGACCCGTTGGAGATGGAGGATGGGGAAGAAATACGAGTGCATACGTTTACACTGGAAGAGGCCTTAGAGGCAACGAAGATAGATTATCGGTGTGATCCTGAGGCTGCGTTAGCTTTGTGGTTATATTCTGGTAGGAGTGTCTTACGGTCTAATTGAGTAAGATTTGTGAACAATTTGCAATTTCCTCATTTGTTGCCAAAACCCTTACAAAGAATGGAAACGCTTTATATCTAACTCATTGTCTATCCTATGCAGAAAAGCTATAATAATGTTAAATATTGTGATTGGAAGAGCTTGAAGTCGTAATATTTATGAGCGGTCAAAAAGAAGCCTCGATCCCGGTCTCTCTGTTTTATTCCTATGCATTAGCCGACGAGGAGCTACAGCAGGAATTGGACAAACATTTGCGTGGCCTTTGTCTGCAAGGTTTAATTCACACATGGGATTATCGTCAAATCACACCAGGAACTGATTGGAAACGTACCATTGAAATGCAGTTCTTAACTGCTTCTATAATCCTCTTGCTGATTAGCCCGGACTTTATGGCCTCGAATCGTTGTTGTATGCAGATGATGCGGGCTCTGGAACGTCATCAAGCTAACGAAGCGCAAGTCATTCCAATCCTCCTACGCCCTTTGGATTGGGAAGGCGCGCCTTTCGCTTATCTCCTTCCTCTTAATGCGAAGGCCATAACAGAATGGCAGAATCGTGACGTCGCATTTCGTAGTGTTGTACAGCGAATTCGCAGAGTTATCGAAGGAGTTGATTCCGGTATATCAGGGAGGCTGCCCCTTATTTTTATGGCAACAGGTTTACAAGCTGATTTTGTACCTCGCCCTCATGAATTTGAAGCCGTGAAACTGAACCTCCTTAGTGATCATCGAGAAAAGTTTATTGCCTTAACCGCAGCTTTGCGAGGTGCGGGAGGTTATGGTAAAACAACCTTGGCACAAGCCATTTGTCATGATCCTGATATTCAAGCTGCATTTTCTGATGGTATTCTCTGGGTGACCCTCGGAGAGAAACCCGTAAACCTTCTTGGGAAAGTAGAGGACCTCATTTTCTATTTGAGTCATGAACGACCCGGTTTTACGAGTGTTGAGGCTGCATCTGCATGGTTGAGGGACCTTATGAAAGATCAGTCTCTTTTATTAGTCATCGATGATGTATGGCAGAAATCTGACCTCGATCCTTTTTTACAAGCGGGGTTGGATTGCGTGTGCCTTATTACTACACGGAATGATGCTGTCTTGCCACCAGAAGCAAAGCGTATCCAGGTAGATGCGATGCGCCAAGAAGAAGCAGTGCAATTGTTATGTAAGGGACTAGAAATTGATGATCATTTACACAAGTACAGGAAAATCCTTTCTGAGTTTGTTAAGCGATTGGGAGAATGGCCGTTACTACTCGCACTTGCGAATGGTGTTTTACGAGAGCGTGTTAACCGCTATCATCAGAGCTTGTCAGAAGCCTTAATATATTTACAAAAAGCGATGGACAAACGAGGAGTCTTAGCTTTTGACGCCAAAAATACACAAGCACGTAAGGATGCTGTAATTAGAACATTAGAAGTCAGTCTTTCCTTACTAAATGCAGAGGAATATACCCGTTACCAAGAACTGGTAGTGTTTCCAGAAGATGTCGCAATACCAATTGCGACATTGCATAAGTTCTGGCATGCAATGGGGGGACTGGATGAGCAAGATACCGACGAATTGTGCCAGCGGTTGTATAGTTTATCCCTATTATTAGCATTCGATATCACCGTAAAAACCATACAGATACACGATGTGCTAAGAGGTTATTTAAAGTTGAAAGTAGGTAAAGAGTGTTCATTCTTACACAAACAGTTGCTAAGTACCTACGGTCTAAAACGATGGACAGAACTATCTTATGACGAACCTTATCTGTGGAAGCATCTTGCATATCACTTAATTGAAGCTGAACTCCAGGAAATACTTGTAACCACAGTAAAAGATTTACGCTACTTGGCAACAAAAGCTTACCTATGTGGTACCTCTAGTATAGAAGTTGATCTTGAACTTGCTCAAAAACAAAATCCTGTTGATAGTTCTCTACCCCTTCTAAGGCGCCAGATAATTAATATGAGTCATCTTCTAAATAGATGTGAGACCCTAAAAGATGCCAGTTGTACTTTATTGAGTCGCCTCTACGATTTACACAAGTTATTCCGTTTATGTAGGGTATTCGAAAATGAGATTACGCATCCCTTACTTAAGCCCTGGTATCCCTTGCCGAGCTTACTTTCAGCGGCATTGGTACGTACATTACAAGGTCATAGGGCAGAGGCGCATGGTTGCGCCATCAACCCTGATGGTACCTGGATAGTCTCGACCTCTACTGATCAGACACTCAAGATATGGGATGCTCATACTGGTGTCGAACGTTTTACGTTGCAGGGACATCAAGCAGATGTGAGGGGTTGTGCCATCAGTCCTGATGGTACCTGGATAGTCTCGGCTTCTGCTGATGACACACTCAAGATATGGGATGCTCGTACTGGTAGGCAGCGCCTCAATATGCAGGGACATATGAGTGCAGTGCGTAGATGTAGGGTCAGTCCGAACGGAGAGTGGATAGTCTCGGCTTCTTGGGATGGAACACTTAAGATATGGGATGCAAATACTGGTGCCGAACGCATGACTCTGCAAGGTCATAAGGCAGAGGTAAATGACTGCGCCGTAAGTTCTGATAATAGTTTGATTCTATCGGCCTCCTGGGATACTACAGTGAAGGTTTGGGATGCACGAACCGGTATTTGTTTTATTACATTTTATACTGATGAACCTCTCTTCAGTTGTGCATTTCATCCTGATGGGAAACATCTAGTAGCAGGGGGAATGGGAGACGTCTATTTTCTCTGTTTTCTAAAATAGAGGCATTTGATTGTTTGTCACTTTAATTCATTTGTCTTGGTTTCTCTAATTTTCCTCGCGATGTTTGTAATCTCGTGTGTTATGCTCTCCCTTGGGGCATTAACTACCTGTCTGAGTGAAAGCTCAATGACGGTGTGAAATCTATGAGTACCTGCCTCATTTGAGCGTACCTTTTTGAGTAGTTGTGTGAACTGACTTCTCAAGCGTGATCAAAGCGGGTGACTTGCGTTTTTGTGAGTTCCTGCCTTCCAAGCAGGATAATATAAATTCACATTTAATGTGTTATAATGTTATATGGAAGCATTGACCAACTGACTATAAACAACTATGACCGGATAGCTTTTTCGTGCTTCCAAATTGTTCGTTTATGTGAACTGGCTTCTCAAGCCTTAGTAAATCAACCGGCCGGTATTTTTGTGATTGACTGACTGTTAACCGGTAGGTTACAGGTTCGAATCCTGTTCGAGGAGCCAAAAGCCCAGGAACTGGTTTCCTGGGCGCTTTTTATTGCAAGCGGATGGGTTTACTCCTCTCTATCATGGTAAGAAAAGTGGCTTTGTGAGCCACCGGCTTTTCATGAAAAGCGCGAGATGAATCGGACTTCGTTGAAGCGCCTCGCCAACTTTCTAGAGACGCAAAAAGAGCAAGATCGGAGAAGTTTTGTCCTTCCTTCTGTGCTACACTGTTGCTTGTCGAGCACAGACGCGCTTTGGCATGAACTCTCGTTCAGACTCGACAAAGAAAGAAGAGGTGGAAACAATGTTTCACAGCGTCGTCGCGACGGTGTTGTTCGTACGAGACCTGGACAGATCGGTGTTGTTCGTACGAGACCTGGACAGATGTATGACGTTTTATCGGGACACGCTCGGGCTTGAGGTGCAAGAGAGCGATCCCGATTCTGTCTCTTTCCAGATGGAAAACGTGTACTTTCTCCTGCTGGAGGTCTCAGCCGCCGCACACCTGATCAGTGAGGAGCCGCTTGAGCTGAAGATCGAGGGAGGGCCTCGAGGTCTTCTGGCCGCTGGTGTTGAGGATGTCGACGCCGCATACGAGGCGCTCAAGGCCAAGGGAGTCACGTTTCTCAGACCCCCAACTAACCAGTCCTGGGGGCTGCGCACGGCGCACTTTGCCGATCCAGAAGGCAACCTCTGGGAGATCAACCAGTCCCTTGGATCGAAGCCAGAGGGGTAGGCGAAGCCGTTCTGGCCGCGCTCGCCGGGCCATCGCGGCACGGCTGAGTAGACACCTGACGCCTTGCAGGTGTTTCTTTAGAGCTGTAAATTGAGTTCTTCGTCTCAGACTGACTCCCGGCTCGAGCGGATGGCGACGATGTGTGCTCATGAACGAACGGAGGTATCAGCACATGAAATGTGACCTCGGAGATATCGCGATCTTCTATGAAACCTACGGCACCGGTCGGCCCATCGTGATGTTGCCTGGGATTCCGAGCGATCACCGCGTCATGGCACGGTTCATGGAACCCCTCTTCACGCAGCGGGACGGCTGGATGCGCCTCTATCCTGACTTGCCCGGCACGGGGCGCACCCCGGGCGTGGACCGTCTGGCCACGCAGGATCAGATGCTCGACGCTGGGCTGGCGTTCATCGACACGGTCATCCCCGGTCAACGCTTCGTGGTCGCCGGCCTGTCCTATGGTGGGTACTTGGCCCGTGGCGTGGTCTACCGCAGGGCAGCGTTGATTGATGGCGTGCTGCTCTGTGCGCCCCAGGTGAAGGCGGAGCCCGCACAGGCCCATCTCCCACCCAGGACCACGCTGGTGGAAGACCCGACGCTGGTGGCCCAGTTAGAGCCGGGCATCGCGGGCCTCGTCGTGGTGCAGAGCCACACGGTGGTCGAGGCGGTGCGCGACGTGCTGGCGGAGGTCCAGATAGCCGACCACACCTTCCTCGCGCGGCTGGAGGCGGCCGGTCCCTTTTCCTTTGACGTGGACACCCTGCCCGCCCCCTTTGGTGGCCCCACGCTCATGCTGACCGCACGACAAGACCACCTCTGTGGATACCGGGACGCCTGGGATCTGCTGGACAACTACCCCAGAGCGACCTTCGCTGTGCTCGATCGGGCCGGAACATTTTGTGAATATCGAACAGGATGTGCTGTGCCAGGCCCTCATGCGCGAGTGGCTGGATCGGGTGGTATGCTATCCCCCATTGTCAAGACAAAAATGACCCGAAAATAAGAGTGAACTCAGTCATATGGGCTCCCCTCTCTCCCCGTACTCATCATCGTGAGCAGTTGCCCAATGGAGGCTTGATAGTCTTCACCTGGCTTGGCCAAGACCGCGAGCACTCCCAGTAATAAGCCAAACTTTTGACATAGTCTTTTCCTTCATTTTCTTCAATTTGCAACCTGTTACGGATGAAGAGAACATCGTAGATAGGGGATGGAGAGCAAGGTGAGAGCGTATTCCAGCGTCACACTCCTTCTGCTTCTTGCGAGACATCCATCACACGTCCGCTTCTCGGCTCTGTCGCGTCTGAAGTGGCGCGTAATCGACGCTGGTGAGCTCAACTGAGAGATCCCACAGACGCGCTGCGGTTCGTGGGTTCTCCTCTTGCTCATTGACCGGTTCTACATGTGGATACCCACGCAGCGCAAACAAACCGTCAGGGCCAGTGCGTTCCCCGCCTTGGAGATCGGGAGAGAGTGCCGCGTAAAGTTGTGGTAAGGCTCCCATCTGCGCACTTTGACTCATGAAAAGACGCATGGCGGCCTCGCCGAAGCGTTCCAGGATCGACCCCGAGGCCGCCTGGCTGGTCGATTGGAGTTCCGTGCGCGCATATCCCGGATGGGCCGACACACTGATCGTGGTCGATCCGGCGCGAGCCAGGCGGCGTTGCAGTTCGTCGGCAAAAAGCAATGTGGCGAGCTTGCTTTGGCCGTATGCTCTCGAACGATCATAAGAGTGTTTCCCATTGAGATCGTCAAAGTCGATGCGGCCATGCGCAAACATACGAGCGATGCTGGTCAGTGTTACCACACGACTGTGTGGGGTGCTGAGCAAGGTGGGCAGCAGCAGACCGGTCAGGGCGAAATGCCCCAGGTAGTTCGTGGCAAACTGCGCCTCAAAGCCATCTGGCGTTTCTCGACGGGGAATAGCCATGACGCCAGCGTTGTTAAAGAGCAGATCGAGGCGATCGTGGGTGTGCTGAATGGTATCCGCGCACTCATGCACTGAAGCCTGTGAGGCCAGGTCGAGTTGAGCCAATTCGACTGAGGCACCTGGTACGCTCTGCTTGATCTCGGCCTCAGCCTGGCGTGCTTTTGTAAGGCTCCGGCAAGCCATAATCACATGCGCTCCTCTGGCAACCAGCGCGCGGGTCGTTTCCAGGCCAAGGCCACTGTTCGCGCCAGTGACGAGCGCTACCCGTCCATGCAGATCGGGGATATCGTTGACAGTCCACTTGTTCATAAGATTCCTCCTCTTATCGGATGAATATTCATTCGGATGACGATAAAAAAATTTACGGCATCACAGCCTGATAGCAGGCATCCGCAATGGCTTCCAACGTACGATCGTCGAGAGCGGGAAGACCAGCACGGCGGTGCTTGGCCACCCGTGCAGCAACCCCAATGGTGAGTTCGTACAGGGCATCTATCGGCAGATCTTTCACAGGATGCTGGGCATCACCAAAGGCCAGACGATACAACTCCGGTAATTGTTCTTCTTCTACCACTTCGCCGACCGGTATCTGCGGATGATAGTAAGGCGAGTTCTCGTATTGATCAAGGAACCGGGCCTCGACCTGGTGTGTATGGTAGAAGTGGTAGGCATTCAGCCACATCCGTCGAAAGGCTATCTCGCGTGGCAACGCCGGTACGTTCCCTGCCACGAGGGCGCGATTGAAGATGGTTTTCACGTGTCGATATAACGCGTGGATCAAGTCATCTTTGTCCACAAAGTGGTGATAGATTGTTCCGGCACTCGCGCCAGATCGCCTGGCGATCAGCGACATCGGCGTATCGTGAAAGCCACGCTCGGCGATCAATTCCAGTGCCGCCTGAAGAATCGCTTCCCGTTTCTCCATACTTGTCCTTGTCCTTCTGCCAACTCTATTCGAATGAACGTTCATTCGAATAGTACATCAGAGGCGAGGTGTTTGTCAAGGGGTGGAGAAAAAGAGTGAGGCGACTGCCTCACTCTTTTTCTGCCTATCGAGGATTTTTCAACAGGAGAAAAGCTACCACAGCCATTGCTAAAGACAGGACAACACCAATAGCGAAGGTCAGCTGTGGGGTGATCCAGGGTCCAACAAGAGCCTGAGCAAGCGGACCGAGCATCACAGCAAGAGAGATGGCTGATCCACGCATGCCCATCACCTGACCGCGATTTTTATCGGTCGTGGCACCCAGATAGATGCCGCCCAGAGCTGGCCCGGCGAAGGCACAGCCCAGTCCTGCCAGTGCCGCTCCCGCAAGCAAAAGTGGATAGAGGGGAGCGGCGAACATAAACACATTGAGGGCGCCGAAGAGCACGCTGCCGACCACGATGAGCGGCTTCTTCGGCCACCTCTCCGAGAGGCGTCCCAGGAAGAGTGGGGAAATCGCCAGAGCCAGGCCAAAGACACTGATAATCAGGCCATATTGGGCCGTCGTATAGTGCAGCACCTTCTCAAAAAAGAAGGGATATTGCGGGAAAACAAAGGGATAGGTGAAGATCAGGCCGAAATCGATCAGCAGGAACGGAGCAAAGAGCCAGATCAAGCCAGCAAGGCTCAATTCCTGCGTATTTTTCGCTTTTGACCCTCGATGGGCTTTTTGCTGTCGGGCCTCTCTCCGCACGTGTTCTGGCAGGGTTTCTGGCACCATGAACACTGCCAGCAGAGAAGCCACCAACGCGATGGCAGCCGAGAACAAGAAGGGGCTGGTAAAACCCAGGGCTTGATAGAGGAAGCCACCAATGCCAGGGCCCAGTGCGATACCAGTTGCCTGTGCCGTCGTGAGAAAGCCAATCCAGCGCCCTTGTTTCTCCAGGGCAATAGTATCGCCCACCATTGCCATAGAGGCAGGTATCAAGCCAGAAATCAACATGCCTTCAACAAAGCGAATGAGAATGAACAACAGCGGGACATTCACGAACGCCAGTGCGAGATTGGTGACAATAAAACCAGCCAGAGAAATGAAGAGAATAGGTTTACGACCAATGCGACCAGCCCATATCCCCATCGGAGTGCTAAAGAGGAACATCCCCAGACCGAAGGCACCTTCCATCAAAGCCAGGGTCTCAGCTCCCAGCCCCAATGCTTGCAAGCGCTGGGGGAAGACGGGCATGATGATAGCAAACCCGGTCATCAACAGGGTTACGCAACCTATCAGGAACGTCAGAGCGATGGTGATAGGCCTCGATTGTTTGACAGGGGGAGCCGTGGTGGGTTCTGCAATCACTGCATCTTCCTTCGTTCCGGTGGCTGTTTCATAATCGAGGAGCGTTGTATGCATATGTTTCATCCTTCTGTAGATTGTTGTTCTCTTTCGTTCTGAGTGTATGGCTTGCATTTTGCAAGTACCCTCTATGTATCTCTTCTTCTTGCCCTTTGCAAAACCGGAAAGCAGAGGCGGCACGCGCCTCCCCGTGGTAGAGCGCGAATACTCGGCTTTATCCTTAGTGGAGGTTTTGGGTGTAGATTTGATCTCTAGATGAGCCAAAATGTGACAATGAAATGGGTGAGCAAGCCGGCTAACGCTTTTTGCATGGGCTGGCTCTGCGGGCTGTGTGGAGGAGCGAAAGCAACGTTGTTGGAACGTGTTTCATTCTGCGTTTTGCATACCTACGCGAATTTACTGATAAGACTCTCGGGGCCTGAAAAAACGGAGCCACCGCTTTGCACGGTTTCGCGGATGAGTCGGATCATCTTCTCTTTCTCGGCATTCATCAGAGCTATCCAAGCTGCAGGGGCAGCGGTTTGCGGATCGTACTCAGCGCTCCAGTTGGCCATTTCCACCAGGATCGGAATGAGATCCAGACCTTTTTCAGTCAAGACATACATCTCTTTTCGCTTCTCTGTCTCATGGTGCTTTTTCATTAGAATGCCTTTTTGCTCAAGATGAGCAAGGCGGAGGGCTAAGATGTTGGTCGCAATCCCTTCTTCTGACGCTAAGAACTCACCATAGGTGTTCTTCCCAAAGTAGACTATATCACGGATGATTAAAAGCGACCACGGATCGCCGACCGTTTCCAGGGCAAAGTTGATTGGGCAGTCCGAGCGCCTGTGTTGTTTGTGCTTCATGATGAGATTGATCTCCTGATCGATCCTGCGCGCCGCGTGTCATGTGAGATGGCACCGGTCGTCAGATTGGACGCGCTAGCATTTCCGGTTTTTTTTCTTGGCTTTGGAATAGTATAGTATCGGCACTTGTAAATTGCAAGTCCTCAATGATGGCGAAGGAGAATGAATATGAGAAATGCAGTGAGCGTTCAACTTCCCATCTAATACGGCACGTAACAAGAAGGAAAATTTAAGGAGGAAACATTTATGCAATCGGCTACTCAAACGCAAACGGCCTCTAAGACAAAGCTGTGGGCCGGACGGATCATGACCGCCCTACCCGTCCTGTTCCTGCTCTTTGACGGCGTCACTCACCTGATGAAGATCGCTCCTGTCGTGGATTCATTCAATCTGCTCGGATATCCCGTGAGCCTGGCTCTGGGTCTCGGGATCCTCGAACTGGTGTGTGTCGTCGTCTATGTGATCCCGCCCACCTCCATCCTTGGCGCGATCTTGCTGACAGGCTATCTTGGTGGCGCAGTCGCTGCCCACGCGCGCATCGGCGATCCCCTCGTCAGCCACGTCCTCTTCCCGGTCTATGTCGGCGTGCTGGTCTGGGGAGGGCTTTACTTGCGCAACGAGCGGCTGCGCGTACTCCTTCCTCTGCGAAGGTAGCCAGGGGCGCCTCAAGATCACCAAGCTGGCGCTCTCCCTGTCAATGCCAACTTTCACCTAGTGGAATCTCTGGTGCGGTGTGGTGGGGAGAACTGACCGCCTCCGCCGCGCCCTTGCTTTGAATCCATGACGATTTTACCCATGTGCCGCGGTTGAGAAAAGCATGGAAAGCTGATATGATTGATATGCACGTCATACACGACTCACAGGGGAAAATAGATGAACACTCAACATCCATCACATTCACACCAGCATCCACGGGTTGCTTCCGACAAGGTCGGACCTGATGACCTGCGCTACGCCGACCTTGTCCGCAGGGGATTTAACAAGCGATTCGCAGGCAAGCCCGACTATGTGCGCCTCGTCGGCTCCACTGAGCAGGTGGTGGACGCCGTGCAGGATGTCGTGCGCGATAAGCTGCGGGTGGTGGTGCGCAGCGGAGGACACTGCCTGGAAGGCTTTGTGGCGGACCCGGCGGTGCGAGTCGTCATCGACACCTCGTTGATGACGAGCATCTATTACGACCCGGACATGGGCGCTTTCGCCGTCGAGTCTGGTGCCACGCTCGGCGAGGTGTATCGGAAGCTGTTCCTGGGCTGGGGAGTGACCATCCCAGCTGGCATTAGCCCCAGCATCGGAGTCGGTGGGCACGTGCTCGGCGGCGCCTTCGGCTACTTGTGCCGGCAGCACGGACTGGCAGTCGACCACCTCTACGGCGTCGAGGTAGTCGTGGTGGAGGAGGATGGGACCGCCAGGAGCGTGGTGGCGACCCGGGAGCCGGGAGACCCCAACCGCGACCTGTGGTGGGCACATACGGGCGGAGGCGGAGGCAACTTCGGCATCGTCACCCGGTATTGGTTCAGGTCACCGGGAGCCAGTGGGACCGATCCCGCCAGGCTGTTGCCCAAGGCACCTCCCTCGGTGCTGAGGTTCAAAACGCAGTGGAACTGGGAAGATATCGACGAGACGGCCTTTACCCGGCTGGTGCGCAACCACGGGAATTGGTGCGAGCACAACAGTGAGGCGGACTCCCGCGCCGCCCGTCCGGCAAACTCGAACTGACAGGAGTGCTGACCGCCGGGGCAGAGGCCGAGCAGCTCCTCGACGAGCACCTGCTCGCCATCAATGAGGGCGTCGGCGTAGCTCACACCCGTGAAGTCGACAGGACCTCCTGGCTGGCCTTTGCCCTCTATCCCTTCCCTGATTTAGTCGATAACGCGTCACAGGGCGGCATCTTCAAGCTCAAGGATGCATTCCTCCGCAAGCGCCTCACGGATCGCCAGATCGCAGTCGCTTATCACTACCTGACTCGGACCGATCACGATGTAGCGGGTGGGCTGGGCATGGCAACCTACGGAGGAAAAGCGAACACGGTGGCACCGGACGCGACGGCCTCAGCCCAACGGGAATCGATTCTCACCATGTCTTGCTCGACCGGCTGGGCAGACCCACAGGACGAAGCGCGGAGCCTGGCCTGGGTTCGCCAGTTCTACCGGGACCTCTTCTCTGACACCGGTGGCGTGCCCGTGCCCGGCGAGGTCGGCAACGGCGCCCTCATCAACCACCCCGACGTGGACCTTGCTGATCCGGAGTGGAACACCTCCGGGGTCCCCTGGCACACGCTGTACTACAAGGACAATTACCCTCAGCTCCAGCAGATCAAGGCCCGCTGGGATCCCCGCAACGTCTTTCACCACGCCTTGTCCATCCGCCCCATCTAAGAGCGTACCTGAAAAGGGAGAGGGTTTGGAGTAAAATGGGGGTATGAACAGAGTCGAAATCAGGACCGATCCTGACCGCATCAGCCAGTATACTATGTTTAGAACAGGTCGGGTGGTGTGACGTCTGCGCCACTCAGGGCGGCAATAACAAGTAACACCACGATGAGAAGGAGTCCTATCCAGAGCATCGGGTATTTTTCCTTTCATTTGTCTCTTGATGATATGTCCAGAACAGGTTGGGAATTCTTCCAGTTCTAGTATGCACGAAACGAGGCTATCACACTATAAAACATGCCACAGTACGAATGTGGCGTTTTCCACATGAGCCTTCCACCAGGTGAAAGTCTGCATTTACAGGGGGGGAAATGTCGCTTTCAGATATAGGTTTTTTGGCACCATGCATGGAAAGTGGCCTTGTCCCCGTAGGGGCGGGGGTGGTGATGGGTTGGGGGGGGACCCTTGCGGATGTCGTCTCCCCCGGAGACCGAGCGCCCTCGTCCCTCACCATTGAAGGACGAAGGGCGACCACAAGGGATGTCGTCTCCCCCGGAGACCGAGCCCCACGCCACATCCCTCCCTCTCCCGCCCCTACGGACGAGGGGCTCGTCATGAGATGGCTTGGAAAGATCTACGTGTGTGTAATGGTCCTCGGTTTCGATTTTTAGTTCCCGCTACTGAATAAACTTATAGGGCAAGCTCATATCACATCATATAAACTTTATGATATAATCTCCTTATTAGGCATTAACTACCTGCCTAATTGATAGCTCAATTAAATGCACTGCTTCCGCCTGGTCGAACATGTCCATGCGGGAAAGATGTCTAGCATTATTTTGTCAAGGCTCTCACTACCTCGGGTAATTTCACTGCTGGCATCTGAACCATCAGTGCAACCACACACGTCCTTATCATCTTTATTTGGTGAGACCACTTTTGTGTCTCACAGAGGAGGAACTATGGATCGTATGCAAGGACTCTGGCGGTACCCCATCACTCGTGTCGTTGTTCTGGCGATCTTCCTGCCGGTGCTGGTATTGGGAGGGGTCATTTCGCTGGGCCTACACACTAGTACCACTACTCATGCAGCAGGCACCTGCCAACTCAACTCAGCCAAAGGCAACATTCAGCATGTAATCTCCATCCAGTTCGACAACTCGCACTTTACACGCGACAATCCCAACGTTCCCTCGGACCTGGAGCAGATGCCTCATCTCCTCAACTTTATTAAGAACAATGGCGCGCTGCTCACCAATCACCACACCCCGCTCATCTCCCACACGGCGACCGATATCCTGACATCGCTGACCGGTGTCTACGGCGACCGTCACGGTGTGCCGGTCAGCAACAGTTTCCGCTACTTCAATCCAAATGGCACGAGCAACACTGGCGTCTCCTTCGCCTACTGGACTGACCCTCTTTTCGACCCGACCACCGCGACGCCCACAGATACCAAGTTCAACATGCTCACCGCATCCGGTCAAAACGCTCCGGCGCCCTGGGTGCCGTTCACTCGCGCAGGCTGCAACTTCGGCGCTGTTGCCACAGCCAATACCATTCTGGAGAATATTGCGACCGATATTCCAACCGTCTTCGGGGCTGGCTCGCCGCAAGCACAGGAAGTGCAATCCAATCCAGGGCAGGCGTTCGCTGACTTCGTCGGCGTTGGTATTCACTGTGCCAATGGAGACCCGCTGTGCTCCAGCGCCAATGGAGGTCAACCTGATCTGCTGCCCAATGAGCCTGGTGGGTATTCCGACTTCAAGGCTCTCTACGGCCACAAGTACGTCGCCCCGCAAATCAGCGCGAGCTTGCCATTGACGGACTTGAACGGGAATGTCATCCAGGATACTGCCAATCCCTCTCACATCGGCTTCCCCGGCTTTGATGGCATGTCCGCCGCCGTCTCGCTTGCCTATGTAGCCGATATGCAGGAACACGGGGTGCCTATCACCTACGCCTATATCTCCGATGCCCACGACGCACATCCCAATGGACCAGCTTATGGACCGGGACAGGCTGGCTACGTTGCGGCGCTGGCAGCCTATGATGCTGCCTTCAACACGTTCTTCACGCGCCTGGCCAACGATGGCATCAACTCGAGCAACACGCTGTTCGTGTTCACCTCCGATGAGGGCGATCACTTCGTGGGTGGTCCACCCAGCCCGGCAGGCTGTGATGGCGTCACCACGCCCTGCACCTACAGCCAGATCGGTGAGATCAATGCCAACCTGGCGGGGCTGCTGGCAACCGAGCAGGGCATCACCACCCCGTTTAAGGTCCACTCCGACATGGCTCCCACCATCTATCTCACGGGCAATCCAGTGCGTGATGCGACTGTGACGCGGGTCTTTGACCGTGCGCTGGGCCAGTTGACGGCAGTGAACCCCATCACGGGCAACACCGATACGCTCACCAAGTACCTGGCTGACTCGGTGGAGATGAAGTTACTGCACATGATTACTGCCGATCCGGCGCGTACACCCACCTTGACGATGTTTGCCGATCCCAATTACTTCCTGTTTGCGGGCGCACCCAACTGCGCTTCCCCGTGCATCACAGTGGTTCCAAAATTTGCCTGGAACCACGGGGGGGTCAACCCGGACATCACCACCACCTGGCTGGGCATGGTCGGCCCTGGGGTGGATCAGACAGGCATCGACAACACCACCTGGTCGGATCATACCGATATTCGCCCGACCATCCTGACGCTGGTCGGCTTGCAGGACGACTATAGCCACGACGGGCGTGTACTTGTCGAGGACCTCGCCGGATACGCACAGCCAGCAGCCGTGAAGAACAGCGACAGCTTCGTCGACCTCGTTCAAATCTACAAGCAGCTTGATGCCTGCGTTGGACAATTTGGCCTGGCAACGCTGAGTGCCTCCACCAGGGCATTGGAGAGTGGCAGCCCGTCCAATGACGGCACCTACACCACGCTCGAAAACGAGCTGATGTCGTTTGGCAGCCAGCGTGATGCCCTTGCGGCCCAGATGATCGCCTTGCTGGAAGGAGCCGAATTTAACGGCCAGCCATTCAGCGATTCACAGGCGCAGTCGCTCATCTCGCAGGGCCAGGCGTTACTGGACCAGGTGAACAATCTGTAGTTTGCGTCGTTTGTACAATGTTCGGGCGGTCAACAAAACCGCCCGAATCCTTTCAGTTCGACAAAGCCTTGCACACGAAACCTGGCCAAATCATGCTTGATTCTAGTGTGCAATATCTCCTGGAATAAAAAACGCGATGGACTGGAAGAGAGATTACGCATTTCGTAAGGCTGGGTCAGATGAAGGACAAAAGGACAAGCAAACAAAAGGTATCGCTCCTGAACCGCTCTCAGGTACAGGGTATATGAACGGATGGGTTGAGAGTCATCTCGTTGGAAGAAACTGTTTGCATAATCTTCTCGCTTCGTGGTATCAGGCGGTGAAGAACTCAACCAGGACGGGAGCAAGGGCTTCCGCCTTGACCATGTGGGTCTGCCCTGCCAGGGTGCGGTAGTTCGCATTGGGCAGTGTCTGTGCCAGCGCTTGCATTGAATGACGCATCCATGTCGGACTTTTCCCCCCATCCATGACCAGCGTGGAGGCGGTGATCGAAGCGCCCAGCGTCCTTGGCAATGGTTTGCCTGCCCCGTAATCGACCACTGTGCTGATATCGTACGGGAGCGTGTGCGCCACGGCTTTCAGTTTGGACCACATCGGCATGAGGGGCATGATGGCAACCATGAAGCCGGGCGTGCCGACCTGCTTCATGAACAGCTTGACCGCCTCCGTGCGCTGATTCTCCACCACCAACTCTTTGAGGCGAGCGAGGAACGCCTGTGTCACCTGTTTGCCTGTATCGTCAACGACAAAGGGTGCCTCATATAATGCCAGTTTCGTAATGCCTGGGAGGCGATTCGCGGCTTCGATCGCCAGCGCGGACCCGGAGGATTGGCCAGCCACAAAGGCTGTTCCACCCACCGCTTCGATGAGGGCTTCTAGATCTTCGACTTCCCGCTCGACAGCGTACGGCAAGGTGTCGCCACTTTCGCCCCGGCCACGACGATCGTAGGTCGCCACCGTAAAGTGCGGTGAAAGCATCGCCGCCAGCGCTTTGCTCGGCCCAAATTCCCGGTAACAGAGCGCGCCATCCACCAGGATGAGAGCCGGTCCCTGGCCGACCTGAGAGTATGCGATAACGGTACCGTCTTTGGAAGTAACGGTGTTCTGTGCGATAACGGTGGACATATCCTTTTCCTTTCGTATGGTCGGTAGGAAGATTGCTCTTCCTACCGCCACTCCCGAACGGTACGTGACGATTTCTCGTCATACCGCTCTTCAGTCTCTGGTCATTTGTGATCGATACCATCGGCAGGCGTCCATTCCTTGTGGAATCTGGCATGCCGTTCATCGTGACAATGGAGATGAAGGGCCATCTGGTTGGAAAGAGCATTGTTTAGACGATTTCCGTCCAGGTGATCGATCTCAATATGGTCTCCGTCTCGAAAGGCCAGTTCGCACCATCGACATTTCCCTTGCTGCTTGTACAACAGCTTGCCAAGCGTGGTTCTTGTCAGTGGATGGTGTTGTAGCCGTTGGCCCCAGTAGAGAAGATCCCCATTGTAAGGGCTTGCATTCCCTTTCACCTTGCGGTAAGGTCGGATGATGGTCGTCTTACTGTGCAGAGTGAGGCAGTTCGTATCTGATACCGCAAATGCGAGCCGATCCCTTACCTGCCGCCAGTATTTCTTTGTCATCCAGGCTTTACTTTTCTTGGTATGCCGCCACTTTGCCCAACTCATGAGTTGGTAGTAGAGAGCGCCATCGCATCCAGTGAATGTTCTGGTGGCCTCTACCGTTCTGTAGTAACGTGCCCATCCCCTGATCAGAGGATTCAAGGTACTGATGAGCGCCTCTTGTGGTGCGCCTCTCAGGCTCCTGATCTTCTTGTTCAGCTCTCGGACGTGGTTTTTGACCTTCTCTTTACTTGGTCTGATGAGTGTCTTAAAGCCAAGGGGTTGTCCCACTGTGTTCTTTCCCGAACGTTTGGGACTTCTTGCGACCTGAAGAAAGTGACAACCGAGAAAGTCGAAGCCCACGTTGCCATTGATGGGGGTCAATGTGTGGGTGATTCGGGTTTTCTTGGCGTTCACTTGTAGTCCCATGTGAGTTAACCAGTTTTCGACATTGCTTGCTGCCTGTTGCAGGATATCCAGTTGAGCATGGAGTAGCACATAGTCATCGGCATAGCGAATGAGGATGGGACGATCTTTCTCCCAGGCTCGTTTAATGCCGGTGATGCACGCTGCTTCCATGCCGTGGAGAGCCACGTTCATCAGTAAAGGTGAGAGCGGCCCCCCTTGAGGGGTTCCTGCTTCTGTTGGGGTAAATACTACCCCTTCCATCACTCCCGCTTTCAACCAGCCTTGAATGATCCGCTTGAGAGCCGGGGTCGTGTGCAGTTTGGTGAGCAATGCCTGGTGGTTGATGTGGTCGAAGGCCCCTTTGAGATCGGCATCGAGCACAAATTTCGGTTTGAACTTGATGTAGTTAAAGATGGCCTGGATCGCATCCCAACAGGAACGACCAGGGCGAAAGCCGTAGCTGTTTGTCTCGAACACCGCTTCCCATTCTGGCTCAAGCGCCATTTTGACCAGCGTCTGTTGCGCCCGCTCGATCATCGGAGGAATCCCAAGTGGACGCTGTTCTGGCTTCCCAGGCTTGGGTATCCAGACGCGACGGACAGGTCGGGGTCGGTGGTTCTTCCAATGCTTCGGATGGATCATTTCGGCCAGGAGAAGTCGATCTTGAGGTTTGACGTCTTTTACGCCGTCTACCCCTGCGGTCTTCTTTCCCCGGTTGTCTTGTGTCACCCGTCGCACCGCAATCAGCCGGGCTGCTTTCGATTTCATCAGCAGTTTTTGAAGCTTTTGGACTGTCCTTGTTTTGTCACGTTGTTTGGCTTGATATATTCGTTTTTGGATGCGATAAACCGATTGCTCTAGTTTGCGCCAGGGCAGTCTGTTCCAAGTCTCGCTCGCCGGGTCGGTCTGCTTTGGAGGCATTCCTTGTGGCGGCGCTTTTCTGTTTGCCATCGTACTCACTCAATATCTTCCAGAGAACCGTGTTCACGTCAGCCTATCTGTCGGCTTTCCCGACAGCGTTTGCTTCTTGAACAATCGCTCCGTAGGGTGCATTGGTTGGCACCTACTCATCGTATCGACCTCCGACGAGAGCAGTCCTACAGTTACTCCGTTCCACCTTTCTGTGTTCTGTCCCCGTAGATGGATGCTATCCACCGCGTGTATGTGGGATGGGAGGAAGAATTTCTTCTTCCTTTTTTTCAACAACTGTTGGAAAACCAGTCGTTCCGACACGTACCATTTTTGGTGAAGCCTCTCATCCTGCTTTGGCTTCTCAACCATGACGATGGTTCAGTCGCATCTTCGTTCATGAGCATGCTTCTGCTCACTCCTCATCCGTAGTAGGGACTCAGCCAATGGCATAGTGAGCATCAGGTTTGCCGTTCTGCCACTCTGTACCCCGCTTCATCGTTTTGAGGACCAGTCTCTACGATGGGGGTATGGCTATCACTCGCCCATCTGAGTGGTTGGACATTTCATCCACCATCAGAAAGGTAGTTATCAAAGAATTGTCTTTGTCGCCTTTCCCCCGATTGTTCGGTTTGGGGCGAACGGGTCGCACTCTCCGTCTGATTGTAGACGTATCTGCTCAGGCATGCGGTGGATACAATCCGCCGCATGCTCTGAAGCCTACTTTTTGATGCGGTAGGTGAGATGGGTGACCCCTTTGCCGATGCTCACCTGCGGATTTTCCAGTGCAACGGGTGCTCCCTTGAGATGTTCAAACAAGCGGACACCATCACCAAGCAGGAATGGTACCAGGTCGATGTGGATTTCGTCGAGCAGTCCAGCGTTGAGGCACTGTTGCGCAATCGTCGCGGAAGCTACCACGACCTTTTTGACGCCTGCGATCACTTTCGCTTGTTCAAGAGCGCTTTCAACGCCATCGGTTACGAAGGTCACCGGCCATTCCTCCTTGACCCATTCTGGAGCGGGTCGATGGGTCACGACGACGACTGGGGCACCCACGGGATGGTGGCCTCCCCATCCATGTGTGAGCTCGTACAATCTGCGTCCAGCCACTAAGGCTCCTGTTGTGTTGATGGCGTCATCGAACCTCTCGACGCTTTCCGCGGCGATCTTGAGTTTTTGCTCCTTGTTGCCTATCGTGAGGGTATAATCGGTATCACCGCTCGTCATCCAGGCAAAGAGGTGTTGGAAGTCTTCGTTGGGTCCGGCGACAAAACCGTCCAGGGACATTGAGAACCCTGTCGTGACTTTTCCTGCATTCCTCAAGGTGTTGCTCCTTCTTCCTGTTGCGTGTGAGAAAGTCCTACGATTTGTGCAGCTCTTGCACATACCCGACCAGGTAATCCCAGGTCATGCTCATCCCTTGCAGCATACCCATGTCGAGAGCGACTGAAAGCGCCGCCGCACTAGTGAATTGGACACGAGCGGAGACCTGCGTTTTGCCGGCCTCTTCCGTGAAGAGCACGGTGGTCAGATGCTCTGGCATGCCCTCGGTGGGGTTGGCATGCTCGTCGGCGAAGGTTGAGGTGTAGACCAGCTTCTCCGGCGGCACGATTTCGCGGTACACACTGCGCGCCCAATGATCTTGATCCTCCGGCGAACGCATGCAGTAGTGCCAGATGCCACCAGGCCGCAGATCGATGGTGCAGATGGGAATGGTGAACGGCTGTGGTGCCCACCAGCGCTTGAGATGTTCCGGCTGGGTGAAAACCTGAAACATCAGCGTGCGGGGTGCGCTGAATTGCCGTTCCACGACAAATTCCTGTTCCCCAACACGGGAACTCAGAGAGTGGTAATCAAACATGGTTGTCCTCAATTCGGTTGCTGGTGTGTTGCTCGGTGGCCTGCAATTCCAGTAGGTAATCGTCCAGACGATCGAAGCGTTCTTCCCAGAGGCGACGAAAAGAGTGTAGCCAGGCCTCCAACTCCTGGAACGGTTCGCGTCTCAACGTATAAATCCTCCGGTTGGCCTGTGGCTGGACCTCCACAATGCCAGCCTCGCTCAGAACCTTGAGGTGCTTCGACACCTGCGGCTGCTGTAATCCCAGCCGCTCGGTGATCTCGCCTACTGTCAGAGGGCCATCGCGCAACAGTTCGACAATGTGGAAGCGGTTTGGCTCCGTCAGAGCAGTCCAGAGTGTTTTCATAGTTCTAGTATACCCGAAAAGGAATATACTTGTCAAGGCATATTCCCAAAAGAGAATATTTTGCTTGTCCCTGCATAGCACGTGCCTGCGCTCGGCTGACCGTCATCCTGGCGCG
>WNFM01294959.1_pt1 | contig 20265 bp, 16 predicted proteins | sample 5400271 | NCBI WGS metagenome assembly WNFM01 (sample SAMN13153352, study PRJNA577476) | soil metagenome | isolation source: 60 cm saprolite on Douglas fir-dominated hillslope | place: USA:California | collected 2013-09-17
GTCGCGGGCGACACGCTCGCCGCGCAGCTGATCGGCGGCTACCGGGGCAAGGGCTACGACTATCCGCAGTTTCCGTCGGAGTCGTACGGCTTTCCCAACGTGCGCAAGGTGAGCCACAGCATCCCCTGGGATCGCTCCCTCGCGGGGCCGCTGCGCACGGCGCACCTGCGCGATCCCGACGGCATGGCCACCTGCTTCGCTTCCGAATCGTTCGCCGACGAGCTCGCGTTCGCGACGGGAATGGATCCTGTCGCGTTCCGACTGCGCTATCTCACCGACGCGCGCGACGCCGCGGTGGTGAAGGCGGCGGCGCAAAGGGCCGGATGGCAGGAGCGCGTGGGGCCGCGGCCGCGCGACGGCGCGCGCAGGGCGGTGGGCCGCGGCATCGCGTACGCGCCGCGCGCGGGCTCGCGCGTGGCGATCGTGGCCGAGGTCGAGGTCGACCGCGAGACCGGCGCCTATCGCGTGCGCCGCTTCGCCTGCGCGCACGACTGCGGCTTCGTGGTGAACCCGGCGAGCCTCACCGGCACCATCGAGGCCAACCTCATCCAGGGCATGAGCCGCGCGATGCACGAGGCGGTGCGCTTCGACGCGACGCGCGTGCTTTCCGTGGACTGGCTCACCTATCCGATCGTCGACATGACCGAGGTGCCCGACGCGGTCGACATCGTGATCGTCAACAACCGGCCCGGCGCGGAGTCTCGCGGCGCGGGAGAGCCGGCGACGCGCCCGGTGGCGGCGGCGATCGCCAATGCTCTTTTCGACGCCACCGGCGCGCGCGTGCGCCGCGTGCCGCTCACGCCCGAAGCCGTGCTCGCCGCCATGAAGGCTTGATTGCCGCCCATGCGCATTCTCCTCGCCGCGCTGGGCATCGTGTTCGCCTCCTGTGCGGCGCTCGCGCAGCGCCCGGCCAAGCCCGCGCCGGGTTTTCCCGATGCGCCGGGCAAGGAGACGCTGGTCGCGAAATGCTTCCAGTGCCACGGCCCGAACATGTGGACGGCGCAGCGCCAGGATCGCAGGGCGTGGGAGAGCACGCTCTACCGCATGGTCGGGCGCGGCGCGTTGTGGAGCGAGGAGGAGATCAAGGCGATGGCCGATTATCTCGGCGCGGTCTACGGCAAGAGCGCGCGATGAGGGAGCTCGTCGCGCGCTACCTGTCGCACTCGATTTCCCGGCGCGCCTTCCTCACCGGGCTGACGCGCGCCGGCCTCACGCTCGCGGCCGCGCGCTCGGTGGTCGAATCGGTGGTGCCGGCGGCGCACGCCCAGGATGCCGAAGGCGTGAGGATCGTCGAGGGCACGGGCGGGGAGTGCTTCGCCGAGCAGCTCATCGCCTCGGGAGTGAAGTACGTCTTCGGCAACTCGGCGAGCGAGGACGCGACTTTCTACGAGGCGCTGGTCGACCGGCCGCAACTGAAGTACATCCTGACGCCGCACGAGGGGCCCGGTGCCGCCATGGCCGCGGGCTACGTCAAGGCTTCCGGCGAGCCCACGCTCGTGATGCAGGCGGCGGTGGTGGGCCTCGCGAACGCGATCGGCCAGATGTTCAACGCCTACAAGGAGCAGACGCCCCTCGTCTTCTACAGCTATCGCACCGACCAGACCGGCCGCGCCGGACGCGACGGGTTCGAGGAGGTCGCCAATCAGGAGGCGATCGTGGCCCCCCTCACGAAATACGCCTGGCTCGCGCGCCGCGCGGACATGATTCCCGAAACCGTGCGCCGCGCCTTCAAGGCGGCGTGGACGCCGCCCTTCGGCCCGACCTACGCCTCGTGGCATTCGGACCTGAACGACGAGACGACGCGCGCCGAGGTCGTCCTGCAGTCGAAGGTCGATCCGCGCATGCGCGTGCGGCCCAATCCCGCCGAGGTCGAGCGCGCCGCGAAGCTTCTCGTCGAAGCGAGGATGCCGCTCATGATCGTCGGCGACGAGGTGACGCGCGCCAAGGCGAGCGCGAAAGCCGAAAAGCTCGCGGTGCTCCTCGGCATGGCGGTCACGCAGGCGCGCCAGATCCATGCGAGCTTTCCCGAAGCGCATCCGCTCTGGGTGGGAGTGCTCCCGGTGGGCCGCATCTCCAGCCTCGACTACCCCAAGAATCCCGATGTCGTCATCAACGTCGGCAACAAGCTGCAGCACAACAGCGCGACGCCGATGATCGGCCGCGGCGTGAAGTTCATCGACCTGCGCATCGACAGCGCGAGCATGGGCAACGTGATCGCCACCGACGTGCCGTTGGTCGCGGACGTCGCTCACGGCCTGGACGACCTCACCGCGGCCGTCGAGCAGCTCCTCACCACGTCGATCCGCCAGAAGGCCGCGGATCGCGCGCAGGAGGTGCGGCGCTTCAGCGACAGGGCGAGGACGCTGCGCGCAATGGTCGTGAAGAACCCGAATTGGGACGCGAGCCCGATGCTCGCCGACCGCGTTACCTGGGAGCTCGGGCAGTTCGCCGATCGCGACGCCATCATCGTGCACGAGGCGGGCTCCGTGACCCCGCACGGCTTCGACTTCGATCCCGGGGGCGGGCGCGAGCTTTTCTACTATTACGGAGCGCACCTGGGCTCGGGCGTGGGCACCGCGGCCGGCGTGAAGCTCGCGCGCCCCCGCCAGCAAGTGATCTGCCTGGTGGGCGACGGCTCTTTCATCTTCGGCCCGACGGCGCTCTGGAACATGGCGCGCCTGGAGCTGCCGGTGATCACGGTGGTCTACAACAACCACGCCTACAGCGGCCCGCATAGCCGCGTCATCGAAAAGCTGCCCCAGGGCCGCATGGTCGAGACCGGCCATTTCTTCCACGACTACTTGGGCAACCCCGACATGAACATGGCGTGGATCGCCAAGGGCTTCGGCGTCGAGGCGGAAGTGGCGCGCTCGCCCGCCGAGCTCACCGCCGCGCTCGGGCGCGCGCGCCGCAGCACGCTGGACGGCAAGCCCTACCTCATCGATGCCCAGGTCGCGCGCGTGGGCGTGGCATGGGCCGACAAGCCTTGGATTCCGCCAATCGCCTGAGGAGCCATCGCTGGCGGATTGCGATCGCGCGTCGCTACTCGGTGAGGCTGCGATAGAGGTTCACCAGCCGCAGGGGCAGCTCGCTCACATCGCCCAGCACTTCATAGCCGATGCCGTCGCACATCTCGCGCAGGTAGTCGTTGCCATGCGGGTCCACCGTCACTACGAACGGCTTCACGCCGTGCTGCACGGCCTCGAGCAGCGCCTGGCGCGTGTCGTGCTGCGCGTAGGAGAGCTCGGCGCCTTCGCCATATTCCTGGCCGTAGTCGAGATCGAAGGGCCGCCCGTCGGAGAGCAGCACCAGCACCCGGGTCCTCGATTCATGGGCGCGCAGCTTGCGAATGGCGTGGCGGATCGCCGGGGCCATGCGCGTGGTGTGCACCGAGCGGATCTTGTCGAAGCGCGTGGCGACCGTATCCGAGAGGCGCTCGTCCAGGTCCTTGAGCACCTGGAATTTCACGTCGTCGCGTCCCGTCCCCGAAAAGCAGTAGATGCCGTACGTGTCGCCGATGCGCTCGAGGGCGGCCATGAGGAGCACCAGCGCTTCCTTCTCGACGTCGAGGATGGTGCGATACGCGCGCCCATGGGCCTTCGCGAGCGCCTCGGCCATCGGTCCCGGCGGCGCGTCCTTCGCATGCTCGGCGGTGGACGAGCTCACGTCGACGAGGAGCGCCAGGGTCACGTCGCGCGCCAGCGGCTGCCGCGCGACATAGACGTTGCCGTCCGGTGCCAAGCCGGCGCGCGCGTTCACGCGGCTCTCGATCGCGGCGTCGAGGTCGATCTCCTCGCCGTGGGGTAGCCGGTGCACGCGCCGCAATCCCTCGTACGCAAGGCGCTCGAGCTGCCGGCGCACCCCCGGGACGAGGCTTCCGTACGCGCGCAGCGTCTCGTCGAAAAAGCGCGCCGATGGCGCGGTGTCCAGCCGCGTCTCGCGCACGCGGCACCACGAGCGGCGATAGCGTTGCGCCACGTGGTCCCACTCCGGATAGATGTACGACATGCGCTCGTGCGAGTGCAGCTCGCCCGCCTCGTGCGCGGCGTCGTCGCCCGCGAAGTGGTCGTGATGGTCGTGCTCCATCGGCTCCGGCGGCGGCTGCGGACTCGTGTCCGTCGCGCCGTCCGATTGCACCGCGCGCTGCGTCTCGCCGCCCCGCGCCGGCGCATCGGTCAAGCGGTAGATCGACTGCTGGTCGACAGGGCCCGCGGGCCGGTACTGCGTGATGCGCGAGCCCAACTGGTCGCGGTAGGCCACGGGCTCGAAGAGCGTGTGCATCACCTCGTCGCCCTCGAGGCGGTTGCGCTCGGGCTCCGGCCAGGCGCGGGGCCAGGGATATTCGGCGTCCGCCATCGTGGAATCCCGGAAAGGCGGCGCGACGATCCGTGGAGGTCCATAGTCGGCGGCGAGGTTCGGCAGGCGGGCGATCAGCGTGTAGAGGCGCAGCGTCGCTTCCGCGCTGTCTTCCACCCGCGCCGGTTCGCGCGCGAGAGCATCGCAAATCGCGACGACACGGTGAACCGACTCGTGGAGGAGGGCGGGCAACGGCGGGAAACTGCGCGCCCCGAGGCTCGCCTGCGTCAGCACCTCGGCCAATGCGTCCCGCGGGCTTCGCTTCGCGATGTACTCGGCGCGCTCGTTCAGGGCGTTCCTCTGTACCGCCTCGTATTTCCCGGCGAGCCCGGGATAACGGCGCCTGGCCCACTCGTCGATGCGCAGCGCCTCGACGACGCAAAACACGTCGACCGCGAGGCTGCGCAAGGCGAAGAGGCTGAAGAAGAGCTCGAGCTCGCTCGCGGGCTCGCTGCGGGCGAGGGCCGAGCTCGCGGGGCGCAATCGCCGGAATAGCGCGGCTTCCCGGTCGAAGGCGAACGCGAACGTGCCCGCCGTGTAATGCGCCGCGCGGTGGGTGAGCGCGACCTTGTACCAGTCGAAGTTCGCGCTGCCGAGCGCGAAACGCACCACGCGCGCGGGAAGCCGGATGGTGGTGTGGGTATCGGGGTAGCGCTCGGGATCGCGCTCGCTGCCGTCGGCGAGGATCGCCGCGTTGCGGCCCGCGACGGCGCGATAGTACAGGCCCAGCACCGGAGCCACGGACTCGAGCGTGCGCCCCGGATGGCGGTGGTCGCTGTCACCGCGGTCGCCGTCGCCCGTCACCAGCGGGCTCTTCGCGAAAAGCGCGCGCGAGCCGAACTGCGACGGGGTGTAGCGGTTCACTTGAAGATCGCGTCGACCACCTGGCGCACGCCACCGGCGAGGAGGGCGTCGTCGGTCATCGACTGCACGACCGCGACCTCGCACGCGCGCCGCGGCTCGACGCCCTGGGCGACGAGGCGCCCCGCATGCACGAGGAGCCTGGTGCTCGGCCCCTCGAGCAGGTTCTGCTGGTCGAGGTGGCGCACCTCGCTCCCGAGCTGCGCGAGCGACGCCGCGAGCGGCGCCTCGACGCGCGACTCGCGCTCGATGATCTTCTGCTCGAGGATCTGCGGCGGATAGTCGAAGTCGATCGACATGAAGCGCTGCCGCGTGCTGTGCTTCAGGTCCTTCAACGTCGACTGGTAACCCGGGTTGTACGAGACCACGAGGAAGAAGTCCGGATGCGCCCGCAGCACCTCCCCGCGCTTCTCGAGCGGCAGGAGGCGCCGGTGGTCGGTGAGGGAATGGATCACGACGATGGTGTCCTTGCGCGCCTCCACCACCTCGTCGAGATAGCAGATGCCGCCCACGCGCACGGCGCGCGTGAGCGGCCCGTCGAGCCACTCGGTGCCCTGCGCCGAGAGCAGGTAGCGCCCCACCAGATCGGTGGCGGTGAGGTCCTCGTGGCAGCTGATCGTGACGAGCGGAAAGGCGCGCGGCGGCGCCGCGCCGCGGCCGAGCGTCCACGACATGTACTCGACGAAGCGCGTCTTGCCGCAGCCCGTCGGGCCTTTGAGCAGTACCGGGATGCGCTGCGCGAACGCCGCCTCGAAGAGCGCGACTTCGTCGCCGACCGGCAGGTAGAAGGGCTCCTGCTCGACGAGATACTCCTCGGAGGCGATGCGGACGTCAGGCAAATTCACCTTCCTGCTCCCGGCGGATCCATGCGACGGGATCGTGCGCGTAATCCTTCCGGTAGTCGCCGGGGTAGTTGATGCCGGGCAGCGCCGGAATCCAGTCGTATTCGAGGAGCCGCGAGTCGCCCACCACATTGGCGAGCCGCACCACCTCGGGGTCGTCGAGCATCGCGAGGCGGCCCTTGTCGATCAGCTTGACCCATTCGCCGGTGTCGCGATGGCGGATCTCGTAGGTGGCGAACACGTTGTGCACGTGCGGGAAGTGCATGGTCGGCAGCTTGTTCTGCTTGCAGTAGGTGAGGAAGGTCTGGTCCCAGTGCTCGGCGCCGAAGCCGAAGTGAATGACGCCCGCCTGCGCACGCTCCGGCAGGTTGGTCCACGAGTCGTTGTATTTCCATAGCGTCTCGATCTGACGATAGCTCTTGGGATTGGTGCCGATGGAAGCGTCGTTGAAGTACGCCCAGCCCTTGTACGGGAAGCCCGGGTATTGCACGTCCTTGTAGCGCTCGACCACCTCGCGCCAGAGCTCGCCGTACTTTCCGCCGCCCTCGATCTTCGTGATCATGCCGCTTTCGACGTGCACTTGGATATGGGGATAGTAGCCCGTGTGGTTGCTGGTGCCGCCGACCACGCCGTTCAGCGTCGGCATCAGGATCCTCGCCTGCTCGAGGAAGGTCTCGACCGGATGGCCGAAACGGATACCCTGGATCGTGGAGCCCAGGATATGGCCGGAGATGTAGGCGCCCTTGGGCCACAGCGCCGCCTGCTCGGCGGTGACCTCCCAGCCGATGTCGGTGCCCTCGGGGCTCGTGATGCGCACCGCGGCCGCGTGCCGGAACGCGTCGACCAGCTTCAAGTCCACGAGCCGCCAGATCTCGTCGGGGTAGCCGTTGGCGCGCGAGATGAAATCCTCGTACGTCGCGTACACCCAGTTGTTGCGGATCTTCTTGCCGGCGGCGCGGCGCCAGTGGGAGCGGCCGGCTTCGCCCGCGTAGATGCCGGTATAGCCCGGGCGATCGTCGAGGAAGCGCTTCAACGCGACGGCGGCGACGTTGAATTCCACGCCGCTTTCGATCATTGGCGGCAGGCGGTCGGTGATCTCGCGCCAGCCGTCGGCCGCGCTGTACTCGACCTTCTCCATGCCGAGGTCGACGGTGTTGATGCGATCGACCTTCGCGACGCCGCGCTCGAGGAGGGCGCGCTTGATCGCCTCGAAAACGAGCTCGTTCTGGTGCGGGAAGGTGATGATGAGGAGGTGGTCGTTCTCGCGGACGTCGCCGAGCGCGGAGCGCCCGTAGCGCCGCTGCAGGTGCGCCCGGGCGAGCGGCATCAGCGCCTCGATGTCGCCGGTGCGCTCCTGGCGCAGGTAGGCGGGGTGGCGTGGCGCCGGGTATTGGAAGCCGGGCAGCGCCTCGGGCACGCCGGGGGCGAGCGAATCGAGGCGGATGGTCTTTGCGTCGAGCATTGCTTCTCCGGAGTCAGCGCGCGTGGTGGGTGACGATCTCGTTGAAATGCTTCTCCCAGCGCGCGGACTCGTCGAGCACGATCGCCGGATCGATGAAACGCAGTCCGGCGCTCGTGTTGGGGTTGTTCAGCTTGAGGTTGGTCGGGATGTAATTGGCTTTCTGCAGAAGCGCCTGCCCCTCGGGACCGAGGACGAAATCGAAGAACAGAAGGGCCGCGTGCGGATGCGGCGCCTTGCGGGCGACCGACACCCCGTTCACGCGTGCGTAGGCGGGCTGGATCGCGAACCAGTCGATGGGCGCGCCGCGCCGCTTCAGGCGCTCGGTGTTGTGGTTGTAGAGGGTGAGCGCGAGCGGGGTCTCCCCGGAAGCGACCAGCCCCGCGAGCAGCGTGTGGCCCTTGCGAACGCTGAGTCCGTTGCGCGCGGCGATGTCGCGAAAGAGCTTGAGTCCCTCGCCCTCGCCCATGTCACGCACGACGGCCGCGAACCAGTCCGTGTCTTCGGCCTCGATGGCGAGCTTGCCCTTCCATTTGGGATCGAGCAGGTCGCGGTAAGCCTTGGGCAGGTCCTCCTTGCGAACGAGCTGCGTGTTATAGCCCTGCACGAACATGTTGAGGCGCAGCCCCGTCCACATGCGGTGCGGGCGTATCGCCGCGGGCAGGAGGTCCGCATCGTGAGCCGAGCTCGCCGCGGCCAGCACTTTCTCGCGGGCGAGCGCTTCGAGCTCCGGGCCGTTGGTCTCGATCACGTCCGTGTCGTAGCGTCCGGAACGCGCTTCGGTCAGCACGCGCTGCAGGATCTTCTCCGAGCTCGCGCGCCAGAACTTCACCTTCACGCCGTACTTTTTCTCGAAGGCCGCGGCAAGGGCGCCGAGGTCCTCGACCACCAGCGAGGAGTACACGTTGACTTCGCTTTCCCTTTGCGCGCCCGCGGCGAGCCGCGCTTCGCGATCGGGACCCGAGCGCTGCGCGAGCGCGGCGATGTCGCCGCCTTGTGCCTGCGCCGCAGGGGCCAAGGCGAGGGCGGCCACTACGAGCGCGGCGGCGATCCGGCGGAAATTGTTCAAGCCATGGTCCTCATGCGTCGCTCGCGGTTCTCGGTTGTGCGGCGTTCGCGCCTCACTCGGGCTGGATCTTCGAGTCCTTGATGACCTTCGCCCACTTGGCGGTCTCGGTCTTGAAGAGCGTCGCGAGGTCCTCGGGCGTCATCGCCTCGGCGTCCACGCCCTGGTCCTGCAGCCTCTTCTTCATCCCCGGAGCCTCGACGATGGCCGAGATCTCCTTGTTCAGCTTGTCGATGATCGCTTTCGGCGTGCCGGCGGGCGCGACGAACGAGTACCACGTCGTCACCTCGTAGCCCGGCACCGTCTCCTTGATGGGCGGGATCTCGGGAAGCTCCGCGGAGCGCTTGCCGCCGCTCACGCCCAGCGCGCGCAGCTTGCCCGCGCGCACGTGCTGCAGCATCGAGGGCAGCGCGTTGAACATGAATTGCACGTTGCCCGCGAGGAGATCGGTGGTCCCGGGGGCGCTCCCCTTGTAGGGAATCTGTACCGTGTCGATGCCGGTCATGAAGTTGAACATCGAGGCCGCAAGTCCCTGCGTCGTCGCGGCGCCGAGCGAAGCGAAGTTGAGGGAACCGGGTTTCGATTTGGCGAGCGCGATGAATTCCCGCGTGGTCTTGGCCGGCACGCCGGGATGCACCACGAGCACGAGCGGCGTGGAACCGATGATGGCCACGGGCGCGAAGTCCTTGAGCGTGTCATAGGGGTGGTTCTTGATGAGGGACGGCGTCATCACGAAGACGGGTGTCGCGAGCCCCAGCGTGTAGCCGTCCCTGGGTGCATTCGCCACGGTGCGCATGCCGATGGTGTTGCTGCCGCCGCCCTGGTTCTCGACGATCACCGGCTGCTTCAACCGCTGCGAGAGCTCCTGCCCCACGAGGCGCGCGAGGAGATCGGCGCCGCCGCCCGCGGCGTAGGGGACGATCACGCGAATCGGCTTGGTGGGATAGTCCTGGCACCAGGCGCCGGGGGCGAGGCACGAGAAGGCGGCTGCGGCGGCGAGGATCCTGGCGCTAGTTTTCATCGTCGTCGTGTTGGTGCGTATGAGTGGTGCGGCCGTGCCCGTGGTCGTGGTCATGCATCAGCTCCTTGGGCACGTCGGGAAACATCTCGCGCGCCGTGGGGGCCGTGCCCCCCGCCCATTCGACGCCGCCCTTCTTGCGCGCCGCCGCGAGGAAATCCTCCCAGGCGAGCCGTGAGGGATCGCGCGCGACTTCGAGGCGTTGGGCGAGCGCGGCGAGCACGAGCTTGCGCACGCGGCGCCCGTCCCAGCCCTCGCACATCGCCGCGAGCTCGCCGATGCGCGCCTTGTCCGCGGCGAGCGGTGCCACCGCCGGCCACTGCACCGCGAGCTCGGCGATGGCGCTCTCGAGGATGCGCGCGATGGTGGCGTTGTCCGGGAGCGAGAAGCGCATCACGAGGTCGGCGCGCGAGAGGAAGGCCGAATCGACCGCCTCGATGAAGTTGGTGGTGGTGACGAAAAGCACCGACGGCAGCTTCTTCGCCACCTCGTCGATGCCGAGCAGCACCGCGTCGGTGGCACGATGCACGTCCACCGGGTTCGCCTCGAAGGACGCCGCCGAGCGGCTCACCGCGAAGCTCTCGACCTCGTCGATCAGCACCACCGTGAAAGGACGGCGCGCGGCGATCTCCGGGATGGTCTCGCCGAGGAGGCGCGTCACGTTGCGCTGCGATTCGCCGAGCATGTCGCTGGGAAAGGCGTGGGGGTTGATCTCCACCAGCGTGGTCGCGCCCTCGCGCGCGAGCGCCAGCGCCGCGACCTGCGCGAGGCCGCGCGCCATGGTGGTCTTGCCGGTGCCGGGAGGGCCCGCGAGGACGATGAGGCCGTGGGGCAGCCCCGACAGCATCGAGAGCTTCCTGCCGTGCTGCAGGACGAGGAGCGCCTGGGCGAGGAGCCGCTCCTTCACCTCGCGCGGCACGATGATCGCGTCCCAGTCGCGGTCGTGATGCTCGGCGGGCAGCACGTGCATCGATAGGACGCCCGGGGGCAGGGCGTTCTTCGCGCGCTCCATCACTCGGGCCGCTTGTCTTCCGGCCACTCGATCCGCGCGAGCTCCTGCGTCGACACGAGGGTGTCCTCGGCCTCCTCGAAGAGCACCATCGGGTCCATCAGCGCGCGCATGGTCTCGAGGATCGAGTCGAACATGTGGATCCTCACCAGGCGGCACTGGTTGTGCGGGTCGTCGTTGAAATGCTGGTGCCAGAGGAAATGGTCGACGACGATCAAGTCGCCCTTCTTCCAGCGGTGGTGCTCGCCCTGGTCGGGGGCGGTGCCCATGAAGCTGTGGCCGTGGCCCTCGACCACGTAGAGCCACGCCTCGCCCGGGTGGCGGTGCAGCGATTGCGTCTTGCCGGGCGCGAACTGGATCATCACCTGCGTGAGCCCGGAGGCTTCATTGCCGATGGCGCGATCGTTCAGGAACTTGGTGCGCGTGCCGCGCGGCGTGGCGAGGATTTCCTGCTCGTCGTAGGGCGTATGGATGCGTCCCGCGCGGCGCTTTTTCGTTTCCTGCGCGAGGCGGCGCAGGCGCCGCGCGTAGGGATCGTCGCCATCGATGCCCTGGGCGAAGGGCGGGCGCGGCGCAAGGGTCTCGAATTTCTCGTGGCCGCGGTCCTCGATCACGCTCATGCCGAGCGTCCACAGCGTGGGCTCCGACGAATAGCTCATGAAGCGCCCGGTCTTCGCGCCGTCGTTGCCGTGGCGATGCCAGCTCCATGCGGGGATGTGGATCGCATCCCAGGCCTTCCAGTCGTAGCGCACCCCGTCGACCTCGGTCCAGCCCGCGCCCTCGACCATGAAGAGGATCGCGTCCCACGAGTGGCGGTGGATGGTGGTGACGGCGCCCGGGTCGATCTCGTGCACGAGCGCGTCTAGGCTGCGCGTGGGGCGCTCGCCGTCCCAGCCCATGTAGACGCCGGTGCGCATGCCGCGCGCGGTGGGCACGAGCGCCACATCCTCCTGGCGGATCACGCTCTGGCGGTACTTGCGCCACTCGTCGATGAACTCGGCGCGCCGCTTCTTCTGGATGTGGTAATGGGTGGTGGTGGTCTGGGTCTTGGTGGCCATGCTGAGCTGTTCTGTTATGCAGAACATCGTTCCATTTGGTTGCCGCGAAGACGAGTTAAACATAGAATGTCGGGGACGGTCAATTTGGATCTCCCCATCCCTTTCGTGAAACGCATCCTCCCCTGGCTTCTCGCGCTCGCCGTCCCGGCGGCGGCGCTCGGGGAGGATGCGTCGCTCGTGGAGCGCGCCCGGCGGGAGGCCATGGTGGTCCTCTACACGTCCCTCGCGCCGACCGAATCCAAGCCCCTCGCCGAGGCCTTCGAGAAGAAGTACGGCGTCAAGGTCGAGCTGTGGCGCGCCCTGTCCGACAAGGTCGTGCGGCGCGTGATCACCGAGGCGCAGGCGAAGCGCCATACGGTGGACGTGGTCGAGACCAACGGGCCCGAGATGGAGATGCTGGCGCGCGAGAAGCTCCTGGCCGAGATCCGCTCGCCCCACGTGGCCGACCTGCCCGCGGCCGCCATCCCCGCGCACCGCGCGTGGATGCCCGACCGCATGAACTACTTCGTCGTCGGCTACAACACGCAGAAGGTAAAGCGTTCCGACCTGCCGGCGACCTACGAAGGTTTCACCGACCCGAAATGGAAGGGCTTGATCGGCCTCGAGGCGACCGACGTCGAGTGGATGGCGACCCTCATCAAGACGTGGGGCGCGGAAAAGGGTAACGATTACTTCCGACGCCTCGCCGCGATGCGCCCGGACGTGCGCAAGGGGCACGTTCTGCTCGCCGAGCTGGTCGCCGCGGGCGAAGTCGCGGTCGGGCTCACCATGTACAACAGCAACATCGAGTCGCTGAAAAGGAAGGGCGCGCCGATCGACTTCGTGCCGATCCCGCCGGTGGCGGCGCGACCGCAGGGCATCGGCATCGCCAAGCACGCGCCGCATCCCAATGCCGCGGCGCTCTTCGCCGACTTCGTCCTCTCGCCGGAAGGCCAGCGCCTGTTCGAGGCCATGGGGCGCGTGCCGGCGAGCAGGAAAGTGAAGAGCGCGCTCAACGACTTTGCGTTCATCCTGATCGAGCCCGCCACGGTCCTCGACGAAGCGCCCCGATGGGAAAAACAGTGGAATGAGCTCTTCCTGCAGAAATGAGGTGCGCAGCATGAGGCACGAGGCACGAGGCACGAGGCACCAGAAATGATCGAAGCATTGCCCACTCATTGGTTGGCGTTGGTCGGCGTCGTGTTCCTCCTCGGCCTCAAGCACGGGCTCGATCCCGACCACCTCGCCGCGATCGACGGCCTCACGCGCTTCAACGCGCGCGCGAGGCCCGTGCTCGCGCGCTGGTCGGGCCTTCTCTTCTCCGCGGGCCACGGCGTGGTGGTGACGCTGGTGGCGATCGCGGTGGCGACCGTGGCCACCGAATGGAAGGCGCCGCGCTGGCTCGAAGACGCGGGCACCTGGATTTCCATCGCGTTCCTCGCGACGCTCGGCCTCGCCAACCTCGCCGCCGTGGTGCGCACGCCGCGCGGGGAGATCGTGCGCGCGGTGGGCGTGCGCGGGCGCCTCTTCGAGCGCTTCGCGCGCGCCGAGCACCCGGTGCTGATCGCGGCGGTGGGCGCGGCCTTCGCGCTCTCCTTCGACACCATCAGCCAGGCGGTGCTTTTCTCCATCACCGGCTCGAACCTCGCGGGCTGGCTCTTCGCCGCGCTTCTCGGCCTGGTCTTCACCGCCGGCATGATGGCCACCGACGCGCTGAACGGCCTGTGGGTGAGCCGGCTGGCGCGCAGCGCCGATCGGCGCGCCGCCGTCGCCTCGCGCCTCATGAGCCTCGCCATCGGCTTCACCTCGCTCGCCGTCGCCGCGCTCGCCGCGGCGCGCTATGCGTCGCCCGCGTTCGACGCGCAGGCCGCGTCATGGGGCCTGGCGCTTTCCGCGGGCGTGGTGGTCGCGGTCGCGCTGTCCTATGGTGTCGCCATGCGCCTCGCCGCGCAGGAGGCCTAGCATGGATCGCGCGAAGAAGCCGAAGGGACGGCGCATGCGCCTTTCGTCGGTCGCCAACTCCGTGCGCCTCACCAAGGCATTCTCGGAGAACGAGTACGAGATGGGCATCAGCGCGCTCGCCGCCCGCCTGGGCCTGGCGAAGAGCACGGTGCACCGCCTCGCGACCACGCTCGTCGAATACGACATCCTCGAGCAGAACCGCGACACTGGAAAGTATCGCCTCGGCCTCGCGCTCTTCGAGCTCGGCACGCTGGTGCGCCGCAAGATGGACACCAACTCGGGCGCGCAGGTGCAGATCCACGCGCTCGCGGAAGACACCGGCGAGACGGTGCAGCTCGCCATCCTCGATCACCTGAGCGTCCTCTACATCCGCATCCGCGAGAGCAAGCAGGCGGTGCGCATGTCGTCGGGGTTGGGCTCGCGCGCGCCCGCGCATTGCACGAGCGTGGGCAAGGCGCTCCTCGCCTACCAGCCGGCGGAGGTGATCCAGCAGGTGATCGACAACGGGTTGAAGCGCTACACGGAGCACACCATCACGGAAGGCGCGGCGCTCGTCGAGGAACTCGCGACCATCCGCCAGAAGGGCTATGCGATCGACGATGAGGAAATCGAGGTGGGGCTGCGCTGCGTCGCGGCGCCCATCCGCGACCACACCGGCCTGGTGACCGCCGCCATCAGCGTCGCGGCGCCGGTGCAGCGCATGACCAAGAAGAACATCCAGGCCACCATCCCCTCGGTGGTCTCCGCGGCGGACGCGATCTCGCGGCGCCTCGGCTACCTGCCGTCGCTTTCCGGCGCGCACCTGGCGGATTGATGTCCACCATTCGCATCGACAATGGGCCCGAGTTCCAGTGCGATCCGGACGACACGCTGCTGCGTGCGGGGCTGCGCTCCGGACTCGGCCTTCCCTACGAATGCAACGCCGGTTCCTGCGGGACGTGCAAGGTGGAGCTGGTCGAGGGCAGAATCACGTCGCTGCGTCCCGACGCGCCGGGACTGGGCGAGCGCGATCGCGCCAAGAACCGCGTGCTCGCCTGCCAGGCGCGCCCCGGCACCGATTGCACGATCAAGGTGCGTCTGCGCGAGGAGAACATCCCGCGCCACCGGCCGGCGAAATTCTCCGCGACCCTCTCCGGGGTCCGCGACCTCACGCACGACATGCGTGAGTTCACGTTCAGCGCCAAGGACGCGCCGGGATTCCTGCCGGGGCAGTACGCGCTCTTCTACCTGCCCGGGCTCGAGGCGCCGCGCACCTATTCGATGTCGAACATCGACGACGGCAGCGGCACATGGCAATTCATCGTGCGCCGTGTTCCCGGCGGGACCGGTACTGTGACGCTGTTCGACAGGGTCGAGATCGGATCCACGATCACGCTCGACGGCCCTTACGGCCTCGCTTATCTCAGGCCCGGGAGCCCGCGCGACATCGTGCTCATCGGCGGCGGCTCGGGCCTCGCGCCGATGCTCTCGCTCGCGCGCGGCGCGGTGGCCGAGCCGCGCCTCGACGGGCGCAAGATCCACGTGTTCTACGGCGCGCGTACCACGCGCGACCTTTGCGGCGCGGCCGAGCTCGAGGCCTTGCCCGGCTACGCGAGCCGCATCAGCTTCACGCCCGTCCTCTCGCACCACGGCGACGACTCCGTCGAAACGTGGGACGGGGCGAAGGGCTTCGTGCACGAGATCGCGCGCGATTTCGTCGGCGAGCGCTGGAACGACTACGAGTACTACTTCGCCGGCCCGCCGCCGATGGCCGAGGCGGTGCAGAAGATGCTGATCGACAAGCGCGTGCCGTATCCGCAGGTCCACTTCGACAGCTTCTACTAGAGGCGCGAGGCGCGAGATGTCCAGACTTCGACTGTCGCTGGGCTGCTGGAATTACGACCGCACGCGCGGCCTGTTGGAAGGACGCATCCAGCCCGACGGCATCGACCTCACCTGCCTCGACATGCCGGTGGAGGAGACCTTCTTCCGCATGCTGCGCCACCAGGAATTCGACGTGGCCGAGATGTCGCTCTCGTCGTACACGGTGTCGCTCTTCAAGGAGAAGAAGAACTTCGTCGCGATCCCCATATTCCCGTCGCGATTCTTCCGGCACTCGTGCGTGTACGTGAACGCGAAGAGCGGCATCCGCGAGCCGCAGGATCTCATCGGCAGGAAGATCGGCAACCCCGAGTACCAGATGACCGCGCCGGTGTGGATTCGCGGCATCCTGCAGGACGAGTACGGCGTGCCGGTCGATGGGCAGACCTACTACCAGGGCGGGGAGGAGTCGCCGAATCGCCCCGAGAAGCTGAAGCTCGACCTCCCGCCGAACATCAAGGTGGCGCAGATCAGCGAGCGCGACACGCTGGCGGCGATGCTGCGTGACGGCGCCATCGACGCCCTTTATACCGCGCGCATGCCGTCCACCTACCAGGCCGGCAAGCTCGAGCCTGTGCGGCGCCTCTTCGAGAACTACATGGAAGTCGAGCAGGCGTACTTCGCGAAGACCAAGATCTTCCCGATCATGCACACCGTCGCCATCCGCCGCGAGGTGTACGAGCGCTACCCGTGGGTTGCGATGAACCTCTGCAAGGCCTTCGTGCAGGCGCAGCACGAGTCGTACGCGGATCTCTACGTGACGGCGGCGCTCAAGACGTCGCTCCCCTGGCTCACCAAGCACGTGGAGGACGCGCGGGCGCTGATGGGCGACGACTTCTGGCCCTACGGCTTCGCGAAGAACCGGGAGACGCTCGCCACGTTCCTGCGCTACCACCACGAGCAGGGTCTTTCCAGGCGTCGTCTCGAGCCCGAGGAGCTGTTCGCGCCCGAGACGCTCGAGAGCTACGTCATCTGATGGCCGAACCCCTGGGCACGAAGAAGCATTCCCTCAGCGACCATTTGATGGGCGAGGGCGGCCTGCATTCGCACGCCGAGGGCGAGTACGACCATGACCACGACCACGACGAGCCCGGCGATTACGACCTCGAGAACGATTCCCTCTGGCTGCAGGACCACATCACGCTGGTCTCGGTGGGCATCGACATCGGCTCCTCGGGAACTCAGGTGATCTTCTCGCGCGTCTACATGCGCCGGCTCGCCGAGGAGCTCACCAGCCGCTACTTCGTGGTGAAGCGCGAGACGCTGCACCAGTCGCCGGTGGCGCTGACCCCCTACCAGAGCGAGACGCGCATCGACGAGCGCGCCGTGGGCGACATCATCGACGCGGCGTACCAGGCGGCCGGCATCCATCCCGACCAGATCGACACCGGCGCCGTGATCCTCACCGGCGAAGCGCTGCGCCGCGAGAACGCCAAGGCGATCGCCGACGTGATCGCGGAAATGGGCGGGGAATTCGTGTGCGCCGCCGCGGGCCACCACATGGAGTCGCTCCTCGCCGCTTACGGCTCGGGCGCCGCCAAGGCGTCGCACGATCTCGGCCGCCCGGTGCTGAACGTCGACATCGGCGGCGGCACCACCAAGATCGCGCTGGTGGAGGGCGGGCGCATCGTGCATACCGCCGCGATTCATATCGGTGGAAGGCTCGCGGTGGTCGAGGATGGCAAGCTCACCCGTCTCGATCCCGCGGGGCGGCAACTCGCCATCAACGCGGGCTTCGACTGGAGTGCCGGCGGCCCGGCGAGCGGAGCCCAGATGGATCGTGTCGCGGCATGGATGGCCGACGCGCTCGTCGCCGCGCTCACGCAGTGTCCCGCGCCGAAGGCTGTCGACGCGCTCTGGCTCACCGACCCGCTCGAGCCCGTGGAGGGCATCGCCGGCGTGATGTTCTCCGGCGGCGTCGCCGAATATGTCTACGGCCGCGAGGAGCGCGACTTCGGCGACCTGGGCAAGCGTCTCGGCCTCGCGCTGAGAAAGCGCCTCGACGCGCCGAGCCTCCCCTATGCGCTCCTCCCGGCGGGCGAATGCATCCGCGCCACCGCCATCGGGGCCTCCGAGTACAGCGTGCAGCTCTCGGGCAATACCGTCTATATCTCGAACCCCGCCGCGCTCCTGCCGCGCAAGAACCTGCAGGTGCTTCAGCCCGGCATCTCGCTCGCCGGCGAGATCGACGCGGCGCGCGTGACGCAGGCCATCCGCCGCCATTTCGAGGCGTTCGACCTGAAGGAGGGCGAGGTGGAAGTGGCGCTCGCGTTCCGCTGGCAGGGGCCTCCCGCGTACCGGCGTCTCGAGGCGCTCGCGCGCGGCATCGTCGAGGCGCTGCCGATGACGCTCCTCGAGGCGAAGCCCGTCTTCCTCGTGCTGGACGGCGACCTCGCCCACTCGCTGGGAGCGCTGCTGAAGGACGAATGGGGCGTGGCCTCCGAGGTCCTGGTGATCGACGGGGTCTCGCTCTGGGACTTCGACTACGTGGACCTGGGCCGCGTGCGCATGCCCTCGTACACGGTGCCGGTGACCATCAAGTCGCTCGTCTTCAGCGAGGATCCGCGCGGGCCCGGGCAACGCTCCCATTCGCACCGCGAGCACGGCCACGACCACGAGCATGGCCATGGCCACCATCGCCACCATGTCACCCCGGCGAAGGCCGGCGCCCAATCAGCCAGATGAGCGCTGATCTGCGCCGACAGCTCGCCGATGCCCTCGCGATGCTGGAGCGCGCGGAGGTCATCGATTTCAACGGCCACATGAGCGCGCGCCTGCCGGGCACGGACCACATCCTCATCAACTCCGGCAAGTCGGTGAGGAGCGCCATCACCGCGGCGGACATCATCGCCATCGACATGCAGGGCAAGCCCGTCGAGGGCGACGTGGCGCCGCCCATGGAATTCCACATCCACACCGAGATCTACCGACGGCGCCCCGACGTGAACGCGATCGCGCACACCCACCCGCTGTGGTCGACGCTCTTCAGCATGGTGGGCGAGCGCGTCCAGCCGGTGACCATGCAGGCCGCGGTGATGGGGCCGGTCCAGTTCTTCGACAAGACCGCGTCGATCAACCGGAAGGACCTCGCCGAGGAGCTTGCCGCGGCGCTCGGCCCACACCGCGTGGCCATGTTGAAGTCGCACGGCGCAGTGGTGGTCGGCGCCGACGTAGTCGAGGCCTTCGTGCTCGCGATCTACCTCGAGGAAACCGCGAAGCGCCAGTACCTGGCGCGCGCGCTCGGCACCCCCTACGCGTTGGGCGCCGCCGAGGTCGAAAAGATCAGCGGCAACCTGAGGAAGCCGCATCTCTTGAAGAAGGTGTGGGATTTCCACCACGCCAGACTGAGCCGGTAGACTGTATCCCTATGCAGACCGACGTTCTACATAAAGGAACGCAGTCCCTCGGCGGCGCGGCATTCCCGGACGACCGCCGGCGTTTCGAGTGGAGCTGGCTCGTGATCGCCCTGTGCGTCGCGATCACCGTCTATATCGCCATCGTGCCGCTCGGGTTCCTCGTCTGGCAGAGCTTCTTCACGCCGCAGACCGCGGACACGCCGGCGGTGTTCACGCTCTCCAACTACACCGAGGCCTATGGCAGCAGCGAGACCTGGCGCCTCTTCAAGAATTCCGTCGTCTTCGCGATCGGCACCTCGACCTTCTCCTTCCTGGTGGGCACCGGCCTCGCGTGGATGAACGAGCGCACCAACACGCCGTTCAAGACGCTCTTCTACGCGCTGTCGATCATCCCGCTCATCATTCCCGGGATCCTCTTCACGGTGGCATGGATCCTCCTCGCGAGCCCGAAGATCGGCATCGTGAACCTCGTCCTCAGGACCTGGTTCGGCGTCGACGAGCCGCTCTTCGACATCTACTCGATGTGGGGCATGATCTGGGTCGACGGCCTGCATTACTCGCCGATGGCCTTCCTCCTCATGTCGGCGGCGTTCCGCTCGATGGATCCGGCGCTCGAGGAGTCCGCGATGATGAGCGGCGCGAACGTGCTGCAGGTGGCCTACCGGATCACCTTGCGGCTTTCGTGGCCGGCGGTCTTCGCGACCATCCTCATCCTCTTCGTGCGCGCCATCGAGTCGTTCGAGGTTCCGGCGCTCATCGGGTTGCCGGTGGGGATCCAGGTCTTCACCTCGTCGATCTACCAGGCGGTGCACCGCTATCCCAGCCAGGTGGGCCTCGCGTCGGCGTACGCGGTGACCTTGTTGGCCATCACCACGGTGGGGGTCTATTTCCAGTCGCGCCTGTCCAGCCGCGGCAGCAAGTACGCGACGATGACGGGCAAGGGCTTCCGCCCGCGCCAGATCGACCTGGGCCCCTGGCGCTGGTTCACCGCGGGCATCTTCATCGTCTACTTCCTGGTGATCGTGGTGCTGCCGTTCGCGGTGCTGCTGTGGTCGTCGTTCCAGAAGTTCTACTCGGTGCCGTCGTGGCACGCGCTGCAGAACCTCACCCTCGACCCGTACCGCTTCATCCTCACCTATCCGAACCTCACGCGCTCGGTGTGGAACTCGCTCCTGCTCGCGTTCGGCAGCGCCACGCTCATCATGCTGGTGACCTCCGTCATCTGCTGGATCGTGGTGAAGACCAAGCTCCCGGGGCGCTGGCTCCTCGACAACATCGCCTCGCTGCCGATGGTCTTCCCGGGCCTCGTGCTCGGCCTCGCGATCATGATCTTTTACCTCAATTTCGACATCGGCATCTACGGCACGATCTGGATCATGTTCATCGCGTACATCACGCGCTTCATGCCGTACGGGCTGCGCTACAACACGACCTCGATG
>WNFM01295210.1_pt1 | contig 20260 bp, 17 predicted proteins | sample 5400271 | NCBI WGS metagenome assembly WNFM01 (sample SAMN13153352, study PRJNA577476) | soil metagenome | isolation source: 60 cm saprolite on Douglas fir-dominated hillslope | place: USA:California | collected 2013-09-17
GAGCTGCACTTCCCGCTCCAGAAGTTCTATCGCTCGAACCAGGGCACCTGCCTCAACCACCGGGTGACGGTCCAGCCGGGCCAGAAGGTGGAGGCCGGGGACATCCTGGCCGACGGGCCGGCGATCGAGGACGGCGAGCTGGCCCTGGGCCAGAACGTGCTGGTCGCCTTCATGCCCTGGGAGGGCTACAACTTCGAGGACGCGATCCTCCTCTCCGAGACCATCGTCAAGGAGGACAAGTACACCTCGATCCACATCGAGGAGTTCGAGATCGAGGCCCGCGAGACCAAGCTCGGCCCCGAGGAGATCACCCGCGACATCCCCAACGTCAGCGACGACGCGCTCCGCAACCTCGACGAGCGGGGCATCGTCTACATCGGCGCCGAGGTCCATCCCGGCGACATCCTGGTCGGCAAGATCACGCCCAAGGGCGAAACCGAGCTCTCCGCCGAGGAGCGGCTCCTCCGAGCGATCTTCGGTGAGAAGGCGCGCGAGGTGCGCGACAGCTCGCTCCGCGTCCCCCACGGGGAGCGCGGCATCGTCGTCGACGTCAAGGTCTTCAGCCGAGAGACCAAGGACGAGCTGAGCCCCGGCGTCAACGAGCTCGTACGGGTCTACGTCGCCCAGAAGCGGAAGATCTCGGCCGGCGACAAGATGGCCGGCCGCCACGGCAACAAGGGCGTCGTGAGCCGCATCCTCCCCGAGGAGGACATGCCGTTCATGCCCGACGGCACCCCCGTCGACATCGTGCTCAACCCGCTCGGCGTGCCGAGCCGGATGAACCTGGGCCAGGTGCTCGAGACGCACCTCGGCTGGGTTGCCAAGGTGCTCGGGATCAAGATCCAGACGCCCGTCTTCGACGGCGCGCCGATCGACTCCATCCGGGCCGAGCTGGAGGCCGCCGGGCTTCCCCGCTCGGGCAAGGTGAAGCTGCGCGACGGGCGCAGCGGCGAGGAGTTCGAGGAGCCGGTCACGGTGGGCTGGATCTACATGCTGAAGCTGGCGCACCTTGTCGAGGACAAGATCCACGCCCGCTCCACGGGCCCTTACAGCCTGGTCACCCAGCAGCCGCTGGGAGGCAAGGCGCAGTTCGGCGGCCAGCGCTTCGGCGAGATGGAGGTGTGGGCGCTCGAGGCGTACGGCGCCGCCCACGTCCTGCAGGAGATCCTGACCGTCAAGTCGGACGACATCGTCGGCCGCGTCAAGGCCTACGAGGCGATCGTCAAGGGCGACAACACGCTCGAGGCCGGCATCCCGGAGAGCTTCCGGGTGCTGGTGAAGGAGCTCGAGGGCCTTGCCCTCGGGGTCGAGATCCTGAGCGAGGACGAACGCCAGATCATCCTTTCCGAAGAAGACATTCCCGAGCTCCCGCTCGACCTGGGTATCAACCTGGAGCGGGATGAACTTGATGACTCAGCGGAATAACAACCAAGAAGCCCGTTTCCGGGGTCCCCGCGAAATCGCAGATTTCGTGGGGTGGAACCTGGAGCGGGACGAGCTTGATGATTCGGCCGAATAGGTTAGAGGGAGCTAAAACCACTTGCTGAAACTCGAGAACTTCGATGCTCTGCGGCTGTCCCTGGCTTCGCCGGAGATGATCCTCAGCTGGTCCCACGGTGAGGTGACCAAGCCCGAGACGATCAACTACCGGACGCTGAAGCCGGAGCGGGACGGCCTCTTCTGCGAGCGCATCTTCGGTCCCACCCGGGACTGGGAGTGCCACTGCGGGAAGTACAAGAGGTACCGCTACAAGGGCATCATCTGCGACAAGTGCGGGGTCGAGGTCACCCGGTCCAAGGTCCGCCGGGAGCGGATGGGCCACATCAAGCTCGCTTCCCCGGTCAGCCACGTCTGGTACTTCAAGGGCATCCCCTCCCGGATGGGGCTGCTCCTCGACATGTCGCCGCGCAACCTGGAGAAGATCCTCTACTTCGCCAACTACATCGTCACCGACGTCAACGAGGATCTCCGCCAGGACATGCTGGCCAACCTCAACATGGACACCGACGAGCGGGCCGTCCGGCTGCGGACCGACATCGACGCCCGCAAGAAGGAGATCCGGAGCGACCACGAGGGCCAGATGGGCGCCCTCGAGGGCGAGGTCGAGACCGAGGTGAAGCGCCTCGACGACGAGCTCTCGACCACCGTCGACCTCCTCAGCACGCAGGGCAACGCGGCCCGCGAGGCGATCGAGGCAGGGAAGGGCGCCAAGGCCAGGAAGACGATCAATCTAGGCATTGGCGAGGACGAGGAGATCGTCGTCAAGAAGGGCGACGTCATCGACGAGAACCTCGGCGGCGCGGTGCTCCGGATGGTCCAGGAGAAGATCGAGAAGGTCGAGGCGAACGTTCGCTCGGCGCAGGCCCAGGCGCGCGCCCGGGTCGAGTCGGCCCGCGCCGACCTCGAGAGCACCATCGAGGAGGCCACCCGCGAGCAGCAGGAATCGCTGCAGGGCGACCTCGAGGACCTCCAGGTCCAGATCGACTCCAGCCGGCTGGAGCTCGAGGGCATGCACGTCAAGCAGATCCTGAGCGACACCCAGTACCGCGAGTACTCGGAGAAGTTCGGCCGGGTCTTCAAGGCCGGGATCGGCGCCGAGGCAATCCGCGACCTGCTCTCCCGGATCGACCTCAACCAGGAGATGTACCGGCTCCGCAACGAGTCCCGCTCGACCAGCGGGCAGCGCAAGCAGAAGGCGATCAAGCGCCTCAAGGTCGTCGAGGACTTCCGCAAGTCGGGCGCCAGCCCGACCTGGATGGTGCTCGACGTGCTGCCGGTCATCCCGCCCGAGCTGCGCCCGATGGTCCAGCTCGACGGCGGCCGCTTCGCGACCAGCGACCTCAACGACCTCTACCGGCGGGTGATCAACCGCAACAACCGGCTCAAGAGGCTGCTCGAGCTGGGCGCGCCGGAGATCATCGTCCGCAACGAGAAGCGGATGCTCCAGGAGGCGGTCGACGCCCTGATCGACAACGGCCGCCGCGGCCGGGCGATCACCGGCACCGGCAACCGGAAGCTGAAGTCCCTCAGCGACATGCTGAAGGGCAAACAGGGCCGGTTCCGCCAGAACCTGCTCGGCAAGCGGGTCGACTACTCGGGCCGGTCGGTCATCGTGGTCGGCCCCGACCTCAAGCTGCACGAGTGCGGCCTGCCGAAGAAGATGGCCCTCGAGCTCTTCAAGCCGTTCGTCATGCGGGAGCTCGTCAACAAGGGCTACACCCAGAACATCAAGTCGGCCAAGCGGATGGTCGAGCGGATGCGGCCCGAGGTATGGGACGTCCTCGACGAGGTCATCCACGAGCACCCGGTGCTGCTGAACCGCGCCCCGACCCTCCACCGGCTGGGCATCCAGGCCTTCATGCCGGTGCTCGTCGAGGGCTCGGCGATCCAGATCCATCCCCTGGTCTGCCACGCTTTCAACGCCGACTTCGACGGCGACCAGATGGCGGTCCACGTGCCGCTCTTCTCGGGCGCCATCGCCGAGGCGCGCAACCTGATGATGTCGAGCCAGAACATCCTGAGCGCGGCCGACGGGCACCCCGTCGTTTCCCCGACCCAGGACGTCGTTCTCGGCTGCTACTGGCTCACCGCCACCCGTCACCAGGCGCCCAAGGACTCCACCAAGCTGCGGGCCTACAGCTCAGCGGAAGAGGTCGTGCTCGCCCTCCACGAGGGCGGCGTCCACCTCCACGACTGGGTCAAGGTCCGGATCGAGGCTCACGGCCGCGCCGATGGGACGGGGACCGCCGGGCTGGTGGTGACCACCCCCGGCCGGGTGATCTTCAACCAGGTGCTCCCGATCGGCCTGGAGCCGAACGAGGGCGTCGACGAGCCGGGGCTCGAGTTCCAGAACCACCACTTCGACCGCAAGGCGCTCCGCGTCCTGGTGTCGAAGATCTTCCGCCTCTACGGCAACGAGGTGACCGCCACCGTCAGCAACGACCTGAAGCGGGTCGGCTTCCGCTACGCGACGCGGGCCGGCATCACCATCTCGGCGCTCGACATCCCGGCGCCCAAGCAGAAGGCCGAGATCCTCGAGAGGGCCGACCAGGAGGTCGCCGACGTCGAGCGGATGTACCGCCGCGGTGTCATGACCGAGGAGGAGCGCTACCGCAAGGTGGTCGCCATCTGGACCCAGGCCACCGACGAGGTCGCCAAGAACACCGAGGACAGCTTCGACAAGTTCAGCCCGATCTGGATGATGATGGGCTCGGGAGCCCGCGGCAACATCCAGCAGGTGCGCCAGCTGGCCGGCATGCGAGGCCTGATGGCCGACCCCACGGGCCGGATCATCGACCTCCCGATCAAGGCCAACTTCACCGAGGGGCTCACCGTGCTCGAGTACTTCATCTCGACCCATGGCGCCCGCAAGGGTCTCGCCGACACCGCGCTCCGCACGGCCGACTCCGGGTACCTCACCCGGCGCCTGGTCGACGTCGCCCAGGACGTGATCGTCCGGGAGGAGGACTGCGGCGCCACCAACGGCCTCTGGATCCGGAACGTCACCCCCGACGTCGCTCGCAACGAGCCGATCTACGAGAAGATCGCCGGGCGGGTGGCCGCCGACGACATCGTGGTCGGCGGGAACACCCTGGTCGCGGCCGGTGAGACGATCACCGACGAGGTCGCCCGGCAGGCGATCGCGGCCGGGGTCGGGCAGGTCAGCGTCCGCTCGATCCTCCTCTGCGAGGCGCGGGAGGGCGTCTGCCGCAAGTGCTACGGCCGCAACCTGGCGACCGGGAGGCTGGTCGAGATCGGGGAGGCGGTCGGCGTGATCGCCGCCCAGTCGATCGGCGAGCCGGGCACCCAGCTCACCATGCGTACCTTCCACACCGGCGGCGTCGCCGGCATCGACATCACCCAGGGCCTTCCCCGGGTGGAGGAGCTGTTCGAGGCTCGCATCCCCAAGGGCAAGGCGATCATCTCCGAGATCGACGGCGAGCTCGAGATCATCCGTGACGGCCAGGTCCGCAAGGTCAAGGTCACCAGCAAGGAGGAGTTCGAGATCTCCTACCCGCTGGAGGCCGGCATGGCGCCCCTGGTCAAGAACGGGGAAGAGGTGATGGAGGGCCAGGAGCTGGCCCGCCACCCGGCCAGCGAAGCGCTGATCCGGACCCGGCACGCCGGGATCGCCAAGGTCGGCAAGAAGGAGATCACCGTCAAGACCGTCGACGAGGAGTCGCGCGAATACCTCATCCCGCACGGTGCGCGGATCCGGCCGGAGCTGGAGCGGCGCGGCCAGAAGGTGAGCATCAAGGCCGGCCAGCAGATCACCGAGGGCTCGATCAGCCCCCAGGAGCTGCTCCACATCCTCGGCAAGGAGGCCGTCCAGACGTTCCTGGTGGACGAGGTCCAGCGGGTCTACCGCTCGCAGGGCGTGGACATCAACGACAAGCACATCGAGGTGATCGTCCGGCAGATGATGCGGAAGGTCCGCATCGACTCCGCCGGCGACACCAACCTGCTCCCGGGCGAGATCGTCTCGCAGTGGGAGTACGAGGAGGCAAATGCAGCGGCGCTGGCCGAGGGCGGCGAGCCGGCCACCGCGCAGACCGTGCTGCTGGGCCTCATCAAGGCCGCCCTCAACACCACCTCCTGGCTCTCGGCCGCCTCCTTCCAGGAGACGACCCGGGTGCTCACCGAGGCCGCCATCAGCGGCAAGGTGGACCGCCTCCGCGGCCTCAAGGAGAACGTGATCATCGGCAAGCTGATCCCCGCCGGGACGGGCCTCGACTACTACAAGAAGCAGCGCGAGCAGGCCCAGCGCTACTACGAAGAGGAGCCGATCGACCTCGACACGCTGAGCGTCTGACGGCTTCCCGCAAGCACGATCGGAGAGGCCGCCTTCGGGCGGCCTCTCTTCCTGTCTGCGGATTGGCGGGCAGCCGAAGCGACCGGCCAACTTGACAGTAGTGCTCACCGCCGACCAGAATGGCTTACCGCTCAGGAGGCGGTTGAGTGGGTGTGGCTTTCGCCACGCTACCTGTCGTCGGCGCACTCTCGCCCCGGAAAGTCCCGGGAAGAAGGCGACAGGGGGGTAGCCTGCCGGTCCGGAATCGACCTCCGGGCTGAGACACAATTCAGAGAGGTAAGACGCGTATGAACCTAGATTTGGCCAAGCTTCGCGGGCTGAAAACGCTCGCTGTTGCGACCGCCGCGTTGACGCTGGCATTGGCCTGCGGCAACACTTCGACCACCACCGGGGGCGGCAATCCCACGACGGGCGGCAAGCTGGTGGCGGCGTCCTGGCAGGAGCAGAGCTCGATGCTGGCGATCGGCATCACCGACTCCTCGACCCACGCCTTCGCCTACGAGGCGCCCATGGTGGAAGGGCTGCTCGGACTCGTGAGCAGCGCCGACATCCCCAAGAACGCCAAGCTGTCCGACTACTTCGCGCCCCAGCTCGCGACCGAGGTGCCGACCACGGACAACAAGGACGTCGTGGTGACCGGCACCACGATGGCGGTCACCTACAAGCTTCGCCACGGCGTCAAGTGGCACGACGGGCAGCCCTTCACCTCGAAGGACGTGGCCGACACCGCCAACTTCCTGTGGCTGAAGTACAAGGACAACAACCCGACCCCGCTGCTGTCGACCAGCGGCTACGACCAGATCTCGGACGTCAAGACGCCCGATGACTTCACCGCGGTCATCGACTACAAGAGCCTCTACGGCCCCTACCTGACCCTCTTCTCGGGCCCGGAGGGCGTCCTTCCCTCGCACCTGCTCCAGTCGACCTGGACCGCGGGCGGCGACATGACCAAGGCCAAGCTCCCGATCGACCTCAGCTCGGCCAACTCGGCCGGCTTCAAGGGAACCGACACCTGGGACAAGTGGCTGGTCGGCACCGGCCCCTTCGTCTTCAAGGAGTGGGTCTCCGGCGACCACCTGACGATGGTCCGCAACAACAGCTACTGGGGCCCGCACAAGGCCTATCTCGATGAGATCACGGTCAAGTTCGAGCCCGACACCAACACCGAGCTGGCGGACCTGCGGACCGCCACCGTAGACCTCGGCATCGACTTCCGGGCGGCCCTCCTGAGCCCGCTCTCCCACCTCAGCAACGTGACCACCGTCGTCCTCGGCGACAGCGGCGCCGAGAAGCTCGACTTCAACCTGAAGAACAAGTACCTCTCGGACCTCACCATCCGAAAGGCGATCAACATGGGCATCGACAAGCAGAAGATGGTCGACACCCTTCTCTCCGGCAAGACCGTGGTCTCGCCTGACACGCCCATCTGCCTCGGCCTCGCGTCCTGGTGCTCGGATCCGGCGATCCCCACCACCAAGTACGACCCGGCGGCAGCCAAGAAGCTCCTCGACGACGCGGGCTACAAGGTCCAGACCAGCGGCGACGGCAAGGGCTACCGCTCCTTCAAGGACGGCACCACCATCGCCGTGAACCTGGTCACCACCTCCGGCAACGCTCTCCGCGAGCAGCAGGAGGTCCAGATCGCGTCCGACCTGAAGGGCATCGGCATCCAGGTCATCACGCCGTTCAAGAACCCCACCGCGGGCAAGCTCTTCGGCTCCTACGCCGGGGGCGGCGTGCTCTACAACCACACCTTCGACATCGCCCAGTACACCAACACCGTGCCGGGTGGCGAGCCCGACCAGTGGTACAGCGGCTATGTCTGCGACCAGATCCCGACCCAGGCCAACGGTGGCGTGGGCCAGAACGACACGCAGGAGTGCAATCCCACCGTTGACGCCGCCTTCAAGGCCGGCCGAAACAAGGTCGCACAGGCCGACCGGAAGCAGGGCTACGTCGACGCCGCGAAGGCGCTGGCGGCCGACCTTCCCGAGGCTCCGCTCTACCAGCAGCTGACGGTCAACGCCTTCAACAACAAGCTGGGCGGCTACAAGGCCAACGCTGACTACTGGTTCAACAACAGCGTGGACTGGTTCGTCAAGAGCTAGTCGAGCTTTTCTCGCCAGCAACGGAGGAGGCGGGTGCCGGGCACCCGTCTCCTTCACCTTTTAAACTCGCCTCTATACTCAGGATGATTGTTCAACCGGCTTCCCCGCGCCGCCCACCGTGCTATATCTCGGAGGCCTGAAGTGAGCATCCAGCCCGAAGTCCTGCGCGTCGAAGGGCTCAAGACACACTTCAAGACCCAGGACGGAGCGGTCAAGGCTGTCGACGGCATCGACTTCCACGTCAACCAGAGCCGCACGCTAGGGATCGTCGGTGAGTCGGGCTGCGGCAAGAGCGTCACCTCGCTCAGCATCATGCGGCTGCTGCCGCGCAACGGCCGCAGCATCGCGGGGCGCATCCTGCTCGAGGGCAAGGACCTGCTGAAGCTGCCGGAGGACGACATGCGGGCGCTCCGCGGGAACGACATCTCGATGATCTTCCAGGAGCCGATGACCTCCCTCAACCCGGTCTTCACCTGCGGCAGGCAGGTCGCCGAGGCGATCCGCCAGCACCTCCACATGAACGACCGGGAGGCCAAGGAGCGCACCGTCGAGCTGTTCAAGCTGGTCGGCATCGCCGGCGCCGAGCGCCGCGTCAACGACTACCCGCACGAGCTCTCCGGCGGCATGCGGCAGCGCGTGATGATCGCGATGGCGCTCTCCTGCGATCCCAAGCTGCTGATCGCGGACGAGCCGACGACCGCCCTTGACGTCACCATCCAGGCCCAGATCCTGGAGCTGCTGCGGTCCATCCAGGAGCAGAAGCAGATGGCGATCATGCTGATCACCCACGACCTCGGCGTCATCGCCGAGATGGCCCAGGACGTGGTCGTGATGTACGCCGGCAAGATCGTCGAGCGAGGCACCGTCGAGCAGATCTTCGAGAACCCCCGCCATCCCTACACCCAGGGCCTGCTCGCCTCCATCCCGGGGAGCGGCACCAAGGGCAAGCGCCTCAACGTCATCAAGGGCACCGTGCCCCACCCCTTCAACCTTCCCCCCGGCTGCCTGTTCGCTCCCCGCTGCCCGCACGCCTTCGACAAGTGTCCGACGGCGTTCCCGGCGCTGATGGACCAGGGCGAGGGCCACAAGGCGGCCTGCTTCCTCTACGGCGACGAGATCGAGCCGGGCACCGAGGCACGGCCGGTCGAGCCGACCGAGAAGGCAAGCTAAGTGTCCCGCTCCCAAAGTTCACCGCAAATGTCCGGGCCGTCGCAGGCGACGGCCGGCCGACCCTTCGGGCTCATCCGCCAGGAACGCCGAGCTCCGCGTCAGCTTCTCCGCTACTCGGTCACGGGCCTTATGGCCCGCTCCCTCCGTTGCTCGGGCGCTTCCTTGATCTCGTCGCCCCTGGCGGCGATTTTGCGGCGAACTTCAGGAGCGGGACACTAGGTGTCGGCGACCGCGCCGACACCACCGCCGAGGGGCAAGCCCCTCGTCAGCGTCCAGAACCTGGTCAAGTACTTCCCCCTCCGGGGCGGGATCCTGCAGCGGACCGTCGCCGAGGTGAAGGCCGTCGACGACGTCTCCTTCGACGTCCAGGCGGGCGAGGTGTTCGGCCTCGTCGGCGAGAGCGGCTGCGGCAAGACGACCACGGGCCGGCTGCTGCTCCGGCTCATCGAGCCGACCAGCGGGAAGATCGAGTTCGACGGCCATGATCTCACCGCGATGGGGGCGGGCGACCTCAAGAAGACGCGGTCCGACATGCAGATCGTCTTCCAGGACCCCTACGCGTCGCTCAACCCGCGGCTGCCGATCGGCGAGATCATCGGCGAAGGGCTCGCCAACATGGGCGTGCGGGACCGCCGCCAGCGGGAGGAGCGGGTGGCCGCCATCCTCGACAAGGTCGGCCTCCGCCGCTACTACATCAACCGCTACCCGCACGAGTTCTCGGGCGGCCAGCGCCAGCGCATCGGCCTCGCTCGCGCGCTCGTCCTGCAGCCCAAGTTCATCGTCGCCGACGAGCCCGTCTCGGCCCTCGACGTCTCGATCCAGTCGCAGGTGCTGAACCTGATGGCCGACCTCAAGGACGAGCTCAAGCTCACCTACCTCTTCATCTCCCACAACCTCAGCGTCGTCGAGCACATCAGCGACCGGGTTGGCGTCATGTACCTCGGCAAGCTGGTCGAGATGGCCTCGACCGCGAACCTCTTCAAGAGCCCCCGGCACCCCTACACCAAGTTCCTGCTCTCGGCCATCCCCAAGCCCGACCCGAAGCAGCACCGGCAGCGGCTGATCCTCACCGGCGACGTGCCCAGCCCGATCAACCCACCCAGCGGCTGCCGCTTCCACACCCGCTGCCCGATCGCCCAGTTCCCGATCTGCTCCGACCAGGACCCGGTGTTCGAGGAGAAGGCCGGCGGCCACTGGGCGGCCTGCCACTTCGCCGAGCGAACCAGGGAGCTCGACAAGGAGAGCGGCATTTTGGCGCCCGCGATCGAGAGCGCCGATGAAGCGGTCAAGGCACAGGGCGAGGCCGCTGCCGCCGCGGAGCCGGCCCTGGACGTGCTCAGGGCGACGCTCGGCGAGCGGAAGCGAGACGACCGCAAGGAACCCCTCATCGGCGAGTAAGGTCACCTAAGGTAGATCCCGGATGCCCTCCCGCAGGTTGCTGGCCGGGGTCGTGGCCGCTCTCCTCGGGTTGACCGCCTGCCAGCCGAGCAAGCCCTCCTCGCTCCTGCCCGGCCGGCCGGCTCCGAGCCAGGTGCTCCGGGTGGCGGTGCCCGCCCTGCCGGCGAGCACCGATCCCGCGCTCACCCCGGCCTACGACGCGGGCCTCGCCCGGACCGCGTACGAGGCGCTGCTCAAGCCGACCGCCGACCTCGCCGATGTCCAGCCGGCGGCCGCGCAAAGCTATGACGTCTCCAGCGACGGCCTCACCTACGCCTTCCACCTTCGCGCCAACGGCGCCTGGAGCGATGGGGTCACGGTGCGGGCGCAGGACTTCCTGCTCGCCTGGCGCCGGATCCTCGACCCGCGGGTCAACAGCCCGGTGGCGGATCTCCTCGCCGGGCGGATCAAGAACGCCGGTGGCTACGCCGACCTCGACCCGAAGAAGGACGCCGCCAAGATCCCCGGCTTCCTCGACGGGCTCGGCATCAAGGCCGCCGATGACCGCACCCTGGTCGTCCAGCTCGACCACGTCGCACCCGACTTCAAGTGGATCGCGAGCCTGCCGGCGTGCGCGCCCGCGCGCGCGGATGCCTCCACCGGCGGACCTGGCCCCGGCAACGGGCCCTTTCACCTGGAGAGCGCGACCCGGGACTCGATGGTGCTGGTTGCGAACCCCCACTATTGGGCCGGCCGGCCGCACCTGGACCGGATCGTGCTCATCCCGCGGGGCGACGCGGGCGCCGACCTGGCCCGCTTCCAGGCGGGCGGCGTGCAGCTCACGACCGCCTCCCAGGCGAGCACCGCCCAGCTGGCCCAGGACCCGGTCCTGAGCCACGACCTGGTCCGCGTGCCGCTCCTCGGCGAGGTCTGGGCGCAGTTCAACGTCCACCGGACGCCCTTCGACAACGCCCGGGTGCGGCTCGCCTTCGCGCAGGCGATCGACCGTGAGGCGCTCATCCGCGACGCCGCCGCCAACCCCGCCCTGCCCAGCGTGGGCCCGGTCCCCAAGGGCCTCCGCGCCTACCGCCCGGCCCTCGCCGCCCAGCGCTTCGACGCCGGCGGCGCGAGGATCACGCTCGACTCCTCGGGGGTGGCGCCGGCGGCGCTGGCGGGGGTCCACCTGCTGGTCCGCGACCTACCCGCCGACCGGGCGGTGGCTACCTCCATCGCCGCCCAGGTGAAGGAGCACCTGGGGATCGAGCTGACGCTCGACGTCAAGCGCAGCCCGGAGGTGACGGCCACCCTCCAGAAGGGCGACTTCCAGCTCCAGGCGCCGGCCGGTTGGTTCGCCGACTACCCGGACGAGCAGAGCTTCCTGGACCCCTTCCGGACCGAGGACTTCTCCCAGTGGAGCCGCTACTCGAGCCCCGGCTACGACCGCCTCGTCCAGCAGGCCGACGGCGAGGTCGACCAGACCCACCGGCTCCAGCTCTACGCCCAGGCCCAGCAGCTGCTCGCCGAGGACGCCCCGGTGGCCTTCCTCTACCAGCCTGAGGCCTGGAACCTGAAGCAGCCCCAGGTCCAGGGAGTAACCTACACAGCCCTCGACGACTGGCCGGGGGACCTCTTCGCGGCCGACATCTCGATCTCGCCAGGCTAGCGTCCCGAGTAGCCGGTCGCTGATCCCACGACCGCCGGCGCAGCTGTATAATCACCGTTTGTCGCCCAGCCGGCCGTTGCTTGCTGGGAACCGATTCCTTCACTTCGGAGTGTCTCTTTGCCCACGATTCAGCAGCTGATCCGGATCGGCCGCAAGAAGCTCGTCAAGAAGTCCAAGGCGCCGGCTCTGAAAGAGTCACCGCAGCGCCGGGGCGTCTGCGTGCGCGTCTACACGACCACTCCCAAGAAGCCGAACTCCGCCCTCCGCAAGGTCGCCCGGGTGCGCCTGACGACGGGCATCGAGGTCACCGCCTACATCCCGGGCATCGGCCACAACCTCCAGGAGCACTCGGTGGTGCTGATCCGGGGCGGCCGCGTGAAGGACCTGCCCGGCGTCCGCTACCACATCATCCGGGGAACCCTTGACACATCCGGCGTTCGCAACCGCAAGCAGGGACGGTCCCGCTACGGCGCGAAGCGCGAGAAGGCCGGCGCCGCAGGCAAGGGTCGATAGATGCCCCGTCGCAACCGGCCTGACAAGCGTCGTATCGCGCCCGACCCGATCTACAACTCGGATGCGGTGGCGAAGTTCGTGAACATCCTGATGCGGGCGGGCAAGCGGTCGGTCGCCGAGGGCATCGTTTACGACGCCCTCACCCGCGCATCGAAGCAGGCCAGGAAGGAGCCGCTCGAGGTCTTCGACCTGGCGATCCGGAACGCAACCCCGCAGCTCGAGGTGAAGCCGCGCCGCGTCGGCGGCGCCACCTACCAGGTGCCGATCGAGATCCGGCCCGAGCGCCGGCTCGCCCTCGCCCGCCGCTGGCTGATCCGTTTCGCGCGGCAGCGTAGTGGGAAATCTATGGCTGAGAAGCTCGCGTTCGAGCTGCTTGACGCCAGCAACGGTGTCGGCGCGGCCGTGAAGCGGAAGGAAGAGACACACCGGATGGCTGAGAGCAACAAGGCCTTCTCACACTTCAGATATTGATGAACAGCAACCAGGTCCTACCGAAGCATGGCTATAGGGGCCCCCGCGAAATCGCAGATTTCGTGGGGATGAGCCACTTCCGGTACTAGGTCGGCAGGAGGAATTCGGAAATCTCAGCAGTGGCAATGAAGATGAGCGATCGGAAGGTCGCGCTCGAACGGATCCGGAACATCGGCATCATGGCGCACATCGATGCCGGTAAGACCACGACCACCGAGCGGATCCTCTTCTACGCGGGCCGCATCCACAAGATGGGCGAGGTCCACGAGGGAGCGGCGACCACCGACTGGATGGTGCAGGAGCGTGAGCGCGGAATCACGATCACCTCGGCCGCGACCTATGCGATGTGGCGCGACCACGCGATCAACATCATAGACACGCCCGGACACGTTGATTTCACGGTCGAGGTCGAGCGGAGCCTTCGCGTGCTCGACGGCGCGGTCGCCGTGTTCGACGCCGTGGCCGGTGTCGAGCCGCAGTCGGAGACGGTCTGGCGCCAGGCCGACCGCTACGGCGTGCCCCGGATCGCCTTCGTCAACAAGATGGACCGGATGGGGGCCGACTTCTACATGGCCCTCGATTCGATCAAGACGCGCCTCGGCGCGCGTGCCGTGGCGATCCAGCTGCCGATCGGCTCGGAGGACAAGTTCACCGGCCTGGTCGACCTGATCAACATGCGGACGGTCATCTACACCGACGACCTCGGCACCACCTCGGAGTGGGGCGAGATCCCGGCCGAGATGGAGGAGCTGGTCGCCCAGCACCGCCACGACCTGGTCGAGGCGGTGGCGGACTTCGACGACAAGATCATGGAGAAGTACCTCGAGGACGAGGGCACGACCGTGACCGCGGCCGAGATCCTGCCCGCGCTGCGGCGGGGGACCGTCGCCGGGATCCTGGTGCCCGTCATCTGCGGGGCGGCGCTCCGCAACCGCGGCGTCCAGCCGATGCTCGACGCGGTCGTCGACTTCCTGCCGTCGCCGGCGGACGTCAAGGCGGTCGAGGGCACCGACCCGCGCGACGGCCACATCATCGTCCGCGAGCCGGACGAGGACGAGCCCTTCAGCGCGCTCGCCTTCAAGATCCAGATGGATCCCCAGGGCGTCGGCAAGCTGACCTTCTTCCGCGTTTACTCCGGCCGGCTGAAGGCGGGCTCCTCGGTCATGAACGTGACCTCAGGCAAGCGGGAGCGGATCGGCCGCATCCTGCGCATGAGCGCGATGCGGCGGGAGGACGTCGACGAGGTCTTTCCGGGCGACATCGCGGCCGGCGTCGGACTCAAGGTCACCACGACCGGAGACACCCTCGCCGACGAGGCGAAGCCGATCCTGCTCGAGAACATCCAGTTTCCCGAACCGGTGATCTCGGTCGCCATCGAGCCGAAGACCAAGGTCGACCTCGACAAGATGGGGATCGCCCTCCAGCGCCTGTCCGAGGAGGACCCGACCTTCCGCGTCCACACCGACGAGGAGACCGGCCAGAACATCATCGCCGGGATGGGCGAGCTCCACCTCGAGATCATCGTCGACCGGATGATCCGCGAGTTCGGCGTCGACGCCAACGTCGGCAAGCCCCAGGTCGCCTACAAGGAGGCCATCCGCAAGCCGGCCAAGGCGGTCGGCCACTTCGTCCGCCAGACCGGCGGCAAAGGCCAGTTCGCCCACGTCGAGATCGAGGTCGAGCCGGGCGAGAGGGGAGAGGGCTATGTCTTCGAGGACAAGATCAAGCAGGGCGCGATCCCGCGCGAGTACATCCCCGCCGTCCAGAAGGGGATCGCCGAGGCGATCACGACCGGCGTCGTCGCCGGCTACCCCGTGCTCGACATCCGGGTCAGGCTGGTCGACGGCCAGTTCCACCCGGTCGACTCGAGCGAGATGGCGTTCGGCATCGCCGGGTCGATGGCCGTCAAGGAAGCGATGCGGCGGGCGGACCCCTGCCTGCTGGAGCCGGTCATGAAGGTCGAGGTCGTGATGCCCGAGGAGTACCTGGGCGACGTCATCGGCGACCTCAGCTCACGCCGCGGCCACATCCTCGGCATGGAAGGCAGGGGGACCTCGCAGGTCGTCCGCGCCACCGTGCCGCTGTCCGAGATGTTCGGCTACGCGACCCAGGTCCGCTCCATGACGTCCGGCCGCGCCACCTTCCACATGGAGTTCGACCACTACGAAGAGATCCCAGCCAACATCGCCGAGGCCATCGGACGCCGCGGCAGTTCGTCCAGTTAGCACTAGGAGGCATCCGTGGGAAAGAAGAAGTTCGAGAGGACAAAGCCGCACATGAATGTCGGGACCATCGGTCACATCGACCATGGCAAAACGACGCTGACGGCCGCCATCACCAAGGTCCTGGCGAAGAAGGGCATGGCTCAGTTCACGCCCTTCGACCAGATCGACAAGGCGCCCGAAGAGAAGCAGCGCGGCATCACCATCTCGATCGCCCACGTCGAGTACGAGACCGAGAAGCGCCACTACGCCCACGTGGACTGCCCGGGTCACCAGGACTACATCAAGAACATGATCACCGGCGCCGCCCAGATGGACGGCGCGATCCTCGTCGTGGCCGCGACCGACGGCGCCATGCCGCAGACCCGCGAGCACATCATCCTGGCCCGCCAGGTCAACGTGCCGTCGCTGGTGGTCGCGCTCAACAAGTGCGACATGGTCGACGACAAGGAGTTCATCGAGCTGGTCGAGCTGGACCTGCGCGAGCTCCTGAACCGCTACGACTTTCCGGGCGACGACATCCCGATCGTGCGCATCTCGGCCCTCAAGGCTCTCGAAGGCGACCCCGAGTGGACGCCGAAGATCGAGGAGCTGATGAACGCCGTGGACACCTACATCCCCGAGCCGGCGCGGGCGGTCGACCTGCCGTTCCTGATGCCCATCGAGGACGTGTTCACGATCGAAGGTCGCGGCACCGTGACCACCGGTCGCGTGGAGCGCGGCAAGCTCAAGAAGAACGAGGAAATCGAGATCGTCGGTATCCACCCCAACAGCGCTAAGACCGTGGTCACCGGCATCGAGATGTTCCACAAGGACATGGACGAGTGCCAGGCCGGCGACAACGTCGGCGCCCTCCTACGCGGAATCAAGCGCGAGGACGTCGTACGCGGTCAGGTGCTCAGCAAGCCGGGCTCGATCAAGCCGCACACCCAGTTCAAGGCGCAGGTGTACGTCCTCACCAAGGAAGAGGGTGGCCGCCACACGCCGTTCCTGACCGGGTACCGGCCGCAGTTCTACATGCGGACCACCGACGTTACGGGCGAGGTCAAGCTGCCCGACGGCGTCGAGATGGTCATGCCCGGCGACAACATCGTCATGGACATCACCCTCGGTGAGCCGATCGCCATCGAGCCCGGTCTCCGCTTCGCCATCCGCGAAGGTGGCAAGACCGTCGGTTCAGGCGTCGCCACCGAAGTGGTCAAGTAAAGAAGAAGTAGGGAAGAGGGCATAAGGCAGTGGCGCAGAAAATCCGGATCCGGCTCAAGGCCTACGACCATCGGGTCCTGGATCAGGCGGCGGACAAGATCGTGGACACCGCCCGCCGCACGAACGCGCGCACTGCCGGCCCGATCCCGCTTCCCACCGAGATCTCGAAGCTGACCGTGATTCGCTCGCCGTTCATCGACAAGGACTCGCGCGAGCAGTTCGAGATGCGCACGCACAAGCGCATCGTCGACATCCTCGACCCGAACCCCCGCGTCGTCGACGCGCTCATGCGACTCAGCCTTCCGGCCGGCGTCAGCATCGAGATCAAGAGCTAGTGAAAGGTCTGCTGGCCCGCAAGCTGGGCATGACCCAGCTGTTCAACCCCGATGGCACTGTCTCCGCGGTGACTGTGCTCGAGGCCGGCCCGTGCCGGGTCGTCGACCTTCGCACCAAGGAGAAGGACGGCTACGAGGCCGCCCGCATCTCCTTTGAGGCTGTGGCCGCGGGCAAGCTGGCGAAGCCCCGCGAGGGCGTCTTCAAGAAGGCTGACCTCGAGCCGCACCGCCATGTGGTCGAGATCCGCGGCTACGACGGGCTCGAGCAGGGGCAGGAGCTGAAGGCGGAGATCTTCGAAGCCGGCGACCTCGTGGACGTCACCTCGACGTCCAAGGGCAAGGGCTTCCAGGGCCTCATCAAGCGCCACAAGTTCAGCCGCGGCCCCGAGTCGCACGGCTCGATGAACGTCCGGCAGCCGGGCGCGATCGGCGCCACCGACGCGGCGCGCGTCTTCAAGGGCGTGCGGATGGCCGGCCAGATGGGCAACGTGCGGGTCACCGCGCGGGCCTACAAGGTCGTGCGCGTCGACGCCGAGCGCAACCTGCTGCTGGTCAAAGGCGGCGTGCCCGGCGCGAAGGGCGCGCTAGTCCTGGTCCGCACGTCGACCAAGCCGGTCAAGGCCAAGGGTCCGGCCGGCAAGCCGAACCCGAGGAAGGTCTGATGGCCGACGAGAAGACCGAGAAGACCGAAACGGCCGAAACGGCCGACCAGGTCGAGACTGCCGCCAAGCCGGTCAGGAAGGCTTCGGCCAGGAAGGCCGCGCCCAAGGTTCCGGAGAGCCACCTGCACGCGCCGCTCTTCGATTCCGAAGGCGAGCGGCACGGTGAGTTCGAGCTGCCCAAGACCATCTTCGACGAGAAGCCGAACCTCCCCGTGATGCACCAGGCCTACGTTCGCCAGATGGCGAACGCGCGCCAGGGCACGGCCTCGACCAAGACCCGCGGGATGGTGTCCGGCGGCGGCGCAAAGCCCTACCGCCAGAAGGGCACCGGTCGCGCGCGCCATGGCTCGACCCGCGAGCCCTCGATGAAGGGTGGCGGCAAGGTGTTCGGCCCCAAGCCGCGCGATTACAGCCAGCGCATGCCCAAGCAGATGCGCCGGCTCGCCCTGCGCTCGGCTCTCAGCCAGAAGGCCCTCGACCACCCGATTCGCGTCATCGAGGCCTTCGGTTTCGAGGAGCCGAAGACCAAGCAGGCGGCGGACCTGATGGACGCGATCGGGTTCGACGGCACCACGCTCGTGGTCCTGCCGGCTCCGAGCCTGGTGGTCAGCCGCAGCTTCGAGAACCTCACCGGCGCGACGATCATCCTCGCCCGCAACATGAACATCCGCGACCTGCTGACGCACACGTACGTGCTCATCGCCAAGGACAGCATCGACCTGCTGGAGGAGAACTTCAGCGTGCCGGTCAGGTCGCGTGGTGTCGAGGAGTCCGCATGACGACACGCGCAGCTTCTGAGATCGTGATCGGCCCGGTCATCACGGAGCGCACGTACCTGCTGTACACGCAGGGCCGCTACACGTTCCGCGTCGCCCGCACCGCCTCCAAGACGGAGATCAAGCAGGCGCTCGAGGAGCAGTACGAGGCACAGGGCATCCGAGTGCGGGACGTCAACACCGTGACCATGCACGGCAAGAAGCGCCGCAGCATGCGCCGCCTCGGCTCGATCGGTCACACCGCGCACTGGAAGAAGGCCATCGTCACCCTCGGCGAGGGCCAGAAGATCGACGGATTGTTTGGGTCACTCTGATGCCGATTAGAAAGTTCAAGCCCACCAGCCCCGGACGCCGCTTCATGTCCATCTCGGGTTTCGATGAGATCACGACCGACCGGCCTGAGAAGAGCCTGGTTGAGTCCCTGCCGACGCACGCCGGCCGCAACAACCAGGGCCGCATCACCACGCGCCACCAGGGCGGCGGGTACCGCAAGCTCTACCGCAAGATCGACTTCAAGCGCGACAAGCACGGAGTGCCGGGCAAGGTCGCGACCATCGAGTACGACCCGAACCGCAACGCGCGCATCGCGCTCATCAACTACAAGGACGGCGAGAAGCGCTACATCCTGGCGCCGCTCGGCCTGAAGGTGGGCGACCCGATCGAGAGCGGCGCGGACGCGCCGGTGCGGATCGGCAACGCGCTCCCGCTCGGGCACATCCCGGTCGGTTCGACCATCCACAACGTCGAGCTGACGCTCGGCCGCGGCGGCCAGCTGGTCCGGGCGGCGGGCACGTCGGCGCAGCTGCTCGCCAAGGAAGGCGACTACGCCGTCGTCCGTATGCCGTCCGGCGAGCTGCGCAGGGTGCACGTCAACTGCCAGGCCACCATCGGCCAGGTGGGTAACATTGAGCACGAGAACGAGTCGGGCGGCAAGGCCGGACGCAGCCGGTGGCTCGGCGTCAGGCCGACCGTTCGCGGTTCGACGATGAACCCCCGCGACCATCCCCACGGTGGTGGCGAGGGCAAGACCGGCCCCGGCGGCCACCCGAAGACTCCGTGGGGACAGCCTGCCCTGGGCCTGCGCACGCGCAAGCCAAAGAAGGCCAGCAACAAGCTGATCATCCGCCGCCGCGAGAAGAAAGGACGCAAGAAGTAAGTGACACGCTCATCGAAGAAGGGACCGTTCATCAGCGCGCCTTTGAAGGCGAAGGTCGACAAGATGAACCTGACCCGCGAGAAGAAGGTGATCCGCACCTGGGCTCGCGCGTCTGTGATCTACCCGGACATGGTCGGGCACACGATCGCTGTGCACGACGGGCGCAAGCACGTGCCCGTGTTCATCAGCGAGAACATGGTCGGCCACCGGCTGGGCGAGTTCGCCCCGACGCGGCACTTTCGCGGTCACGGCACCCACACCGAAAAGTCGACGGCATTGAAGTAGAAGTGGCGACGATGGAAGTTTCAGCGGTCCAGAGGTTCGTGCGTCGCGCGCCCCGCAAGGCGAGGCTCGTGGCCGATTCCGTCACCGGGATGAAGGTGGCGGACGCCCTCGCGTACCTCGAGGTTTCGCCGAAACATGCAGCGCGCGAGGTGGCCAAGGCCATCCGCTCCGCTGCGGCCAATGCCGAGCACAACTTCAACCTCAACCGCGAGGACCTGGTGCTCAAGCAGTTGCGCATCGACGAGGGCCCGACGTACAAGCGCCGCCGCCCGGTCAGCCGGAGCATGGCGCACGAGTTCTTCCACCGCACCTGCCACATCACCGCCATCGTCGAAGACCGCCCGAAGGGAGGTGCCTAGTGGGACATAAGGTTCACCCGAACGCATTCCGGCTGGGTGTCTTCCGGCCGTGGGAGGCGAACTGGTTCGCCAACCCCAAGGAATACACGCGGATGCTTCACGAAGACCTGGAGATGCGCCGCGTCATCCTGGCGCGCCTGCGCAA
>WNFM01058289.1_pt1 | contig 20255 bp, 16 predicted proteins | sample 5400271 | NCBI WGS metagenome assembly WNFM01 (sample SAMN13153352, study PRJNA577476) | soil metagenome | isolation source: 60 cm saprolite on Douglas fir-dominated hillslope | place: USA:California | collected 2013-09-17
CTGCGCAAGGCCAGCCGGCCGCGTCGCAACGGCGACGCCGAACGCGCGCTGCTGCTGCGCGCGGAGGCCCGGCCCGAGGACGCGGAAGCTCGCCGCACTCGCCTGAAGAACCTCATCAAGCTCGGAAAGGAGCGCGGCTTCCTCACCTACGCCGAGATCAACGACCACCTGCCCGACGACATGGTGGATGCCGAGCAGATCGAGTCCATCATCTCGACGTTCAACGACATGGGCATCCAGGTGTACGACGAGGCCCCGGATGCGGACACGCTGCTCATTTCCGAGACCGCGCCGGCAGGGGTGCCGGACGAAGACGCGGAGGAAGAGGCAGAAGCGGCGCTCTCCACCGTCGACCCCGAATTCGGCCGTACCACCGACCCGGTTCGCATGTACATGCGCGAAATGGGATCGGTCGAGCTCCTCACGCGCGAAGGCGAGATCGAAATCGCAAAAAGGATCGAGGACGGCCTGAAGCACATGATTCAGGCGATCTCGGCTTGCCCGACGACCATCGCCGAAATCATCGATCTTGCCGGCAAGGTCGCCCGTGACGAGATGCGCATCGATGAGCTGGTCGACGGTCTGATCGATCCGAACGCGAAGGACGAGCCGATCCAGGAGCTCGCCGACGACGTCGAGCCCGAGGAAGAGGAAGAGACCGATGGCGAAGACGAGAGCGCAGCGCTTTCGGCGAGTCTGCTGCGGCTGAAGGAGGACGCGCTCGCGCGCTTTTCCAAGATTCACCGCCTCTACGAGAAAATGAAGCGGGCCCTGGCGGAGCATGGCCACCGCAGCAAGGAATACATCAGGGTGCGCGACCAAATCGGCAGCGAGTTGATGAACATCCGCTTCACTGCGCGCATCATCGAGAAATTGTGCGACAGTCTGCGCGGCATGGTGGACGAGGTGCGCAGCCACGAGCGCGAGATCATGAACCTGTGCGTGAACAAGGGCGCCATGCTGCGACCTCACTTCATCAAGGAGTTTCCAGGCAGCGAGACGAACATGCGCTGGGTGAAGAACGAGATTGCCGCTGGAAGGCCGTGGAGCAGCCTGCTCTCGCGCTTCGAGCCGAACATCCTCGAGCAACAGCAAAAACTGCTCACGATCCAGAAGCGCATCGGCATCCCGCTGAAGGACCTCAAGGACATCAATAAGCAGATGTCCACGGGCGAGGCGAAGGCCCGCCGCGCGAAGCGCGAAATGACCGAAGCAAACCTGCGCCTGGTGATCTCGATCGCGAAGAAGTATACCAACCGCGGCCTGCAGTTCCTCGACCTCATCCAGGAGGGAAACATCGGCCTGATGAAAGCGGTGGACAAATTCGAATACCGCCGGGGCTACAAATTCTCGACTTACGCCACGTGGTGGATCCGGCAGGCGATCACGCGCTCGATCGCCGACCAGGCCCGCACCATCCGCATTCCTGTGCACATGATCGAGACCATCAACAAGATGAACAGGATCTCCCGTCAGATCCTTCAGGAGACGGGGCAGGAACCGGACCCCGCGACTCTCGCCCAGAAGATGGAGATGCCCGAGGACAAGATCCGCAAGATTCTCAAGATTTCTAAGGAGCCGATCTCGATGGAGACGCCGATCGGCGACGACGACGACTCGCATCTGGGAGACTTCATCGAGGACCAGGCGACGCTCGCACCGAACGATGCGGCGATGTACGCATCCTTGCGCGAGGTCACCAAGGACGTCCTGGATTCGCTGACGCCGCGCGAGGCCAAGGTGCTGCGCATGCGCTTCGGCATCGAAATGAACACCGACCACACCCTGGAGGAGGTCGGCAAGCAGTTCGATGTCACGCGCGAGCGCATCCGGCAGATCGAGGCGAAGGCGTTGCGCAAGCTTCGCCACCCGTCGCGCTCCGAGCGGTTGAAGAGCTTTCTGGACAATAATTGATATTACGGACACCTTCGGCGCCGCAATATCCGCTCGCGTTGCACCGGACCTGAGGATGGGAGGGCCCCATCCGCATCGTTTAGGCGCGCCGCTGAACGCTCGAATCGATAATAATAGGGGCCCGCGCAAAGAGGGCAGAGTGGTTCAGCGGGCCTGTAGCTCAGCTGGTTAGAGCAGAGGACTCATAATCCTTTGGTCCCTGGTTCGAATCCAGGCGGGCCCACTCAGAATGGGTAAGCAGTCTTGGAGGAGGGAATGGTAAAGCGATTCTTGTTTTCCGCAGCGTTGGCGGCGATTGCGACGCTGGCTCACGCGGCGACAATGGAGGAGGAGGTACGCGCCGTCTTCGACAAGTACATAGCAACCCAAAACGCGCATGATCTGAAGTCGATGCGAAGCCTCTTGGCGGACTCGCCGGACCTCCTCTGGATCAGCCGAGGCAAACCGATCTGGGGCCGGGAGGCCGCGTTCAAGAACCTCGAGGAACGTTACAAGGGCACTTGGCGCATCGACGCCGACAGGAAAGAACTGCGAATCATTTCGGTGAGCAGACGCGTGGCGCAAGTGTTTGCACCGACGCAACTCACCGTAGGGGAGCCTGGCGTCGAGCCGGCCAGGAACCGCGTCTACATCAACCTGGTGATGGTCAAAAAACCCGAAGGGTGGCAGATAGTGAGCATCTTGCCCATTCTTGTTCCCCCGCAGTAGGGCCACCGCCCCCTTCGCGCGCGCCCACTCCCATTCGGGGAAACCTGCCGACTGCCATTGCGCAGAACCCACGTGAGCAGCACGATCTACGAACTGCAGGGCCAGGTGGCGGTGATCACGATGAACAACCCGCCTGTCAACGGCCTGGGTTTCGATCTGCGGCGCGACATCGTGGAAGGACTCACCCGTGCCGAAGCCGATGCGAACGTGAAGGCCGTGGTGCTGATCGGCAGCCCTCGTGCGTTCTCCGGAGGGGCGGATATCCGGGAGTTCGGCTCGCCCAAGGCCTCCGCGGAACCCAATCTCAATACGGTGATCCGCATACTGGAAAGCACGAAGAAACCCGTCATCGCCGCCATCGGCGGCGCCTGCATGGGCGGCGGGCTGGAACTGGCCATGGGCTGTCATTTCCGCGTGGCCGTCAAAGGAGCGCAGATCGCCCTGCCCGAAGTGAAACTTGGGCTGATGCCCGGCGCGGGGGGTACGCAGCGCCTGCCCCGGCTCATCGGCGCAGAAGCGGCGCTCAACATGATCGTCTCCGGCAATTCCGTGAATTCGGAGCAGCTCAAGGAGAGCGCGCTGTTCGATGAAATCGTCGAGCGTGACCTGCTGCAGGGGGCCGTAGCGTTCGCCGACAAGGTCGCGGCGGAAAGGCGTCCTCTGAAGCGTGTGCGCGACGTGAAAGTAAGTCTCGCCAACGCCGACGGGTTCTTCCAGTTCGCCCGCAATACGGTCCGTGCGGCGGCGAAACGCTTCCCCGCGCAGCTCAAATGCGTCGACGCAGTCGCCGCTGCCGTCACCATGCCTTATGAAGAGGGGGCACGGTTCGAGCGTGAATCGTTCTTGCAGTTGATGCAGACCCCGGAATCCCGCGCGCTGCGGCATGCTTTCTTCGGCGAACGGGCGGCAGCGAAGATTCCCGACGTGCCGGAGGACACGCCGCTGCGCAAGATCGAGAAGATTGCGGTCATCGGCGCGGGTACTATGGGCGGGGGCATCACGATGAATTTCCTCAGCGCCGGAATTCCCGTTACTTTGTTGGAGATGAAGCAGGAAGCGCTCGACAAGGGAATTGCGACCATCCGCCGGAACTACGAAGCGAGCGCCAAGAAGGGAAGGCTCATTGCGCGACAGGTTGAGGAACGCATGGCGCTCCTCGAGCCTACCCTCTCCTACGATGATCTGAAGGATGCCGATATGGTGATCGAGGCGGTGTTCGAAGAGATCTCGGTCAAGGAAGCCGTGTTCAGGCGATTGGACCAGGTTATGAAGTCCGGCGCCATTCTCGCGTCCAACACCTCGACGCTGGATGTGAACAAGATCGCAGACTTCACCCGGCGTCCCCAGGACGTGGTCGGCACGCACTTCTTCAGTCCCGCCAACGTGATGAAGCTCCTGGAAGTGGTGCGCGGCGCGAAGACCGCCAAGGACGTTCTCGCCACGGTGATGGGCCTGGCGAAGAAGATCAAGAAGACCGCGGTGGTCTCGGGCGTATGTGATGGTTTTATCGGCAATCGCATGGTCGAGCAGTACATCCGCCAGGCATTGTTCTTGTTGGAGGAAGGGGCCACGCCCAAGCAGGTGGACCGCGCGGTGGAAAGCTGGGGCATGGCGATGGGCCCCTTCCGCATGTCCGACCTGGCAGGCAACGACATCGGCTGGGCCATTCGCAAGCGGCGCTATCGGGAGCAACCCGATTTGAAGTACTCGAAGATCGCCGATCGGCTGTGCGAACAGGGCCGCTTCGGTCAGAAAACGGGACTGGGCTGGTATCGCTACGAAGCCGGCCGCCGCGACGCGGTTCCGGACCCCGCAGTCGAGCAGATGATCGTCGATTACAGCAAGGAGATCGGATCGCAGCGCCGCAGTATCGGCGATGACGAAATCGTGCAGCGGTTGATCTTTGCGCTGGTCAATGAAGGGGCGGCGATCCTGCAGGAAGGCATTTCATCGCGTGCTTCCGACATCGACATGGTCTACCTGACCGGATACGGTTTTCCACTGCACCGGGGCGGGCCGATGCTCTACGCCGACGAAGTGGGCCTGTACAACGTCGTCGACAGCATGAAGCGCTTCGCCGCCGATCCCCGCGGGGATCCCGGCTTCTGGAAGCCGGCGCCGCTGCTGGCGAAGCTGGCCGGCGAAGGAAAGAGGTTCAACTAGGAGTCCTGGAGACCGTCTATGACAGAGGCCGTAATCGTTTCCACCGCACGCACGCCCCTTTGCAAATCCTGGCGGGGCGCCTTCAACATGACCCACGGTGCGACCCTGGGCGCGCACGCCGTGCGGCACGCAGTGTCCCGCGCGGGCATCGATTCGGCGGAGGTGGAGGACGTGATCATGGGTTGCGCCAATCCTGAAGGCGCGACCGGCCGGAACATCGCTCGCCAGATCGCCTTGCGCGCCGGGCTGCCCGTCACTGCCGCCGGGATCACGGTGAATCGATTCTGTTCATCGGGCCTGCAATCCATCGCCCTGGCGTGCCAGCGCATCATGGCGGGGGAGGGGGGCATTTACGCCGCCGGTGGGGTCGAGTCCATCTCCTGCGTGCAGAACGAGATGAACAAGCACATGGCTCAGGAAGATTGGCTGACCGAAAACAAGCCGGAGGTCTATTGGCCCATGCTGAAAACCGCGGAAACCGTCGCCAAGCGCTACGACATTTCGCGGGAACGCCAGGACGAATATGGCGCGCGCAGCCAGCAGAGGGCCGCTGCGGCCCTGGCGGCGGGCAAATTCCGAGACGAGATCGTGCCCATGAAAGTCGTCATGGGCATCGCCGACAAGGAGACCGCGCGCTTGATGACGAAGGAGGTCACCGTTTCCGCCGATGAAGGCATTCGGGCCGATACCACCTACGAGGGGGTCTCGAAGATTCGCCCGGCGATCGAAGGCGGGTGCATCGCTGCCGGCAATGCGAGTCAATTCTCCGACGGCGCCTCGGCCTGCATCGTCATGGACGGGAAGGCGGCGGCGGCCCGCAAACTCGAGCCCCTGGGCATCTTTCGCGGTTTCGCCGTGGCGGGCTGCGAACCCGACGAGATGGGAATAGGTCCCGTGTTCGCAGTGCCGAAGCTCCTCAAGCGAGCGGGATTGAAAGTGGAGGACATCGGACTATGGGAGCTGAACGAAGCTTTCGCCGTGCAGGTGATCTACTGCCGCGATCGCCTGGGGATCCCCGATGATAGGCTGAACGTCAACGGCGGCGCCATCGCGGTGGGCCATCCCTACGGGACCTCCGGCGCGCGCCTCACCGGCCACGCGCTCATAGAAGGCAAGCGGCGGGGCGCCAAGCACGTAGTGGTGACGATGTGCATTGGCGGAGGGATGGGGGCGGCGGGGCTGTTCGAGGTGATTTAGCTCAGGAAGAAAGGGCGGGACATGGAGGTCGAACTCATGACGAAACCGATTCGGTTCGGGGTGGTCGGAGCCGCAGTAATGCTTGTCGCGCCGGTGTGGGCTCAGGACGCCGCCCAGACCTCGCCCGTCAGGGTCGTGACCAAGACGCTTGTGGCTTCGGAAGCCCAGAAGGAATGCCTTTCCCTCAACAACAGGCAGCGGCTCCACTACAAATTTCGCGCCGATGGGCCGTTGAACTTCAAGCTCTCGCACCAGGAGGAAAAGGAAATCATCGATCTCAAGCGCGACGGTACGGAAAGCGCGTCGGGCAGCTTCGTGCCCAGGAAATCTGCCGATCATTGTCTCGTGTGGACCAACACCGGCAAGCACTCGGTGACTCTTCGCTACGAGTTCCAGCGCGGTTCGCAGTGAACCCTCAAGGAAGGGCGCGCGGGCAGCCGTGAGCGGGTCTCCGGAAGAGGCCGTGCTGCTGCTGCACGGCGCGTGGATGAACCGCTGGGTCATGAGTTATCTCGCTTTGGCGCTGCGGCGGGAAGGTTTTGCGGTGCAAACGCTGAGCTATCGCACCATGCGAGGCACTCTCGCCGAGCATCTTGCCCGCGTAGCCGAGAGAATTGCCGCGCTCGAGGCGCCGCGCCTGCACCTGGTCGGTCACAGCCTGGGTGGGGTCATCGTACTGCGCTACCTGCAGCGCGGCGCCGACCCGCGCGTCCGGCGCGCCGTTCTGCTCGGCTCGCCGGTCGCGGGCTGCCGCGCGGCGGCAGACCTCGCGCAGAGCGCGGGCGGCGAGTTGCTGCTGGGGGCAAGCCTCGGGGTGTGGCGCGAGCCGGTGGATGTCTCGGTCGATCCCCGTTTCGAAGTCGGGGCGATCGCCGGCACCGTCGCCTTCGGCCTGGGCCGCATGGTGACGCGGTTGCCGAAGCCCAACGACGGAGTCGTCTGCCTCGACGAGACGAAATTTCCCGCCCTGCGCGATCATCTCGCCCTTCCGGTCGGCCACACCCTGATGCTGGTCTCGCCGCGCATCGCGCGCCAGACCGCCGCGTTCCTCAGGACCGGCGAATTCCGGCGATGAAGCGGCTCGCGCCTCTCGGCGCCCTCGTTTTCGTCTCGGGCTGCGTCTCGCTCGAATACTACGCGCAGGCGGTAGGCGGACACCTGGAGGTGATGCGGCTCGCGGTTCCGATCGAGGAGCGCTTGCGCGACGCGGACACACCCGAGCCCCTCCGCGCAAAACTGGCGAAGGTGCTCGCCATTCGAGAATTCGCCGGTCGCGAGCTTGATCTTCCGGATAATGGAAGCTACCGCCGTTACGCCGACATCGGCCGGCCCTTCGTGGTCTGGAACGTGTTTGCCGCGCCTGAATTCTCGGTGAAGCCGGTCGAGTCGTGCTTTCTCTTCGCCGGGTGCGTGAGCTACCGGGGGTTCTACTCCGAGGAGGCGGCCGAGCGCCACGCGGCCTCGCTCGCCGGCGAAGGCTACGATGTCTACGTCGGGGGCGTCGCGGCGTATTCGACGCTCGGCTGGTTCAGCGATCCGGTGCTATCCACTTTCATCCAGTATCCGGAACCCGAGGTCGCGCGCATCGTGTTTCACGAGCTCGCCCACCAGGTTGCTTATGCAAAAGGCGACACGATGTTCAACGAATCCTTCGCCGCCGCGGTGGAAGAGGAAGGTGTGCGCCGCTGGCTCGAGCGCGAGGGAACGCCCGCGCAGCGCGCGGCCCACGAGGACTCCCGGCGCAGGCGCGGCGAATTCGTCGCGCTGGTGATAAAGTCGCGAGCGGAACTCGCCGCATTTTACGATCGGCCCGCCGAACCGGAGGAAAAGCGCGCGGGGAAACGGCGCCTGTTCTCGGCGATGCAGGACGAATACCGCTCGCTCAAGGCCTCATGGGGCGGTTTTGCAGGCTACGACCGGCTATTCGCGCGCGGGGCGAACAATGCCCTTCTCGCTTCGATCGCGAGCTACTCGGAGCTCGTGCCTGCTTTTCGCGCGCAGCTCGCCCAAAAGAACGGCGATCTTCCGGTCTTCTACGCCGTCGTGCGCGAGTTGGCCAAGCTGGACAAACCGGAACGCGATGCGCGTCTCGCCGCCCAAAGCCGCTAGGTAAGTGGCAGCATGACGTGTTTCTTGTACGACGCGCGCTGCTGCAGCCGCTGGTAATAGGCCTCGACCCCGGGCAGCTTCGGGCGCTTCACCGCGAGCGCGTACCAGCGATGGACGAACGTTCCCAGCGGAATGTCGCCCATGGTGAACGATTTGCCGGCGACGTGATCGCGCCCCTCCAGGCTCTGCTCGAGCACTTGAAAGGCCTGGCCGATTTTTTCTGCGTCGGCCTCGATAGCCGCCATGTTGCGTTTTTCGGCCGGCGTTCGGATGAGGCCCCAGAAGACGGGCGTGATCGACGGCGCGACGGTGCTCGTCGCCCAGTCCATCCAGCGGTCGGCGTCGGCGCGCTGGCGAGGATCAATCGGCCAGAGCGTGCCCGCACCGTGCTTCGCCGAGAGATACCGCACGATCGCGTTCGACTCCCACAGCACCAACCCGTCGTCCTCGATCGTCGGAACGCGGCCGTTCGGATTCATCCTGCGGTAGAAAGGCTCGTTCACGACGCCGAACTGCAGGCCGGCGTCGGTGCGCTCGTAGGGGACTTTCAGCTCGTCCAGCGCCCAAAGCACCTTTTGCACGTTGATCGAGTTGACTCTGCCCCAAAGCTTCAGCATGGCTGGAGGGCCCTCCGGTGGAGAAAAATGTCAGCGCCGGGCGGGCCGCTTTGCCTTGCCCGCGCTGCGGCCCGGCGGCCTCCGCGCGGGATTCTTCGGCGCAGGCGCCTTCGCCGCGATCGCCTCCACCTCGACGAGGAACTCCGGCCTCGCGAGCGAGGAGATGACCAGCAGCGTCGAGGCCGGGCGGTGGCTGCCGAGGAATTTCGCGCGAACCTGGGCAAACCTCTGGAAATTCTCGTGACGGGTCAGAAACGAGGTGATCTTCACCACGTCGCCTATTCCCATGCCCGCGTCGGCCAGCACCGCGAGGATGTTCTGCCATACCACTTCGGTCTGCTCTTCGATGGTGGCGGGAACCGACCCGTCGGGGCGCACCCCGATCTGGCCCGCGACGTGGAGCCAGCGCGCGTTGGGCGGCACCTCGATGCCTTGAGAATATGTACCGATGGGTGCGGCAATTGATTTCGGATTGTGGATTGTGACCATGAGGGTTCCTGTTTTGAAGGAGGCTTGCCGTCTGACTCCGTCTGCATTTTACCCGCGATGCGTGGCGTCGTGCTCCGTGGCCGGGTTACCATAGGGATCTGCGATGGACCGTTTCCCGGGTATGCTCACGCGCACCGCGACGGCGACCGCCATGGCGGTGCTGTCGCTGTGCGGCTGCGCGATATTCAGCGAAACCTACGGCATCCAGAAGGTCGACAACTGGGTGAGGAGCAACGAGCCCCTCGCCGAATCGGGAAAGATCAAGTGGTCGGATTTCTACGCGCAGTACCTTGAAAAGGTCTCCGCCGCTCCGGTGATCAGCCAGAGTCCGGTCGTGGAACAGCTCGGGATCATGATCACCGCCGCGCTCTTCTACGAACGGGGTCGCATCGACAGGGCCGGGTTCGATTCGGTGCAGAGCATAGTGCGGAAATATCAGACGCTCGACGACCCCGCGGCGAACCTGCTCGCGCGAGGGGCGCTGGTGCGGGCGCTCGGGTCAGAACCCCACCGGTAGGCTGTCGCGCCTCGCATCGGAGGCGCAAAGATAACCGTCCTCGAGCCGGTACGCGATCTGGGCGCAGCCGAAGGCGTTGTAGTCTTCGGGCAGCTTCATCACGCAGTGGCCTCGCGCGGCGAGATCGGCGATGGTCGCAGCGGGCCATTCGTCCTCGAAGGTAACCTGCAGGCCTTCCACCACCCGGAAGCGCGGCCCGTCGATTGCGCCCTGCGGCCCCTGGCCGTAGTCGGCCATGCGCACCATCATCTGCGTGTGCCCCTGCGGCTGCATGCTGCCGCCCATCAAACCGAAGCTCATGAGAGGTTCGGCGCCGCGGGTCACGAATCCCGGGATGATGGTGTGGTAGGGACGCTTGTTGGGCGCCACCTGATTCGGATGCCCGGCCGTGAGCACCAGGCCCGAGCCGCGGTTCTGCAGGCTGATGCCGGTGCCCGGCACGACCACTCCCGAGCCGAAACCCATGAAGTTCGACTGGATCATCGACACCATCATGCCACCCGCGTCCGCCGCGGTGAGGTAGACGGTCCCGCCCTTGGGCGGCGAGCCGTGGCCGAAATCCTGTGCGCGCTTCAAATCGATCAGCTTGGCGCGCGACTTCAGATACGAGAGGTCGAGCAACTGCGCCGGCTTGAGATCCATCGCTTTCGGATCCGCGACGAAGCGCCGCGCGTCCGCGAACGCGAGCTTCACCGCCTCGATCTGCAGGTGCGCGCTGTCGGCCGAGTCGACCGGATGGTCGGCGACGTCGAAATTCGAGAGGATGCCGAGCGCCATGAGGCACACGATCCCCTGGCCGTTCGGCGGGATCTCGTGAACGGTAAGCCCGCGGTACTCCTGGCTGATCGTGCCCGCCCAGTCGTTCGCGTGCGCGGCGAGATCGGCGCGCGTCATCGCGCCGCCGGTCTTTTTGGCATAGGCCTCGATTTTCTCGGCGAGCTCGCCGCGGTAGAACGCCTCGCCCTTCGTGGCGACGATTTTCTCCAGCGTCCTGGCCTGATCGGGGAAGCGGAAGATCTCGCCTGCGCGCGGCGAGCGCCCGCCGGGCAGGAAGGCCTGCGCGAAGCCGGGCTGGTCGCGCAGCTCCGGCACTTGCGGGTCCCAGCGCTCGGCGACGAAAGGCGAAACCGGAAAGCCGTTCGCCGCGTAGTCCATTGCCGGCCCGAACAGTTTCGCGAAGGGCAGCTTGCCGAATTTCTTCGACAGCTCGACCCAGGCCGACACCGCGCCCGGCACCGATACGCTGTTCCAGCCCCGCACGGGCATCGCCTTCTGCCCCTTGAAGTACTCGGGCGTCCATGCGGAGGGCGAGCGTCCCGAGGCGTTCAGGCCGTGCAATTTACTTCCGTCCCAGATGATCGCGAAGAGATCGCTGCCGATGCCGTTGGAAATCGGCTCGACCACGGTGAGCGTGATCGCGGTCGCGAGCGCCGCATCGACGGCGTTGCCCCCGGCGAGGAGCATGCGCAGTCCGGCCTGCGCCGCGAGCGGCTGCGAGGTGGAGACGACATTTCGCGCCAGCGTCGGGCGGCGCAGCGTGGGGTAGGGGGTGTCGAAAACGACGGGTCTTACGGCTCGCTGCTCCATCTGTATCGTTCGAATTTACGATTTTGCTGCGGCGGAAAGCGCATTGTCCACATCCCAGAGGATGTCGTCCAGCGTTTCCAGCCCGACCGAAATGCGAATCATGTCGGGCGTGACCCCCGCCTTCGCCTGTTCGTCCTCGGACATCTGCCGGTGCGTGGTCGATGCGGGGTGGATGATGAGCGTCTTGGCGTCGCCGATGTTGGCGAGGTGGCTCATGAAGGTGGCCGCTTCGATGAATTTTTCCCCGGCCTTCGCTCCGCCCTTCACGCCGAAGTTGAGGAGGCCGCTGGCGCCCTTCGGGAGGTATTTCTGTGCGAGCTTGTGGTACTTGTTCCCGTGAAGCCCCGGATAGTTGACCCATGACACTATCGGGTGGCCTTCAAGGAACTTCGCCACTGCGAGCGCGTTCTCGCAATGCCGGTCCATTCTCACCGGCAGCGTCTCCAGGCCTTGCAGCAGCAGCCACGCGTTGAAAGGCGAGAGCGCCGGGCCGAAAGTGCGCAGCGTCTCCATGCGCGCGCGCATGGTGTAGCCGAAGTCGCCGAAGGTCTCGTAGAAACGCACGCCGTGATAACCGCGCGAGGGCTCGTGCATGCCGGGGAATTTGTCGCGAATTCCTTCGTCCGCCCAGGGGAATTTGCCCGATTCGACGATGACGCCGCCCATGGTGGTGCCGTGGCCGCCGATGTACTTGGTGGCCGAGTGCACGACGATGTCCGCGCCCCACTCGAACGGGCGGCACAGATACGGCGAGGGCACGGTGTTGTCCACCATGAACGGGACGCCCGCCTCGCGCGCTATTTTCCCGACCGCCTCGATGTCGACGATGTTGATGAGCGGGTTGCCGAGCGTCTCGGCGTAGAGGAGCTTGGTCTTCGCCGTGATCGCGCGGCGGAAGTTCTCCGGATCGTCCGGGTCGACGAAGGTCGTGTCGATCCCGAGCTTGCGCAGGTTGACTTCGAGCAGCGTGTAAGTGCCGCCGTAGAGCGTGGAGGCCGACACGATGTGATCGCCCGCCTCGGCGAGCGTGAGGATCGCGGTCATCTCCGCCGCCTGCCCGGTGGCGGTGGCCACTGCCGCGCGCCCGCCTTCGAGCGCCGCGACGCGCTCTTCCAGAACCGCAGTGGTCGGGTTGGAGAGTCGCGTGTAGACGTTACCGAAGGTCTGCAGGTTGAACAGGCTCGCCGCGTGGTCGGCCGAGTCGAACACGTAGGAGGTGGTCTGGTAGAGCGGCACGGCGCGCGAGCCCGTCGCCGCATCGGGGATCTGGCCCGCGTGCAGCGCGAGCGTCTCGATACCGAACTTGCGGTCAGCCATCCGGGGCGTGGCGGGTCGTTGCGCGAAGGAAACGCGGGCGTTGCCGCGCTGCGCGAACTATAACACGCGGGTTCCGTTCAATGCGCCGGCTCGCAGCCGTTCATCACCCGCTCAGACTCGTTCGCGGGCGCCTTGCCGTTTTCCAGCGTACCCGAGCACCCGGTTGCGCCCGGCCCCTTTGGCGTTATACAGCGCCTCGTCGGCGCAACGCAACAACGCCTCGGCTTCCTGCGCGTGATCGGGGAAGGCTGCAACCCCGAGGGAAACGGTGACGGGTCCGAGCGGCCGATCGTCATACCGAAGCTCGAGCTTTGCAACTTCCTCCCGAAGTTGCTCGGCCTTGCACAGCGCGGCGTCGAACGGGCACTCGGGCAATAGCACCAGGAACTCCTCGCCTCCGTACCGGCTGGCGACGTCGGACTCCCGCGCAAACCGCCCGAGCGCGCCTGCCACCTCCCGCAGCACCAGGTCGCCTGCTTCGTGGCCGAACGTGTCGTTGAAACGCTTGAAGTGATCGACGTCCAGCATGATGGCGGCGAGCGGCCTGCCGTGTCGCTGCGCGCGGCGCAGCTCCAGGCCGAACCACTCCTCCACGTAATGGCGGTTGTAGAGTCCGGTGAGCTTGTCGCGCATCGCCTGCTCGCGCAGTTTTTCGCGCAGCAGCGCCGCCTCGCGGTTGCGCTTCGCGAGCTCCGCGCCGCGCGACTCGGAGATTGCAACCGACGTCATCAGCCAGAACAATAAAGCGCTGATGGCAAGCAGGGCCGCCAGGATCGCGGCGACCCCGGCCTTGTCCAGGAGCTCGACGGGATCCTTGCGGGGAACGATCCGCAGCCGCCATTCGCGGTCCCCCACGGCCAGACGCTGGTTCACCGCGTATCGGGAGAATTCCGCCGGCGCGGTTGCCTTGGTGGCGGCGCCCGACGCTGCGCTGTCAAACAGCAGCGTGCCCCCCTCTGCGCCTTCGCCGGCTTCGTAAATCTGCAGTTGCGCGCGCGCGAGGATCTCCTTCGAAAGAGTCGCATCGACCATCTCGCTGACGCGCAGCGTCGAGCCCACCATGCCCCAGTAGAGGCGCTGCCGCTCCTCGACCGGCCCCGGCACGCCGCCACCGCGGTACAACGCGAGACGCAGCAGCGTGCTGCTGACGCTGGAGTTGCCGTCCCTCAGCAAGGTGACTCCCGAGCTCGAGGTTATCTGCCCGGAGTCGCGCGCACGATCCACGACCGAGCGTCGCAGCGGATCGGCGTTGAGGTCGAGTCCCCACGCAGCGACGTTTTTCCCCATGGGCTCGATATACGTCAATACCACGTACTCCGGACGCTCGCCCGGGGGCTTGATGGCAAATTCGGGCAGCCCTTTGACCAGCGGACTCTTCTCGGTGCGCACGGCGCGCTCGAATTCCAGCTTCTTTGCATGCGGGACGCGCGGTGCAAAAGAAATGTTGGTGGCCCCCGGGTAACGCTCAGCCAGCGAGAGCGCCTGCGCGAACTGGTGAAATTCGTCGCGGGTCACTTTGTCCGAGGAGTCGAACAGCCCGCGTATCGCGTAGAGCACGTCCCCGTAGGCGCGGATTCGCGATTGCACGTCGTTGGCGACGCCGATGGCGACGGTCCCGAACCTCGAGTATGCTTCCTGCCGCACCTGGATGCTGAAGTAATACGTGCTGGCGGCGGAAAACGCGAGACTTATCGCGAGCACCGCCCAGCGCAGCCACCGGTGGCGCATCGGCAGCTGCTGCAGCCGTGCGATCAGATCCAGCTTCGCGTCATCGGATGCGGCCATGGGTATTCGCCCGCGCGCAGTAGGGCGCAGGCATTCTGGCCGCTAGTCTACGCCTTGTGTTTCCCGAGGAGAACGGTGATCGCGTCGAAATCGACGGGCCTGCTGAAGAGATAGCCCTGCAGCTGGTCGCAGCCGAGGCGATCCAATACCTTGGCCTGTTCCTCCGCATCGACGCCCTCGGCCACGACTTTGAGCCGCAGCGAATGAGCCATCGAGATGATGGTCGAGACGAGCGTCATGACCGCCGGGTCTTTCAGCATGGTGATGATGAACGAGCGGTCGATCTTGAGCGAATGTGCCGGGAGCTTGGCCAGATAACCGAGCGAGGAATAGCCGGTGCCGAAGTCATCGATCGCGATACTCACTCCGAGCACCCGCACCGCTTCCAGCTTTTTCATATTCGCCTCGATGTCCTCCATGACGATGCTCTCGGTGATCTCGATGTCGATCCCGGGCGGGACCGCCCCGGGCCTCATCGCTTCCTCGACGGAGGCTACAAAATAGCGTTTGCGCAACTGGATCGGCGACACGTTTACCGCGATGCGCGGCGCAGGCAGGCCCTGTTCCATCCATTTGCGGTGATTCAGGACGGCCCGGCGCAACGCCCAGGCGCCGACTTCCAGTATCAGCCCCGTTTCCTCGAGCAAGGGAATGAATTCCATGGGAGGCACTAGACCCAGCTCGGGGCTTTGCCAGCGGATCAGGGCTTCGACGCTCTCGATGCGCCGGGTGGCCGTATCGACTATGGGCTGGTAGTGCAGCACGAATTCCTCTTTTTCCAGCGCCTGCCGCAGCTTGTTCTCCAGCGCGAGCTTTTCGCCGATTCTTTCGGTCATCTGTTGGGTGTGGAACAGATACTGCTCCCCGGTCGCCTTTGCCTTCTTCAAGGCTGCTTCGGCGTTCTGGAACAGCGCGTCCGCGTCCTGGCCGTCGTTCGGGAACAGCGCAACGCCGGCCTTGGCGGAGACCCTGAGCTCGGTGCCGCTCACCTCGTACGGTAGACCGAAGCAATCCGCGAGCCATTGCTCGACGAGCCGCGCGACTTCGCTCTCGGAGCTGACGTCGGCGCGCACGATCGCGAAGCGGTCGGCGCTGATCCGCGCCATCCGGATCGGGCCCGCGTGGCCCTCGATGCGCTCGGCGATCTGCCTGAGCAGTTCGTCGCCCGCCTGCCTGCCGAGCGAGTCATTGATGTTCTTGAACCGGTCGACGTCCACCACGGCAACGGCAAGCCTGCTTTTTTCGCTTTGGGCTGCGCTCACGTATTGAACGAGACGCTCGTGGAACAGGCTGCGGTTCGCAAGGCCGGTGAGCGAGTCGTAGTAGGCGAGGTAATCGAGCTTCTCCGCTTTCGTGATGTGGTCGAGCGCGAACGAGATGTCACCGGAGAGCTCGAGAAGCAGCCTCATCTCCTCGTCATCGAAGAATCCGACCTCCCTCGCATACAGGGCGAGCACGCCTATCCCTTCGCCCTGGACGACAAGCGGCAGCATGACCAGGGAGCTGATGCCGCGCTCCCTGCAGTGCTCTTTCATCTGGCTGCGAGGATCGTTCTGTATGTCGTTCACGATCACCGCCTTCTTTTCCTTGACGGCAGCTCCCGACATTCCCCGTCCTGCCGCGCGGTCTTCGCTCAGTGAGAGGGGAGCCGAAGAGAGGAACTCCTCTGCTTCGCCGCCCCAGGCGACAGGCTTCACCCGCTTGGTTTCGCTGTCCGCAACGCCGACCCATGCCATCGGAAATTTTCCGGCCTCGATCGCAATCCGGCAGACCCCCCGGAAAAGCTCGTCCCGGTCGCGCACACGGACGATCAGCGCGTTGATTCCGCTGAGCACCGCAAACACCCGGTTGAGGTGGTGGATTTTCTCCTCCGCGAGCCTGTGCTCGGTCACGTCCTGCAGCGTGCTGAACCATCGCGTTCCGCCTTCGGCATCGGCCTGCCTCCGGAGCGGCTCGATCACCTGGCGTACCCGGATCCAGCCGCCGTCGGCGCGCCGCAGCCGGTACTCGACGTCCTTGCGCATGCCCGCCCGGGCGGCCTCGATGGCCGTTGCGCGAAACCCTTCACGATCGTCCGGGTGCAGGAGGTCCAGCCACGCTCGCGTGCTCCGTGGCATTTGCGCGAGTTCGACCCCGATCAGCTGCGGCAGGGTGTCGGACCAGCGCTCGAACGACCCGTCCGGCCCCGTGACGACGTGCGCGGTCTTCGCCATGACCTGGGCGCGGTGCAGCCCCGCCTCGCTCTCCTTCAATCTCTCTTCCGCGAGCCTGCGCGCCCGCCGTACCTCGGCCTCGCGCAGCTCGCGCTTGAGCGCTGGCAGGAGCCGCGCGAGATTGTTCTTCATGACATAGTCGTCCGCGCCGGCTTTCATCATGTCGACGGCGACGTTCTCGCCGATCGTGCCCGAAATGAAAATGAACGGGATGTCGGCCTTGGACTCGCGCGCGATCGCGAGCGCCTCGCGCCCGTTGAATTGCGGCATGGAGAAATCCGAGATGACGAGATGGGGCTGGAACTCGTCCAGCTCGCGGCGAAAGTCCGATTCGGTCTGCACCCGGCGGCTCTGGAAATCGAGGCCTCCGCGTTTCAGCTCGCGCTGCACCAGCTCCGCGTCGGCTTCGCTGTCCTCCGCAACCAGTATCCTGAGCGGTTCAGTCATGTGCCCTAGTACATCCCTCCGGGCCCGGATTGTCAAAGCGACGGGCCTCCATGGAGGAACCTCGACACATCGTGTCGGGAAAACCCTGGCACGCCAATTCGTAAAGAGGGCGGATAATCCCCTAGTACGGCAGCCACTGCGGCCGCTTGGAGGAAATGACCTTCGTGTTCACCCCGCACCAGTTGAGGCCGCCGAATAGCCGCCCGTGCTCGATTTTCACGCAGCGATCCATGACCGCTTCGAGTCCCGCAGCCTCGGCCTTCTTCGCCGCTTCGATGTTCGTCACGCCCAGTTGCTGCCATAGCACTTTCGCGCCGATGGCGATCGCGTCCTCGGCGATCGGCATGATGTCCTCGGTCTTCCTGAAGCAGTCGACGATGTCCACCTTCACCGGGATATCGCGCAGCGACTTGTAGCATTTCTGGCCGAGGATGGAGTCGTGTCCCGGGTTGACCGGGATCACGGTGTAGCCGTGCTCGAGCATGTATTTCGCCGCGAAGTAGCTCGGCCGGAACCAGTCGCCTGACAGACCGACGACGGCGATCACCTTGCTCGTCTTCAGGATGCGGCGCAGCCCGGGAATATCGTCGACCATGGACGGGATTCTATCGAATCCTGAGGTATAGTTTCGGCCTTCGGACGGACTTCCAGACATGGCAGGCACCGGCTCACTCAGAACCGCCGCGCAGATCCTCGTGGACGCGCTGAAAATCCACGGCGTCGACACCGCGTTCTGCGTTCCCGGCGAGAGCTATCTCGCGGTGCTCGACGCGCTCTACGACGCGCGCGAATCGATCCGCCTGATCGTCGCGCGCCAGGACGGCGGCGCCGCTTACATGGCCGAGGCCTGGGCCAAGGTCACCGGGCGCCCCGGGATCTGCTTCGTCACCCGCGGTCCCGGAGCGACCAACGCCTCGATCGGCGTGCACACCGCGCAGCAGGACTCGACGCCGATGATCCTCTTCATCGGCCAGGTGCCGGGCGAGTTCGCCGACCGCGAGTCGTTCCAGGAAGTGGACTATCGCCAGATGTTCGGGCCGATGTCGAAGTGGGTCGCGCAGGTCGAGCGCGCGGACCGCATGCACGAGTACGTGAGCCGCGCCTTTCACCTGGCGATGTCGGGACGGCCCGGGCCGGTGGTGCTCGCGTTGCCCGAGGACATGCTCACCCAGACGGCGGGCGTGTCCGACGTCGCGCCCTACCAGGTGGTGCAGGCGAGCCCCTCCGCCGGTGATCTGGAAAAGCTCCGCGGCTTGCTTGCGGGAGCGAAACGTCCGCTCGCCATACTGGGAGGCACGGTTTGGACGCGCGACGCCTGCCGCGACCTGCAGGCCTTCGCGGAAAGCTCGGGTCTGCCGATCGCCTGCTCGTTCCGCTTCCAGGACCTGTTCGACAACCGCCACGGCCACTACGTCGGCGACGTCGGCATCGGCATCAATCCGAAGCTCGCCGAGCGCGTGCGCGGCGCCGACCTGCTGCTCGTGATCGGCGCGCGCCTGGGCGAGATGACCACCGGCGCCTACACGCTGGTCGAGCCGCCGCGCCCGAAGCAGAAGCTCGTGCACGTTCACGCGGGCGCCGAGGAGCTGGGACGGGTCTACCAGGGCGAGCTGCTGATCAACTCGGGCATGCCGCAGATTGCCGCCGCGCTGAAAAATCTGAAAGTGGACGGCAACGCGTGGAAAGCGTGGCGCGAGCAGGCGCGCGCGGACTATCTCGAGTGGACGAAGCCCACCGCGAACCCGGGCAAGGTTCAGCTCGCCGAGATCGTCGCCTGGCTGCGCGAGCGCCTGCCCGAGGATGCGATCATCGCCAACGGCGCGGGAAATTTCGCTGGGTGGGTCTCGCGCTTCTACCGCTATCCGGGCTTGCGCACGCAGGTCGCGCCCACCAACGGCTCGATGGGCTACGGCGTTCCCGCAGGGGTCGCTTCGAAAGTCGCGCATCCGGAGCGCGTCGTCGTCTCGATCAACGGCGACGGCGACTTCCTCATGAACGGGCAGGAGCTCGCCACCGCGGTGCAGTACGGCCTGGCGGTGATTTTCGTCGTGGTCAACAACGGCATGTACGGCACGATCCGCATGCACCAGGAGCGCGACTACCCGGCGCGGGTGTACGCGACGAGCCTGAGGAATCCGGAATTCGCCGCGCTCGCGCTCGCCTACGGCGCCCACGGCGAAACGGTCGAAGAGACTGCGCAGTTCGCGCCGGCGTTCGAGCGCGCCGCGGCCTCCGGCAAGCCCGCGCTCATCGAGGTTCGCATCGACCCGCAGGCCATCACCACCAGCACCACTCTCGATGCCATTCGCGCACGCGCGCTGAAAGGGTAGCTCCTCTGCTGCCGCGCCGTGCCGGCCCGGTCAGTGATGCAGAATCTTGGACAGGAACTGCTGGGCGCGTTCCGAGCGCGGCTTTCCGAAAAAATCGTCCTTCAAGGCGTCCTCGACGATCTCGCCGCGGTCCATGAAGACGACGCGGTGCGCGACCATTCTGGCAAAGCCCATCTCGTGCGTGACCACCATCATGGTCATGCCTTCGCGGGCGAGCTCGACCATGACGTCGAGCACCTCGTTGATCATCTCCGGGTCGAGCGCCGAAGTGGGCTCGTCGAACAGCATCGCGATCGGGTCCATGGCGAGCGCTCGGGCGATCGCGACGCGCTGCTGCTGGCCTCCGGAGAGCTGGCCGGGATGCTTGTCCCTGTGGGCGGCGAGGCCCACGCGTTCGAGGAGCTTCAGGCCTTTCTGCGTCGCTTCGTCCGGGCTGCGCCCGAGCACCTTCACCTGCGCGAGCGTCAGGTTGCGGGTCACGCTCATGTGCGGGAACAGCTCGAAGTTCTGGAACACCATGCCGATCCTCGAGCGCAGCTTCGGCAGATCGGTCTTCGGGTCGCCGACCGAGATGCCGTCGACCGTGATTTCGCCCTTCTGAAACGGCTCCAGGCCGTTTACGCATTTGATGAGGGTGGATTTTCCGCTGCCAGAGGGGCCGCATACGACGACGACTTCGCCTTTTTTCACTTCAGTGGAGCAGTCAGTGAGAACCTGGAAGCCGCCGTACCACTTGCTGACGTTCTTGAGCGAGATCATTGGACCCTACTTGACGATTGCGATGCGATCCTGGAGCCGCCTCACCAGGGAGGACAGCCCGTACGAGACGACGAAATACACCACGGCCACGAAACTGTACATC
>WNFM01251998.1_pt1 | contig 20253 bp, 23 predicted proteins | sample 5400271 | NCBI WGS metagenome assembly WNFM01 (sample SAMN13153352, study PRJNA577476) | soil metagenome | isolation source: 60 cm saprolite on Douglas fir-dominated hillslope | place: USA:California | collected 2013-09-17
AATAGTTTACCGATATGAGAACGCAAGCTCGGAATCACGATCCTAAGCCAGGTGAAATGAAAAAACGTATGGCAGTGGAAAAATGCAATTCACACAGCACCCCGAAAGGGCAATCTCGCGGTGCCTGTTTATTCCTTCTCTGTCTTGGTCTTTTGGGAAGAACGGGACCGTAAACTGGTCTAAGGGTTGACGTTCTGTTACAGAGATTCATTATTACATTTTCATCCTGTTGATTTAATTTGAAAACTGATCTGAAAAGTCATGTTCTCGGCACAGTTCTTCGCTATTGGCTATTCCAGGGATATACTGGTAGGAGACCTTCACCTCACCAAATGCACCGTAACTTACCTACGAATATCGGCTATGGCTGTTATCTTCACCAGGAATTATCATAAGAAAATTTATCTCACCAAACGAAGGTTTTTTGGCACGAATGGAAGAGATTTCTCTTTGTCATGAGCGAGGTTGCAGAGAAAACCCGTAACATGGCGCTTCTCTCAGATATATTGGCGTTGGGTGAGAAAAACGCGCAAGAGAGATGAGCTATGAATGTCTCGCTATCAAGAACGGGTTGTCACGCCACATAATGGTTTGTTGAGTCTCAGTATGTCGTGCCGGGCAGATGTTTGCAAAGTCTCAGAAAATCGTACTTCCCGGGCTAGATCACCGTTTCGGATGGTCGAGTGTGCCATCCTGGCTTTCCATAGGAGGGGACTCATATACTGGAGGGTGGAATGCCTCCGTGTCCGATTGTAAAAGGTTTCGATGTAATCAAAGGTGCTGCTCCTGGCTTGCGCTCGTGTCTGAAATGACTGGCTATCAATGCATTCACCTTTGAAACTATGAAAGAAACTCTCCATCGCGGCATGATCGTAACAGTCAGCAGTCCGACTCATACTGACGATCATGCCTTCTTGCTCCAAAAGAGCCTGATAGTTCTCACTTGTGTACGTGCTGCCACGATCAGAATGGTGGAGCAATCCAGCCTGTGGACGGCGCCGAGTGATCGCCATACGCAGCGCCTGGATCACCAGTGTCGCGTCTTGTGTGGCTGCCATGGACCATCCTACCACCATCCGCGAAAACAGGTCAAGCACCACCGCCAGGTACAACCAGCCTTCCGCAGTCCAGATGTACGTCGTATCGGCCACCCACCTGGTGTTCGGCTGCTCAGCACTGAAATCCCGCTGCAGCAGGTTGGGAGCCAGCTGCGCACCTGGTTCACTTTTCGTAGTGATCGTGCGATGGCGTGGGCGTTGGGCGAAAAGCTCTTGTTCTCGCATCAAACGAGCGACTCGTTTCCGAGCGCATTTGATCCCTTGGTCCTGCAACTCTGCATGCACCCGTGGGCTGCCATACACGCGGCGATTGGCTTGGAAGACGGTCTTTACTTGTTCAGCCAACTGAGCATCTTCTCGGCTGTGCCGGCTGGGCGGGCGCTTCGACCAGGCATAATACCCGCTCACCGATACTTCCAGCACCCGGCACATGAGGGTGATCGGATATTCCTGCCGATGCTGCGCAATGAACTGATATCTCATGGCTTTTCGCGCGAAAAGATGCTGATGGCTTTTTTTATCTGACCAATGACAGGCTGGTTCGTGATCCATGCCAACGCGTGGAACCTCTATCGGAAGCGCCGTTGTCCAGAAAAATGTTACAGATATTTTTGCTCTGTGCTGGTAAATCCTCTAGAGGCTGACCAGACCGTGTTCGAATCTATCTAGTCGTGCTCGAAAACATCAAACCCAGTCCAGTTGACAGGCGGATTGAATCCTTTAGAACGCATATTCAAAACATGTGGCTCTACATTTACCCAAAGGCTATCGGCTACTTGCAAGAGAAGCGCAGCGAAATACTGTGTAGCTCGGTATTCTAAGGGAGGATACTTCTTCTGCAACCATAGGTTTACGTTGGCGCCACGGAGCACAGGGACCGGGTGCGTAGTGCCGGGCTGTTGTTCAGCACTTTTTATAAGGTTCATTAATTGCTGGGACTGACCAGATTGGAGTGCAGTTAGGGCTAAATCAACGATCATGGCGCTTATAAAGAAAAAATGAACTCCCATAAATCGCACTGGTGGTGGAAGGCGCCTAGCTGTTAGTACGGCGTCTAAAATACCACAGGCAAGCCAGTCCGCATCAAGCTCTTGCTTCCAGGTCTTAGATTCTGGTCCATCATGTCTAGAACGCCCCTCATTGGCGTTTGAGGGCTGCACATGTCCTAGAAGAATATGAGAGTATTCATGAGCAGCGATAAAGAGGGCTCCTGTTTGGCGAAGGTGCTCAGCCAGAGAGAAGATTTCCTCGTCGTGGGGGTGGAGCGGTGGGGGTAAACCCCATCCTATGGTGGTGAGCGCCTTGCTTTCTAAGGGACAGCTTGCCTGGACAAACTGGTCAAACGTTTCCGGCGACACTACGTGAGGGAAGGGAAGACTGGCGCGGGGAAACGACCCCTCGCTCATTGGGGAACAAGGGAGCATGCCTTGATGCACAAGCCAGGCACAAAACGCTCGCACGGAGCGTGCGTAGGTTTCGATGGTACTCGGTGAGCGCCCTCGGCCCGCAGGAGTTGGCGTTTGACCCACCGAGGCGATCCAGGCGCCCAGATCCGTTTCAGTGATCTGACTGACGTGAAGGAGATGGCGTTCCAGCAGCAGATAGTCTTGTAACTGATGCAGCACCGTTTGATGCCATTCCAGCGTTTTCGGACGATGCCTGGCCTTGCGATGGGCTTGCAGATAGGATTGGATTGCGCGTGCGATGGTGAGATGGTGAACTCTCCTCAGTGAGGGAGCGCGAGACTCCTGTTTGGCTGAAGCGCGAGTGATATGAGGGGGCTGGACAGCCTGGCTTGATGCGCTCTCCGCGAGTGTTGGAGGGTGAACTCTCAAGTGCGTCGCCTTTCCCAGTGGATGTATCGCTGGCTCTTGTGCGGTCAGGTAATGGTGAGATGAGTGTGTACTCGTTTCCCTTGAAGAAGGTGCAACGGACTGCATGGGCCGAGAGGGGAGAGAGACGATAGCCGTTGATGCTAGCGCTGTGTCGTGAGGTGGGCGCACCTCTGCATGGATGACTTCTGTCTGCTGGGGCTCCTCTCTTGTGGTCAGCACATACGCCCGGATTCGGCGCAGGCCACGTTGTAAGGTGCGAAGGTGTTGGGTCCGATAGCGGCCGGGAAACAATGACTGGAGTTCGCGAAAGATATTGCCCCCGCTGCGAGTAGGATTCGTTTGCACCCAGAAGAGGATCTGCTCCCACTGCCCGGCAAACGGATCTTTGCTGGTGCGTCGCCAGTCTAACACATGTACGCTCTCCTGTGGCTTCTGATTGTTGTGCGGAGAAACTGATCCCTCATCATGTCCCATTCCTTCGAGCAGGCAAGACATTATCGCATGGCCTTCGAGATCAAACTTCAGCAGAGTTGGCAGCGGCGCCTGTTGCTCTGGAGCGGAGCCGCTGACCGCATAACGAAAAATGGCCTGTTGCAATTGCTCCACCTGCTGGAAGAGACGGATGGGATCGAGTGCTGTCGCGACAGCACTCAGCTCCTGCTACCTGGAAGGGGATAGCACTCTGGAGAACAGCAAGCGTTGCAGCGGGGTTTTGGCAGCATCATAGGTCCGGTGGATCTTTCTCCTCTCGACCTGTTTGACAACCAGCTTCATCGACGGTTGAAAGCAGTTGACATACAGGCGCAAGGCGCGGTACAATTCGGCCAACTGCCGACAGGCATGCTCCTCGACGAGACGACCATGGCCCACCACCTGACGCACCACCACCCCATTTTTCTGCTCGACGTAGCACTGGTCGCGTTTCTCATAGGGCCGTCCTCGGGTGAAGGTAATCTGCTCACGTTCGCAATACGCGGCCACGTCTTCGTTGATGAATTCTGCTCCGTTATCGGTATCAATACCCAGGATAGGAAACGGGAAGAGCGCTCGGGCTCGCTGGAGAGCTGCCAGGACCGCCTCTCGTCCACGGTTGAGCAAGGGAAGACATTCTGTCCAGCCCGTGGCCACATCGGTCAGCGTGAGTGTATAGAGACAGCCGCCCTCCGAGTGTCCTCCACAGTGGGCGACCAGATCGGCCTCCAGGAAGCCCGGCTGGGCCTCGTCCCACTGGGCAAAGGTGCGAATGGGGATCTGCTCTTTGAGCAGCGGCCCCGCTTTGGTGGTCGAACGGCCGCGAGGGAGCGAGTAACGGTGGGCTTGCAGGAGGCGATCAGCGGTAGCCGCGCTCATGGAGAGGAGAAGACTGCGGTGTTCCTCACTGAGCTGAAGATGCCCATGCTGCTCCAGCGTTTCAACAATACTTGGCAGGAACGGCATCAAGCGTTTGGCGCAGATCCGGTTGTGGGTCTTCCAGGCCAGCGCCAGGGCCTCTTCGACCTCTGGCCCATACCGCCGACGGAGACCGGTGGGAGTCTGGAAGACCTCCTCGGCATGGTTGAGCAACCAGAGAGCATATTTACGCACATACCCGGTGGCGGTCACAAAGTCCTCCAGGAGTTGCTGCTTGTGGGACCCCGACGCGGTGTGATAGGCGGGCGCCACCTGCCTGAGCAAGACCCGTCTGGCTTGCGTTCTCAACCCGTTCTCCATCTGTTCCTCCTGTCTGTCAAGCAACCAGAGAGCGATGCGACGGATCCCTTTTCGATTGCTTCACCATCCTCTTCCTTTTGTCGCCCAGTATAACACCTGCTCGCTGGTTTGACCAGGGATCACAGACACGCTTGAGACCTGGCGGCAACGTTCGAGAACGCAAGGGAAAAAAGGGGATGGTGGAACTGGCAGAGGAAGATTTTGGTGAGGCAATGCACACCTTGAGGCAGGAGGTCACGCTGCTGTCCACATTATACCTTCTCTCTCTCACCATTGGCAATACGTTCTAGGAAATACGTTCTACCCATCCACATTTGCGCTTCTCTTTAGAACGGATAGGCGATGTAGCCAGGACAGGAGGCGCTCAGGCAATTCATCACCTTTGAACGAGGGTGCGGCCCCTTTTTCACGTTCGCGCTGGTCTTCGAGCCGAAGCGAGGATCCATGTGGCTGCACTTGCGCGGACCAGAGGGCGTCAAAGCGATCACCGAGGGCATGACGCACCGATATGTAAGAAGCAACGGCCAATAGCAGGTAATAGTAGGTGACTAATAGGCGTGTCAGACATTCGCCTCTTTTCTCCTCACAGAGAACATACCAGATGCTGTTCAAGGAAACCATCTGGCACATCTCCCATGAGGGAGGCCAAGCAGCGCGCGAGGGAGATCGGGCAGGAAAGCGCTACCCTGTATCTGCTGAAGCTGCGCCGCTGGTAACTGGGCGGCAAGAAGTCCGCTGCAAGACCACAGTGAAGGTGCTTCCTTGCCCTTCTCCAGCGCTGTAGACCGTTATGATGCCTCCGTGGCGCTCGACGATGGACTGCGCGATCGCCAGCCCAAGCCCTGTTCCTCCTAGCCCCGTCTCGTCAGCCACGGGAGGATGGCGGGTCCTTGCCTTGTCGGCGCGGTAGAACCGCGCGAACACGTGGGGAAGGTCATCGGGAGCAATCCCTCTTCCCGTATCGCGAACGGTGATCTCGATCCCTGTCCCAGCCACCGGATTTGCCCCCAGCCAGATCTGTCCGCCTGCCGGGGTATAGGTGATCGCATTGTGCAGGAGCGCCAGGAAGAGGCGACGCAGCGCTGCCGGATCGCCCACAACGGTCAGGGAAGATAGGTCATCCGGGAGTTGCAGGGAGAGCGAGAGATGCTTCTGGGTGACGTGCGAGGAGAGCCGTTCGACGATCGAGGTGAGTAGCGACGCGAGCTCCACCACCTGCAGGTCGAACGGATGTCTACCGGCATCGTAGCGGGCCAGGGTGAGTAAGTCGCCGATGAGGGTGCGCATGTGTCCGATCTCCGCGTGCATCTCGTCGATAACCTCCAGGTCAGCAGAACTGAGGAAGAACACCACGGCGGGATCGCCCGATACATTGCTGCTGCCTGTTCCCTGTCTCTGTTCGGCATCCGAACCAGCCGGTGGGAGTGGCTCGAGTGCCCGCTTTAACACTTCTACATCGGCCTGCAGCAAGGTGAGTGGCGCACGCAGTTCATGAGACGCATCGGCCACAAATTGCTCTTGCTGTGCAAAGGCCCGGTGAATGGGCACGAGCGCACGAAGAGCCAGGAAACGGGCGGCCAGGGTCGCGATGCCCATTGCCAGCGCACTTCCTCCCAGCAAGACCAGCAGCAGTCGCTCCAGTTCGGCATCGCGTCCCGCGAGCGAGACGTAGACCTGGATGACGCCTGTGGACTTGCCTGACCGGTCGAGCACAGGTACCGTCTCCAGACGAAGGTGGAACCTATCCACCGTACGCTCGCGCACATCCGTGGCTCCTGTTGCCAGCACCCGTTGCACCGCTTCCTGGTCAGGGAGCCCGGCAAGCAGAGCGCTCGTCCCTTCATGGACTCGGCCCTGCGTATCGGTGAGCAAGAAAAAGGCCTGGAGCGGAGCGGGACTGAAAGGACGGGGAGGATCGACGATCGGTTGGCGGCTCTGTAATATCTGCACCAGGTCCTCTTCCCGTTCTTGCTGCACGATCTGAGTGAGGAGCTGGTTGATCTGGGCATCGGTCGCCACGACTTCGCTCAGGTAGAGTGCGCCAGAGAGCAGCAGCAGGATCGCGCAGAGGATGGCTCCATTGAGCAAGGTCAGTCGCCATCCAAGCGTGCGAAAGAGCGCGTGGCTTGAGGGTGCTTTCATGGTGCGCTCGCTCCTTTCTCCGGCGACGGATGCTCGTCATCGTGAGCTGGCATGGTGAGCATGTAGCCGATGCTGCGAATGGTGCGCACGGCTGGCGCGCCTGGGTAGCCCTCGATTTTGGTGCGCAGGTAATGCACGTAAGTATCCACAATCGTCGTATTCACCTCGGTATCGCTCGGCCAGACGGCGGTGAGGATCTGGGCGCGCGTGAGCGCGTGATGGGGGTGGCGCAGCAGGTGCTCCAGCAGCGCAAACTCGCGCACTGTCAGGTCGATCCTCACGGCATCCACTTGTACCTCGCGCGTGAGCAGGTGGAGCGAGAGCGAGCCGAGCTGCAGCTGCGTCGTGACCTGCAAGGCGGGCGTTTTGCGGCGCTCCAGGGCGCGCAGCCGTGCCAGCAATTCCTCAAAGGAAAACGGCTTGGTCAGGTAGTCATCGGCCCCCGTATCGAGGCCGCGCACCTTGTCCTGCACGTCGTCCAATGCCGTGAGTAAGAGGATCGGGGTCGTGACAGCATGTTCGCGCAACCAGCGGCACACAGCCAACCCGTTCATCGCAGGCAGCAGGACATCCAGGATCAGGCAGTCGAAGGAGCCGCTCTCGGCCAGTAGAATAGCGGTTTTACCGTCGTCGACGACGTCTACGGTGTGCCGTTCCTCGCGCAGCACCCGCTGCATACGCCTGGCCAGGCGGGCATCGTCTTCGATAAGTAAAATGTGCATGGATACTTTCCTTCCGTTTGGTGTGCAACTGGTTACTGGGTGACCAGATTCCCGATAGGCATTCCGTGTGCCTTTCACTATAGCAAAAAACGCGCTGGAAATCATGAGAATTTTCCCATGCTATTCACATGGACGCTGAAAGTACATACGCTATACTCGTTCCTGGAAGTCATGAGCAGCCTACCCGAGGCGGCACCATGGCTTCACCATACCAACAGAGAGGACAAGAAAAAACACGACGTATGGCAGGACGATACCCACAGCACCCGCGCCGGGTGCAGTCTCGACGGCGCATCAGACGATCCAGATCAAGGGGGTGGACGCTCAGCAGAGGCGTCTGATCGGTGAAAATAAGTGGAGACGCACGAGCACTCTCTGATGCTCGTGCGCGTTCGAGAAAGAAGGAGCAATAATATGCAAGGAACACAGTCTCGTCGTCTGGTGTCACGGAGGATGCTGATCATCGTTGTCAGCGTGATCATCATCTCCACAGCCCTCTTTGTGACCGGTGTGGTCATTGAGCGTAGCGGAGCAACGGCTGCGGCCACAACGAGTCATCATCAGGAAACAACACAGGCTCCCGGTACCTCTGGGGATCCAGATGGAGGGCATGAAGGCTCCCCGTCGGGGAATACGCAGGCACCACCTGCGAACGTGTCGCCCGCGGGTGGGACCGATGAGCGCGTCTTTGGCTTGGATCTGGAGAGTCCCTGGTTTGTGGGTGCGTTCGTTCTGGCATGGCTGGTGCTCATTACAGCACTTGTCCGCCTGGGGCGCATCGCGTGGTTCGCACTACTCCTCGCTGCCATCCTTACGGCAGTGCTGGATATCGGAGAGGTGATACGAAAAGCAGGAGAAGCCAACACGACCGTCACTACTATCGCGGTGATGGTGGCCGCAGCGCATGTGGTGCTTGCGGCTCTCGCCCTGTTCGTGCTGGCACGCAGTGCTCGAGGAAGGACCATATCCTTCGGCTAAACGTGGGGGAGATCTGGAGCACCGGATGTGGGGAGCGACTGGGAGGATAGATACTCACACTATGACAGGTCTAACGCTTTTTGGCGCGGGAGTCGCCACCATGATGTTGCTGTCGTACGCACTGGAATAACGCTCCTCCTGTGGGTGCTGGTCTTTGCGCTGGCCTGTGCCGCCTCTTCCTTCTACGGCTGATAGGCAGGGACCTGGCCGTTCGGGGTGGTCGAAGGAATCTGAGCCACCGTCGCATTGCGACGGTGGCTCAATAAAACATGGAGCGCTATTGAACACCGTGCAGGAAAGTTAGAAGTGAGCTCAGACGTTTCCGTCTGTAGACCACTCGCTTTGCAGTGCCATGTTACACTGCGTTATGCTGTGCGCATATTGCCAGGAGAAGCCCTTTGAAGTGATGCATCATCGCATCCCATTACACGAGGGGGGTACCACACCTGCCAATTGTTTTCCTGCATGCCGTGGTTGCTGCACGCGCAGGAAGAAGCATCCTCCCGATCCGGTTCCGCTCATTCCTACTACAGAAAATAGAAGGATCTGAGGGTAGTTATTTGAGACGTGATTTGTAGAGTCGGTGAACCTGGAATATACGGGCACACTGATCTACACTGATACCCAACGAGCTAGCAGACCCCCAGCGGGTCTTCTTCCGAGCCTCTTCGTGGTTCTGGCCTCGGTACTGCTGCAAGGAACCTCTGTTCCTCTTATGGCAAAGTGGTTAGGAGTAGTTATACCCTCATCTGAGAAATCGTGAAGGCGGGCCAATTCATGGGAGTTGTGCCTTGGTTACCCTTGTCGATTCCAAAAAACACCGCCGACAAAAATGCCGCATATCCTAAAGCACTGAGCGAGATGAAAGCAACAGTGACAGCGCCTGAAAGCTGTGAACTGCGGCAGGTAAAATAGCTCAACACCATCGTGGAGCAAGCCCACCGCTTCATCAACCGGTTGGTCAAACCAGGATTGGGATCGTTTCGTTGGAGACAGCTTGACGAACGTTACAGGGGTAAGAAGTGATGAACATGATCCGCAAGGGACATGTTCGAGCAGTAGATAAGGGAGATATTACCTGCCAGGTGGCATTCATCGCCCGCCTGTTTGGAGCGGCGGCCTAAGCGCAACTACAAGGCAGGCTTTCACGCTCGTTACGTTGCATAGTGATTATTTTGCAACACAAGCATACTCTGATCGTCAGCGATCAACACTCGGATCACCATCGGCCTCCTCCTTTCGAGTAAGACGGCCATACCCCCAAAGGGGTAGGCCACATGTACCCCTTTGAGTGATGTTACGAGGAACGCTCGGCCCTATACTTGTAGCAGCAGGAAGCACACAGAGAGCAATTACGTATGCGCAATGCACCGAGAGCAATTCACCGACTACCAGTGTACCACAGGGAGGTGCCACAGGGAGGTGCAGAAAGAGACCATGATCACCCTACTCCTGGTTGATGATGAGCCCTGGGTCCGCCAGGGGTTGCGCATCTGGCTCGGCCGAGCCTCAGACATCACCGTGGTTGGAGAAGCAAGCACTGGTGCCGAGGCCATTACCCTGGCACAAGCACACCATCCCCATGTCGTGCTCATGGATATCTCCAAGCCCACGCTTGACGGGATTGCAGCCATTGCCGCGATCCGTGCATCGGTTCCTCACAGTGCAATCGTGCTTCTCAGCCTGCACGATGATGTGCATATGCAAGCACGCGCACATGCAGCTGGAGCGGTGACATTGGTCGGGAAACAGGAAGGGGTGAAGGCACTGCTGGCAGCGATACGCCAAGCGGGAGGGCATGAGCTTTCTCAGGAGAGCAATACTTGAGTAGCACGAGGGTAGCGGAAAGAGCAGGACCATGATGCCAAACATGCACAGTCCCGAGCAATTCCTCGTTGAGCACGTTCGGGGGCGTCAACGCGAGGTAGAAGAGCAACATCGACTGGCACGTTTACGCACGGCTCGGCCAGGCCAGATGCGGCGCATGGTCGGCGGCCTGGGCACATTGCTCGTGATCCTCGTACCGAGGATGAAACGCTTTGAGCAGCGGGGTGAGCGCTCTGTTTGATGCAGCATCTGAGGTGGCACCTTCATCTGAGCAGGTGAGTATCACGTGCCCGAGCCAATGCTAGCAGCGCTCGGCGCCAGTCGAGGTATTCGGACAACGAGCAGGCCTGGCCACATATGCTGGGCTGCCTGAGGGTGCGACGTGCTTGGTGCCTACTGATGAGTCAGCCAGGTGATAGACATGCGCCTGAGGAGGGCAAGCAACTGGGGCAGCTATGAACAAGCGCATTTTGCTAGGGATCGATATTAATCTCTCCCCACCAACACAACACGCGCTTCGTCTTGCCAGCGGCATTCTGGAGCACTCCTCGCAGGATCTCTCCCTGGTTCTGCTCCACGTCATTCCCAATTGCTATGACACCACTCCCACCTGGGGTAAAACGATCGGGTTTTATTCCTCCTTCACAGCTACCCTCCAAGAGCGTCTGCAGGCAGAGCTCGCCTTGCAGCGAGCCCGTCTTGTCCTGGAGGAATGCGGGATTGCGTCCGAACGCATCGAACTGCTGCAACGCGAGGGTATACCGGCAGACGAGATTGTCAAAGTGGCGCGTGAGCTGCAGGTGGACTGCGTCGTGATGGGCAGCCATGGGGACTCATTCGCGCAGAAGCTGCGGCGTGTCGTGATGGGCAGTACTTCGCGCCGGGTTGTGCAGTTCGCCCCCTGTCCGACTATCGTGGTAGTCCCGCCTGACAATCTGATAGACTGGTACAAGGAGTCCGTGATGCGCTCTCTGTCCTTGTCTGCAAGTCCCTTGTTGATCTTCACAGCCCGTGAGGTGGCGGAGCTGTTTGCTCCTCCTGAGAGAACGATCGAGAGCAAGGAGATAGAGGCGGCAGCTCATGCCCTGGAGCAGTTGGCCGCTGGCGGTGTGCTCTGTGGCTATGAGGTCAAGGGTGAATGGCGCTATGTCAACGATTGACAGCCAGCCCCTGGGGTGTCATACTGGCGGTTGTGTTGCAAAAATCGTTAAGAACACGTTGGACGCCTCCAAACTGGAAATATTGTTTGAGCCTGGAGTTGACCGACGCAGGATTCGATCACACGGTCTTGAGTGAATTTCGCACCCGTCTGGTGGCCTTGACTGCCGAAGAACGCTTTTTAGAGGCAGCATTGACTTTGTGTAAAGAGCATGGTTGGCTCAAAGCGCGTGGGCGTCAACAGACTGACTCGACCCATGTGCTGGCGAAAATTCGTGCCCTCAATCGTGCCGAATGTGTGGTGGAAACATTGCGCCACGCCCTTAACATTCTGGCAGTTGTAGCGCCTGACTGGTTACGGAGCCAGGTGCAGCCAGACTGGCTGGAGCGTTATGGACATCGTGCTGAGGAATATCGCCTCCCCAATGGCGAGGAGAAGCGCCAACAGTTCCTGCATCAAGTGGGCCAGGACGGGTGGGGACTACTGGCTGCAATAGAAGCAGATCCAACACGTTACTGGATGCTGTCTGTCCCGGCGGTTGATACGTTGCAGCGCGTTTGGAAACAAGACTACTTGCCACAGGAAAAAGGAGGCACCTGGATTGCTGATGAGGATCGGCTGGAATCGGCGAAGCTCTTCTTTTCTCCTTACGATCTTGACGCATCGGCAGCCACGAAGCGCTCAACGCATTGGATTGGCTACAAAGTACATTTTAGCGAGACCTGTGACGAAGACTTTCCCCGGCTGATTACGCAAGTGACCACGACTATCGCGCCTATCCCAGATCGACATGCTCTTCCAGATATTCACACGAACTTAGAGCAACGGGAATTACTCCCAGAACAGCATCTCGTGGATGCTGGGTATACTGATGCAGAAGCGCTAGTCGCCGCTCAGACGGCGTATCAAGTAGATCTGGTAGGTCCAACTGCTAAAGATTATCGGTGGCAAGCACGAGAACAGAACGGCTATGCTTTAACCGATTTCGCGATTGATTGGGAGCGCGAACAAGCATGCTGTCTACAAGGAAACCTCAGTCGGAGTTGGACGCCCACCAGGACGCGCAATCAGGAGATCATCAAAATTAATTTTGGCTATGCTACCTGCGGACGCTGTCCCGTGCGCCCTCAATGCACTCAGTCAAGACAACGGACCCTCTCTGTGCGGCGACGTGAGGCGCATGTTGCTTTAGAGGCAGCGAGCCCTCGGGAGCAGACCAAGGAGTTTACGAAGGCGTATGCTCAACGGGCAGGTGTAGAAGGGGTCCATGCCCAGGGGGTTCGTCGGATGGGCTTGCGCCGCTCACGTTACATTGGAGAGCCTCGGACCCATCTTCAGCATGTCGTGACCGCGACTGCCATGAATGTATGTCGGTTGTATGACTGGTTGGAGGGCATTTCCCCACATTCTACCCCTCTATCGCACTTTGCTCGCTTGATGAAAGAGGCTGCTTGATGGAGGGATCGATTTCGCCACCAATACCACTTGAGGCGTGATCCACTAGCGTCATCGGTTATGTAGATATATCGCACAAATACTACTCCTTTGCGCAAGCATTCATGGGAATTTCAAGACGAGAATACGTGTCGAAGCATGCTTTTGCTGCTTGCCTTCGTATATATTGCACAATTTTTCCGCCGACGATTTCTGGTATTTTGTCTCTATCTTGGCACATGTCGATCTACTATGCTTGAGTGAAAGGCGGAATTGAGCACTGCCGCGATGATTCCTCACTCTCCGCATAGGAGCAAGGCGAACAACGCCTCGTTCGTCACCTCGCACAAACTCAAGGTTGAATCATTCGCTGCCATCTCCTGATGGTGGTACGGGACAGTTCGTTTTGTTCCTGGAGTGAAAGTAAGGAGATGAACTATGGTGACAATACAGGGTGAGCGTAATGGAGGTAGCATGTTTAGACAACGAAAATTTTTGCTTGGAGCCATCGGTACTCTGGCAGTGGGTGCGATCTTCGGAGCTGGGGCAAAACTGCTCGCAGGTGGTTCCGCGGGACCCTTTCAAGCCGATTCCATTAATAGCGGAGACACTGCCTGGGTATTGGCTTCGTCCGCACTGGTAATGGTTATGACGCCTGCGGTAGGGTTTTTTTATGGAGGCATGGTACGCAGCAAGAATGTGGTCAGTGTGATCAAACAGTCCCTGGCCATCCTTGCTCTTGTCAGTATCCAGTGGGTCCTCTTTGGCTATAGCCTGGCATTCGGCAAAGATATCGGCGGTGGGATTCTTGGCGGACTTGGTTTCTTCGGCCTGAACGGAGTCGGCTACGCGCCCAATCCCGACTACGCTTCGACCATCCCTCACCTGGCATTCATGATCTTTCAGGCGATGTTTGCTATTATCACACCGGCCCTTATTATTGGAGCATTCGCCGAACGCATTCGTTTCCGTACCCTGGTCCTCTTTGTCCTCTTATGGACTACCCTGGTGTACGACCCCATTGCTCACTGGGTCTGGAATCCTGATGGATGGCTCGACAAGCTCGGCGCGCTCGATTTCGCGGGAGGGACGGTTGTCCACGCCAGTTCCGGATTTGCCGCGCTCGCGGCGGCCATTGTTGTGGGAAAGAGAGTGGGCTTCAAGAAAGGAGAAGCAACAGAGGCCAATAACGTTCCACTGACTATTCTAGGTGCAGCCCTGCTCTGGTTCGGCTGGTTCGGTTTTAACGCCGGAAGTGCCCTGGCGGCTTCACCTCTGGCGGTGAGCGCATTTGTTGTCACCAACACAGCTGCCGCCGCCTCAGCGCTTACCTGGATGGCCCTGAGTTGGCTTCAGAATGGACGGCCAAGCGCTCTGGCAACAGCAACAGGGGCGGTGTGTGGATTGGTAGCTATCACCCCGGCCAGTGGATTTGTTGGTCCTCTCTCCAGTATCGCTATTAAGTGGACGCGGATTGACGACACACTTGATGTCTGGGCTGCGCATGGTATGGGGGGTGTGACAGGCGCGCTCCTAACGGGCGTGTTTGCTGAGAAGGTGATCAATAGCGCGGGAGCAAATGGATTGCTCTTCGGCAATCCCGGGCAACTCCTTACACAAAGCATTGCCGTTGTAGCAACAGCCGCATATGCATTCGTCATCACATTTCTTCTGTTGAAGCTCCTCGTCTTTATGGGGCTACGAGTTACCAGCAGAGAAGAGGCCATTGGACTTGATATTGTCGCGCATGGAGAAGAAGGATATCGTATTGCGCCCAGAGAGGAAATGCCAGAACTTGACGGGATCATGCAAGAGGAAGAAACGGCAGTAATACAGAAAAGCTAGTGTCATTGGTTAGAACACCTGGGGAAACCCCATATAGAGCGGAAAGCGATAGCAGAGCTTGGAAGACATCTCTGCAATGCAAAGTAGCTCGACACCTACCGGTAGTTTGTTGACATGAGCATTTTACGCAATGCAGAACAACCGAGCCATGTTTTCACTGGAGCGAAGAATCCAGGCAGAATCAGCCACCAGCAAACGAGCAAGGGAACCGTAATTCCCGATTCAACAAACTACCGGTAACTCGTGCGTTTCTTGCACCGTGAGCGGTCGGAGCGGTTCTTTTTGGGAGGTGGACATCGCTTGGTTCTTTCTTGCTTACACTCGCTCTCTGCCGGTTGGCACGACCGATCTGCTTGCCTTCAGAGTGCCTTGATCCGAGGATTTCAATGCCATGGGATGGGCTCCATCGCAGCAGCGTCACCAGGCGGTGGAAACCGAGAGAGGAGAATCGTCAACTCTCCTCTCTTCTATCACCTCCACATGCTCAATGCCTACTCACTTGCGGCCTGACCCACTAGCAGTTTCTCCCTTGCTCCTATGGTACGACGCAGAGCGCGAGAAAAGGAAGAGGGGCAGTATCAGACATCAGGTGAGACAACGCGGACCGGCGAAATCACTCTCTCCCAAAGACCATAGGCACCCGAACACGTATGCATGTCCCTTGACCTGGTGCGCTCTCGATAATGACTGTGCCGCCCATCTTTGTGACGCATTCCTGTATGGAGCTCACACCGAAATGCCCGGGGAAGGGGCCAGTCGAGTCAAAGCCTCTCCCAATCGACTATCAATTTGTAGCGGGTCCGCAGGACCGCCACCTGCTTGGCGAGGGCTGCCACCGGTCCTTCTGTTTCCAGAGACTCGGGGTGCAGTTCGAAGATGAGCGCACGCGTCTCGGCGAGTCCTGTTCAGGCTCGCTCTCCAGGCCTTCCTGGGCGGTATGGGCCCCGAGACTGATGCCGTAGAGGGCCTGTGAGACCGAGTCATGGAGCTCGCGGGCAAGGTGCTGTTGCTCCTGCAGTGCCGCCAGTTCCTGTGCCTGTTCGTAGAAGAGACGGAGTTCGCGCTCGCGACTTCGTGCTTGCTCGGCACGCCGCCTCAGCGCTGAGGCCAGCTGACTCGTCATGACCGCCGTCGCCAGAAAGACACAGAGCGTGAGCAGGTCGTCAAATTTGACGACGACAAACGTGTCAAGCGGAGGAAAGAAGAAAAAGTCAAAGGCGAGCACGGCCAGCAGTGAAGCCAGGCTCGCGGCATACAGACCACGTGTACCTGCTAATGCCAAAACCACCAGCAGATAGACAAACGAGATGGTAGGAATCCTCGGGTAGAGCTGAGCGACGGCGATCACGCTGGTGACCAGCGCTACTCCTACTATGGCCAGCGCACTATCGCTCACGTAGCGTCTCCACCGTGGCTCTGTGCTTGCTTTTGCTGCAGCAACGCGCTCAACGTGCTTCATGTCCATGCCTCTGTTCAACTCACTCGGGCAGTACTCTGGTGAGCATAGCACCAGCAACATAGGGATAGCTCAAGGCGTTTACTCCAGCTTCTTTCCGCGCTCGACAGAAAGCATGCCCAGGCGCATCGCGCACAGAGCTGCCTGGGTGCGGCTCTGCACGCCAAGCTTCGACAAGATATGCTTGACATGGGTCTTGACGGTGTCCTCGACAATCTGGAGCGTTTGTGCGATTTCCTTATTTGACTGCCCCTGGGCCAGGAGACGCAGCACCTCGGCTTCACGCTCGGTCAATGCTCCTGTCGTTTCAGGCGCCCGTACTTCACGCACGAGGTAGGCCGAAGCCTGGGGCGAGAGTTGAACCTGCCCGGCGGCAGCAGCTTTGATCGCTCTGCGGAGTTCGTGAGCCTGTGTGTCTTTGAGCAGGTAGCCAATCGCACCAGCCTTTACCGCGCCGACCACCGCAGCACTTTCTAACACGCTGGTGAGGGCAATGACCTCGGTTTCTGGCAGTTCATTGCGGATGGCCGAGGTCGCTGCAATCCCATCCAGCACCGGCATCAGCACTACATCAGGACGAAGCTGCCGCGCCAGGCGGACTGCTTCCTCTCCGTCAGCCGCCTCGCCAATCACAGCTAATTCCGGGTCGCGTCCCAGAAACATACGTAGTCCCTCGCGCACGACACTATGATCGTCAGCAATCAGAACACGAATCGCCATCAGCCCTCCTCCTTTGGGGTGAGATCGCCTTACCACTAAAGGGGTAGGCCAGGTTCACCCGCCTGGGCGATGTGATGAGGACCGCTCGACCTTATACTTGTCTCAGCAAGAAGTACGATCTCGTATGCGACCTGAAGCTGCGACCTGAAGCAAGCGATTCACCGGCTACCAGTGTACCACAGGGAGGCGTGGCAACGCCACAGAGGATACCTGAACTGAAAGACGTGCATGAGGAGATCATGATCACACTGCTTCTGGTTGATGATGACTCCCTGGTTCGCCAGGGATTACGCCTATGGTTTGAACGAGCGCCAGATATCACGGTGGTTGGGGAAGCGAGCAATGGCAGCGAGGCCATTGCGCTGGCACAAGCGCTTCATCCCAATGTCGTGCTCCTGGATATTTCCATGCCCTCGAGAGACGGGATCGCAGCCACTGCCGCATTGCGCGCATCGGCTCCTCAGTCTCCATGATGATGCAACTTTGCAAGCACAGGCGCATGCAGTTGGAGCGGTGACATTGGTTGGGAAACAGGAAGGGGGAAGGCGCTCCTGGGAGCGATATGCGAAGCCGGAAAGCAGCCTCCTCATGAAAGTAATACCTGAGGAGCAGCGCAGTGGGCGCTCTCTGTAATACGTACGCGAGAGGAGGTCAAGCAGTGGAATAGCCATGAACAAGCTCATTTTGCTGGGAGTTGATGTGGACCTCTCCCCCGCGACACAACAGGCGCTGTATGTCACGAGCGAACTGTTTGCGCACTCCTCAGCGGACCTGTGCCTGGTGTTGCTCCATGTCATCCCCATTCCTTATGACACGACACCCGCGTGGGGGAAATCGCTCGTGGCAGTGCGCCCTTTCCCTCCTACCACCCAGGAACGCCTGCGGGCAGAGCGTGCCTTGCAGCAAGCGCGGAGAGTCCTGCGGCAACAGGGGATTGCGCCGGAACGTATCTTGCCACTCCAGCGAGTAGGAGTGCCTGCGGATGAAATTGCCAGGGCGGCACGTGAGCTGGACGTGGCTTTCATCGTGATCGGAAGACATGGGAATTCCCTTGGTCGGGGGATACGGCGTGCGATGATCGGCAGTACCTCGCGCCGCGTCATACGGCTGGCCCCGTGTCCCGTTCTGCTGGCGATAGCTCCTGATGTACCGCGCTCCGGGAACCTGGTGGCCTGGTACAAGGAAGCCGTGACCCAGGCTCTCAACGAACATCCTGGATCCTGGCTGGTCTTCACAGCCCGTGACGTAGCCCAGATGTTTGCTCCACCCGACAGAACGGTTGGGAGCCAGGAGGTAGACGCCGCGACCTGTGCCCTGGAGGAATTAGCCCGTGGCGGTGTGCTCTGTTGCCACCGTGTCAAAGGCGAGGTGCGCTATAGCAATGATTGAGAGTGAGACCCTTCTGCCGTGAGGGAGGGGTATATAGCACTGTTCAGAAAGGCGGAACGATATGCACGCGCGAGTGTTGATGGCTCAGACAGAGCCAGGGAAGACGGACGAGTTGACTCAGCTCATTCGCGACTCGGTGATACCCGAGGTCAAGCAGGAGGTGGGTTTTAAAGGCCTCCTGCTGCTGAACGAGCGTGCGACCGGGAGAGGAATCTCGATCACACTATGGGAGACGCCAGTTGACTTGAAGGCCAGTGAGACCAGCGGGTACCTACAGCAGCAGCTGAGCAAGGTCGCTTCCCTCCTGACCGAACCCCCTGTGATAGGGGTCTATGAGGTGAGCATCAAGGTGTAGACCTCCTGCAGGAGACCATGGTACAAGAAATCCGCTCCTGATGTGCCTTTCGGGTCAGACAAGCGGGGGGAAACGGATATCTGGAAGTGATGGTGCTCATGACACGTTTGCTGCTTCCTTTCACCCATGGAATCGAGGGGTCTGCCATTACCGCTGCACTCGCGCTGGCGCAACGTTTCGATGCCACGCTGGTTGTCCTGTCATTGATCCATCTTCCACAGGCACCAGACAGAGGCCCACGATGGGAAGACATCCAACAATCGAACGATTTCTTAGCCTTCGTGCATCACAAAGCGGCACGATCGGATGTGCCTGTTGAGCGCGTTGAGATTTACACACGCAATCCGGTAAGCAGTATCCGCGCGCTCGCTCAGGAAATGGTCTGTGTGGGCATCGTCCTTGTTGTGCGTCGTGGAGCGGGGGTCTTGCTCGATACGAATGAGGTGAAACAGCTGCTGGAGGATGGAAGCATGCCCCTGCATATTGTCCGGTTGCCAGTGAAGGACAGCACGTTCTCCCGCCCACGATGGTTCTCTCGTTGGTTCAAGAGCACATAGATCTATCCCATGATTCTAGGGCAGCAGGCCTGCTCCTGGAAAGCCGTCTATAAGCAGTCCGAGTACTCAAGCTCACGAGATGTTGAGTACATCTCTTCCCGAAGAAAGATTGTTGAGCATAATGTATGCAACAGAAAGCATCATCACTGCCTAAAAGAGATCGGCAGCACCTGAGCGCAGGCCAGCTGGGCCCCTTGCTCTGCTGGGCCGTCGTCTTTGCGGATATCGGCTCTTCCATCTACTACGTTCCCGGCATTCTCTACGGACGTGTCGGCGCCCTCGCCGGCTTCTTTGTGCTCCTGACGATGTCGGTGTTTGTGCTGCTCACGCTGAAATATGCAGAAGTGAGAAGTGAGCGCTCGTTTCCCCGAAGGCGGAGGGGTCGTGACGGTGGCAGCGCAGGCGATGAACTCCTGGGTGGGAGCGCTGGGCGGTATGTTTATCCTGGTCAGTTACTTTCTCACCGCTGCCATCAGTTGCCTGTCAGCCATCCAGTACTTCAGTGTCGTACTGCCCGCCATTGGCCCCGTTGTCTTAGAGATTACCATCGCCGTCCTGCTGCTCCTGGGCCTGCTCAACTGGGTCGGGATCAGCGAGAGTGCGAAGGTCAGCCTGGTGGGAGCGCTCATTGCCTTTGGCAGCGACCTGGCCATCATCTGGACCGTCTTTACCCACATTCCCATCTCTGAACTCCCCCTGTTGTTCAGCAAGATGTTCATGCACACGACCCTCACGCCGACTGCGATTCTGGTTGGTTTTGCCGGGGCGTTTCTGGCCTTCTCGGGCCTGGAGAGCATCTCGCAGCTCTCACCTGTGATGAAGGCGCCGCGCAAGAAGATTATCGGCATCGCACTGCTGCTGGTGGTGATCACCATCGGAGTCACCAGTCCCCTGCTGACGCTGCTCTCGACCATTTTACAACAAGACCAGGCAAGCGATCCTGTCCTTGCGACACAGTTGATCTCGTTACTGGGTGGGCACTGGGGCGATGTCATCTTGCAGACGGAGGTAGCGGTCAGCGCCAGCCTGATCCTGGTCTTTGCCAGTAATACGGCCGTGATTGGCG
>WNFM01190692.1_pt2 | contig 20245 bp, 20 predicted proteins | sample 5400271 | NCBI WGS metagenome assembly WNFM01 (sample SAMN13153352, study PRJNA577476) | soil metagenome | isolation source: 60 cm saprolite on Douglas fir-dominated hillslope | place: USA:California | collected 2013-09-17
ATGACAGGGGTTCTTGGTTCAACGAAGGAGCTTGCCATATGAATACTGCTACTCATACAGTAGAGGTTCCTTTTCCCCAAGCGTTCGCTTCTCATCGAAAGAAGAGAAGCCCGTTTCCCTGTGCCCCAAGGTACGGTGCCATATGGTCGACAAGAGAAGACAACCGATCGTTAGATGGGTATAGCGCCCCTTTCGGGATTATACGCCCGTCTCTCTTGTTAGTTCTTTGGTTGATACGCTCATGCTTTTACCTAAAGGAGCGATTTACTTTAGAACCCGCAAACATGATTAAGTTGTCAAAGTACTATTGATATGCTATCATATTAGCATGAAAAAGTCAAGAACTACGTTTCCTTTAGAGGAAACAGATAGAGAAGCAATCACGGTTATCCGCGAATACTATGGAGTACATTCCGATGCCGATGCTATCCGCATTGCGCTACGGGAACTGTACAGGAGAATTAAGCGAGAGGGCGGTGCTGGCTGCGGCCAGCAGGCTTTTCAGCCCCCGCATGAATGACGGGGGCTGAAAAGCCCGTTCTCTGTAAGCAGAATAGACTATATGAAAAACATGGCCGCACAAGGTTCAACGCAAGGCGTGAGTTCGCGATCACGTGCCATAGCTATTACTGCCATGCTACTCTTTGCTCTATCCGGACTTATCAGTGGCTTGACGGTGGCGGCATTTTACCCGCCTAAATTCGCAAGTCCATCATCTTCGAGCCTGGGGAATATCCCGGCGGTGCAAAAAACGGTGACACGCACACCTCCGACAACTACACATCCCGTGCCGTTGGGCTACCCTGTCATAGATACCATCAGCAGCTTTGAAGTAGCCGATGGCACCACCGTCTATACTCTTACTGCTCACGCGGTAGATCAAGTACCAGATAGGGCTCATGGCAAGCCGGTTCATGCTCCTGGTATTACGTGCAGGCTCTGGCTGGTAGATAACAAGCAAAATCCTGCTGTGCCGCTCGACAGGCTTCAATCTCCAGATACGCTGCAAAGCCCACCCTTTCCTGGCGAGATTCCTGGGCTTATCTTCGACGCTACAACTGCGCAGACGCAGCTATGCAACGATGGTGTGGGGTCCTGGAAGTACCAGGTGGCTACCTCGGTTGGCCCGGGGGCCTACTACCTGGTGGTGCTGACCGATTGGAAAGGCCTGCACTTCACCTGGAGCTGGATGTTGGTCACGATCAAGAAGCAGGGAGCGTAGCTATCGCGCCGACAATTCCCCGCACCAACGCCGCGAACCTCAGACGGGCAGCACCGGCCACTGCCAGCACTTCAGCATGGTTGACCTCTTCAGTTTCTTCGCCTGTCGCAGAATTAGTGATCAGGCTCAGGCCGAGGATTCGCATGTGCATGTGACGCGCAACGACTACCTCTGGCACCGTTGACATGCCGACGGCATCGGCGCCAATGGCATGCAGGAATTTGAGTTCTGCACCTGTTTCATAGCTCGGTCCTGCCACCATTACGTACACTCCTTCGTGCAAGGTGATGCCAGGTTGTGTAGCTGCGATCGAGCGCGCCTGTGCACGCAGCGCGGGGTCATATGCTCCAGCCAGCGGTGGGAAGCGCTCACCGAGTTGTTGATCATTCGGCCCAATCAGAGGATTCGCTCCTGCAAGGCCTGGTAAATTGATGTGATCGCGAATGAGCATGAAATCGCCGGGCCGGTACGCAGCGTTCATTCCACCGGCAGCATTGGTGACGATTAACGTGTGGGCGCCGAGCATACGCATGACACGCACAGGCAGGGTTATGGCTTGCAAGGAGTATCCTTCGTAGAAGTGAAAACGACCCTGCATAACTACGGCTGGTACGCCTCCCAGCATGCCGAGGAGTAAGCGTCCCGCATGTCCAGGGACGGTTGAATGCGCAAAATGTGGGATTTCTGTATAAGGGATGGCTGTAACGTCACGCAGTTCAGTTGCGATATCTCCCAAACCAGAGCCGAGTATGAGGGCTACAGCGGGCGTCAGGGTTGTGCGCGCCTGAATGCTGGCGAGGGCTTCGGCTACCTGCTCAAAGAGGGTCATGTTGCCTCCTGGATAGCGCTGTCTTTTCCCGTTTCTGTCTAAAGTAGATCATACCATATTGGCATTAGAAACTAGCAAAAACTCTCCGAACTGGAGAGTTCTTCGCTAGCCGGAGGATCGGAATGAGGTAGGGAACTCGCGAACGTGCTATAATACACTGGCATAAGCTAATAGAGGTCTCCATCCTACAGGAGAACTATGGAACCTGTGGTTTGCTGTAGGGAGAGGCAAGGAACTGCCGGGACCAGTATGTTCGCTCAGCAGATGGTAACTAAGGAGAAATAAAGAATAGATGAGTAAGTTGCTAGATATGTTTACGCAGGCACGCCGGACACAAGGTGGCAGTGGTATGGGTTTTGTGGGTAAAAGCAAGGCCGCGACGAAGCCACACGCTGCCGCGCTCGTTGTGGAAATGAGCGAGATTGACCGGGAAAGCGTAGAGGCCGCCATCAAAGCGGGAGCAGATGGATTGCTTTTCACATGGGATGGTAAGGACAAGGGCGAGGGCGAGATTGAAACGCTCAAGCAAGCGATTGATGCTGCTACATCGAGCGACGAGAAAATTGTTTGTGGACTACAGGTCACCGGCGGCTGGGATAAGCTAGAGCGCGAGAGTATGGAACGCTTCAAAGACGTGGGAGTAGAGTACGTTGTGCTGCCGCTCCAGGCGCCGGCGCGTTTACTCGCGCTGAAAGTCAAGGACCTGGACCTGGTCGTCACGGTGCCGATGCGCGAAGGGGAGATGTACCCACTTTTCATACGCAATCTGACGGCATTCGATAATATCACGGCGGTACGGCTGGATTTCTGGCTGACTGACGAGATCGGCACAATGACTATCGAGGACGCGCTACACTACCGCGCGGTGCGCGAGGCGGTACGTTTCCCCGCATTGCTCAATGTGCGAGGAAACATGAACGCTGCCGATGCTTATACGCTCGTCACGCTGGGTGCGCAGGCTGTTGTGCTAAGCGCCGGGGACATGGGAGCGAAGACGCAGAAGCAGATTAAAGCGCTGCGTGAGCTGCTGGAAAAGGTTCACGCCGAAGAGAAAGAGAAGGAGAAGGAGAAGAATACACCAACGTTACTGGGTAGAACAAGCGCTCCTGCGCCAGGCACTCTAAACTGAGCTTTCAGGGCGGGATATGTCCCGCCCGATAGGTTTGCTTTACCCTATTGGTGTGACATGAAGGGGCTTAGCTGCGACATTTATGGCACTGGGGCGGGGGACGGCCTCGCTTAGGATACCCCACCACCCCGCGCGATGAATCGCGCAACTACACCTTCCTTTCAGTCTGTAGGTAGTCAGGATGCTTCTTTTTCTCTCGGCTGGCCTGACGGGGGAAGGTGCCAGTACAACTGCCGGCGGGGTACACGACGCAGCAAACTGAGAGTGGCCTGCCAGACGGTCATGGGGTTTACATTATTGCGCCAGTAGTAATAGCATGCAATCTCGTCCGGCCCAACGTTGATTAAATGCGTAAAGGCAGACTCCAATTGCTTCTCCCCATTTTCATCCAGGTTGAAGTTCTGCAACCAGAGTTGACTGCGTTTTTTATGCTGGCGAGTCGTCTCCACGAGAGTACGTCCCCATTTTTCTACCGCCGCCACGTCTTCATTGAACAAATGCCAGAAGGGATGACAGCCAAGTGTATCCAGTTCGGGAAGCGTGGCCAGGTCATCTAATTGGTACAGATCGTTCGGCGTTAATACAATCGTTGTTTTCGCATGCCTGTCTATGCGCTTGACGCAGGCGCACAGCTCGCCCAAGAAGTCGACAATGGAACGGCGGCGGAAGCGCGGCAGATCGGTCACATCAGGGCAGAGCGCCCGGCAGGCGGAGCAAAAACAGGTTATATCCAGACCACGTGGCTCATCGATGAAAATCCCATTGATGGGATAGGTAGTCAGGCAGTGCTCAATTTCTTTGAAGAGCCAGGCACGAAAGGGTTGATGATTGAAACAGGAGGCGTCGTGATAGCGCCCATGACTATCCATCACGCGAGAGTGCGGGTGCCGGAAGGTATACCAGCTCGGCATGAGCGATGGCCCGGCGAACAGGTTGCCATAACGGCCAAAGCTCAAGTGGACCTTCAGGCCGACATCCTGTGCCAACCGCAGGCCACGTTCAAGGTCACGACGCTGGCGCTGCTCCTCCTGCTCATAAATGGCATAGACGATGCTTCCTGCACCCGCGGCTCGGATGCGGTCAAAATCGCGCTTCACCGTCTCCGGGTGAAGCAGGTGGTGAAAATAAGCGATAGTTATGTCCATAGTGATTACCATCTAACAGTGATAGCCGGAAACACACGAAGATGCGGCAGAACCTGTATGTATCCTTAGAGCAGAGTATACCATAGATGAGGTCCGGATAACCCTTGAAGAGTACCTTTGTTGGATGCACACTTAAAGTTATGTCACGAACAGTATTTCTGGGCGGTATTCATCGCTTGAGCTTGACAAGCTTGACATTTCTATGCACAATGCACGCATGAGTCACGCACAGCGAGCACAGACTCCGGAAAATGGCTGTATAGTTCAGGCTTACGCCAAGATAAATCTTACATTGGATGTGTTGGGGCGGCGAGATGACGGGTATCATGCACTAGCAACGGTGATGCAAACCATTGATCTGCACGATACCATTTGCCTGAGCGCTGCAGATGCCGGTGATGTACAGATTACTTGCACATCACCAGCACTGAGCAGTAGCGAGAACCTGGCTGTACGCGCCGCGCAACTGCTGCGCCGACGGCTCGGGCTCACGCGAGGGGTCGTGATCGAATTGCACAAACGTATCCCGGTCGCGGCGGGATTGGGCGGAGGCAGTAGTGATGCCGCTGCTGTCTTGCTTGCCCTAAAACGGTGGTGGCAATTACCATTAGCGCCATCCGACCTGCTCGACCTGGCAGCTTCGCTGGGTTCAGATGTGCCATTTTTTCTGACCGGCGGCCTCGCACTTTGTGAGGGGCGCGGCGAACGGATAACGCCTCTCGTTCCTTACTGGCCAGAGGCCATGAACTGGCTGTTGCTACTCAAACCAGCCATCAGTATAGCAACGGCGGCAGTCTTTCGTTCACTGCCTGCCAGCGACTATACCGACGGCAGGCACAGCCGAGCAGTCTGCTCAGCGTTACATGCAGGTAAGATGCCACAGGTGGAAGACCTGCATAACGGCCTGGAACGCAGCGTACTGGAGGGTTATCCAGAGGTTGCCCAGGCCAGGGATGACCTGCTACAAGCTGGCGCTTCCCTGGTGCGGCTTTCCGGGAGTGGACCAACGCTCTTCGCACCGTTTGCTGAACAAGCTGATGCCACGCTGGTCCAGCAACAACTGCAAGGCAAAGGATACGAAGTGTTCCTGTCGCGTGCAATACATCCTTATGCAGGGGTGTAAGTTTTATCTAGTGTGGAAGAAGGAGACACATCTACTATGGCCGATCTGTACTATTGTGTTAAGTGCAAGAAGAAGACCGAGATGAGGGACGCGCAGAGGGTGACGATGAAGAACGGGAAGCCCGCTTTGAGGGGTCACTGCTCGGTCTGCGGCACTACCGTCAATGCCATCCTTGGGTCGGAGAAGAAATCCTAGCACTTGCAAGCTCTTACGTACTTTCGTGGCGTGGGCCTTGTATGTATCATTCACGGAGACGTGGATACATACAAAGTCCACGCCGGGCTAATTTACTAGGTCTTAACGTCTCTCTACGAAGCACTTAAGTGTGCAGGCAGTGGGCTGCAGAGTATGGAAGAACGCAGCCGGTTACCGCTACACTACCTGCATCTTGTTATCGTAGAGAGGGACCTTGAAATGATCATCACCGGCTTCCTTGTTTTCGTCGTAGTAGCTGTTGAACTAGCTTGCTATACGCTCTGGATACCTGATCCATTACAGAAACCCCTGAAGATCCATTCACTTGACAGGCAGCTTGGAAGGGCCGCCTACATCGCAGCATACATGCTATCCCTACTAAGAGCCCCGCTCGGCCTGCTTCCGTATCTGGCGAAGTTGTTTATCTTCTTTGTGCTCAAAGTCCGCTACGAATCAGCTCAAAGTACCTACTCTCGCGAGGCAATCAATATGGCTGGAGATTTTGTCAACCTGGGCGTCACTATGATAGCGATCTGGTTAGTAGCAGGGCCGCCGGGGTTGCAGTTGTCGACGTCCATCCTGTACTTACTGGTTGGAGCTGAACTCATCCGGTTCACGGCGGAACGCGTGCCAATCACTTTCAGTGCATTATGGCAACTTGTTCCACATAGACGCATCGCCCGGGGTCTACTGGCACGCCAACATCTCCACACCTTCTGGAGGTTGATTACTCATTGTTTCGCTCGTTACTGCCGTTATTATGCACTCGACAATAGCGAGAGGGCGCAATACGTCTTGCACGCACTCAAACGACGGGCTGCACACGAGGAGGATTTGTCAAAGCGACTTGAATACATCCAGGCGTTCCGCAGCATCCCACAGCGGTATGGACTACGCAGCGGAAAAGTGCGTGATGTGGCCCGTGGAGAAGTATTTATCCACAGCGCCTGGACGAACGACCCCTGGCTGCTGGTGGGAATGGCGATACGGCGCGCACCCTGGATGTTTGACCCGCGTTATTTGCACAGGCCGTTTTACTATATGACAGAAGCGAATCGCCTGGCTACACTTTGTGTGTTAGAACATGCCCGCTACTCTCTTCCCTATGCCGTCTTCCAGTTCGGACATGAGATTCGCGTTGCGCGGCTGCACCTGTTCTATGCACTGCTGCGCTGGGCAGGCGTGGATATCGAATGGAAAGTGCAGGCAGATGGGACATTTCAATTTGACCAGTTCATCTGCTGGCTTGAACGGTGGCTCAGTCATGGGAAAAAGGCGTCCGAGCAGCAGTTTCTCTATTCAGATGACGAAGCAATCGTCGACATTTTGTACACACATGATGCTTATGAGCCGATAGCAGCAACAGAAGTTGCATCACAGTACACTTACCCGTTGAAGTATGTCGAGGAGGTGCTGCTGGACAAGATTCACGCCGCAAAGGCGGAGCGAGAAGAGCGCCCTCGACGTGCGATGCCTGGTTTTGATATAATGGGACGGTCGACAGCATGAGACGAAAAGACCAAGGAGATCAGGCAGGAGGAGAATATGCCACTGTGGGATTCAGTACATCGCGGCCTGGAAAAGGCATCGCAAGAGGCGGCACGCATTGCCAGAACACAACGGCTACGTAGTACCATCGATGGATTGACGCGCCAGGCAAACACGCAGAGCACCAACCTGATAGACAAAGCCCTGGAACTGTTTACAGCGGGGCAGTTGATGCAAAGCGAACTTCTTCCGATCTGCCAGGAATTGGTGAGCCTCAGGCAGCAAATCAACGATGCGCAAATCGAATTGAGGCAGATCCAGGCCAGCCAACCCCCGGCAGCTGCCACAGCGGGCCAGGTCGAAGGGCCGGTTACTTACCCTCCTACAATGCCGATGTCCATTCCCTACACTCCAGCAGAAAGCAGTGGTGATCTCCCGCCTACTATCTATGCACCGCCTCCACCTGGATACCAGTCCTACCTGGCGAGCGTTGGCGGCGGCGACGTTACAGCACCACCGCCACCCGATATAGGACCTTTGACTATCTCCTCAATGGAGACAATGATGATGAGCCCGGATACAGCAGGCTCACCTGCCACGCCAGCCGTGCCGCAACCGGTAAGCCAGACCTGTCCTGCATGCCGAACTGAAATTCAACCTGGGCACGCCTTCTGTTCTAACTGTGGCACGCCCGTGCAAAACAGCGATGCGCCTTACCTGCCTACGATGCGGGCCAGCGCGGCGGAACCCGCTTATGCTGGCGACCAGGAGACGGTGCGTGCTGGTACAGCGGAACCACCTTATGTGGAAGGCGATGAGACGGTGCGAGCAGACGCGCCGTTCTCCGCTAATGCTTCTCCTGCGCCAGCGCAGCAGCCAGGCACAGCGGACGCCAGCAGTTCCGGCGAGTAGTTTAGGAGGACGGGGACTGCGCCAGAACATCATCACCATTCTCTGCTATATCCTGCACGTTCCATTTGCACTACTAGATAGTGTACGCTATCCTTTTACGCGGCAGGCGAGGCAGCATCCACGATCTATTGTAGTGATAAAGCCATGCTGCCTGGGTGATGTGTTGATGACAACCCCGTTCCTGGAGGTTATCCGCCGCGCCTACCCACAAGCCACGATAACCTATGTCGTGGGCACATGGTCTAAAGTCGTTGCGGAGCACCAGCCTTCCATCAATAGGGTGATCGACAGCGGCACAGTGGGTATTCCCGGTCGTTATAGCATCAACGACTATAAGAAGCTCGTACGTGTGTTGCGCAAGCAGCGCTTTGACCTGGCGTTCGTGCTGGACCGCTCGCCAATGCTTACGTTTCTACCCTGGCTGGCAGGTGTCCCCCGGCGAGTTGGCCCCGATAGCCTGGGACGTGGCTTCTCGCTTACCGACCGGGTTGCAGTCTCCAGTTCACCGGCACACTTGCAGCACCAGGCGGAGATTTATCTTGACCTGGCTCGTAAGCTGGGCCTGACCATCGATCACCCACATATGAGCTTTGAAACTACGGAGGAGGAGCGGCGGGCAGCTCTCCCACCTTCGCCTGTGCGGGTGGCGCTGTTTCCGGGCGGGGGCAGCAATCCAGGTATGGAATTGACCGCCAAACGCTGGCCGCTCGAACGCTATAGAGAACTGGCGCGGAGGCTGGTGCATGAGTTAAGCGCAGAGGTCATATTGATTGGCGGGCCTGATGATGCAGCGCTCAATGAACAACTACTGGAAGGCCTGGATGTGCCGGGGGGAGCAATCATCAACCTCGCGGGTAAGACAAGCATCGGGCAATTAGCCGCGCAACTCGAACGCTGCGCCCTCTTTATTGGTAATGATAGCAGTCCAATGCACCTCGCTGCGGCGGTTGGCATCCCGGTGATCGCAATCTTCGGCCCCACCAGTCCGCAGGAGTACGGTCCCTATCCCCTCGATGATCCCAGGCACATAGCTCTCTGGCATCATCCCACCGGGCAGCTCTGCTTCTTTTTAGGTAAGATGCAGACCTGCACTAATTGTACATGTATGCAGGCAGTGACGATTGAAGAGGTGTGGAGCGCGGTACGAAGCCTCATGCTTATGCGCGACCATAGCAGCGCATAACGCTGGCAAAGCGGTCGGGCTCCAGAGCGTAAGCCAGGAACCTGGGCGAGATTGTCCAGGTGTGTTAAAATTGATTCAATGCTCTTGTGCTACCTTAAGTCTTATAAAATCTTGAAACATCTATTAAGAACCTTAGTTTTACTAGTTGTACGCCTGATCGGTATGCCGGGAGCGCGCACAGCGGTGCAGCGAACCCGCTTGCCGCTGCCCGAGACGGCACGTATCCTGCTCATACGCCCTGACCACCTGGGGGACCTGCTGCTGACGACACCTGTGCTGCACGCGTTGAAAACACTGGCACCTGATGCGCGTATCACCATGATGGTCGGGCCCTGGTCAAGCGAGATCGTGGCACGGCATCCCGACATCGACAACGTTATTACCTTTCCCTTCCCTGGCTTCCAGCGCGCACTGCAAAAGTTGTGGACGCCGTATGTCTTACTATTCAGCGCAGCGCAGCAACTAAGGTGGGGGAAATATGATATTGTCATCAATCTGCGACCTGATTTCTGGTGGGGCGCGGCATTGGCCTACCTGGCGCGGATTCCACGGCGGGCGTGCTCTGCCTTACCCGCCACACGAGCACTGGACGGTTTCCGCGCTGCGCCTGGCGAGTGCGGGGCTGGAAACGCTGGGGTATGCTGCACTTGAAGAGCCGTTCACACCGGAGCGATATCCACTACGGTTCATCCCCACGGCAGAGGAGCAGGGGTGGGCTGCCGAACGGCTGAGCAAAGAGGGGATTGACGCACAGACGCCAGTTGTAGTGATTCATGCAGGCGCCGGGGCAGCGGTTAAGCTATGGCGAACACAGGCATGGTCGGATTGTGCTAACGCGCTCACTACATTATTGACAGGACCCATCCCGGTGCGTATTATCCTAACTGGAAGCAAAAGCGAGCGATCGATGATGGAAGAGATCGCACGAGGTATAGCAGCGCCCGTGCTGCTCGTATCTGACGCTACGGTGGGGCAACTGGCGGCACTGCTGGCGCGAGCGCAACTGGTACTCGGGGTTGATAGCGGGCCACTCCACCTGGCAGTGGCGCAAGGTACGCCGTCGCTGCGCATCTATGGACCAACCGATGTTCGCATGTATGGGCCGTGGGGATCGGCAGCGCAGCACGTCGTCGTCGCATCTACACAGCGCTGTCCAGGCTGCCCGGTCATTCCCTGCGGGCGCATCGATTTCCGTCCCGAGGAACTGGCGGCACATCCCTGCGTACGGCTGGTAGCAGAGCAAGAGGTCCTTGCAGCAGTACGTAAACTGATGCCATACCTCACACGTGATACTGGTGCAGGCCAGCGGACGTAATAGTATAAATTCAATATGCAGAAAATACATGTCACAAATAGAAAAACAACTGAGCATTGTAGATAACTACGGCTATCCATTGCCGCCGGATACATACAAAAGAGTTCGCAAAATCGGTATACACGCAAGTAAAGGTGTACTGCTCAAGTGTATCTATCTCGTCATGAGTCTACTGGGATTTTTGCTCTGGCTGGGGAGATTGGGGAAGAAGTATCCACCGCTGACGCCGCAGAGTTTTCATCCACGACGCATCCTGGTGCTTCGCCTGGACCTGATAGGCGACCTGGTGCTCTCACTGACCGTGGTGCGGGCACTGAAACGCACCTATCCGCAGGCAGAGATCGACTTGCTTGCCATACCATCCAGTGCCAGGATTGCACTCAACGATCCCAATCTAAGCGAGATCATTACCTATGATCCAAATATATGGCGTCGTCCAAAGGCGCTGGTGCAGTCTAAAAACTGGCGCGATGCGCGAGCGCTGCTGCGCCGTTTTCACGAGCGCCATTACGACCTGGCTGTGAGTGTCTATGGTCCATGGGCCGGGATGCTGGCGGTATTGAGCGGAGCTAAAAGACGCGTGGGCTATGGGCGCGAGAGCTATCCCGGCTTTATGACCGACAGCGTGCCCGGCGGCATACCGGGACGCTGGCGCCACTGGAGCCCCATTGACGACAAGCACGAGGTTGACTACTGCCTGGAACTGGCCCGGGCAGCGGGAGCTGCGATCACCAGGGACGACCGCATACCCCACCTGGAGGTTGATGCGCAATCAGCGCGGGAGGTTGAGCAACTACTGCACGCAGAAGGTGCGCAAGAGGGTAAGCCGTTGATCGCCTGCCACGTTAGCTCGAACAATGGGCAATCCAAGCGCTGGCCGACTCCCTACTGGGCGATGCTGCTCGACCGCCTGATAAGCGAGGAAGGCGCACAGGTAGTGCTGACAGGAGCCCCTGTGGATCTGCCGATCATCAAGGATGTGATACGCCGTATGCGTAAGCGACCGATCAATCTGGCCGGAAAGACAAGCCTGCTGCAACTGGCGGCACTGCTGCACCGCGCCGACCTGATGATCAGCGGCGATAGCGGCCCCATACACATGGCAACAGCGCTGAGCACACTCATCATCGGCATCTATGGTCCCACGAATCCAGCGCTGGGCGGGCCAGTCAGCCCGGATGCAACGGTTTTGCGCAGCCACATCTGGTGCAGTCCCTGTTACAACGCGCAATTGCCCGCCGATTGTCGCTACTACACCACGCAGTGTATGAAGAATATTACACCGGCGCAGGTATTTGCGATTGCGCAGAGCAAACTAAAAGAGCATACAAAGGCACAATAAAATATGCATACACATCATATTACCTTACCAGCGAATGCGCATATCCTGGTTGTAAAGTTAGCAGGTATAGGCGATTTGTTGTTAGCTACACCGGCACTGCGCGCTCTGCGTGAGACCTATCCCCAGGCACGGATTGATCTGCTTGTGACGCCGGACTCGGCGGGACTGCTCAACGGCTGGGAGGTCATCGATCACGTCATTGTGCTGAATAAATACCTCTTCGATTACCCACAGCAGGTGCTTAGGAACCCGCGCAATCTGCAACGTCTTGCTCCGCTGTGGCGCGAGCTGCGCGAAGGCGATTACGACGCTGTGCTGTTACTGCATCATCTCACGTTGCCCTTTGGCCGCTTGAAGCACCAGTTATTGTTGCGGGCGACGGGCGCCAGGTGGCGAGTTGGCCTGGACAACGGGCATGGGCACGGCTGGTTCCTCAATGTGCGGGTGAAGGATGCCGGGTTTGGCGCCATGCACGAGGCAGAGTATAACCTGGCGGTGGCAGAGGCCATAGGAGCGACGACGCAGGACAGGCGCCTGACTATGCCATTGAGCGAGTCCGACTATGTACTGGCGCGGCGATTGCTCTACGAGAACGAGGCATCTGCAAAAAGCACGCGTCCTATTATTGCGATGCATCCCGGCAGCGGAGGCTATAGCACGGCGCGGCGCTGGGCGCCAGAACGTTTCGCGCAACTGGCCAGTACGCTCTTCCACGATGTTGGAGGGCAGTTGATCCTGCTCGGTGGGCCTGAAGAAGCTGGTTTGCACCGCCATATTCTGGGAATGATGCACGCGGACATGCCAGCACGCAGTTTCGCGGGTAAAGCGAGTATCAAGGTAACGGCAGCGGTATTAGAGGAGGCCGACCTCTTCGTGGGCAATGACTCTGCGCTGGTACACATTGCAGTGGCAGTAGGCGCTCCTACAGTCGCCATCTTCGGGCTGACGAACCACAAAGCGTGGGGGCCATATACAGGGGGAGCGCTGGAACGGCACGCCACCGTGGTGCGCCTGGACCTGCCCTGTATGCCGTGTTTCTATCGCGGACACGACCTTGGTACGCCCCAGGGCTGTGCTACTCGCGATTGCCTGGCATGGCTCAGCGTTGATCCCGTAGCCATGGCTGCACGGAGGATATTACGAAAGGCACCGGTATGAAAGAAGCGGCAGAACAGCGCGTAATCGCCGAGCTACTCGAGGGCAGCGAAGTCCTGCGCCAGACTGCTTATGCACTCAGCGCAGAGATCGTTAATGTAGCGGAACATATCATTACTACATTACACACGGGCGGTAAGGTCATGGTATGTGGTAACGGCGGCAGCGCTGCCGACGCACAGCACTTTGCCGCCGAGCTGGTCGGCCATTTCCGCCGTGAACGGCAAGGCTGGGCCGCCATTGCCCTGACGGTCGATTCCTCCGTGATGACCAGCCTCAGTAACGACTACGGGTTTGAACAGGTTTTTGCCCGCCAGGTGCAGGCGCTGGGGCAACCAGAAGATATACTGGTGACCATCTCTACCAGCGGCAATTCAATCAACGTGCTGGCCGCGGTAGAAGCGGCAATTGGCCTGGGGGTAAGAACTGTGGGTCTGACGGGCGCTGGTGGGGGAGCGCTGGCGGAGATGGTTGATCAGCACCTGGCGATCCCCAGCAGCAATACCGCGTACATCCAGCAGGGACATATTGCGGTGCTGCACATGTTTTGCGAACTGGTCGAGGAACGCCTGGTACGAGATGTTTCTGAGAGGTAGTCATGAATATCAAGCAGCTAATAGAGGTTATCCCAACACGGAATATCATGGTGGTGGGCGATGTGATGCTGGACGAGTACCAATGGGGGCACGTGCGAGGTATCTCACCCGAGGCTCCCGTGCCGATTGTGGAGGTGCGTAACTCGACGTGGGCGCCGGGGGGAGCCGGCAACGTAGCGGTGAATCTGGCGAGCCTGGGATGCAAGGTATGGCTCGCGGGTGCCGTTGGTTCCGATATACAGGCCGCAAAGATTGCCGAACTCTTCTCGAACTCTCCCGCTATCTCGACCTACCTGTACGAGTGCCAGGATCGACCGACTACCACCAAGACGCGCATTATTGCTCACGGCCACCAGGTATTACGCGCGGACCGGGAAGAACGGCAGCCGATTTCAGCCAGGGCCGAGGCAGAGATTATGGTCCGGGCACGAGAACAGCTGGATGGCGTTCACGCCTGCATTCTCTCGGATTATGCCAAGGGGGTCCTCACCGAGTCACTTCTCGGTGCGCTGATTAACGCCTGCAGGGAAACCCATATCCCGGTCATCGTTGATCCAAAGGGACATCACTACTCCCGCTATCGCAAAGCAGCGGTGGTCACGCCCAACCTGGCAGAGGCGAACCTGGCGGTAGGCAATGAAGATGGGGAACTGGCGCTGGAGGATGTAGCCGAACGGCTAAGGGCAGAGATTGGCGGCGGGGCGCTGTTAATCACTCGGGGTGCGCAGGGCATGACGCTCTTTAGCGATGGTGCAGCATCTATCCATATTCCGGCGCAGGCGCGCAATATTTACGATGTGACGGGAGCAGGCGATACCGTCGTTGCCGTACTGGCGTTGGCGCTGGCGGCCGGGGCAGATATGGAGATGGCGGCCAGGCTGGCGAACTATGCCGCCGGTATTGTGGTGGGGAAAGTGGGAACTGCCTCTATAACTGTGGAGGAGCTAGGAGGTGCTCAGGAGATTGGAGACCAATGATTACCATTCCATTGCGGACGCTGATGGTCCTGTGTGGGCCAGCAGGGTCGGGAAAAAGTACTTTTGCGCTGCTGGTTTTTAATATGTCTTTGCAAACATGTTTGCTGCAAAATCAACACCAGGCACGAACGCACTTTATCCCCGAACAGATGATTGCTTACCAGGTACAACAGTTACAACAGGCTCTCGCGGTTATCCCTCACGAAGGTTGGGATCAGGTCGTTATGCTGGATGAGCAGCAGAGAGATGACGAGATCGAGGTCGCCTCCGTGTGACCGTTCTGATGAATGCCGTATACGCCTTCTGTTGTACCACGTGCGTCTTGCGCTGAGAACTGTGGTGGGGATCTGTCACTCGACGACCGCTGTCTGTTCCTGTCTTGTTTTGCGACCTCGTTGCGATAGCAAGAAGACGAATAGTCCATAGAGCGGGATAAATCCAATGACCCAACCCAGCCAGGTGGGAAGAGCGGGTGGTGCAGTGGCTGTTATAGGAACGACTGCCTCGCCCTGACCGGAACTGCCTGTGACGACGATATCCAGGGTCCACAATCCCTGCACCGTGATCTCCGCGTCTCCCTGCACGCCATTGCGCACGTTCGGATCTGGACTGAGACTTGCTCGCACCGGGGTCGCAGGCGCATCTGATTCGTCAGGGATCGAGGATACATCATAGGTCAGGGTGCCACTTATTGACCGCTGGGGGGCAATCGCAAAGGGCAGCGCGTAGCTCGCGTGGGCGGGGTAGGTATAGAGGCTGACCGTGAGCGGATAGGGGCCAGCATGCACCTGCACGACACGAACTGGTGTGCTGCCGTGGGTAGTGGCGGCAATCGAATACAGGATCTCTCCTGCTACTGCCAGCAGAGCAACCACTCCGACTGCAAGCAGCAGAAATTGAAACGGCTTGGCCATCTTCATTCCCTTACCTTTCCAGAGAGTTGATCGACACGCCTACGTTATGACCGAACAAGGTGCCCAGGTAGGACCCGGCCAACCCCAGCAGGAGCGAGGCCAGGGAGCCAGCTAGCCCCAATTGCAACGCGAGTGTTACGGGCAGGAGGGGAAAGATGAACACGACCGGCAGTGCTCCACTCAGCAAGGCGGTGAGAGCCAGGATAAATGTCAGCTTTCTCTGGGGCCACTGCTTGCGCCGTGCCCGGTGCATGATCACATCGATCAGAATGGCCACAAGCACAGGGGTGAGGAACCATTCAAGCGCGACAAGCGAGGTAAAGGGAGGATTTTCCCGGTAGCTCAAGCGTTCAACGCTGAGCAGCCAGTCGGTGGCCGGTTGCACAAACACGGCCATGATCCCTGCCAGCAAGAGGTAGCAGACACCAACGGATGTTGCTGCCCAGCGCCAGGGGATCGCAGAGGCAGCTGCGACGAGAGTGAAGGCGACCAGTATGCCTGAGAGCAGTGGGAAGACGTTGATACTCAAGAACCCCAGGTTGATAAAATTCTTGTCCTTAAGGGCATCAAAGAGCAGCAGTGTGAAGAGGCTCAGGACCGTTGCCAGAGCCAGGACCACTCCCAGGGTGGCAGCGCGCCTGGTCCCACTCCCAGCCGTGCCAAGCCTGGCTGCCAGGTGCGCGGCTGAACCCAGCATATAGGCGGCCCCAAGGACAACTATGCCCATGCTGGCGACAAACATCACGTGGAAAGGAGCCCAGATGGCGACATCGATGCCATAGAGGGCATGCCAGTAGGCATCCAGGGGAAAGGCTACAGCAGCCGTGAGTGCCGTGTAGCCCACTATATAGGCGCCGAGCGGACCCGAGAAGATCTCGGCAAAACCTACGCTGTACTGGGCAATAATCTTATTGCGCCGTGCCCACCAACTCTCGATGAGCACGGTGAGCAAGCCAGAGATGCCACTCAGGGCGACTCCGCTCAACATCATGATATGAGGCGGGATGAGCGTGCGATCGCGTCCGATTAAAGAGTGCCATTGAATATCCCAGCTGGTGCCTTCGAGAAAAATGATGGCGCCAAGCAGAGCAGTCAGTCCCAGGACCAGGCGCAGCGTCGATACGGCTCGCAGTGAATGTGCCAGAGTTGTTGAGCTATTGAATACTGCCGTCCCTTCAATTGTCTTGGCCATATGCAAAGTTCTCTTTCGTTCTTGTAGAATGATTAAACCATTGAGTCGTACTAAGACATCCTTAAGTCCGGACATGAGAATATCTAACTATCGAGACCGATCATAGAAGTGAGGAGGGACACGACACTGCTGCTCAGTCTCTCGTTTACAATCAGTATAGCTAAACCATGTACGAGAAGTAGGGCAAAATTGTTACGATTTTTAAGTACAATATGAGATGATCAGACCCATTAGCTTGATTTGCGCATTATGAGGCGTTCAAGCAGGGTAGACCACGGGCGCGACTCCAGTACAGGCAAGTTGTAGCGCTGCGCCTCGGCGGTAAGCCACTGCCCGTACAACCACTTCGCACGGGCCTCCGTACGCATTTCCTCTTCAGTTCGTTCAGCAATGCCTCGACTACGCGCAAGCATATTGGCGAACAGTATCTCTTCCTCGGGTTCAATGAGGAAGACTGCCTTGACCTGCTCTGCTCGATCTCGCACTTCTGAGCGGGCGAACAGTGAGGGAAGAATGCCATCGCCTTCGATGATGAGGGGAGCTTTTGTATCGACATGATTGGTGATGACGACCTCGATAGCCGGGGAGATCACTTCACCGACTGCGATGAGTCCGTCGCGCAGGCGCTCCGGGGGCAGGTTCCAGACACTGGGTGTCTCCTCGAAAAAGTATAGCGCTGCTGTTTCTCGTGGGAAGGTGACGCGACTCCGCTGGAGCGCCAGCCGCAGATCGTCTACTTGAAGCCAGGAGATGCCGAGACGCAGTCCGAGCTGCCGCGCAACGATAGTCTTGCCAACGCCAGAAGGGCCGCCGAGCAGTAGTACCTGCCAGTTGATATGAGAGGTGGATATGGGTGTTCCTCCTCCTGAAGGAGACTAATGACATATTAATTTATGGGTCTGATTATAACAGATCAAATCGACGCACAATATGCTGGTTAATCCCCTTTGCGATACAATGATTACGCAGGAAACGAGAACTGCGCAAGACAGTTGGAAAAGCACAACGATGCGTAAGATCAAAACCATAAAGGAAGATGAGATGATCGCCGTCTTTTTGTACGCCGAACTCCAGTCGCCGCGTTTCTGTAAGAAGGTAGAAGCGTACTTGCAACAGTACGCGGTGGACCGGCATCTCATTCAAGTGCCTGATCTGCACGATGAGCAAGAGAATGCCACGAGAAGAGCCCTTCTGGGAGCCTACCGGGATTATGGCCAGGGCTGGGGGTATTTTGAAGGCTTCCCGGAGCAACTGCGATGGGAGCGGATAGGGTTGACAAGGCAGGAGATGGAGCAGGTCAAATACATAGAGTACGACTACTGGGTAGAACTCTCAGGCGGTTCGCGTTTGGCGAGAGACGGGGCGAGGCGCGCTCTGGCAGGGATTGATGTCTTTGGCTTGAGCAGTAAGTATTTCGTGGATATTGCTGAAGCCCTCAGGCAGGGTGCACAGTTTCCCACGCTCATTTTTGTCGGGCGCGACGAAGAGGGCTACCTCGTTGTGCTTGAGGGACATACGCGGCTCACGGCGTATCTGATCGCGCCTGAATGTCTTCCGGCTGAGCTGGAGGTTATAGTGGGGTTTTCTGAGCAGATCACACAGTGGGGCTGCTACTAAAGGGTTATTATGAGCCGCCCCTACAACCCGGTCTCTACGACTCGGGGCGGCTCAAAGCTGGTTTTAGCGTTTACCGGCTTCGACAGTGACGGGTTGGGCTTGACTCCGGCCGCTGCCGATTGTAATGCGCTTGGAACGACTGGCTTCACTCACAGGGATGGTCACAGTAAGGATACCATTTTCGTACTGGGTCTGGATCCTGTCAGCATCGATGGGCCTGGAGAAGGTGATGGTGCGCTCAAAGGTGCCGGTGCCCATTTCACGCATTAACCAGTTCTGGTGTTGGCCTTGCTGTTGACTCTCGTGCTGGTCATGGTGTTTGTTCTGATAGCTGTAGCGCCCCCTCACGCTCAGGGTATTCTGCTGAACCGTCAATTCGATGTCTTCGGGTTTCACACCGGGAAGGGCGATGTTCACCTCGTACCCCCGGTCTGTCTCACAGACATCCATAGGAACCATCATCGACTGTGAACTCCCCATCCAGAATGGGCTGACAAAGCCTTGCGAGAAAAGCTGATCCATGGCGTTACGCAGGGTGAGTCCTTCGCGGAAGGGATCATAACGAGTCATTGACGCCAAATCGATATACCTCCTTTGTATTTTGCGGGATTTGCTTACGCAGTTTGTGAACATGTAAAAGGAGCAGGCAGGGCTTCTTGCTCCTCTCTTTATTATATGCCGTCTAAAAATTCTTACTAAGAAATATAGCGCTTGCGTTTGACCGGTCGCGTAAAATTGCCAATCTCGACGAAGGGGGCTTCTCGTTTTATAAGTTCAATCAGGGAGCGTATGCCGAGCGCCCTGCCCATTGATGCCAGCTCCGGCATGCGCGGCAGCAGTACCTCGGGATCGACGTTGAGGTTGCGCAACTGGATGAGCCGCAGGCCGGTTTCGCGCACGAAGGCAAGCAGCGCCTCCACTTCGCGCTCGCGGTCGATCATGCCGGGGAAGCACAGCAGATTGATAGAGCTGTAGGCGCCCGCATCGCGCGCGCGTTTCAAGGATTCCTTCACGTCTTCAAAGTTATAGCCAAGAGGGCGGTAATAGGCGGTGTATGTTTCCGGATGTCCAGAGATGGTGCTCGCGCGCAGGGTATCCAGGCCGGCATCGTAGAGTCGTTGCAGCCAGCGCGGATTGCTGGCGTTTGTATTGATGTTAATGACACCTTTACCGGTACACGCACGGATAGCTTTAATAGCCTGCTCGATACGCCGCCACTGCAACAATGGCTCTCCTTCACAGCCCTGTCCGAAGCTGATAATGGCCTCTTCGGCATGTTCCAGGTGAGGTACGGCTACCTCGACGATCTCGTCGACAGTGGGGATGAAGGTCAGGCGATCCTGTGGTGAAATCAGGTTTTCCTCTTCTTGTTTAGAGATACAACCGATGCAGCGAGCGTTGCAGCCGGGAGAGATCGCAATTGCCATCTCCCAGCGGCCAAAGAAGAGGTTGCTGGCCGTGGGGCACGAGTAGTCAAGCGCACAGTGAGCATGCTGTGCTACGATACGATTACGCGGGAAAGCAGCCTGTTTCTCGCGCACGAGGCGAGTCAAAGTGCGCCGGTTGAAGGCACTGGGGTGCCATTTACGCGGGTCATCTGTGCGCAGGGCTGCCACATAGAGTTGGCCGCGCAGACCGGCGACAGCACTGTAGCCAAAGAAGGGTAACGGCTCCGTGCCTTGTACTTTTTCGTAGGCAGGCAACAGGGTGCGGGTGTAGCCGATGGGAAGCAGGGCAGCGGCGGCACATCCGAGGGAGGCAGGGATCACGTGCCGTTCGCCTCCCCGTATCTGCCCAACGGCCAGGCGATCGGGCATCATTGCCAGCGTAGCCCCGCCGGGCAAGGGAATAAGATCAGTGGATTCCAGGGGACGATTGCCAAAGGCAAGCGCCTGCAGGCGGGGTTCTTCA
>WNFM01295466.1_pt1 | contig 20241 bp, 8 predicted proteins | sample 5400271 | NCBI WGS metagenome assembly WNFM01 (sample SAMN13153352, study PRJNA577476) | soil metagenome | isolation source: 60 cm saprolite on Douglas fir-dominated hillslope | place: USA:California | collected 2013-09-17
TTGGTACTGTTTGCTTTAGCAGACCCAAAGCGATGCTGCTCCCACAAACAATGTTCCCGGTGCGAATTGCACCCGCCTAGCGGGTTGGCGATGCTGAAGAGGCGATCCAGCGGCGAATGCAGAAAGTGCATTTGTGTCCAAGATCATCTTGGGTCCTTGGGCTTAATCTCTTCGAATTCCTGATCGATGAGTTTCTCGATGCGACGATTCTCCTTCTTGTAGGCACGCATCGCGCCGAATGCCTGTTTCCATGCCGGCTCGATAGTGGTCTCCTGCGATTGTTTAAAGACTCTTTGCTGAAGGGATTCCGTGATCAGTTGCTTTATCGATATACCCTCTTGGGCGGCCAGCGCCTTGGCGCGCCGAAACAGCTCATCGGGAATCTCCACGGTGGTCTTGATGGGTCCCGCTAACATATTTATGGGTCTCTGTCCACCGCGGCTCCTGATTGTCCCAATCTGAGACGACAGGTTCTCATTTTGATACAGCCGACCGAAAACAAAACTTCACACAAAGCCACAAAGACACTAAGAACGGCCACGTGCACAGCCGATTCCAACCTTTGTGCCTTTGTGTCTTAGTGTGAGCTGTTGATGTTCACGTTTCTGGCCGCGATGGCATAAATGTTGCATCAGTCTTTGCACGGATGCGCGGCCTGATCTCACATCTGCGTTATACCATCCGGCTTTTGCTCAAATCGCCTGGATTTACTATCACGGCGGTTTTGATTCTGGGGTTTGGGATCGGGATGAACACGGCTGTGTTCAGTCTCATCGACGCGGTTGTCCTAAAACCGTTGCCGTTCGCCCATTCCGAACGACTAGTCGAGCTGTTCATGCCGCTCCGAAACGACGATGATATGCCCTTCGATTACCCTGATTATGAGGATATCAGGGTGGCACAACACAGTTTCCAGGAGCTCGCCGCCTTTTCAACCGACGATATGAACCTTATCGGCCGAGGGGCGGCAGAACGAATCGATGGGGCTTTCGTTTCGGCTAACATGTTCGATATCACGGGACGTCCTTTTCTCCTGGGACGTCCTTTTACAAAAGATGAAGACAAAATAGGTGGCCCCCTCATCGCGGTTCTCGGTGAGAGATTTTGGCGAAGTCATTTTGATGCCAATCCTGGAGTGATAGGTACGACGCTGACGATCAGTGGGCGTGCTTTGGAGGTTATCGGCGTAGCTCCGGCGCAAGCCTGCGATTGGCGGCCAATGGATGTGTATCTTCCGATTCATCTGATGCGCGGAGTGGATTTCAGCGCCCGCGACAGGCATTATTTTGCCTGTGTTGGGCGATTGAACCCGGGGGTAAGCCTGTCAAACGGGCAGGCGGAGATCGAGAATATTCATCAGGGCCTGATCGAGCGGTATCCAGCGACGGATCGAGCATATCGGATTCGTATCGCGCCGCTGCTGGATACCGAGGTAAGGGATTATGCTACGACGCTTTGGCTGCTTGGGGCTGCTGTTGGATGCCTGTTTCTGATTGCTGCAGCTAACATAGTGAATCTCATCCTGGCGCGCACGTTGGATCGTCGCAGAGAAACCGCGGTTCGAACCGCTCTCGGTGCTTCTCGATTCCGTCTCGTTGGTCAGTCGCTCTTGGAGAGCGCTTGCCTATCACTGCTCGCCGCAGTTGTCGGTCTCCTTATCAGCTTTTTCGCCATTGAGTTGATCAGAGTTTTCAGTCCGCAAGACGGCTTGGCTCGATTCCAAGACGTCGGCTTTGATGCTGAGACTTGGTTCTTTTTCTTTGGAGTTACCGTATTAAGCTCGTTGTTGTTTGGCTTGTTTCCTGCCTGGAGGCTGACAAAGACCAACCTTGGTTCTACTCTTAAGGACGAAGGCGGCGCTGTTACTAGTGGTCTAAAGCGGCAGCGGACCCAGACCCGATTAGTTACTGTACAAGTCGCGTTTGCGTGTTTGCTGCTCATCGCCGGAGGTCTGCTTGTCCGCAGCTTCCAGATCGCTCAGGCCGTCCCGTTAGGGTTTAATCCCGATCATGTTCTAACGGCTCGAATTTTATTAACCGGAGCCAAATATGGACGCGGAACCGCAACTGACCCGGCTGTGGCGGCAGCGCATACCGCTGAAATTGTAGCGTTTTTCGATACGCTATTGCAGCGCGCGCGATCCTTGCCCGGCGTCACTTCCGCAGCCCTAAACAGTATCCCGCCGTTCCGCGGCTCTCAGACCGATCCGTTCTATGTCCCAGGCCAGCCTGATTCCGAGCAAGCTCCGCTATGCGACACGCAATCGATTTCGGCTGATTACTTTCGAACCTTGCAAATACCATTGTTAGAGGGAAGAGATTTCAGCCCGCATGATCGAGCAGACAGCCAGCTTGTCGTCATCATTGATGAAGCGATTGCGCAACGTTATTTCCCAAACCAAAGTCCGATCGGTCAACAGATAGCCTTCGGTGGCGAGGTTTCTGGATATAAGACGCTGGTTTACACTATAGTCGGTGTCGCTCACAATGTTCGTACAGCCAATGCGGACGAACCGCAGTCCGCGTATCAGGCCTATTTTCCCGATACTCAACTTCCCTGGAATGGCGAAACGTTGATGCTGCGTTCGACCCTTGATCCCCATGAATTGATCCCTACCGTTCGCAAACTTGTCGCCTCTATCGATCCCGACGTTTTAGTTTCGGGAACCGTCACTTTCGATGACTTTCTGGTGGAGCGATCTGCGACGCGACGATTAGGAGTGTTGTTAGTAAGCCTGTTTTCTGGCTCTTCGCTATTTTTATCGGCAGTTGGTTTGTACGGGGTACTGGCCTATTCCGTGAACCAAAGGAAACGGGAATTCGGTATTCGCATCGCCCTCGGAGCGCAAACGTTGAACATCCTCAGAGTAGTAATGCAACATGGACTGAAGATTGTTGGGACCGGACTGATAATCGGAATTGCCGCCGCCTTGGTTCTGGCCCGATTCATCCAGGGCGTCTTGTACGGCGTATCGAGTAACGATCCAATAACCTTGGGAATCGTAGTATTAGTGTTAGCTCTGGCGGGAATACTCGCCTGTCTATTGCCTGCGCTACGTGCGACCCGGATAGACCCAATCCAGGCGTTGCGGGAGTAAGAAAATTGCACCACAGAGACACAGAGAACACGAAGTTAGGAAATTTGTTAAGGTAAACCTCTCTTGCAAATCCGAACTCTGCGCCCTCGGTGTCCTTGTGGTAAATAATCCGTACCCCTTATGCGCGGCCTGATCGCTCATCTTCGTTATACGATCCGGCAATTGTTGAAATCTCCGGGGTTTACGGTAACGGCGGTCTTGATTCTTGGACTCGGGATCGGCGCGAACACGGCCATCTTTAGCTTGGTAAACGGAGTCCTGTTAAAGCCGTTACCTTATCCAAATGCCGATCGGTTGTTCCATTTGTACCGAACTTTCAAGAACGACAATACGACCGATTTCGATTACCCTGATTTTGCTGACTATTGCACCGCACAACACTCATTCAGCGGGTTAGCAGCATTTGGTTCGGATTGGTTCCATCTAGCGGGGCGTGGATCGGCCGAGCAGCTTCCCGGTCTCTATGTCTCGGGAGCATTTTTTAAAGTGATGGGGAGGCCATTGATTCTGGGCCGCCCATTAGATGAGGCTGATGATAGGCCAGGATCAGCCGCGGTGGTTGTTCTTAGCGAGCACTTATGGCGGACCCATTTCAACTCGGACCCAAACATCATTGGTATCAGTATCGTTTTGAACTCCCGGAGCTTCCAAGTGGTGGGTATTACGCCAGGGCAAGCAGACGAAGGGTTCAATGTTGAGCTTTACGCCGCGACAAACCAGGACCAGGATTTTGCTCCGAACAAAAAGGTCCGCCGGGGAGCGTTCTATTATGAATGCGTTGGCCGTCTGAGAGACGGTGTCACCCTGCCGCAGGCGCAGACGGACCTGGAGGTGATTCAGCAAAATTTAATTGCCCTGTATCCGGCCACGGATGCCGGTTTTGGGATTCGGATTGCACCTTATCTCGAGGGTGTGGTGAGCGATTACGCAACGACAGTCTGGCTTTTAGAAGCGGCAGTCGCTTGTTTGCTGCTCATCACTTGCGCCAATGTCGCGAATCTGCTTTTGGCGCGAGCTCAAGAACGTCTCAAAGAGGTCAGTATCCGAGCGGCCCTCGGCGCCAATCGTTCCCGATTGGTCGCCCAGCTGCTAACTGAAAGCATCCTGCTCTCTTTTGGTGGAGCCGTTCTCGGGATTGGAATCGCGGTCTGGTCATTGCAAACCATTAAGAGTGCAGATTCGTCCGACATCCCTCGTGTGCAGGAAGTAACGATTGATAACGGCTCACTCGCGTTCGTTTTGATGGTCATGTTAGTAACGGCACTAGCATCCGGGCTTTTACCGGCCTGGACTGGCTCGAGAGTTAATCTTGCTTCTGCTTTGAACCAAGAGGGCGAGCGAGTGGGAACCTCCGGTCGCCGGCAACGAAGCCAGGCGATATTGGTTGCAGTGCAGGTTGCTCTTAGTTGCCTTCTTTTGATCGGAGCAGGTTTGTTGATGCGGAGCCTGCAAGCGATCCAGAGTGTCTCGCTCGGCTTCAGAACAGATCACGTTTTGACCGCAGAAGTCTATCTCGCTGATGCAAAGTATCCGACCCAGGCTGCCTGCAATGTTTTCTTCGATCAGCTCTTGGAGAAAGTTCGGCAACTACCCGGAGTGATGTCAGCCGCGCTCGTCGATGATTTGCCCTTTAGCGGCGGGTTTGGCATGAATGCTTTTGGTATTGTTGGTCAGCCGGATCCTCCGCTGAAGGATATGCCGGTCTCGAGAAGCCAGATCGTGTCGGTCGATTATTTTCATACCCTGAGAATACCCTTGTTACACGGACGACTGTTTAACGACCAGGACGGGCCGGATCAAGAAAAAGTGATCGTCGTCAGTAGCGAGTTTGCCGACCGCTTTTTCCCGGGACAGGACCCGATCGGCAAACAGATCCATGATGTTAACAGCATCGGACTTAAACCAAACGTCTATACGATCGTTGGCATTGTGCCTGTGATTCAACATGATCGTCCCGATTTTCCGCGCGCCCCGCATCAAGTTTATTTTCTTTATTCTCAGTCTCCTTACGCGCCCCGCATAACGAATGATTTTACGTTGTTGCTGCGCACCCAGAATGATCCAGGCGCTTTAGTCAACGGGCTGCGAGAGACACTTGCCGAAATTGATCCTAACTTACCTTTGACCAGCGTTTATCCATTCGGTCAGGTGATTTATGATTCGTTTGCGTCGCGCCGGCTGCAGATGACCCTAGTTGGTGCGTTTTCGGCTGCAGCTCTCATTCTCGCCGTCGTCGGTTTGTACGGTGTGCTTTCGTATTCGGTTAGTCTTCGAAAACGTGAACTCAGCCTTAGAATCGCCTTGGGGGCGCAACTGTCCAATATTCTTCAGCTAATCGTCGGAAGCGGCCTGAAGATTGCCGGCATCGGCTTGACCATCGGGCTGCTCGCCGCGCTCCTCTTGAATCGCCTCATTGAAGGGATGTTGTTCGGAGTATCCCCCGCCGACCCGATTGCATTTGGTACGAGTCTGCTCTTGCTTGGCCTCGCCGCTTCAGCGGCGTGTTTGCTGCCGGCTTTACGCGCCGCGCGGATAGACCCAATCCAGGCGCTGCGGGAATAGCGCTGCGCGAATGATCAATAGCCGATAGCCGATAGCCAATGAATGAAGAAACGAGATGGAAAAAAGGAAGAGCAGCGCTTTTCAAAGAAAGAATTTATCGTTTTGAACTTTGTGTCCCGAGAGTGAAACCCTAATTCGTGTACATTCGCGTCAATTCGCGGTTCTAAAATGATTTCGCTTAAGAACGTCGAGAAAAGTTATAAATTAAAGAACGGGTTTTATTACGTATTACGGCAGATCACCCTAACCGTTGAGCCCGGGGATTTCGTGTCTGTCATGGGACCATCTGGAGCGGGTAAATCCACATTGCTGCACATCCTCGGTTTGCATGACGCCGAATGGGAAGGCGAATTTTATCTGTTGGACCAGCCGGTCCATAAACTGACACAGAAAGACCGCGTAAATCTCCGGAAGAAGCATACGGGGTTCGTGTTTCAATCCTATCATCTTCTGGATGATTTGACGGTTTACGAGAATATCGAGTTGCCGTTGTCTTATCGCGATGTGCCGCCGTCGCAGCGGGAGTCAATTGTGTGTGACGCTTTGGACCGATTCAACATTGTGGGGAAACGCGATCTTTTCCCCAGCCAATTGTCCGGTGGCCAACAACAGTTAGTGGCGGTTGTTCGCGCGATCGTGGCCAAGCCGGAGTTGATTCTGGCGGATGAACCGACGGGGAACCTGCATTCGGATCAAGCCAGGGAGATTATGGAGTTATTTAAGAGGCTTAACTCTGAGGGCACGACAATCGTACAGGTCACCCATTCCGAGGAGAACGCTTCGTATGGCAAGCGCATCGTGCGGCTCAAGGATGGATGGATGGTTTGAAGGTGAGAGGTCATCGGTGATTGGTGAAAGGTGATTGGGGGTCCCGTAGGGACTAAATGATCGTAGCCAGGCAATTTATTGCCTGGAACCCGTTCAATCGAGAATCCGTCCCATTAGGGACGGTCTGATCCTTATCCCTGGTTGATTCGTCGTTCTGATCGTGGCGCGCCTATCGGACCCAATCATACCGTACCCTCCGGGACGGTTCGCCTTTTTGCACGGATACCAGGCAATAAATTGCCTGGCTACGATCATCCGTCCGTACGGGACAAAATCCGGTGTATCTCTCGTTGGCAGAAGCCCTTCTTTGCCGTGCGCTCTCCCGAAAAGCGCCAGCATTTCGTTCGCGTCTATTCGCGGCCTGCCGCGCCGAAGGCTTTGCGGAGGCGGGTCCAGTCGCGGTTAATTTTTTGGCCCCTTTTGGTGCGGGATTACGCATTTAGCTCGGTGTGGGGATATTTGCGCGACGCTCGGATTGGCTACCTGACGTTCTACCTGATTGTAACAATCGGGAGCTAGACCATGCGATCTGCATTGTTTACTCATCTGCGTTCTGCGCGGCAAACACAGCGCCGCGCTTACGTTTTTAGCGAGAGTTCACGACTGGAAAGAAAAATGGAGTACTGCATTTGTAAGACAAGCAGGGTGGTTTTGGCTTTTGCGTTCGTGGCTTTAGCCGCGGAACGATCGTTTGCAGGGACTGGGAACATTCTTAAAGAAGGCTCGTCTGGAAGTTCCTCAGCAGCAGCGGCTGCGTACTATGGTGGCAACCAGGCGGCATTGTCACAGTTGCCCACCAACGCTAACGATATTTTGGCGCGGACCAATCAGGCGATCCAGTCTGTCCAAGCCATGCAACAGGCTGCGCGCAACGCGGCGTTAGGAGGAGCTAACAATCTCGGAGTGAATCCGCAGAATCCGCAGCAACGGCTGCCGGATGTTCCTAATGGGCTGATCCCGGGTGGTTTACAGGTTGCGACCGGCCAAAACGCGGAGTGGGCCGGAGCGAACCAGCCGGTCCAATCCGTTGTGAACGGTCGAACCATGGTGACGATCCAGCAGACCGCTCCCAAGGCCATCCTGAATTGGCAAACGTTTAATGTCGGCAAGAATACGACCGCATATTTTAACCAAACCGCGGGCGGCAGCTCCTGGATCGTGCTGAACCGCGTATTGGATCCATCCGGTGTTCCGAGCCAGATCCTGGGCTCGATCAGCGCTCAAGGCAGCGTCTACGTCATTAACCAGAACGGCATCATCTTCGGCGGGTCCAGCCAGGTAAACACGCATTCGTTCGTCGGCTCAGCGGTCGGACTCACCGACACCCAATTTTTGACGGGAATCCTCAATCAACAGCCGTATACGATTGCCGGTTACTATGCCGTCATCAATCCTCCGACTTTTGTCAACAACTCGGGGCCGACGGGTGACGTCATTGTAAAGGCAGGCGCCGTCATTCAGACATCCCCGCCAGCCTCTGTGAAAGTAGGTGGTGGAAGCGTTTACCTTTTTGGTAGCGACGTTGAGAATGATGGTTGGATCATCACGCCAGATGGTCAAACCGTGCTGGCTGCAGTCGGCCAACCGAGTGTCGTCGTGCTGCCGATCGGATCGAGTGGAGTGCCCGGCATCTCGTCATACCATTGGCTATCGCCGCCGCGCTCAAGCCCTCAATCCTACACCCTTCCCAGCGATGTTTACTTGACACACAGTACCAACCCTAACATCCGCGGTGTCACGGTCTTAATGGACAACGGCGGAACCGTGACGAACAACGGTCTGATCGCAGCGTCGACTGGGAACATCACGATGACCGGTATGAGTGTCCGTCAATCGGGGATATTAGCCGCGACGACCTCGGTCGATCAGGCTGGCTCGATCACCCTTTTTGCTGGCAGCGGCGGCCCGATATACAGCGGTTCAAGCTTGGTCAGCGCTGGGCTCACAATTGTGGTTAACAACGCCGGCTCAGGCTATGTCCTGGCTGCTACGCAAACCGGCACGGTCACTTTGTCTAGCGGTAGCATTACCTCCGTCTTGCCGGAGGAAAATGGCGCAATTGCGATGGACACACAGACTCAGCCCCAATCGATCATTTCTATCCAAGGCCAGACGATCAATATCTTGTCGAACTCAACGATCTTCGCGCCTTCCGGTCAAGTATCGCTCGAGGCTTCTAGCATTGGTACAAACCTCTATGTGGATGATAACCCGGGGAGCTTCTATCGGCTTGGGCCAGATCTTGGCTCGCGGATCTGGGTAGATAGCGGCGCTTTAATCGATGTTTCCGGTCTTCAGGATGTATCGGTACCGGCACAGGACGACGCGGTTCAGGTAAATGTGCGGGCCAACGAGTTGCGCGATTCGCCGTTACAACGAAATGGGATCCTGGAGAGCCAAAATGTGTGGGTCAACATCAACGGGTTAAATACGGTTGTTCCCGGCCAACAGGTGTATACGGCCGGTGGATTGCTAGAGGTATCCGGTTGGCTCGGCTTAACCGAACGACCCATTGATCAACGCCTCACGTCCGGCGGCTCGATTGTCATTAACTCCGCAGGCGACGCCATTCTCCGACCGCAATCGTCGATCGGTATTGCGGGCGGCTGGTTGTACCATCAAGCCGGGTATGTGCCGGTCACCTGGCTACTGGGCGCTGATGGACATCTTTACACAGTTAATAATGCTTCCGCCGATCTGACTTATGTCTCGATCGGAGATTATTATGGAGTCAACCACCCTCGGTGGGGCATCAAAGAATCGTACGCGAACCCGATGCTGCCATACCAAATTTATGAGGGCGCGTATGTCGAAGGGAAACCGGCTGGAAGCCTATCGATTGTGGCGCCCTACTCGGAGCTCGACGCCTCGGTAAATGCGTCCGTTGTCAGCGGACCGTTCCAACGCACTGCCACGACGCTGCCGGCAGCAGGGTCTCTCACGATCGGTGGCTGGGTGAACCCGACACAGGTCGTAATCGCGCCGGTCATTGCACCGCCTGTTCTCGCTTCCGATACTTCACCGTTGCCGGATGATTGGCAGAAAACCTTGTATCTGTCCGCCAATTTACTCGACCAGGCGGGCTATGGCAGCATTTCCATTACAACCGGTGCCCTCCAGATCAACGAAAATGCCAGCGTAGAGGTCGCCCCGGGAGGGTCGATCACAGTAAATGCCTCGGGCGGACTCACGACTACCATAGCCGGGCTCACGACGACCACCGCCGCGATTACGATTAGCGGTAGCCTTATTGCTCCAGCGGGTTCGGTTTCACTATACGCTAACAGCGCAGCGCCCCGATTATTAGCCCCGCCGACTTATGATATCGTGCTCGAGCCTGGGAGCTTGATCGATACACGCGGTCTTTGGGTGAACGATTTCGTGGATCGGAGTGCCGTGATTCCGACACTTTACAACGGCGGCAACGTCACGATTCGGACGTACGACGATGTGCGGATCGATACCGGAGCGGTGATCGACGCTTCGAGCGGCGGCTGGGTTCAGATCAATGGTAAAATCAAGGCCAATAGCAACGGACTTCCGGTTGGCACCGGCGGCAACATCACGCTGCTGGCCGACGATTATGCGCTTCAGACCGCCTCATCCGATCCGACTCAAGCTTCAACCGTACCCGAAACGTATCCGACCCAAGTCTATCTGGATGGGACCTTGCGCTCCTTCGGTTTCACTGCGGGCGGGCAACTGACTATAGTGACGCCTGGCATTCAAATCGGTGGCTCCCTTCCTTCTTCATCTGCCGGCGCCGGACTGTCGAGCACGAGTCAAACGGGCGGTACACCTCAAACCGGCGGCACACCATCCAACGTAACAACGCCACTTCTCTTCAATCCAAGCTTTTTTGCGACGACTGGGTTCAGTCAATATATGCTCTATAGCTACCAAGGCGTGACCGTCGCGAATGGCACTGACCTCGAGCTGCATGCAGTTAATTTTGTGCCGAACGCAGGCACCGTTTTCGCGCTCAGCGGCTCTGATCCGGCAAGGATCGCACCTGTCGGCAGAGCGCCTGCTTACGAATTGCCGGGCCCGGTGAACCTGCTTTTGAGCGCAACCGACGCGTTCGTGGGTGATCTCGTCTTTGGACATGGCGCGATCATTAATGCCGATCCACAGGCGACGATCGCGTTACGTGCACGGCATCAGCTGACAATTGATGGAACTATCTACGCTCCAGCAGGTACGATCGCTCTGGATCTCACGGGGTCGTCTGGGCCGATTGTTTCAGTGAGCGGCGCCGGGCCTGCAGGAGCGCCCTTCGATGCCCCGTTCCCGTCGCCCGAACAGTCTCTGTGGATCGGTTCCGATGCTAGACTGCTTGCCCCGGGCTTAGTTCAATCGTTTACCGGCCCGAATGGGAGTGTGACGAATGTTCTGCTTGATGGCGGTACAGTTAATATTAACCAGGATCTCGAACCGTATTATCCATATCCGGAAGATCAACCCGCGGTGGACATACCATTGGGAACAGTTGTGGCCAAGGCCGGCGCGCTAATCGATGTGTCAGGCGCCAGTGGAACGCTCTATCAGTATGTCCAACCAAATCTAAGTGGGAAACTAATAAATCCGCTCAGCGTTTCCAGTAACGGCGGCACGATCGCCGTGACCGCATCGATCGGGCTGTTCTTCGATGCCACTATGAAGGCGGCGGGTGGCGCGTCGAGATCTGCCGGAGGTAATTTCATTCTGGATCAGGTTGCCGGAAATTATACCAGCAACACCAGCAATCCCACCTTTGTGCAGCCGGTTTTTCTGCTGCTCGTTAGCCAGAGCGACCCGATGCTGTCTACCGGAATTCAGCTCGGTCAGGCTATCCCCAGTTCATATGCCGGCGAGCTCTTCATCAGCGCTGATCAAATCATGAATAGCGGATTCAGCAGCGCGTCGCTGGGCGCCGTCGATGGGGTCGTATTCAATGGCAACGTGGAGTTGAGCTTGTCCCGTAGCTTAAGAATCAACGCGCGCAATATTGGCGACGGCACGGTTACTCCGTTGTCAGAAGTAGGCACGGACACAATCAGCGACGGCGCCGTGGTCGCTCCGCTCACCGGCGCGGTTGTAACCCTCAGCGCGCCGTATGTAAATATCGGCGGTGGCCAACGAGGTGGTACCACCGAGTATATCGGTGGCATTGGGTTTAACGCTTTAACGCCGCCGAGCGCTACCGGAACGCCAGTCGCAGGCACCGCAGTGCTGAATATCAACGCCGACCTAGTCGATATCGAAGGGCTGCTGCGCTCCGGAGCAACCTATCAGTATCTCTATAACGGCGTGTTTAATCCCATTACCTTTCAGAATGGCACACTAACCCCGAACCCAGTTTCCTTGGCTGGCTTTAAAACGGTGTCATTTAATAGTACCGGCGACATTCGATTGGTGCCAATGACATCCGCTCTATCAGGGCCCAGTCTTCTCACCACCCTGGGAGACCTGAAATTCACTGCAACAGAGATCTATCCGGTAACGACTGCGCCTCAAACCGACGCGAGCAGTACCAGTTCCAATACTCTATTTGAGATTTTGGCGAGCGGAATGAATAGCGTGATCACGTTCGCGAGGACAGGTACAGCTCCGTATATACCCCTGTCAGCCGCCGCCGCGGTGCAGATCGATGCGCGTACCATCAACCAGGGTGGAGTGATCCTGGCCCCTCTTGGCCAAATTACTTTTGGCGATCCTAACAGCAGCAACCTGCAAGCAACCAACATTAACCTCTTGCCCGGAAGTATTACGTCCGTGGCTGCGACCGGAACTTTGATCCCTTACGGATCAACTTTCGGTAATACTCAATGGAATTACAACGGTATTACTCTGTTTGCTCCCCCGCAGAAATTAATCGCCTTCTATGGCCAGAATATCACCGTTTCGGGAGCAAGTGGTGGTAAGGCAGCGGCGCTGATTGATGAATCCGGTGGCGGTGATATCTACGCGACTCAGTTCATCAGTGGCGCGGGCGGCTCGACTGAGACGTTGAACGGCACAGAGACTTTTGCCATTCTACCGAGCTTGGGCAATCATTATGCGCCCGTCGATCCGGTGATGCAAAGCAGCAATCCAACGGTTCAGGGCGCTCCTCCTGTTGCTCTCGCCGTTGGCGATCAAGTTTATTTGACTAGTATCCCGGGATTGCCGACTGGTTATTACACGCTCTTGCCTGGACACTATGCGGTGTTACCTGGCGCCTACAAACTAACCGTAGAAGCCAGCCAGACGACAACTGCCGGCTTAAGTAATCTCCAGTTGGCGGACGGCTCTTATCAAGTCATCGGGTATAGAACGGTAGCTAACACGAACATACAAGACTCTTTACCCTCGGTCTTTACCGTTTCACCAGGGTCGGTGCTAAGACAATATTCCGAGTACACGGAGGCAACGAGTGACAGTTATTTTCCTGCCTTGGCAACTGCTACCACTACGGTAACGCCATATCTGCCGCGGGATGCCGGGCATCTGATCATCGATATCACCTCTAACACCGGGAATTTTGTTTTCCAAGGCGCTAGCAATTTTTCGTATCCGGCCGGCGCCCGAGGAGGGCAAGCCGATATCGTGGTCGGAAACCTTGATATTCTTGGCCCGGGCGACACTCCGCAAGCCGGTTACGTCGGAATTCAAGCGAGCCAGCTCGACGCGCTCGGCGTACAAAGCTTGCTGCTTGGTGGTGTCCGTAACTTCGACTCGGTCAATGGCACGCTGGACATCAATCCATCCGCTCAAGCGATTATTGTTGATGCTAACGCGGTGTTACGTGCACCTGAGATCATGCTGACTGCTACGGGCGCGATTACGGTAGCAGCAAATGCACGAATTGATTCGACCGGATATGCGCCGATCCCTGCTCAGTTCCCACTCGATCCAATTACCGGGGCGACTTTAGGTTCGATTACCTTTACCAGTCCGGGCGCATTTCTTCTAGTCTCGGACGCTGTCCTGGATTCCGAAGGTAATCCGCTTCCCGTTAATCCAAATGCAGGTACTGCTTTCCTCACTATTAACCCAGGCGCACACATCTATGCCGGGAGCACGCTGTTTCTAGGCGCACAAACTATCAACATCGATCCCAGTGCACGGGTTGGTGGTCAGACTGTCACGGTCCAGACACCGGTGATTGCTTTTGGTTCAGGCGCCAGCACGGGTTTGGTTTTGACAAACAGCCTGCTGGCGGCTCTGTCTCAAGGTGATTCTAGCCAAGGGGTTCTCCCGACCGGCAACCTTATCCTGAATGCAACCCAAGAGATCGATGTCTACGGCTCAGCCAGCCTCGGTATAGTTAACAGCGCAACCGAACTGCCGTTGCTAGCGCAGCTGACTTTAACGACACCGGTTATCAACGGCTTTGGCGGAGCTAGTGATAACGTTAGCATTACAGCGGGGAAAGTAAAGCTCAACGGCACTGGTACGACACTACCGAGCAGCGGAACAGGTACGGGTCAGGGGCAATTCACCATTGATGCGACAGAGATAGTCTTGGGCGGCGGAGGCATTATGACGTTCAATGGATTCAACAACGTCACGCTAGCGGCGACCGGAGACGTAACCAGTAGTAAGGCGGTAGCAACCTCGTATTTCGGACAAACGGTGGGCGGAGTAACTTACTATAACGGTGAGATCATTCCGGGGACTTTCAATGTGTTTGGTAATCTCACGATTCAAACGCCGTTAGTGACTTCAGTGGCTTCTCAGCCAAACCTACAGGATGGCGCTGGAGCTGTCACTCAGTTGATCGCCACTGGTTCGGTCAGCTTTCTCCCGTCCGCGACGGCGACCAGTATGACTTCCGTTGCGTTAGGCGGAGCAACACTTAAGGTAAATGCTCCAACTATTGTTGAGGATACCAAGATAGTCCTGCCTTCTGGAGCGATTACCTTTACGGCACAAAACGATATCACGATCGGTAGCGGTTCGGAGATCAGTGTTGCAGGTGAGGTAACGCCTTTTTTTGACGTGGTGCGGATTGCGCCGGCGGGTTCTCTTACGTTGCAGACCACGAATGGTAATGTCGTGGTAGCGCCAGGCGCTGTAATCGATGTCAGCGGAGGTTCGCTCTCGTCGATAACTGTTCCGCATCTTGATGTTGCAGATTCCGATGCCGGCGGTAACGCAGGAACCTTTACCGTAATAACGCCCAATGGAACAGCGGAGCTAGGTGGTACTTTTCTTGGTGGTGCACCCCAGGGGTATACCGGAGGCAAGGTAATCTTGAATCTCAACTCCGGGGATGCCTCCAGTTTGCTTGGCGCCGTTACGACGTTTACCTGGGAACAGTCGCTTACTCTTGCAACCGGCGATATCTCAGTAGGAAATATCACCGCCCAAGATGTGGAGCTCTCAGCCTCGACCGGCAGTGTCTTGGTTAACGGGACGATCAACGCCAGCGGTCCGACTGGCGGCACCATCCGCCTGACTGCCGGGCTCAATTTGACGCTCGCAAGTACCGCGGTCCTGAATGCATCCGCCACGAGTGCTGCGGGGGCTGGCGGTATTGTATTTCTTGGTCTGGATGGCAAAAGCACGGGGACTTTGACCTTGGCTGCAGGTTCAACCGTCGATGTAGCTGGCGCCGGTCCAAATGGGAATGAAGTTTGGTTGCGTGCGCCGCGGATCAACAGCAATGGCATCGCTATCTCAAATCAGGGAGTGACGATCACCGGAGCGAACAAGCTGATTGTGGAGGGAGTAGCGGTTTATGATGTAACGAGCAATCCGTACGTGGATCAAAACCTTACCTCAACGAGCCAGGCGGTTATTGATGCTAATAATTTCATGGCAAATGCAGGCACAATCGATGGCGGTCTGGGCAGTTTGGCCAGCACTCCAGCGTTTCAGCTGTTGCCAGGAATCGAGCTGCGCAGCAGCAGCAATTTGACCCTTCTGACTAACCCGTCGAACGCCGCCGGTAACCCGTATACCGGTACTAACTACATCTATAACGACGGCATCGATCTGGGAGGCCTGCGCTTTAACGGAGCGCCCGGCGTCCTCACGCTTCGGGCTGCTGATAATCTGATTATCAACGGCAGCCTGAGCGACGGTTTTAGCGCGCCGGTGGTTTCCCCGGACGGTCCGATGTTCGCCATCGCGGCCCTAGCCGGTGGTCCATCCTGGAGCCTGCGACTGGTCGGAGGCGCCGACTTGAAGTCTCCGGATCCGCTCGGGTTAATAGCGGCTATCAACGTTCCCGTCTCGTCCACGGGTGATCCCGAGCCGGGTTCCGTGATTTTCAATGCTCCATACTTGGTCGACAGTAACGCCGCCTCCCCTCTTGGCGTTGCTTTGGAACTCCCGAGCGTCGTTCGGACGGGAACAGGTGATCTGGAGCTGGCGGCTGCTGGTAACATCGATATCCAGACAGAATTCGGGATCTACACGGCAGGCCAGCCGTCGGCAGCGGTCGCCGGATTTACTGTGCCGGTTCGTCAAATTTTAGCCGACGGAGCAAATAATTCCTATTTAGGCTATCAATCCCCCGGGGTACCCTGGGACAATACATATCCGACAGCTCTCTACCCGAGTTATCCAACGGGGGGCGGTAATCTAACGGTAAAGGTAGAAGGTAATCTGATCAGCCAATCGACGAACCTCGGCGGTTACGCGGCGAGCGAGCTCGATCCCTATTGGCTTTGGACCGAACCGAACGCACCCAGTCCCACCTGGTTCATTAATTTCGGTACGTACTACCAGGACATGGTTTATCTAAACAACTTCGGTGTAGACATAGCGCCAACGGTGGCGGCGTTCTTAGGATTGGGCGCGCTTGGCGGCGGCAATGTCAATGTGAGCGTCGGCGGTAACATGACGAATGTCGACGTTAGCTTGCCGACGACCGGCCGAGTTGGTAGTAACAATCAGATCGTTATCACGGGCGGTGGCAATCTTAATCTGAGTGTCGGCGGATCGCTGAACGATTCCAATCTCTACGTCGGGAAAGGAGTCGCTTTGATTCAAGCAGCAGATATGGGGATGGCAATAGACAGCCCCCAAGGGGTCCGAGAGCGGGTCAATTTCATGATTGGCGATGCACAATTTACCGTTTATTCTCAACAGAACATCTATGGGCTGATTGGTGACCCAACGCGAACGCTACGACAGACCACTGATTCGGTGGCACAGCAGAACGGCGGCTGGTCCCAGTACTGGGGTTTGGAAGGACTAAGCTCAGCCTTTACGGATCCGAGCAACGTGCCTTTACCCTATGGGTTTTTCGGCACCACGACCAGCAACAGCTCTTTCAGTGAATTTGCCGCAGGCGGTGACATAACGGTCCTAGGTAGTTTCGCTCCGCCGAACCTGTCATTTGTAGCCGCGAGCGGCTCGATCATTGGAAATCTCACTTTCCGCGGTTACCTGGTTGCATTGCCTGCACAAACGGCCCGCTTGAGTGTTCTGGCCGAACAAGATGTACGGGGCTTCGGTGTCAGTATGACCGCTGCGGATATGAGCATTGAGACAAATGGGCTTTACCTCCAGCCCAACGGCATTCCTGATCTGGGCATCATTGCTGCGCCATCGGGTTACGATTACCCAGGAACAATTTTAGATCCCTTCGAATACGTCGGACCGGTCGGACCGTACGGTAATGTGTTTGGGGGGCCACCGTCCAATCTGGTTCTGTCTAATGATCCGCACACTGTAGTTGTTTATGCGGTAGAGGGGAGCCTGACCAGTGTGGCTCTCGCAACGCCGGAACGCGCGTCGATTAGGGCCGGTCTGGATATCGTTCAACCGGTGTTTAACCTCGAAAACACTAGTGTTAACGATACTTCGCTGGTTGAAGCCGGACGAGATATCACCAGCGCGTACCCCGGCAGTATTCTAGGCACGGACATTTTCAATATCAGGCTGGAAGGACCTGGAACCTTGGTGGTGCAAGCCGGACGCAATATCGTTTCCCAGCCTGGCGAATACAATACGCAGGGAATCGGTATTGAAAGCGTCGGTAATACCGACAATCCATTCTATCTACCAACTGGTGGCGCGACTATTGACCTCTCGGTCGGCGTCGGATTAAACGGACCGGATATTGTAGGCTTCATTAACACCTATCTCAATCCGGCAAACGCAGTGTCGGTCCAGAAGAATTATTTGCCTGAGCTCCTGGTTTATATGGACAATCTTGAGGGCTCGACACTAACCCCCACAGAAGCGTTAACAGATTTCGAGCGCCTATCTGCGGCTAAACAATTGCCATTCATTGCAGGAGTTTATTTCGACGAGATTAAATTAGGGGGCGAATCGTATGCTGCCAGGAATACCGGTTATAATCGAAGTTATAAAGCGATCGAGACCTTGTTCCCCGGTAGTTCAGTGAGTGCTGGGGTTCCGACGACCGCTTACAACGGGACTCTTTCACTTTATCACGATGCGCGTATCCGTACCGAGCAAGACGGCGATATTAACGTCATGGTCCCGGGTGGCGGAGTAGTCCTCGGTATTGAAACGGATGTCCCAAATTTGGCGGGGCAAACCGATACGGCTGAACCTGGTTTGATCACGATGGAGGGTGGAAGCATTAATATTGTTGCGGATCAAAGCGTCGTGGTGGCGCAATCGCGTATCTTTACTGAACTAGGCGGCGACATTTTGATCTGGTCGAGCCACGGCGATATCAATGCTGGCAAGGGTAAACAGACCTCAATTGTAACGCGTACGCCAAATACGCTGTATGACCTTTGGGCCAACATGCAGGAGATCCCGGCTACACCGCAAACGGGCGCCGGGATCGCGACTTTGGTCGGTGTGACCGGCGTGCCGCCCGGGAACGTAGATCTGTTTGCGCCCAATGGTATCATCGACGCCGGCGAAGCCGGTATCCGGGTTTCGGGCAATCTGACCGTTGCTGCTCTCGAAATCTTGCATGTGCAGAACATTCAAGTGCAAGGGCATGCAGTCGGTCTGCCCACAATAGTCGGGCCGAACGTTGCGGCGGCGATCGCCGCCAGCAATACCACTGGAGCAACCAACAGCGCAGCCGAGGAAGCGGTCAAGCAGCAGACGAGTGCGACCGAGCAGGAAGTAGCGCCGTCGTTGATTACTGTAGAGGTGCTGGGGTACGGAGGGGCTGATGAGTGAGAAGTGAGAAGCCCGCCCTGAGCAAGCGTTCAGCGCGTCGAAGGGTGAAAGGTGATTGGGGTCCCGTAGATACTGGCTGATCGTAGCCAGGCAATTTATTGCCTGGAACAGGTGCAATCGAGAATCCGTCCCGTAAGGGCACGGTCTGATCCTAACCCCGGGTTGATCAATCGGCCTAATCGTGGCACGCCTATCGGAACCCAATCATACCGTACCCTGCGGGACGGTTCCCGTTTTCGCGCGGATACCAGGCAATAGATTGCCTGGCTACGATCATTCAGTCCCTCCGGGACAAAGGCGCTCCGCGCCAATTCGCCCAATCGCCGTTTCGCCCATTCGCCGTTTCGCTTCTCTACGGGACGGTTTGCCTTTTTCACGCGGATACCAGGCAATAAATTGCTTGGCTACTATCATTTAGTCCCTCCGGGACAAAGTCCAACGACCCCTGGGACAGAAAGCCCGGCACAAAACCCTTTCTGTGCCCAGATTTCATTCGCGTCTATTCGCGGCCTGCCGCGCCGAAGGCTTTGCGGAGGCGGGTTCATTCGCGGTTAATTTTTTAGCTCCTTTTGCGCAGAACCGAGCGACTTCGGGACATTCAGTCACAAGGTCATCGTGGGAGAATTTGGCAACGGCCACCTCTCTGCGTTCGATGCGGTCACGGGCGAGTTTGAAGGAGAACTGAAAGACAAGAACAATGCGGTCATCAGCATCGGTGGACCCGGCGCTCTTTGGGCATTGGCCTTTGGAGACGGCACATCAAACTCAGATCCTCTCAACCAACCGGCAAACGCGCTCTATTTCACAGCTGGTCCTAACTTTCCAAACGGTGGCCTGTTCGGCACATTGACACCAGTCCAGGCGGATCTGACTCAAGGAAGCGATCAATAGGAAGCCTCCTGCTTCCCGATGCTTTCAAACCGCTAGCCCGATAGTGCACTTGATCGCTGAACGCCAGCGCTAACCAGACGTTGGCGTCAGCTGCTAAGTGGACGGAGTGGACCCAGCGGACTGAGTAGACGAAGTGGACGCCTTGCGTGAGGTGGCCAGCGGATACTGCGTCCACTTCGTCTACGACGTCCACTTACGCCGACACGCCGACACGCCGACACGCCGACACGCCGACACGCCGTTACGCATTCTTCACGGCCGCTACTATCTGGAACCCGGCGATGATGTCCCGGAACGTCACCGTCAGGCCGGCGCCGCGTAATTCTTCTGCGACGGCGCTGGGAGCGATGCGAATCTTCCGATAAGAGCTCTTATGGAAAGACCAACCTGATTGGGTGCGTTCGTAGAAGAGATCGGTTACTAGGACGGTCTCGGGTTCATATTCCAGAACGCAGGTCATGATTCGATCCGGGTCGGACTTAACTGGAACGAACCGATCTAATCCTTCCAGTTCAGCGCTCAAGTCACGAAAGCTGATAATCACTTTGCCGCCAGGCTTCAGGATCCTTTTGATCTCGCGGAACAACGGGGGGATATCGGATCTGGCGGGGAGGTGGATAAGCGTATCTCCCATGCAAACAACAACTTGGTGCGATTCGTCGGGAAATTCGCCCAGTTCTCGCAGATCGCCTTGCAATGGGGTTATAGGAAGGGAGCCGCTATGCTGAGACAGCTCTTGCAGTAACCTCTCGCTGAGGTCGACGGCGGTTACTTCG
>WNFM01141351.1_pt1 | contig 20236 bp, 26 predicted proteins | sample 5400271 | NCBI WGS metagenome assembly WNFM01 (sample SAMN13153352, study PRJNA577476) | soil metagenome | isolation source: 60 cm saprolite on Douglas fir-dominated hillslope | place: USA:California | collected 2013-09-17
TCGTTTTGTGACCCCGATCAAGGTTCCCATGTTGTCGAAGAGGTCAACGAACAACAACGCCAGTACCAGCGGAATCGAAATCACGAGATGCTGCCAAAAATAGCTCAGATCCAGCTTGAGAAAGGTCGGGCTCAATGACGATGGCCAAGTAAAGATCACATCAGGATGTTTTGTTAATGTACCCGAACCATCCGATGCGGGCACAAAGAAGCCGACAACCGTAAGGAGAACAATGACCAGAATAATGGCGCCCGGCGTCTTTCGTGCGATCAAAATGGCGGTGAGAATAATACCGAAAATTACTAACCACGGTGCTGGCTTGGTCAGATCCCCGAGGGCAACGAAGGTAGCCGGATTGGCCACAATCTCACCCCCGTTTTTCAGGCCAATCAATGCGATAAAGAACCCGATACCAGTGGTGATAGCGATCTTCAATTCCAAAGGAATCGCCGTGATAAGCTTTTGGCGCAGGCCGGTGACAGAGAGGATGAGGAAAATGAGGCCACTGTAGAAAACATATCCGAGCGCCGCCGGCCAAGGCACTCCTTTACCCAAACAGATCGTATAAGTAAAGAATGCGTTAACTCCCATGCCGGGCGCGAGCGCGATGGGGTAGTTTGTAGCCAGCGCCATAATGATGGTCATAACTGCAGAGGCCAGTGCAGTCGCGGTCACTAACGCGCCTTTGTCAATTCCGGCCTGCGAGAGAATCGCTGGATTTACCGCCAGGATATAAGCCATCGCGGCGAAGGTAGTAAGACCGGCAACGATCTCACGGGCCGCAGTAGACCGATGTTCTGATAGGGAGAAAATGCGTTCGAGCATGACATTAATGCAGCAGTTTTCGTGACAAATTAGAATCCTGGAAAACCAAAAGCTTTCGGCTCGAACCTAAGAAATCGACTGATCAACAACCGCTTTTGGTTTTCCCCGGATTCTGGCGGATTGCTTAAAAAAAGCCGGAACACTGATCAGCGAGATCAATATTGTACACTTGTGCGTTATATTGAACCGACGTCTCCTCCGGAACCGTACATACAAAAACCGGGCGGAAAACAAGTAGCTACTTCTTCCGCCAATTGCGCGGGCATTCGGCCTAAATGAACTCGGTCAACTTTCGAAAAAATTTTGCCGTCCAATTTTTCAAGGCTGGTGCGCAACAATGTTTTCATGGTTAGTCCGGTCTCTCGAAACAGATGTTCTCTCCCGTCGTTCTCGCTTTTTTCGCCGATGGTAAAGATCTCGAGGATCTCGGCTCCGCTTTGGCGAATAGCACGAACCAATGACACCAGGGTTCCCCCGGTGCTGATCAGATCATCGACCAGGATCACGCGATCGGCCGCGGTTACACCGTTCAGGTAGATTTCGACGCTTCCTTCCTGCACATATTCGTTGGCCAACGGCACCCGAATTTCGCCCGGAGCTCCGGTCGGAGTCCAACGCGCCAATGTTCGGGCCAGGTTGTGGGAGAGCAGAAGATCGGAGATGATCATCGCGCCTCGGTCTTCCTCGCCGACACCGAGCGTCGCTTCAGCCACGTGTTCAAGGTGAAAGCGACTCAACCGGCAGACTGCGTGTGACAGCCTTGGCTCGAGCGGCGGAATGTTGTCGGTGATAGCCGTCGGAAAGAATTCAAATGATCTCCCACCGGTACCAATGACTCGCGTGGTCGGACGTCCATCAAAATCAGCGACCAGCAAGCGAATCGCATCTATCAACTGGGGTGCTGTCGCCTGATCCGGCATGAATTCCGTTCTCATCATCGCGACGTTCGTGATACCAACATAAGAGATCATTTTGAGCATCTGTTATGCCGCATCTATCCTCCCAAAGAATAACGCCGGAAACTCCGTCAGCGCCGGAAACTGATTCCAAACGCCCGCTGCTTAATTCCAGTCTTGGTTATACGCTACTGCAGCCATTGGTATGGCTGACCGTTCTTTCCGCCGCGTTCATTGCGCCGGTGCCCGCGCAGAACGATTTCAGCGCGCGTTTTGAAGAGATCAAAAAATCGGCAACTGATGAACAGCTTTACCGCTTCCTTTACGATCTGCCAAAGGGCGGTGATCTCCACAATCATCAGGACGGCGCCGTCTGGCCCGAGTGGTGGTACCAGGTTGCTACCGATCCGGTAAAAACACACGGCGACGCCTTTTATACGCGAACAAAAATTCTTGATTCGAAGAATTCTCCGATCATGTACTACAACACCATTCCGAAATGGCGGTACGATCGTTTACCAGAAGCCAGCAAAGCGGAATATGAACCTTTGGCCAACCTCGACGCTCCGACCAAAGCAAAATGGCTCGCGTCGCTTTGGCTCGGCGATCCGGGAGATGGCCGAGAGAAGTTTTTCGAGCAAATCTGGCCCCGAATTTTCGGTATGCTCAACAGCCCGTATGTAACGATTGAATTGCTAGTCGAAAACATGAAACGTTTCGGTGCCGAAGGAGTGCGGTACATCGAGACGCAGAACCTGGTGTTCGGACTGGGAGCACCAACCGAATTTCATGATAAGGATGGCAATGCGATTTCGGTGGATCAGATGGCTGACCTCTATCGGGAACGCTTACGTCAACCGGATGCGATTGCTGCCGGAGTGACGGTGCGTTTTCAAGCGGTGGTGCTTCGTTTTACGCCTACCGCCGAGCAAGGCGTCGAGGATGCGTATGCCTTTGTCGACCGCCATCGCGATCTCTGGGTTGGTATCAACATGGCGGGGCGAGAAGATAACGAGAAAGGATATCCGGGACGTTTCCTTTCCGTTTATCGCAAAATGATGGGGAAATATCCGGCCATCAGCCTTTCGATTCACGCGGGCGAAAGCGATGAACCAAATCATCACGTGCGTGACACTCTGTTTCTTGGCGCCCAACGCATTGGTCACGGGTCAACCTCCTTTCCGATCCTGAGACCATGGAAGCCATGCGCACGAACAAGAACCTGGTTGAGATAAATCTGATCAGTAACAAACTGCTCGGTTACATAACTAATTTTGACGATCACCCATTTCCGCGTTTTATGCGCTTCGGCATTCCAGTCTGCCTGAATACCGATGATCGCGGCATGTGGGGCTCTACCTTGACCGATGAATACTTCGTAGCGGTCAAACACTTTAACCTTTCCTGGGCTGAGCTGACTCAACTAGCCAGGAACAGTCTCGAATATAGTTTCGTACAGCCAAGCGAAAAACAGCGGTTGATTGATTCGTACATCGCCGCAGTCCAGCGCTTTGAAAGCCGCTACTCTGGAGATTGGAAATCAGCGGTCGCCGCAGTGAACGCCACCGGTAGCCCCTTTGCAGCTCGGGAGTTCGGGGTCAAGCTGCCGTTTTGATCGGCACCTGGCGTTTGGCGTTTGGCGTTTGGCGTTTGGCGTTCGGCGTTCGGCGTTCGGCGGCGTTCTCGGCGCTATCAGCGGCGACTGTCCCGATGCGAGCTAGGCTTGCCTGAACCACAAAACTCACCCGGAGCTGCTTCGTCTCGTGCTACCATAAACCGCAGTCGCCATCGCGTGCCGAGGTCATAGCGTTCGGTTATCGGCGATCCCGGCGCTTTCGGCGTTACCGGCGTTAATCACTATTCATCTTTCGCCGGCCCGGTTGGCTTCAAATTGCGGCGCAGGCGGCGTTGACGCTTCCAGGTCACATGCCAGCGCACATCGTTCTCTACCTGTTCAAATAAATGAAAAGAATTGGGGCTGGTAAGTAAAACTTCTCCAACATCCGGACCCGAATTATGCCAGGAATGCACCGTTAGTAGATCGAAGAAAATACTTTCACCGGCGGAGAGCGAATAAGCTGTTTGTCCGATGTGACACTTCAAATTCCCTTTTAGAATGATGCAAAGTTCCTTTAGCGAATGGATCGCATGCCGCGGCGGCGTCGATCCACCGGGTTCAATCCGCAACAAAAACAAAAGAGCTGTAAACGGGCTACTTGCTTCTGCTGGCAAAAAATGGAGGAGCTTCGCTTTTTTCCATTCCAGAATCTCAGGGCAACGGTCCCGATTGGTCGGAATCACCACCGGGCCCTCGATCAGCGCTTCTTCCCGGAGAAAATCGGCGGGAGTTACGCCGAGTGCACGGCAAATCTTTCCCAAGCTCTTGATAGTGGGCGAAACGCGATCCAGTTCGATCTGGGAGAGAAAACTGGGCGAACAATCCGCTTTTTCGGCCACATCGCGTAATGACATTCGGCGGATCCGACGATAAAACTGGAGCTTCTGCCCTAAGTCCATTCCTTTTGCGATAGCTGAACTCGTACCAGATGGGCGAGAAACAAGAATTTGTTACAGCTTTTGGGCGAGTTTGGGCGAGGATCGGTGGGTCGAAAACCTCGGCGCGTTCTCGGTAGGGACCGGCTCCCGACTTCACAAAGCCTACGTCGCGGCTACCTCTGTGACGTTTGCGTACCCAAAATGCTAGGGCGCGCCAAAGCGTAGCGACGGCGGCCTGCCGGTCCGTTTTGCGTGTCGTGAGGTATATCCTATGCCAGAATCACAGTGACGAGGCCGAGACGTATCGGACAGGCAGACCAAAAGCTCCGGTTCCAAGCGTTTCACTTCCCATCCCCGGAATCGGTTATATCGGCAGAAATGGCACCGATCGGTTTGAATTTGTGCCGGAGCGCTGGACATGGCCGCAAGACAAATGACCGATAGCCGATTTCGGCGATTGGCCCTGTTACGACGCTTAACCTCTGACAAGGGAGGGCGGGCGTAGGCAGCGCCGAAGGCGCATGTCATGAAAGCCCTGGGGCGAAGCCCTGGGAATTGAAATATAAGCAAGGCTAGCGCTGAAAGTGCGAGACAAAACGTTCTTCCCTCAAGACCGAAATTCATTCAATCATGGCGAGCAACAAAACGTTGAAACGCATTTTCAGCGCTAGTCGCTTTGGTATACGAATTTCTAGGGCTTCGCCTTAGGCTTTCATGACATGCGCCTTCGGCGCTGCGCTCGCGCCCCGTCGTCAGGGATCGTTCCCTACCGTCTCGGTCTCACCATCCGGCCTTTTGGCTTCGGCTCAGCCACCAACCCTTCGCCATAGATTTGCTGTCCGCGTAACCAGGTCCGACGGACCTGGGCTCGGAGGAATTTGCCTGTATAGGGGCTCATCTTATGGCGGTAGCGAAGACTCTCTGGAGGAATCTCGCTACCCCCATCGAAGGTGACAAGTACCAGATCGGCATGACATCCTGGAGCGATTGTTCCCTTTGACTCCAGACCAAATCGTTCGGCTACTTTGGCTGCGGTCATTGACGTAAAGCGCTGGAATCCCATAACGCCGTCGGTTGAAAATAATTCCGCCAACACCAATGCGAGACCATGTTGGCAACCGGAGATGCCTCCCCAGACCGAAAAAGCGTCGGCAGAGACCTTCATTTCGGGCGGAGCTGGCGAATGATCGGAACCGAGCGTGTCGATCATTCCGGCTCGTACTAAATTCCATAGTGCCGAACAGCGTCCCTCGTCTCGCACCGGAGGAGCACACTTGGCCGGTGCACCAAGCTTTTCCAAATCTCGTTCGGTCAGGAGCAAATAGTGTGGGCAGGTTTCCACTGAAACGTTAACGCCTTGGTCACGAGCCCGGACAATCAGATCAATTCCTTCCGGACAACTGACGTGGACGATGTGTAGCGGACAGCCAGTCTCACCCGCTAGCTCGAGAGCTGTTCGAATCGCGATTAGCTCGGCTTCCACCGGCCGCGACTTTAAGAAATCCTTCCAGCCCGTTTTTCCGGCGCTTCGCAGACTCTGGGTAAGTTTGGCTGTCAGCTCTTGATCTTCGGCGTGAACCGCGACCGGCAATCCTCTTCGCGCTATCAGCTGCATCCCTCGCCTCAGTGTAACTTGATCGGCTCGCGGGAAATCGCTGATCCCGCTATCACTCATGAAAGCTTTGAAACCGACCACCCCAAGGTCAGCCAATTCCTCTATTGTGCTGAGATTCACCGGCGTTAGTCCGCCCCAGAGAGCGAAGTCGGTCACCGATTTTGCTTCGGCGATCTCCCGCTTGCGATGCAGGGTCGAACCGTCCAGGGTCGGCGGAGTCGAGTTGAGCGGCATATCGAAATAAAGAGTACCGCCGCCAGCGGCCAGGGCGCGCGAACCGGTAGAAATTCCTTCCCACTCTGCTCGTCCTGGCTCGTTGAAGTGCACATGAGCGTCAATGAATCCGGGAAAAAGGAACGCACCGGACGCGTCGACGACCTGCGTGGCGTCGCGTCCTAAGTTAGGACCGATCGCGACAATCTCCTCTCCCGAAATTGCGACATCGGCGATAAATACCTGTTCAGGCGTGACCAGCGAACCGCTGTGAATAAGGAGATCGGTCATTGAGCGTTAGCGAATCCAATCGATAGCCCATCGAGAAATTCAGCACTGGAGTGCAAGGCAACGGTCACATCCGCCGGATCAACAAATTCGTCCGGATGATGACTCAAACCATCTCGACACCGCACGAACATCATAGACACCGGGCATACTCGGGAAAGCGCGACTCCATCATGCCCGGCTCCGCTCGGCAGATCGATCGATTCACCGGTTACTTTTTGAATAGCAGCTCGGAGAGGAATGTTCAGTCGTAGGTCACAAGGTATCGAGTTGGAATCTTGCAAGATTTTCCATTCCAGCCCCAGACAGCGTTCCGCCGCGATAACCCCGGCACGTTCCTTCAATTTATTCGCGGCTGCGGCCCGGTTTCGGTCGTCTTGGTGACGTACGTCTAATGAATGGGTCACGCTTGCTGGGACCACATTGCTAACGTTTGGCTCAACGTGCAATTCACCCACGGTCGCCATCAAACCCGGCCATTCGCGCGCAATGCGATCAACCTCTTGGACGAAAGCGGCAGCACCAACTAGCGCATCTTTGCGGAGATCAATTGGGGTAGTTCCGGCATGGGTGGCCTTCCCGATCCAAGTGCAGCGCAAGCGAGCCTGTCCCGCAATGGCGGTTACCGCTCCCAGCGGGCGATTCTGATGCTCGAGCACCGGACCCTGTTCCAAATGCACTTCGAAATAACCGATCAGCCGTTCTAGCGGAAAAGTGGGACGATGCAATTGGGATGATTCCGCCACGCGATCCGAGAGTAAGGAGCCAAGCGCAACTGCTGCTGAGCAAGCCACAAAAAGCGCTACTCCCCAGGAAGCCAGTTTTGAACCGCACTCCTTCTTCATCGCTGAAACCTACTACGGCTAACTCAAAAGGAAATTGACGGCCGGCGCTTCGCGCCCAATCCACTATCTCGATTCCCAGGACGACACCAAGCGGGCCGTCATAGCGACCGGCGTTGCGAACCGTATCCAAATGAGATCCAATCAGCAAAATCGGCGAACGACCTTCCTGCAATTGGCGATTGGTGTTTGGTCCGGCGGCCGCCGGCGCGCTCTCGGCGTTCGAGCATTGCCGACCGACCAGATTGCCTGCGTAGTCTTCCTCAGTTTGCAAACCGGCTTCCCGCATCCATTCTCTCACCCGAGCATTTGCCTCTCGCATCGCCGGCGAAAGAAATGTGCGAGTAAGCATTCCGGACTCGTCGGTGATGCCGGCTAATTCTCTGAGTCGTTGCTCAATACGGCGGGCCCGCTCGCCCCACGAATCGTTTGCCATTCAACTGCCTCGGTACGTGCTGTAAGCCCAAGGCGAGACCAGTAATGGCACGTGATACGACTCGCCCGGGCGAGCAACCAGAAATCGGATCGGAACGTTCTGAAGAAAAGTCTCTTTGCCCATGCGTTCAAAGTAGCTCCCAACTTGGAATATCAGTTCGTACTCGCCAGTAATCATCTCGTCGGGACCGAGCAAAGGCGCATCGGTTCGGCCATCCAGATTCGTAATCGTCGATTTTACCAGTTTTCTGGTGTCGCCGTTCAGTTGCCAAAGCTGGACAGAAATGCCCGCCCCCGGTCTCCCGATGGAGATATCGAGTATGTGCGTGGAAAGTGTTCCTTTCATAGGACGAGATCGGCGAGCCGCAATCTGGCAATCTTGGAGATTTCTGCCAAGGCGGTTTGAAACTCGGCTTCCGGATTGTTCTCGAGTCGAGCTCTCATTGCGCTCACAATTGAATCTGCGTCGTTGAGTCGAGCGCAAATGATAAACGGAAACCCAAACTTATTGCGGTACTCAGCGTTGAGCTGATTCATCTTTGCTATCTGATTCTCCTTGAGGCTATCCAAGCCAGCCCGACTCTGTTCGCATCGCGAAGCTTCCGTGAGTTGACCAAGCCGAGCCAACCGCCCAGCCAACTCGGGATGAGCTCGAATCAACTCCATCTGTTTTGCGGTTGGAGCGGCGAACATGACCGAATCCATCGCCGCATGAAGCGCATCGACCGACCGGAACGGACGGCGGCCCCAAGCGCCGTGAGCCACCCAAGCCGAATGTTCGTAGATAGATCCGAAATGCAGAATAAAGGACGCGTGATCCATATTGTTCACATCGGCTAGTTTGTGAAAAGCGTTCGCCATGGGAATGATGCAAGAGTGGATGGCTCGTAAACTGCTCAACTCTTATTCTAGCAAATCATACGCCAAAAGAAGACCCACTTTCGCCACAACGCGCGGATGGCGGCGGCTTCCGACGTCGCCCAATTTATGGATCTTAAGCGTAACCTATTGAAAGCTATGCCGGAGAAACCGCGATCTCTCCCTACATTTAGATCCAATCCATGAAGCTCTACTCCAACCGCTACGGTAAAGCCAAAGTCCGGGTCCTGAAAAAGCTGCGCGAGAATGGCATAGATACGTTCAAAGAACTAGAAGTAAAAGTCGTCCTGGAAGGAACGTTCGATACGGCGTACACCGCCGGCGATAACCGAGAGATAGTCGCTACCGATACGCTGAAGAATACGGTTAACGTATTCGCCTACGAAAAGCTGGGTGTGGAAACCGAGCCATTTGTGGTGGAACTGACCGCGCACTTTCTTGACAAGTATCCGCAGGTCAGCGGTGTCGAGATCGAGACCGAAGAACGGGTTTGGGAGCGCATTACAGTGGATGGATCCCCGTCTCCAACTAACTTCTCCGTTGCGGGAAAAGTGGTACCTACGACGTATGTGACTCGATCTCGCAACCAACTCGAAATCAACTCCGGAATCCGCGGATTGGTTATCCTTAAGTCGGCCGATTCCGCATTCGCAGATTTTGATCGCGACGAATTTACTACTCTCCCGGATACGGAGGACCGGCTTCTGGCAACAAGCCTTAGCAGCCAATGGCTTTACGGCGCAAAACCAGCGGATTATCGCGAGACGAATGAGCGCGTCGTCGAGACGATGTTGTCCGCATTCGGCTCTAAAGAGAGCCCATCGGTCCAGAGTACCTTGTACGAAATGGGAAAAGCTGCGTTAGCCGCGTGCTCGGAAATTGACCGAATCAGTCTGACTATGCCCAATCTTCATTGCCTGCTGATTGATCTCTCTCCATTCCAGCGTCAAAATCAAAACACACTCTTTCTGCCGACCGATGCGCCGCAAGGCTGGATTGAAGGCACCGTCGCGAGAGGCGAATGACAAATAGCAAATAGCAGACAGCAAATGACAATAGCGAAACGCAACGGTGGCCGACATTACTCCATCAATCCGTTCCTCCAGGCTCAAAGACGCTGCTCTCGCCGGATCTGCCATCGTCGCTGCGCTTTGGCGCGCCCTAGCTGTGCGTTTGAGGAAAACTATACCGTCGGCCGCGATCCGGCAGCCGCCCGTGCGCGTCAACCTAAGATGGAGTCCGAGGCTGAAGGGGCGCATGATTTTGGTAGCAGTCTGGCCAGGGCGCAGGTAGGGGGTGTCTCTCCGAGACCGCCGAATCGCGGACGTAGCTGCACACTCTTAGGCCGAGAACCGTTGCTAGAGGCAAAAGCATTGGGCCTAACGGGGCGATGGTTTGCCGGTGATCCGGCGGTCTCGGAGAGACGCGCCCTACCCGCGCGGTCGCTAGACCGTCACCTTATGCTGACGCGCATGGGCAGCCGCCGGACGGAGTCGGGTTTCGCCGGTTACTCCGGCTGCGAACATCTAGCCGCCGACGATAGCCAACTTGGACACCACTAGTGAGTTTGAATCAGGTAATCCTCGAAGAGCTTCTGGCAGCGAAAGCCGCGGGCAAGGAATGCGTATTGGTGACAGTTGCGGCAACGAAGGGCTCGGTCCCTCGGCAGGCCGGGACTAGAATGATCGTCTACGCTTCCGGTGCGATCAGCGGCACGATCGGAGGAGGAAAATTCGAGGCACTCGTTATCGAGGATTCGCTGGCAACCCTGCAGACCGGTAAGCCGGAATTGAAGACCTATGTTCTGCGCGAAGGATCGCCGGACTCTTTCGGCGCCATTTGCGGCGGTGAAGTCACCGCCTTGCTGGAACCGCAAAATCGGAGTGAGACTATTTACCTCTTCGGAGCCGGCCATTGCGCTATCGCAATCGCCCGACTAGCACGTATTTGCGGGTTTCGAACGGTTTTGATCGAAGACCGACCGGAGATCGTTCAAAGCTTTGAACCGGCGGACGAAAAAAGAGTTGAGCCGGAACCAGCTCACTGGATCAACGGGCGATCGTGGCGGAGTTCCGATGCATTGATCTTAGTGAATCGAAATTACCAACTTGATCGCGACGCTTTAGAGGCCGCGTTAAAAACTGGCGGGTTCGGCTACCTCGGAATGATGGGAAGTAAGAGAAAAGTCCACCGTGTGTACGATGAGCTCACGCATCGCGGAAAAGACCCAAAAGTCTTCGGACGGGTGCACGCACCTATCGGTCTGGAAATAGGCGCTGATTCGCCGGAAGAAATTGCGGTTAGCGTGATAGCTGAGATTCTCGCGGTGTTGCGAAGGCAGTCAGGGAAGCCGATGAGGAAGAGCTCCTGATCGGCTCGCTCTGAGCGCAGAAGATCGAATGCGTGACTCGCCTTTACTTCAGTCACCCTTCGGTATCGCTTATTCAAAGCATCGACGTTCTCCCAAACGCAGGGCGCCAAGGCTCATGGACTTTTGCAACGACACCTTCCTAGCCTTTCGTCCGGAGGTTGTTCCTGTGCAAGTACGCGTGATCCGCTCGCTTTGTCAGGAAACCGGAGGATTTGAACCTCAGATTGAATCAATTGCGAACTCCCGCGAGGACATGATCAGCATGGTGGCGCCAGGGCGAGGAGTCTGGTTAGTACCTGAAATTGCGGTTCACAGCCGTCTTGATGCCATTAACTACCAGCGACTTGATGCAATAGAACGAAGATTGGAAGTGTCCGCCATTTGGAAGAAGCGGGCGGACTTACCGGCAACGGTACAGCAATTCATGAAAGTTTTGCAAAAGTCTGCGAATTCGGCATTAGCCGAACAATGCGAACCGGGTCGCCCACTCGAATCGTTCCCGCCAGCGACTCGCAAAAAGAATTCGTCTGGCTTGAACCGAATCGCGAGGACTTCCTGACTCGGCGCGATGTTATAGCTTATCGCCAAGTCGGGCTGAGACGGGATCGGAATCCTATAGATCGGTGCTAGCTCTTCTTCTCTGGTCGTTCTGCGGTACCGGCCGCACCTGGCTCAACCTTGTAACAAAATCTCCAATTGCCGAGATACCAAGGTCAGCATAGCGGCCACCTTCCCCAACCCGCTCTAATCCCCGTCGGATGCTGATCCAAGACTCTTTAAAGACTCCGGCTAAGCCGTGCCCGGTTTGGCGGCGCCCAGGGGAAGAGTGTTTGCCTTTTTACTGGCAGCAAGGGCCTTAAGCCGTTGCTCCTTCGCAAAGCGCCTTTTCCGATGCCTCAGGTTTACACGACCTTTGTAAGCTCCCATAATGTTTGTAAACTTAATCCCATTTCTGAAGCTGCCCAGAGGCGATTTTTGTCCGAGACGTCGTCAACTTCGACTAAAGCCGCTATTTGATCTGCTGTTTATCCAGAAACGCCTCCGTGAGCCTGATGATCTCTTTCGCTTTTAGATCCAGCGCGAAGTGCCCCGCATCGAGGATGTGTACTTCGGCGCGCGGATCGTCTCTGCGATAGGCTTCGCCGCCGGCGACCGTGAATGACGTGTCGTAGCGACCCCAGAGTACCAGGAGTGGAGGTTGGTGGTCGCGTAACCATTGTTGCCACTTTGGATACGATTTGACATTGTTTTGATAGTCGTAAAACAGGTCCAACTGAATATCCGCCTGTCCGGGCTGGTTCAGGAAGTAATACTCATCGACCCAGAGATCCGGATTGTATTGTGAGATGTCGGGAGAGGTTCCGACGTGTCTTTTCTTTGTTGCCTCAAGTGATAGCAGGTTGGCTCGTACTTCGGCTTCGTGAGCGGCTCGATCCTGCCAAAAAGCCCGCCGAACTGCCCAAAGCGGAGATAATCCTTCTTCGTGAGAAACGGCGTTCTGAATGATCATAGCTTGGATCTTTTCAGGGTGAGCCAAAGCCATGCGGAAACCGACAGGTCCTCCGTAGTCCTGCATGAAGAGTGTGTAGCGATCCAGATGCAGTTGTTCCGCAAAGTCCTGCATGACTTTGGTGAGCGAATCGAAGGTATAAGCGAACTCCTTGGGATTCGGCCAAGAGGAATGACCGAAACCGGGATAGTCGGGCGCGATTAGACAATATTTTTCGCTCAGGCTAGATTCCAGCAGCGATTGATACATCCGGGAGGATGATGGCAACCCATGGAGAAGAAGAATCGTGGGCGTCTTTCGGTCCTGCCTCTCGATAAAATATCTCGAGACTATCGACGCGAGTGGAGTTGTAAGAGACAAGCTGTTCAGGTGCAGCAGTTGCCACGTTCATTATCAGGAGGACTCCAGAAGAGATTAACGAGAGTGATTCCACGAATGACGCGAGGATAAAACCCCGGCGGAGAATTCGACTAGGCTTCATCGTTCGCCAAAACGATGCGATAGCGCGCTTTGCCGGCACGCAAGTGCTCCAGCGCTTCGTTGACCTTTGACATCGGGAACGTCTCAGTGATCGGTGCAATGGAATGCCGCGCGCTAAACTCGAGCATGTCATCAATTGCCGTGGGACTTCCGGTAGGCGAACCCGAAACTGACTTCTGGCCCGCGATCAAGCTGAAGGCGGGAACTGGCAGCGGATCGAGGACGGCTCCAACATTGTGCAGACGCCCGTTTGGAGCAAGCGTGTCGAGGAGGCCGGGAACATCCAGCCCAGCGTTCACCGTTGAGATGATCAAGTTGAGGCTGCCGGCGATCTTCTTCAGCGCGCCATCCTGCTTGGTATTATGGACGAAGTGCGCGCCGAGTTTGTAAGCCTCGGCTTCCTTACTGTCGCTCGTGGTGAAGGCATGAACCTCGCAGCCCCACTTGTTGGCGAATTGTAACGCCATATGGCCGAGTCCACCTATTCCGATTACGCCCACACGTGCGGTGGACGGCACATTGTGAACCAGGAACGGCGCGAACACCGTAACACCACCGCAAAGCAACGGGCCGGTCTTCGCCAGGTCGAGCCCATCGGGGATCGGGCGCAACCCAAGTCCACTGGGCGCGCACCCGGTCAGCAAAGCCGCCGTGACGACCTACGATAGTGCCCTGTGCGGTCGAACAAAGGTTATGATCACCGGACAAGCATTGATGGCATGAGAGGCAGCTGTGCGACCACCACCCGAGTCCCACGCGCTGTCCGGTTTTAAGTCCTTTCGCTTGCTCTCCCAGTGCGGACACCGTGCCGGTCACCTCATGCCCGGGCACGAAAGGATATTTGGACATATGCCAATCGTTATCGAGCATGGAGAGATCAGAGTGGCAGATGCCGCAGTGGCTAACCTTGATTTCGACTTCTTCGGGTCCGAGTGGACCGGGATCGAAAGTGAAGTGTTCTAACGGGGCTTTGGCCGAGCGAGCGGCGTAGGTGTTGTAGGTGTGCATAGGTCCTCCAGGTTTATGGTTAGAATCGGCGCAGTCGGACATGGAAAATCCCTTTGTGAATTCAAAAATGGGCCGTTACAGGTCCGGCTTTAGACCAGGTTGTGTACACTACTTTTTTGATTTGGGTCACGGTAGGTCCCTTTTTGATGATTGATTTCTTCGGGTAAGAGATATCCCAGCTGGCGGGCGCTTTCGGTCTCAGTGCATTTACTCATGGGTTTCCTCTTGCGCCTCACGCTGAGGCGATTCGATCTCAAATACGGTCTCGACCATGACCGGGGTGCCGATGGGCGCGCTGTACACGCCGTACACGACGCGGACATGTCCCGCCTGAGCGCCGAAAAGTTGGACAAAGAGGTTCGAGGCGCCGTCGGCGACGGCGGCGTGCTCAACAAATTCCTCCGTCGTCGATAAGAGGACGGAGAGTTTCACTAGCTTTTTGAGCTTGTCTAAATCGCCGACGTGTTCTTGGGCTGCTGCCAAGGCATTTAATGCAGCCAACCGAGCAGCCTCGCGGCCCTGATCGACCGAAAGGTTCGCGCCGAGGCGCCCAGAGATCGCCAGCTTGCCATCAACGAGCGGCAATGTGCCGCTCAAAAAGAGCAGCGATCCAACCTGAGACGCCTCGACGTAAGCTCCCAAAGGGGATGGTGGCTTCGGGAGAACCAGGCCAAGTTCGCGCAAACGCGAACCCGGCTTAGCGCGCGCGGCGTTATTGTCGTCCGGCATGAATGCCTCCATCCACTCGGATGTTTTCGCCCGTTACGAACGTGGCGTTCTGGAGATAGAGCACCGCGTCGACGATGTCGGAAATTTCAGCCATCCGAGCGAGGGGATGAAACTTCGCCAGCGCCGCATGATCATCCTTGGCGTGCATCGGCGTGTTGACGTTGCCGGGCGACACGGTGTTGAACCGGATGTTATTCGCCGCGTACTCCAGCGCCAACGCCTTACTCACAGCCGGCATCGGCGATTTTGAAAGCACGGCCAGAAGAGCAGGCACGCTGCCGCTCGGCTGGTCCGCTAGGACCGCAGAGATGTTTACTACATGTCCCGAATTTTGCTTCTTCATCTGCGGGATCACTTGCTGCGTCATGAAGAAGAAACTGGCTACATTGATGTTCATTACTAGATTGTAGTCCTCCTCGGTGTACTCGGTGAACGGCTTGGGAATGAAAATCCCTGCGTTGTTAACCAGCAGGTCGATACGGCCGAAATGCTTGATTGCCGCTTCCGCTACTTTGACGGCGGTTTCCTTCTTGCTGATGTCACCGTCGATGAGGACGAGATCGGCCGACGCTTTGAGCTCCTTAGACTTGCTGATAGTCCGAGAAGTTCCGACAACGCCGTAGCCGTGTTCGATAAGTGCCAGCGTGATTCCGAGGCCGATTCCACTGGAAGCGCCCGTTACAATTGCGACCGGCTTTTGTGTGCTGCTCATACTATTTTCTTTCTGATTGCGATGTTTCCGGAATGAAAGCGGCGGCTACGACAAAATAGTATCTGAAACAATGAAGGGTAGTCATACGCAGGGATCTCGCTTTTGCCCGTTTCTGCCGTGAAGATCAGTACAGCGGCAGCGCAGGGACAAAATTAATTTACTCCGCTTATAACAAGCGACAGAAGATTCATTTTCTCAAGAGGCCACCCGAATCTTTATTCGTGCCGGGACAATTTTTCGAACGGCCCGGATTTTGTCCCGGCTTCTTTCCCATGATTTCGACGTCGGCATCGTTGAAGGGCACATCGGGCCATACGGCATAGCGCGCTTGGACCAAAGTCCAATAGAGTTTGGCTCACTCCGGGTCTTTCCCGGTCAATAGCGGGCCGTTCACCGGCGCAGAGGGGATATCGCTGGCCGTGCGCTGTCGGTTGTTCCTATAGGGCTATCGCGCGGTGAGCGGTGGCAGGTTGGAAATTCACCAGTCGCCTTGGCACAACGGCTGCTTCAACCATTCGTGGCAGCAATGAATACGAGCGAAACCGTGAGCGTCGGGGCGGAGCCGTATGCTTACGATTTTGCGCCGGCGCACTGCGCACTGTTGATCATCGACATGCAGCGCGACTTCCTTGAGCCCGGCGGTTTCGGCGAAATGCTTGGCAACGATGTGTCGCGGCTGCGCTGCACCATCGAACCGAATCGCCGGCTGTTAGCAGCCTGGCGCGCAGCTGGGTTGCAAGTAATCCATACGCGTGAAGGCCATCGGTCTGATCTGGCCGACCTTCCGCCGGCGAAAAAAATGCGGGGTCGAAGCAGTAAACGCATCGGAGATCCGGGACCAATGGGTCGTATCTTGGTTCGTGGTGAACCCGGGCACGATATCATTCCAGAGCTCTACCCTCTTCCGGACGAGCCCGTGATCGACAAACCGGGCAAGGGCGCGTTTTTTGCCACGGACCTCCACGCGATCCTTCAAAATCGGGCATCGAAAAACTCCTGGTGACCGGCGTAACTACCGAGGTCTGTGTCAATACCACGGTGCGGGAGGCCAACGACCGCGGCTACGACTGTCTTGTGCCGGCGGACTGCGTGGGTTCCTATTTTCCAGAGTTTCAAGAAATGGGCCTGAGGATGATCAAGGCGCAAGGGGGGATCTTCGGCTGGGTGTCGGACTCGGCTCGAATTCTCGCGGCGCTCGGACAGGACGACGTTCATTGAAATGTTGGAACGGCTGAAGGAAGAAGTCATGAATAGCACAAATGCAAAGCCTGCAATCTGGGCCCCGGGAGACTGGAATGCCTTCTTTGGGTTTGGGACTAACATATTGGTCAACCTGCTCACATTGAGCGGGCTACTACGCTTCGTGCTGAAAATGCCGGACCAACTCGTCTTCGGACGTATCCTTCCGGCGACTGGAATGATGCTTTTTCTGAGCACGCTCTATCTCGTGAAAGTGCCATCGTCTGATTTTCGGTGAGCCGAATAAAACTCACAGCCATTTCTACCGGCCCTTGCTTTTGAAACCGCTTGACCTCTTTCACATCGTCGATCACCAGGATGAGATTGCATGGGAGCCCTACAAAGAGGGTGTGGAAATCTTTCGCTTGTACGGAGATGGGATTAGCGGACCAACCGCTGCCCTCATTCGATACCGCAAGGGCGCAGAGGTTCCGCTGCATGAACATACCGGGTACGAGCATATCCTGATTCTCGCCGGCTCACAGCGGGACGAAAATGGCGTATTCAACGCGGGATCTTTGGTGATCAATTTGCCCGGCAGTCGCCACCAGGTGATCAGCGACGACGGTTGTATTGTGTTGGCCATCTATGAGAAACCGGTCCGCTTTCTGGAGAACGGCTAGTTTTTCGGTTAGATGGTGACTAACTAACGCCGCGACCGATTAGAATAGATCACCTACCTAGCCCGCTCGGGGCGAAAATAAGCCGTCATTGGGTATCACCGGTGCTCGTAGGTCAAAGACCTGTTCCAGAAGGTCGGCCGCTCGTTCCAGACCGTTTGTTTCAGCTATGGCCTGTCTCATATTACAGGCGTGTTGGCCATACTCTGGATTAGTTAAAACGTCGTCGATAAGAGATGATAAGCGAGGAGCCGTCAACTCCTTCAAAGGCACGAATGCTCCGGTTTTTGTATGGGCGATTCTTGCAGCGACGCCCGGCTGATCATTCGTAACCGGAATCGCAACCATCGGAACCCCTTGCGTCAGCGATTCCAGCGTAGTGTTCAGGCCGGCGTGGGTAATGCATAAGGCGGAACGCTTGAGCAGTTCGATCTGTGGTGCGCGGTTTACAACGATCGAGTTGGCGGGCAGAGACCTGATCTGCTTAGGATCGAGGACCGGACCAATGGAAAGCACCAGCTGCATTCCCGGGCGTGTGCCGACCGCTTCCGCTATGGTGCTGAATACGGTCTCAAAGCCATTCTGCAGTGTTCCCATTGAAGCATAGATCAGAGGCTCGCCCGTGAGGCGTTTCCAGGGAAAGTCCGGGTCGCTCCGACCACGCCCGTCATGAAATGGACCCGTGTGATGAAACTGAGGAGGCCAGTGAGAGCTTTGGAAATCGAACTCCTTTGGCGTTTGTGTGAGCCATGCAAGTTTGGAAATGCCAACCAGTGGATCGGTCCAGTCGATCTCGAGACCTATCTGTTTCGCATATGCGCGGGCAACCGATATCTTTGGTTCCATCATTTGCCGGTATTTGCGTACGCCCTCTTTGTTTCGGGCCAGCGTTTCCGGGCTCGTATCATGCGACCAGTCGAAGGTGTTGATCGGAGTGTGCCCCGAAAAATCCAGGTGAAGAGAGTTCGAGACGTGCACATAAGGCATATCCAGATGCATCGGAACGAGTCCCAGCGGCGTCTGGACCGTATCGAGCACTACTGCATCGGTGCGCGTCTTGCAGAGGGTTTGAGCAAGATCTTTAAACGCTGCATCGAGCGTGTCAGCAACCGCACGATTGGTAAACGCGAGCGCCTCTTGTCCCTCCAGCTTGCTCAATTGGTTCAATATCTGACGGGTTGATCCAATTGGATATTCCTTCTCGCAATACGGGACGAACGGAAGCTGCCCACGAGCCACTAACCTGCGCGCAAGCGTACTCATTGGATAAGCGTGTCCTGGCACGCTAACAGATACAAATGCAACTCTCATAGCCTGTCTTTCTCGATGTGTTTGGCTGGCGGATTTGGGCATTGACCCGTATCGGTTCGGAACACCGAGCGAGCTAATAGAGACGAGGATTTTGAGAGACCCACTGCTTTCTGCCCCGGCTGCCGCATTCGCTGTCCCAACTGCCGGACGAAGTGCGGCAACCTGCTCACGTCCTACAAGCCGAGGCAAGGCGCCCGGCGGCGATCTTGGAGCATTCCGATTGATTGATCGCCGATTCGGGGGCGCCCTGAAAGGGCCTAAGATTTACGATTGATGACAACAGAGAAGAATTATAGGGCTACCGGTGCTTTCTCGTTCGGCCATCGCTCGTTAACATTCCGCCATGAAAAGCCGCCTAAATGCCGTTCTGTGCGCCCTCGTTCTGGTGAGTTGCTCCTGCTTGTCTGCCACGGCCGATCAGGTGTCCCAACCATCAATGAATCCCTCCCCTTCCCCTGGCGGCGGCCCACCCCAAAAGCCCTATTATTTGACGGGGAACGAAGATGTCTGGCAAAACTTTCCTCCCAAGCCTGCTCTTGGCTCGCCAACCGATCAAACTGACCTTCTGATAACTCTTTCCCTGCAGGCTTCGCGGACAGAAGATCAAAAAACTGAAGCCTTTCGCGATAGAAACTACTCCATCAAGCTTGTGACCGACGCGATCGATGTCAATTTCGAGACGAAGTATCCGAACACCTTTAAGGTGCTCAATAACGCCGATGAGTTACTCCTAAAGTAAGCAACCGGAGTCATTCAATTCGGCGATCCGAAACTTGTGGTGGGTAAAATTAGGGTTCTAATTGTCCATGCCGATCACCACGCAAAAATCGAGCCTAGTTGGCAACCGAAGACTATTCACCGGCTGTCGCCCAACCCTGTGAGAGGAGTAAGTGGAGCGGGCTCAGCGGACCAAGCTCGATGAAATCGAACTCCATGAGCTTCGCGTCATCCAAAGGAAGTTTCCCCAGCAGGGCCCGCGCCTCTTCGACCGACGTAACGTTCATGAGGAAGACGGGGCCTTTTCCATCCTGGCGAGACCACCATTGGTCGATTTTGCCAGCCAAAAACAGCCGAACCGTATCCGGCACTTCTATGGGCAAGATCGCCTTTCTTTGCTCGAGCGTCAGAGGGGCCACCAGTCGTCCTATAGCCAAAATTTTCGTTGTCGGGACTGCGGGGAATGCGCCCTTAGGCTTTTCATTGGTGTCCGTTGTCTTCTCTTGAGGTTTATCCATATCGAACTCCTATCTTTGGGAAGGTCCTCTTTATTGTGATTCTTCTCAGCTAAACTGAGCAGCGATAGGAGCATAATGCGCTTCGCCGAACTGTAAAATCAGCTGGCTTTGTTCCTTGATAAACTTAGCCGTGTAGATCAGCCACTCCGCAAAGAACGTCGGGCGTAAATGGGCAACGGGGATTCCCGACCGGTCAAACAAACGTTCCGCGATCCAATGATCTTGCGAAGCATGGCTCTTAGCAACCTTCCTGGCTGCAATTTGGGACATGTTCAGATGGAGCCGACACCCTCTTCTATTGCCGCCTGCGCGAAGATTGCTGTGCCTTCAAGGATGCCTGGAACCTGAATCGGATACATGTAGTAGGCCCCGCTAACTCCCTTGAGGGCTGTGCTCACCGAATCAAAGTCCGACAAATCTCCCTCCACGATTTCCACGCCCTGGGCGCCCATTTTCTCGGAACGTCCATCGATCTGCTTTGGAGTGACGGGCGGGAGATTACCGGCAAGAGCGTCTTGCAACGACGCGTTGG
>WNFM01310118.1_pt1 | contig 20233 bp, 15 predicted proteins | sample 5400271 | NCBI WGS metagenome assembly WNFM01 (sample SAMN13153352, study PRJNA577476) | soil metagenome | isolation source: 60 cm saprolite on Douglas fir-dominated hillslope | place: USA:California | collected 2013-09-17
GCGGCCATCCTTGAGTAGATATTCATCAACGAGCGGACGAACTTCGCGCTTGCCCGAAGAGAGGCGCTCAAGAGCGGGAATGTCGATTTCCACGTTGAAATGGCCGCTGTTGCAGATGACCGCGCCGGACTTCATGTGTTCGAAATGTTCGCCGCGGATAACATTCTTGTTACCGGTAACGGTGATAAAAACATCGCCTTCCTTGGCAGCATCGGCCATCGGGAGAACGCGGAAACCGTCCATCACGGCTTCAATTCCCTTCACCGGATCGATTTCGGTGACGATGACGTCGGCGCCGTGGCCCTTGGCGCGCATGGCAACGCCGCGTCCGCACCAGCCGTAGCCGGCGATGACGACTTTGAGTCCAGCGAGGAGCAAATTAGTGGCGCGAATCACGCCGTCGAGCGTGCTCTGGCCGGTGCCGTAGCGATTGTCGAAGAAATGTTTGGTCTGCGCGTCGTTCACGGCAATGATCGGATACTTCAATGTGCCGTCTTTTGACATGGCGCGCAGGCGAATCACGCCGGTGGTGGTTTCTTCGGTTCCGGCGATGACGTTGCTGACTAGATCGGTGCGCTTGGTTAGCAGCATCGTGACGAGATCGGCGCCGTCGTCCATGGTCATTTGCGGCTTGTGATCGAGTGCGGCGCTGAGGGGCGAATAGTAGGTGTCGTTGTCTTCGCCCTTGATGGCGTAAGTCGGAATGTTGAAGTCGCGATTCAGCGAGGAAGCGACTTCGTCCTGCGTGGACAGCGGATTCGAAGCGCAGAGCACGACGTCGGCGCCGCCGTCACGAAGCGCGATCATCAGATTGGCAGTTTCGCTGGTGACGTGCAGGCACGCGGAAACGCGCAGGCCTTTCAGCGGCTGCTCCTTGATGAATCGCTTGCGAATGATTTGCAGCACCGGCATCTGCTGCTGCGCCCATTCGATTTTGCGTTTGCCGGCATCGGCCAGCGAAATATCTTTTACATCGCCCTTCGCTCCTTTTCGAGTTTCTGAAATTTGCGAATGAAAAATTTAAATTGCGCGGCCGTTAGCTGCGAGCGGCCACTTCCGCGGTTGCACCAGCAGCCTTGCGCAAGGCGTCGGCGCGGTCAGTCTTTTCCCAGGTGAAGCCGAGGCCGGTGCGGCCAAAGTGACCGTAAGCCGCTGTCGCTTTGTAAACCGGGCGGCGCAGATCAAGAGTTTCGATAATGGCCTTGGGTGTAAGCTTGAAAGTATCGCGTACGACTTCGGTGATTTTTTCTTCGGGAATGGCTGCGGTGCCGAAACTATCGACCATGACCGAGACCGGCTCGGCGACGCCGATGGCGTAAGCAAGTTGAACTTCGGCTTTGGTGGCGAGCCCAGCGGCAACAACGTTCTTGGCAATGTAGCGGGCCATGTAGCAGGCAGAGCGATCAACCTTTGAAGGATCCTTACCGGAGAAAGCGCCGCCGCCGTGACGGCTGTAACCGCCGTAGGTGTCGACGATGATTTTGCGGCCGGTGAGGCCGGCGTCGCCCATCGGACCGCCGATGACGAAGCGGCCGGTCGGGTTGATGTAGTACTTGGTGTTTTTGTCGAGCATGGCGGCGGGGAGCACCGGCTTGATGACGTGTTCGAGAACGGCGTTACGCAGATCGTCGTTGGAGACGGTGTCGCTGTGCTGGGTAGAGATGACGACGGCGTCAATGCGCGACGGCTTGCCGTTGCGGTATTCGATGGTGACCTGAGACTTGCCGTCAGGCCGGAGAAAATCAACTTTTTTGGATTTGCGAACTTCGGAAAGCTTGAAGGTGAGCTGGTGGGCGAGTTGGATGGGCATGGGCATCAACTCCGGAGTTTCGTCACAGGCGAAGCCGAACATCAGGCCCTGGTCGCCAGCGCCGCCGGTGTCCACGCCCATGGCGATATCTGGTGACTGGCGTTTGATGGTGCAGAGGACCGCGCAAGTGCCGGAGTCGTAGCCATACCGAGCGTCGTTATATCCGACACCGTTAATGGTGTCGCGCACTAGTTGATCGTAGTCGATGTGGGCGATGGTGGTGATTTCGCCGGCTACCACGGCCAGACCGGTGGTCACCAGAGTTTCGCAGGCAACGCGGCCTTTGGGGTCTTGCTTCATCACTTCATCTAGAACGGCATCGGAAATCTGGTCGGCGATTTTGTCCGGGTGACCTTCGGTGACAGATTCCGAGGTAAACAGAAAGTTCTTAAGTCCTTCGCTCAAAACGAACGCTCCTCTGGGGTTAGCAGTCCTCTTCCGGTCAAATTCCGATCAGGTCAAACCTGGGGAATGAAAGCTACAGGAAGTGCAGCTATGCCCGTGCACAGTTCGATCTAACAACTGGGTGTCACGCACTACGGCGCCAAGGGCGCCCTTTGCCCGACTATCCAAAATATCATCCCAGAGGGGGTCGGGACAACGAATTGAATCTAACGGTGTTATCCGGCATTGAATGGCGATTCTACGCATTGAATGGGGAACGAACCGAAGAAGGTTGCTGGGCTCTATACAGGCTTTCTTGCCTTGCGTATCCACAACCTAAGCGTTGGGTTGTTAGCATGCCCTAACGCGGCTAGAATGCATTGCGGCTGAGGTGACCATGAGCGTGTGGAATTATTCATCGGAGCGAGGCAAGAAAATTGCAGGGTCCGTAGTTACAGGGACGTTGATACTTGCTGGTCTGGGGATGTGGGTGTCGGAGGCACGATCGCAAACGGATTCGAAAGAGGAGGCGGCAAAGCGAGGGCGCGTGCAATTTGGGCAAACTTGCGGATTTTGCCATGGACTTGATGCAACAGGCGGGCGAGGACCGGACCTGATTCGGTCAGCGCTGGTGGCGCACGACCAAAAAGGCGAGTTGATCGGCGAAGTAATTCGCAGCGGCAGACCAGACAAAGGGATGCCGGCCATTCCCGCAACCGATGAGCAGATTGCAGACATTGCGGCGTTTCTTCATGAGCGCGCGTTGGAGGCGCTAAATTCTTCGGGCGTGCCACGCGACTATCCAGCGGAAAAACTTCTTACTGGAAACGCCGATGCCGGAAAAGCGTTTTTTGAAGGAGCGGGCGGCTGCAAGAATTGCCATTCGCCGACCGGAGATTTGGCCGGTGTGGCGAAGAAATATTCGCCGGTAGAACTCGAAGCCCACATGTTGTATCCGCATGGAAAGCACAAGACGGCGACGGTAACATTGCCGTCAGGCGAGCGGGTACACGGCAAATTGGTGCACGAAGACGATTTCATCATCGGGTTGCAAGAAGAGGGTGGATGGTACCGATCGTTTTCGCGCAGCACGGTGAAAGTGGAAATCCATGATCCGCTGGAAGCACATCGCAAACAACTGGACACACTTACCTCGAAACAGATGCACGACCTGTTCGCGTATGTGAACAGCCTTAAGTAGAAATTTTGGGAGCCTTATGCCATTTCAATTGGGAAGTGTGATTCGAGTTGCGCGCCGAGCGTCGAGCTACTTCGTAGCGCTCTGCCTGCTAGGCGCATTGGTTGCGGCGCTTGCCTGCGCGCAGGGCCTCGATCCTGCGGCTTTACTGAAACCTGCGACGGATACCTGGCCGACGTACAACGGAGATTACTCCGGAGCGCGCTTCAGCACGCTGGATCAGATCAACGCCTCGAATGTGGGATCGTTGACGCTGGCCTGGGCGTTCCCCGCACACGGAAATCTTTTGAAGTCCACACCGCTGGAAGTGAACGGGATTTTATATTTCACTTCTCCGGATAACGTGTGGGCAGTGGATGCGCGATACGGACGTGAAATCTGGCATTACAAGCAAACGTCAGAAGGCGACCACATCGGCAATCGCGGCGTGGGGATGTATAAAGACTGGCTCTATTTCGAAACGCCTGACGCGCACCTGATTTGCCTGAACGCCAAAGACGGCGAAGTGCGCTGGAAAATTGAATTGGCTGACGGAAAACTCGGCTACTTTGCGACGATGGCACCGCTGGTGGTAGGCAATCACGTGATCGTCGGAGTTTCCGGAGATGTTACCGACGTGCCGGGATTCTTGGAATCGGTAGATCCAGACACTGGTGCAATTCAATGGAAGTGGAATACCACGCCGGAACCCGGGCAACCCGGTTCGGAAACCTGGCCGAAGGATTCCGATGCGATTCGCCACGGCGGCGGAATGACGTGGATGACCGGCACATATGACCCGACGCTAAATCTGTTGTATTGGGGAATTGGAAATCCAAATCCGGTGCTGGCGGGCGAGGGACGTCCGGGCGAAAACCTTTATACCTGTACGATTGTTGCGTTGAATCCGGACTCAGGAAAACTGGTGTGGTATTTCCAGCCGTCGCCGCACGACGTGCACGATTGGGATGCGGTGCAAACTCCTGTGCTGATTGATGCGGACTTTAAGGGCAAAAAGCGCAGGCTTTTGGCGCAAGCCAGCCGCAACGGATATTACTTTTTACTGGACCGGACCAACGGCGAGCATTTGGTCACGGCACCATTCATTGATCAGACCTGGTCGTCGGGAGTTGATTCGCGCGGACGCCCGATTGCCAAGCCGGAGGCAACGCCAAGCCCAGACGGAACGCTGGTCGAGCCGGGCTCGGATGGCGCCACCAACTGGATGGCGCCAAGCTACAATCCGCAGACAGCGTTGTTCTACGTGAATGCGCGGCGCATTTTCAGCGTGTACTACAACACCGCGACCGGAAAACCCGAAGGCTGGGGCGGACGCGACCGAATTCTGTGGGCAAATTCCGCTTTGCGAGCGCTTGATTACCGCACCGGAAAAGTAGTTTGGAACCGGGAGATCGGTGAAGGCGAAAGCATCGCCGGAATCCTGACGACCGCGGGACACTTGCTCTTCACCGCGGATAACGCCGGAAATCTGCTGGCACTCGATCCCGGCAACGGAAAGACTTTGTGGCACCTGAATATTGGCGGAGAGTTGCTGGCTTCACCGATGACTTATCAACTGGACGGCCGGCAATATCTGATTATTCCGATCATGGACAAGCTTTACGCCTTTGCATTGCCGGAAAACGCGGCGAGCGGCGGCGAGGGCAAAGGCAATTAGCCAGAGCATTCCGAATGCAATTCATCGATGGAATTCCGGTGTGGGGCGATCCCGACGAGAGTGCGTTCTCGCAGATCAAGACTTGCGCGCGGACTGCGGACCGTGTCGCGCTGATGGCCGACCATCACAAAGGCTATGCCGTGCCGATCGGCGGAGTTGTGGCCTACCGCGATGCGATCAGCCCGTCGGGAGTCGGCTACGACATCGCGTGCGGTAACAAGGCGGTCCGCGTGAATATGCCGGGTGAAGAGCTGCGCGCGAATATTCAGAAGATTATGGACGACGTGTGGAGCACAGTCAGCTTCGGAGTGGGCCGGAGAAACAACGAGCGCGTGGATCATGCGCTATTTGAAAATGATGCCTGGAAGTCGCAGCCCGCGGCGCCGTTGAAGGAGCTGGCGCGCCAACAGCTTGGCACGGTCGGTTCCGGAAACCATTACGTCGATCTGTTCACGGATGAAGAGGATCGCGTCTGGATTGGCGTGCACTTCGGCTCGCGTGGGCTGGGCCACAAGCTGGCGACTTGGTTTTTGCAGAAAGCCGGCGCGAAGGACGGCATGGACGTTGAGCCTTGCGTAATTCCGGCTTCGACCGATCTTGGCGCGCAGTATATCGAGTGCATGCACCTTGCGGGTGCTTACGCATACTCAGGGCGCGACTGGGTGTGCGGTCGCGTTGCGAAGATTCTTGGAGCCGAAATCGTAGAAGAGGTTCATAACCATCACAATTTTGCGTGGCGGGAGACGCACGACGGCGAGGAACTTTGGGTGGTGCGAAAGGGCGCGACGCCGGCCTTCCCGGGGCAAAAAGGATTTGTTGGCGGAACTATGGGCGAAAAATCGGTCATTCTCGAAGGCGTCGAGAATGAATCAGCGAAACATTCGCTGTACAGCACGGTGCACGGTGCCGGGCGCATAATGGGGCGGATGGAAGCCAAAGGAAAAATTGATCGCAAGACGGGTGCAGTCCTGCGGCCGGGCAAAGTGTCACACGAAATGATGCAGGAATGGGTGAGCCGCGCGCGAGTCGCCCTGCGTGGCGCGGGACTTGATGAATCCCCGCATTGTTACAAACGCCTCGATGATGTGCTGCACGAACATGGCGACAGCATTCGTATTCTGCGCACGCTGACCCCGGTTGGCGTGGCCATGGCAGGCGCCAACGAATTCGACCCGTATAAGGACTGAACCGACGCAGGAAATCCCGACACTACAGACTGCTGGCGCCAGCCGCTGTAAAAATATGTATCTCATCTCGTCGTGAGGACATCTGCTTTTCGTGGTTCTTCGCTACACACTGCACGCTATTTAACGGGAGGCTGCATGCGAGCAATAAGACGAGCGTCTTGGTTTGTACTTGTCACCTTGGTGCTATTCGCTGGCTGCGCCTTGTCAGGACAGAACGGGCAACATCGCGTTCGAAATATTGTTCTGGTTCATGGGGCATGGGCGGACGGTTCCGGCTGGAAAGGTGTTTACGACCTTCTAGTCAAGGATGGATACAACGTCAGCATCGTGCAAGAGCCGGAGACATCCTTCAAAGACGATGTGGCAGCTACCAGAAGAGTTCTAGCTCAGCAGGACGGGCCGTGCATCCTTGTCGCTCACAGTTATGGGGGAGCGGTCATCACGGAAGCTGGAACCGAAGGATCGGTAGCCGGATTGGTGTACATCGCCGCTCACATGCCTGATGCGGGGGAGAGCGAAGCGGACGACGGAAAGCGTTTCCCGAGTGACCTCAGCAAATCCGGCGCGATTAAGAGGACCGCGGACGGTTTCACATATCTGGACCCCGCGCAGTTTCATGAGTACTTCGCGGCGGACTTATCGACCGAAGAGGCCACGTTCCTGGCGCGTTCGCAGGTGCCCAACTTTGCCGACAATTTCAAAGCGGTTATCACCACGCCTGCGTGGAGGAGCAAACCAAGCTGGATGTTGGTAGCGAGCGCAGACCGAACCATCAATCCGGAGCTTGAACGGTGGTACTCCGCGCGAGCCAAGAGCCATAAGGTCGAAGTCGCGGGAGCCAGCCATGCGGTTTACGTGTCCAGACCAAGGGAAGTCGCGAAGCTGATTGAAGAAGCCGCATCGCAGGCTCGTTAGGAGATTAACTAAGTGCTGCCCGCTCTTACGCGGCGTCTTCGTCGGGCTCGACGGTTAGCTTGCCTTTGGTTTTCTTGGCCATTAAATAGGAGCGGATGAAGGGGTCGAGGTCGCCGTCGAGAACTTTGTCTACGTCTCCAACTTCAAATTTGGTGCGGTGGTCCTTAATTAGGCGATATGGCTGCATAACGTAGGAGCGGATCTGGCTGCCGAAGGAAATGTCGAGTTTTGTGTCGTCGAGCCTGTCGGTTTCGTCCTGGCGTTTTTTTAGTTCGAGGTCGTAGAGTTTCGAGCGCAACATTTTCATGGCCATTTCACGATTCTTGCCCTGGCTGCGTTGTGCCTGGCAGGCTACCACCACGCCCGTGGGCAGGTGGGTGATGCGCACCGCGGTTTCCACTTTGTTGACGTTCTGTCCGCCCTTGCCGCCCGCGCGATAGGTGTCTACCTTCAAGTCGTCCGGCTTGATATTGATTTCGATGCGGTCGTCGATTTCCGGAATCACGAAGACGGAAGCGAACGAGGTGTGTCGGCGGGCGGCTTGATCAAACGGCGAAATACGAACCAGGCGGTGCACGCCGGTTTCTCCTGCCAGCAGGCCGTAGGCATTTTCGCCGGAGAACTGCACGGTGGCGTTCTTAATGCCCGCCTCTTCACCATCGGTTTCGTCCAGAACTTCAGCATTGAAACCCTTGCGCTCAGCCCAGCGCAGATACATGCGCAGCAAAATGGAAGCCCAATCCTGCGATTCGGTCCCGCCGGCGCCCGGCTTGATGGTCATGATGGCGTTCAGATGGTCGGTTTCCCCGGCCAACAACGTGCGCGTTTCGAGTTCGGAAATATAGGTGTCGGCGTTGTTCAGCTCGCGATCGAGATCTTTCAAAAGCTCTTCGCGCTGCGCCGCGTTGGTTTCTTCCTGCGCCAGATTGATGTAGGTATCAATGTCGCCGACTAGTGAAACGAGTTTGGCTTCAGCGGCCATTTGGTCGTCAGCGCGCTTGCGTTCGCGGAGCACACTTTGAGCCTTCTCCTGATCGTTCCAGAAGTCCGGTTGCGCGATTCTTGCTTCGAGCGATTTCAGTTGTTCACGGAAATGCGGAACGTCAAAGATAACTCCGCACAAGCGAGATGCGCTGTTTCAGTCCTTCGTAGCGGTATTGCAGGTCTTCAAGAATCATATTTTCTTCCGGAAAGTTTGTAATAGAAGGATAGCGGAAACGGCGACGCACATCCAGGCGAACCAGTCGCCAAAGCGCGTGTAAGTGGTGATGTCGGTACGGAAATCGTATGGCAAATCCACCGCTCCACGCACATCGCGGGGAACGCTCTGGTAAATTCTCCCGTATGGATCGATGGCCGCGGTCAGCCCGCTATTGGTGACGCGCAGCACCCAGCGGCGATTTTCCACGGCACGAACCCGCGACATGCGTAGGTGCTGTTCGGCGGCAGCCGATTTTCCGAACCAGCCATCATTGGAAATGTTGATGAGAAGATTGGCCCCCTGGGCGGCGAAATCGCGGACTTCCGCCGGATAAATTGCCTCGTAACAAATGTACGCGCCGAATTTGTAGCCTCCGGGAAGCACACCGACCGAAGCGACCGCTCCTTTATGGAAGCCGCCAACTTCGTCGGAAACACTCTGGACCACCCGATGAATCAGCGGAAACGGCTCGTACTCGCCGAATGGAACGAGATGGCGCTTATCGTAAACGAAAGCTTTTTGTCCTTGCGGATCGATGAGGACAGCGCTGTTGTAAGGAGCTTGTATTGTGTGTCCGGAGGAAAGTGTTTCCGTCTTCCATTCGACCACGCCGGCGAGAAACGGATGTCCGGCGCGAATGGCGAGGCTGGAGGCGCGCTTGGAAAATTGATTGTCCTGCCAGGAGAACGGCGCGGGAGCTTCCGGCCAGATGATGAGGTCTGTGCGGTACGGCGACGACTGCAGGCTTAGTTCGTCGAGATCGATCAAGTCCTCTTTGTGGAGCTCGAACCAATTCACCGGATACGACTCGACTTCCGGGAGATTCGGCTGCACGGCACGCGCGAAGTGGCCTGCATTTGCCACGGGAACAAAGCGTGCGCCGAGAAACATGACGGTCAAAATCAAAACGATTGTCGCCGCGATGATCCCGAGCCGTTTCTTGATTTCCACGGCTCTGGCTGCGTCTGCCCAGGCGAGTAGGGCGTTGAAACCCGCCATGAGAAATGAAAGTCCGTAAATTCCGGTCAGCGTGGCGATTTGCAAAAGCGCAGGATTCGCAGAAGCGGAATAACCAAGCAGGTTCCACGGGAAGCTGATCTCCGGCAAGTGCGCAAGCGCAAACTCCGCGGTGACCCACGCGAACGGCGCGGCAACGCACGCCAGCGCAATGCTGCGCTGCGAGATGCGATTTATCGTCCATGCGAAGCCGCCGGTCAGAGTGCCCATGGTCATCGCGATCAGCAGCAGCACTCCCCAGCCGGCCGCGCGCGACATTCCGCCGTGCACCGCCAGCACTTCCGCGATCCACGGGACAGATGCGAACACGAACGCGATGGTGTGAAAGAACCCGCAGAAAAAAGCGACGCGCGGCTTGGCGCCGAATAGCATCATCAGCAGCAGGCCGACGCTGATCCACGCATAAACCGGAAAGTACAGCCAGGTGAACGAGAGCGCCAGTCCTGCTCCGGTGATTGCGGAAACAATCAAGCGAAACGTGGCCGGAAACTTTTTCTGGGAGTCAGAGCGGAGCCAGTCCAGCCAAGAGAATGCCGGCATTAGTGCTTGATGATCGCTTTAAAGCCCGCGGTCTCTAGGCCTTTTTTCGCGGTTTGCATGGCTTTCTGGTCGGTGTACGGCCCGACTTGCACGCGGTAATACTTGTCACCTTGCGGAGTTTGCACAAAAGCCGGGAATTTTTTCTTTTGCAATTCTTTGGCGACGGAAACGGCGTCGGACTCGGTGCGAAGCGCGGCGACCTGCAATAAATATGACCCGTGCGGGATTCCCGGCGCACTAACAGTGGTCTTCACCGCGGATGTGGCAGGCGAAGATTTTGCGCTGGCGGCGATCGCCTTCGGCTGAGACGGCGCTGCAGCGGACGCCGGCTTTAGATGATCGTTCGAAGCATGCTTGTCGCCCGCGCGGTAAAACTCCCAGTCCGAACTCGGCGGCGCGGCGGTGCTGTCCGGGGCAGGATCGGAATTGCCAGGAGTGCTGACCGGACTCTTGCCTTGTCTAGCTCCAGGCTCGGGCTTCAGCGGAACTATCGCATCAGAAGTGTGCGTGGATGCGGCGCGCACTTGTCCTTCCAGCTGATTGTGTCCCATCACGTAGCCGAGCGTAAAAAACACGCCGGAGAAAAGCAGCATCAGAAAAAATAATCCGATGACGTGCCGCCCCTCGAGAACGCGTTCGCCCGCGCTAGATCGCTTGCTGGAAGCCATGCCTACTTTTTTGTGCCCCCCAAACTCTCCACCCAGCTATTAATGATATCTATGGGCAGCGGAAACACAATCGTTGTGTTCTTCTCGACACCTATTTCAGTTAACGTCTGGAGGTAGCGCAGCTGGATGGCAGACTTCTGGGTTTCCAGAACTTTGGCGGCGTCCGCGAGTTTTTGCGAGGCCTCGAACTCGCCGTCGGCGTGAATCACTTTTGCACGGCGTTCGCGTTCGGCTTCAGCCTGGCGAGCGATGGCCCGCTGCATCTGCTCGGGAATATCAACTTGTTTTACTTCAACCTTAGAAACTTTAATGCCCCACGCTTCAGTGTCCTGATCGAGGATAATCTGCAGCTTGCCGTTGACTTTGTCGCGCTGTGAAAGAATTTCGTCGAGATCGAACTGTCCAACCACGCTGCGCAGGGTTGTCTGAGCCAACTGCGACGTCGCGTACTGATAATTCATTACCTGCGAGATCGCGAGGTTCGCGTCCACCACACGGAAATAGCACACAGCGTTCACTTTTACCGAGACGTTGTCGTGGGTGATGATGTCTTGCGGAGGGACATCGAGCGTTTCCAGCCGGAGACTGACTCTAAGGAGCGTTTCGATTGGCCAAAAGACGAAATTTACGCCACCAGTTTTCGCTTGTGGAAGCAAGCGCCCTAGCCGCAGCACGACTCCGCGCTCCCACTCTTTGATGACGTACAGTGAATTTTTGATCCAGATCAGGCCGAATACGATGATTAGCGCGAGTGCCAGCAGTCCAGGATTCATGTTGTTCCTCCGCCTTCTGTTTGCTGCTTTATATAGAAATCTTTGCGGCGCTCTTTGATTTCGTTGGTTCGACTGACAGCCTCAGTCCCTCAATTTTTGACACTCGCACGGTATCACCGGCCGCCAAATCCTGCGCTGCGACTGCTCGCCACATTTCTCCGTGAATGCGAATCAAGCCTTCCACGCCAGCTTTCAAACCGGTTACGGCAATTCCCTGCTCACCGAACATTTCCTCGGCACCCGCCGCTTGCGTCCATTTGCGCGAACGCAGCACCAGTCGCATCAGAAACACGCTGAGAGCAGCGAATGGCAACGTTACCCCGGCCGCCATTCCAAGGCTGACTCCTCCGGAAGTCAACGGTGAACGGATCAGAAATATCGCGCCGAACAGCATCGCGATTATGCCGCCAGCCAGCAAGATTCCATGACTGGTATATTTCGCTTCCAGCACAAACAGCGTAACCGCGATGACGATCAGCAGCACGCCTGCGACGTTCACCGGCAGAAGATGCATCGCATACAGCGCGAGAACTGCGCAGATTCCGCCGACCACCCCGGGAACAACCGCACCAGGGTGGGTAAATTCCGCGTACAGTCCAAGTGTTCCCAGAATCAGCAGAAGGAAAAACATGTCTGGCTCGACGATGCGGGCCAGGAACTTTTGTCGCGCCGAGAGTTCGAACGCCGCTCGCTGGTAATTCGTCAACGAGAGTGTAGTCTTCGTTCCATCAAACCGCGTAACCGTCTTGCCATTCAGGTCGCGCAGCAATTGTTCCGGGGTAGGTTCCACATAATCGATCAGCTTGCCGTCGAGCGCTTCCTTTTCGGTGAACGCGCGCGCGTCAGTGACTGCAGTTTCCGCAAGTTTTGCGTTGCGCGCGCGCTTTTCGGAGTAGCTGCGCAAAAACGCCGTGGTATCGTTCATGATTTTCTTGCGTAGCGTTTCGTCAATCCCGATAGTGAACCCGCCAATCGCGACAATCGGTGACGCTGCTCCGGTGCGGGTGCCTGGTGCCATCGCCGCGACATCCGCGCTCAATAAAATAAAAAAGCCGGCTGATGCGCCTCGTGCGCCGGTCGGTCCCACATAAACCGCCACCGGAACCGACGATCCCAAAATACGCTGAATGATGTCCTTCATGGAATCGCTCAGCCCACCGGGCGTGTCCATCGTTATTAGAACGAGTGACGCGTTGCGGCGCGCCGCTTCAGCAATTCCTTCGCCAATATACGTGGCGAGCACCGGCTCGACTTCGCTGTCTAGTTTCAGATCCATTACCAGCGGTTGTGCGGCTTGTTGTTCGGTACTTCCTGAAGGCGCGGCGCACAGTAACAGCAGCAACGCCAGAACGAAAGCGGAAACAAGTCCGATCTTCGATCGTCGCTGGAGTAAGTTCCAAGTCATGGCGTTGCCGCAGACTTTCCGTTCTGCAAATGCTCCTGAAGTTGCCGCGCCTCCGCATAGTTGGGCGCGAGCTTCAGCGCCCGGGCCAGTTCAACCTTGGCGAGGTCCGGTTTCCGTTGTTCAAGATAAATTCGTGCAAGCGTCGTGCGATCCACCGCTGAATCACGCAGCTCCAGCGCTGCTTGCAACTCTTGAATCGCGTCGTTGCGTTTGTTTCTGCGGCGCAGCACTTCGGCCAATCCTCGATGTGCAGAGGCTTCCTTCGGCGCAAACGCCAGCGCCGCACGGAAATCCGCTTCCGCAGCATCCATGCGCCCGGCTGCCAATTCTTGCCTACCTTGCCGCACCAGCGCCGAAGGCGAAACAGTCGCGGCGGCTGCCACGGGCGTAGCCGCACCAGTGATTGCGGCGTTATGCGAAGCAACTCGCAACTGCAACGTCGCCACGTCCAGTTCGGTCACGATTCGGTCGAGCCTCACAAATGTTTCCGGCTTCACGGCAGGTAACGCGTTCGGCCCGAGCGCCTCGGCTGCAGCTTTGCGCTCTTCGCTGGCCTCGGATCTATTCCCTGCTTTTTCGAGGGAATAAATCAGCAGCGCGCGGTCATCAGGATTTTCCGGTTCGCGATCCGAGGCTTCGCGAAAATATTTCGCCGCCGTGGTGGCGTCGTTGCCCCGCAAATAGATCAGTCCCAGGTTGAACGGATAGTCGTCTTCTTCCGGATCGAGATCCAACGCTCGAAGCAAGCCCGACGCGGCGGCGGTCGTATTTCCCCGCCGCGCTTGCGCCAGCGCTAGATTATTCAAGATTTCCGGCAGCTCCGCGCCTGCAACCAGATCGCTTTTCAGACTATTTTGCAATCCCAGAAAAGCTTCCTCGGCTTTTTCCGGCTGGTTCATCAGCAGCCGGCAGACTCCGGTGGTGAACATGGCCTCAGCTCCACGGGAATTTCCTGCAGGCACGCGCGCCAGCCACGGCAAGGCCGAATCACAGTCGCGCTTGGAGAAATAGACCAGACCCAACGCCAAAGCGGGCTCCGGCCAGTCGGGTTCGAGCTTCGCCGATTCTTTCAATTCACGGATTCGCGTTTCGTCTTCGTTCGCGAGCAGGCCACGGATGTAATGTTCAAATGCGTCAAGGCGTAATGGCCGTTGCAGTTTGGAAAATTCCGCAAGGTTCAGCGGAAAACCCCGGTCGTTCGCTGCGAGCAGTTTCCACGCCAGCCGTTCATGCAATTCCATAAGAGATTCAAGCGGCCCGGTTTCCCGCACCGGCGCGGAAAGCACGGTTGGACTGACGCGAAGTAGCTGCGTTTCGACGGTCAACGATTTTCCGTCCGAGGCGAATTTCCCGAATACTACAAAGTCCGCGTCAAGATCCGCGCCGATACGCAGCATGGTCGCGTGACTGAATTTGGCGGAGGGCGGCAGGCCGTACCGGTCCAACTCGGTGGTGCGCCCCGCATGCGAGTAAACTTGCTGTCCTGCGCCCGATAGTCGTTGAATCGTCAACTCTTCCAGGCCTTCGCACAACCAGTCCAGGCGCGGATTCGCTCCGTCATTCTCGAACGGAAACACAAGAAAAACGCCCTGCGAGGCCGGGGTGCGAACGGAGCGGGAAGGCACAGGTTGTTGTGCAGCTAGGGTGCCAGCAAAAAAAGCGAGCAGGGCCGCCGCACACCACCGTGGCGCGAGTGATCGATTCATCGAAGGAATTGTAACAGAGCGCGAAACCCAGCCGCGGAGAATGCGAGTCGAGTTGGTTCGCTCAGGGCAACGGAGAATCGGCGGGCTTCGGCGCAAGGATCTCCTGCGTTTCCGGAAGCTTCAGCATCGCTGAAAAGGATGGGTCGGTTTTCACATCGTTCATCGAAGCGAAGCCTTCTTCCTTGGCTTTGCGCAGATAGATCAGGCTGCGATCGAAATTGCCGGCTTCGGCGAACGATTTTGCCAGCAGGAAGTAAAACCGCCCGCGATCGCTTACCGAGCGATCCTGCAGCACCGAACCGCCACGTGAAGAGCCACGCTCGAAGAATTGTGGATCAATCGCTAGCGTCTGGCGGAAGGCCGCGATCGATTCCTGGTATTTCTTCTCGCCAAAATAGGCGTAACCAAGATTGCTGTACAACACTGCCATGTCATTTCGGATCTTGATCGCGTGCTGATACGCGCGAATCGCTTTGCCGTATTTCTTGCGTTGATACCAGATCGTCCCGATGTTGTTTTCCGCGTCGGCGTACTGCGGATTCACCTTCACCGCCTGCTGGTAAGATTTTAGCGCAGCAGAAAGATCTTCCTGCTGGTGCAATGCGATACCCAGCTTGTTCCAATAAACCGCGTTGCGCGGATTCGCGTCGATCAGCCGCTTGTAGGAAAACGCGGCTTCGCGATAGTCCTTCCGCGCCATCAAGATATCGGCCGTCTCCTCGGGCGAAAGCTGATTCACCTGAGCAGGAGTCTGCACGGGCGCCACAAAATTCGTCACGGGAGCGGTGTCATCAGTAGTCTGTCCTGCGGAGGGCATGCTGAGACTTACGAGAAGCAGTGCTGCTGGAACCGCCATTCCGTAGTGGGTCATGGCGACTCTCCCTTCTCCGGCGGTTTTTGCGTGTCGGAGTCCTTCTTCTTACCCCCAAAGATACCAAAAACCTTCTGTAAAGGGTTCTTTTTCTTTGGCGGTTCGGTCTTAGCGTCAGCCGGCAGGGGTTTGCCATCCGGCCCGATCGCCGGTACGGTCCCGTTTGGCGGCTGTGTAACCGTACCCGTTTTGGGCGAATCGGCTTGGTCTTTGGGCTGCCCTCCTCCAAAAATATGCGAAAGAAACGATCCTGTCGAAGAAATGACGCCGTGACCACCGCCGTGAAGTTCGCAATATTGCGTTGGCGCGGAACCCGCCACATAGACTTCTTCACGCGTGGCAGGGCAATTCGGCGTCGCCAGCTCCAGCGATTCCGGATCAATCATCACCGACTGCACGCCTTCAGGCATGTCGAAATCCTTGACGGCGCGGTACCCAGGGAGTGTGGTGGCCTTCTTCATAAACTCGGCCCAGATCGGAGCGGCGGCAACACCGCCGGCCAGTCCCAAATCGCGGTTGTCATCAAAGCCGATCCAGATGACAGTGACCAGGTTTGACGTGTATCCCGCGAACCACCCGTCGCGTGAAGTCCCGGTTTTCCCCGCCGCTGGAAGTGTAAATCCGCGCGCGCGAACCGTTGCACCAGTGCCTTTGTTCAAAACATCTTTCAACAGACTAGTCACCAGGAACGCGACCCGCGGATCGAGCACGTTGTGATTCACAGGAGTGGTCTTCTCGAGAACTGTCCCGTTGGCGCTGACCATGGTTCGCAGGAATTGCGGCTCAGCGCGAACACCGCCTTGTCCAAACGCGGTATAGCCGGCCGCCACATCAACAGGCGTCATTTCATACGCACCGAGCGCAACAGCAGGCGTGGCACGAATGTTGTTTCCGAGACCCATCTGGCGCGCGATTTGCACCACGCGGCCATAGCCGATCATCTCCGCAACTTTCACCGTCGCCACGTTCAGCGAATTGGTCAGCGCGTCGCGTACCGTCACATGACCCATAAATTTTTCGCCGTAATTGTTCGGCGTGTATTCCTGCCCGTCGAACTCAAAAGTTGTCGGCTCGTCGTCCACCGGCGTGGCAGGTGTCACAATCGGCTGCACGCCGTCCACTGCATTATCGAAAGCTGCTGCGTAGACGAACGGTTTGAACACTGAACCCGGCTGGCGATGCGCAATGGCATGATTCAACTGGCTCTGGCCATAATCCCGCCCGCCAATCAACGCGCGAATTTCACCGGTGTGCGGATCGAGTGACACCAGAGCTATCTGCACTTGCGGAATCGCGTCGGTGTTCCCTTTTTTCGCTTTGTCCTTCTTCCACTTGTCGTACTTCTTTTTCAAGAGATCGTCGACGTTCTTGATTCCGGTCTCGACCGCCGCTGATGCCGCTCGCTGTAACGCCGGGTCAAGCGTGGTGTATACGCGATAATTCTGGCTAAGCAAGTCGTTTTCCGAGTATTTGTCCAGCAGGTGGTCCTTCACCATATCCACGAAGTATGGCGCTTCGCTGGAGGTCGCCGAGGTGTGCACGATTTTCAGCGGCTCGCGCTTGGCGTCCTGCGCGTCGGCTTCGGTGATGTACTTGTTTTCCACCATCTGCGGCAGCACACGGTCGCGCGATTGCAGGCCGCGCTCCGGATGACGGTCAGCCGAAGAATAGTAATTGGGCGCACGGATGATTCCGGCCAGAAATGCGCATTCACCCAACGACAATTGCCGCAAGTCCTTGCCAAAATAGACAACGCTAGCCTGCGCGAAACCCCGCACGCCAAAACTTCCGCGGTTTCCCAGATACACTTCGTTGGCGTACATCTCAAAGATGCGTTGCTTCGAGAAGCGCTGTTCCAGCTCGAAGCTCAGCATCGCTTCTGCAATTTTGCGACGCCAGTTGCGGTCGGTCGAAAGAAAGAACGTTCGCGCCACTTGCATGGTGATGGTGCTGGCGCCCTGCAAATGCGTGCCGTGCCGCAAGTCGTTCCACGCCGCGCCAAAAATTCTGATGAAGTCGAAGCCTGGATGCTCGAAGAAGCGCTTGTCTTCAGCGGAAAGAATCGCGTTCACCAGCGTCGGCGGCAGATCGTCGTAGCGCACTGCTCGGCGCCTCTCTCTCGCGCTGTCGAAGAGATTGGTAATGAGCTCCGGTTCGATTTCTGCGGACCCCATCTCGGCTCCGCCGCTCAATGGCCGGATCGATCGAATGGTTTTTCCATTAAACTGCACGGCCAGCGCGTTTCCGCCAGCAAAATAGGAAAGCTTGGACGGGCGTATATCCACAACATTGTTATTGGCCGTGAATTGTCCCAGCGCCGAATCGTCCGACTCCGGCCGGTAGCCCACCCGTTGCAAATACGAGGTCAGGTCATCAGGGCCCCAGGCCTGCCCGGGCGAAATCACTTCAGGCGCGGAAAAAATCTGCGTGGTATTTTGCAGGATATTGCCGGAAAGCCGGGCATCGATCATTCGCCCGAATTTCACGTAGTAGTAGCCGAAGATGCTGGCGGCAATGAGAATGCAGCCGAAAACCACGCCGAGCAGGGCCAGTCCGAACTTGGAAGTCCAGAAGCCCTTTTGAATGCGGATACGCAAGTGTTCTCCAGCGGGCTGAAGTTCTATTGTCTCTTACTGCCGACTTCTAGAAAAGGCGCAGTTTCCATCCGCTGCATGGCCAAGTTGCGCTGAGGCATCGCAAACTGTGGCTAGATTTTTTTGACGCCCGGAATTCGCTTAGGTGAGTGATTTGTTTTCGCTGGACGGCGTGAAGTGCAAGTCCACGTGGTAGAAAAGAATGTCGACGGGTACGGTGTAATCCACCAGAATCGTCACTTTGGCGCCGGTCGATGTCACCTTGATGTTTTCACGCGTCGCGGGAATCTCGAGATCTTGAATGGTCTTGAACACGGTCTCGCGGATCTGGTCTTCCGACTTGCGCTCCACAACTGCAAAACGCGCGATTTCCTGGATTTTGTCGTTGAGCTGGTACTCGGCGGAATACGGCGGAATAACCTTCCATGCGGCGATGATGCCAACGATAAGAATGGCTGTGACGATAATCGCTTTTAGCTTGCCGGCGCCACGTTCCGACCAGAATCCGCTCTTGTTTTTCTTTTTCACGGACAATTGCCGCTCCTGCGACGCTCTTTTGACAGTATTTTCCACATTTCGAAATTAGCACTGTGCATTCCCGGTGTCGATACTTCTGCCGGGTTGGTGTAGCTTGGAGTTAACCCCGCCCTTCGGACAGTTCAGGGGATCGCGTGCGGTCTACCGCCTTCAGCTAGTAGGCCCGCGCGAAAATGGCCCGTTCTTTGGCGGCCTGCCCACAATAGACGCACTGGCCAGTCCCGGCCGCGCCGCCTGGGCCCAGCACGGCGTCCTGGTCCAGCGGAATACACCGCATGGTCGCGCGCGTCTCTTCCTTGATTTTCTCTTCGCAGTTGCCGCTACCGCACCAGCCGGCAAAGGCAAATCCGCTCTCGACCGCCTTCTTGAATTCGTCGTAATCCGCGGCCGCATGGGTGTTCGAACGCCGGAACGCCAGCGCCTTCTCGTAGAGCGACTGATGGATTTCCTCCAGCAGCTTCTCAATCGTCGCCGGAAGCTCCGCAAGCGGCGCGGAAATCTTTCCTTCCCTGCCCGGACGATCCCGGCGCGCCAGCACCGCCGCCTGCTTTGCTACGTCCTTGGGACCGAGTTCAACGCGCACCGGAACGCCGCGCATCTCCCAATCGTTGAATTTCCAGCCGGGGCTCTGCCCTTCGCGCTCGTCCAACGTTACTCGAATCTTTGCTTTCACGAGCTGCGCTTTTAGTTCTTTCGCTGCGCCGAGCACCTGCGCCTTTTCTTCATCGTTCTTGAAGATTGGTACGATCACGACTTGATATGGCGCCAACTTCGGCGGCAGCACTAGTCCCTGATCATCTCCGTGCACCATAATGATCGCGCCGATGAACCGCGTGGAAAGTCCCCACGAAGTTGTCCAGCAATGCTGCTGCACACCGGTCTGATCAAGATACTTCACTTCGAACGCCTGCGAAAAATTCTGCCCGAGGTAGTGCGAAGTACCTGACTGCAGCGCTTTCCCGTCGCCCATCATTGCTTCGATGGAATAGGTGATGTCCGCGCCGGCAAACTTTTCGGCGTCGGACTTCGCTCCTGGAATCACCGGAATTGCCGCGTCGTTCACCGCGAAATCCGCATACGTATCGAGCATCTGCCGCGTCTCATCCATCGCTTCCTGTTGTGTGGCGTGCGCGGTGTGCCCTTCCTGCCAATAAAATTCCAGCGTGCGCAAAAACAATTTCGTGCGTAGCTCCCAGCGCACCACAGAATTCCACTGGTTCATCAGCACCGGCAAATCGCGGTAGGACTGAATCCACTTGGACCACATGTGCCCGATGATCGTTTCCGAAGTCGGCCGCAAGATCAGCGGTTCGGCCAGCTCTTCACCGCCGCCAATCGTCACTACCGCCAGCTCCGGCGAAAATCCTTCGACGTGATGCTTTTCTTTTTCAATAAAGCTTTTTGGAATCAACAGCGGAAACGCCACATTCTGGTGGCCGGTCGCCTTGAATCTCCCGTCCAGCGCCTGCTGAATGTTCTCCCACAGCGCCCAGCCGTACGGCCGCACAACCATGCACCCGCGCACTGGCGCATAGTCCGCCAGTTGCGCCTTCAAGACCAGTTGGTTGTACCACTCGGAAAAATCCTGTGCTCGTGTGGGAAGTTTTTCTTCAGCCATGCGGCTCTCGATGGTCTCTCATCAAAAGTTTGCGTTTCTTTTGAACAAAAAAGGGTAACGGACGCTGCACACACTGTCAACGAACCCTGACACGAATGTCGCTGCAAAATGAGAATGTCCGGTTTGTGCAAAGTAGAAATGTCCGGTTTCAT
>WNFM01342922.1_pt1 | contig 20233 bp, 23 predicted proteins | sample 5400271 | NCBI WGS metagenome assembly WNFM01 (sample SAMN13153352, study PRJNA577476) | soil metagenome | isolation source: 60 cm saprolite on Douglas fir-dominated hillslope | place: USA:California | collected 2013-09-17
CGGCGAAGCAGGGCCAAACGCGGACAATCTGCCCTACGAGGTGCCGCTGGAGGCCGATGAGGCAGACGCGGCAGAACAGGAACGTGCCGTCGAACTCGATGAGGATGACTACCGCTGAGTAAGATTGCCGGGGAGTGTTAGTTCAGTTGGTGACGGCACTACATCCGGAGACTCTCGTGACCGCATCGCCGCAGGCCAGATCGCACGGTCCGGCCGGAACGCGGCTGCCGCGCCCGGCACGGCGCAGGCAGCTGCTCGGGGCGGCTCAAGAGGTATTCGTCGCCCAGGGTTACCACGCGGCAGCCATGGACGAGATCGCCGAGCGAGCCGGGGTCAGCAAGCCCGTGCTCTATCAGCACTTCCCCGGCAAGCTGGAGCTCTACCTCGCGCTGCTCGACGAGAGCGTGGAAGAGCTCGTCGGCATCGTGCAGGAGGCGCTCTCCTCGACCACCGACAACAAGCAGCGCGTGCCCGCCACCTTCCAGGCGTTCTTCGACTTCGTGAGCAGCTCCGGCGAGGCGTTCCGGCTGGTGTTCGAGTCCGACCTGAGCAACGCTTGAACCGCACCATGTACGCCTGCGCCGACATGATCAGCCAGTTCATCCGCGAGGACGCGGGTCTGTCTGACGACGAGGCACACCTGCTGGGCATGGCCCTGGTCGGCATGGCTCAGGTCAGCTCCCGGTACTGGCTCAGCACCGACCGCGCAATACCCAAGGACGCCGCCGAGCAGCTTCTCGCCAGGCTGGCCTGGCGAGGGATCAGCGGCTGGCCGCGCACCGGCTGACCAGACCCGTCCAGCACGGCCGGCCTGCTGGTCCGCCCGGTACCCGCTGCGGGTTAGCCTCAGCACAGGGCTGGTCGCTTCTGTCGCCTGTTGGCCTGACCCGTCGAAACCTGGTCAACGGACGCTGCAGGCACAGCGTATCTGGACCAAATTTTCTTGCCGGGGGGCGGGAGGAGTGCCATGGAAGTCAAGATCGGAATCCAGTCCGTGCCACGAGAGCTCGTCGTGGACACCAAATCGTCCTTCGAGGAGATAGAGCGCACCCTCACGGCCGCGGTTGCCGATGGCACCGTCTTTATCCTGGCAGATGACAAGGGCGGCAAGGTCATGGTTCCGGCAGACAAGATCGCCTACCTCGAGCTCGGGGGCACGGAGCCCCGCCGCATCGGGTTCGGCAACGCGCTCTGAGCCGCGGCCGCTGATCAATCCTCGGTTGAAACCGGCGCCCGCCCCGCGCCTGGCCGGGCGGGGTACGCAGTTCTCAGGTAGCCAGTTGGTCCGGTGCCCATCGTGAGCGGTTAGTCGGCCAGGCCGAGTGCTGCCATTCGGCGCGCGTGAGCGTCTGTCAGCTGCGCGAACATCCTGCCGATCTGGCCCAGTTGGGTGATGTCCCCGCCTGCGAGCAGACGGGCGAGCGACTCTCGCTCCGCGGCGACCCGCTGTGCCTGCCCGAGTCCCTCGCCGACCAGCCGCCGCGCCCATAGCGCGAGCCTCCCCGCGACCCTGGGATCGGCCTCGATGGCCTCGCGCACCCGGGCCACCGCGAATTCGGCATGCCCGGTATCGGCCAGTACCTCAAGAACGAGTGCCCGCGTCTGATGGTCGAGCAACTCCGCCACGGTACGGTAGAAATCGGCCGCTATGCCGTCTCCGACATAGGCCTTCACCAGCCCCTCCAGCCAGTCGGCCGGCGCCGTTCTGGAATGAAACTCGTCTATGGCGGCCACGAACGGGTGCATTACCTCGCTGGGATCGAGATTTAGTTCCTGGATCCGGTGGCGCAGCAGCTGGAAATGACCGAACTCCGCCACGGCCATCTCGGCGAGGGCGGCCTTGTCGGCCAGCGAGACCGCGAGCGCTGCATCGTCGGTCAGCCGGAAGAAGGCCACCAGAGACGCGTAGGCCAGGGTGCCGAGCAGGTCGACCACGCCAGGTCCAGCAGGGTCACCCGGCTCCGCCACCCGCGCCCTGGCGGCGACCTCCCCCTCCCCAGCGGCACGCGGCGGCGCAGCACCGTCGGAACCGTTGTGCGTCACCACGGCAGCCTAACAATCCGCCGCGAGGCCCGGGCGCGCCTGGCTGCGGCCAGCGCGATCGGTGTTGCTACACTGTCTGCAATCCGCGTCAGGAATGCGGTAGCCCCCACTCGTCGTTACACAGGACGTGAGGCGCGGCGATTGCCGAGTACGGTGATCGTCCCGGAACGTCGCGCTGACTCCTCTCCGCGAGCGTGTATCTTCATGCCTCGCATGACGGCACCGCCGGAGGGGTCGATTTTCTCGCTCGCGACGCCGGCCAAGGGCGCTACCGCACCCGGCCGGGCCGCGAGCCACTGATGGAGGCGGAAGCCCTGACCACAGATACATGGAGCATGCAGGACGCGCCGGAGAACGCGAGCGCCGTGCCTGACACGCTGAACGACAACCGAGAGCAGCCTGACCGCACGGAGCGCACGTTTCGTGACCTGCGGGTAGCCGAGCCGATCTGCGCCGCCCTTGAGGCCGCGGGAATCAGCACCGCCTTCCCGATCCAGGCGCTGGCCCTGCCGATCGCACTCGACGGACACGATCTCATCGGGCAGGCCAGGACCGGAACCGGCAAGACGCTCGCGTTCGGCATCCCGATCCTGCAACAGCTCGACGAAAGCCCCGGCGGCAGGCGCTCGGCGCCCCGGGCCCTAGTCGTCGTGCCCACCAGGGAACTGGCTATCCAGGTCGCCGATGATCTCCGGATCGCGGGTTCGCGCCTGGGTACAAGCGTGGTCACGGTCTACGGTGGCCGCGCCTACGAGCCGCAGATCGAGGCCCTGGCCACCTCGGATCTCGTCGTCGGGACTCCCGGCCGGCTGCTTGACCTGATCAGACAGGGTCACCTGGACCTGTCGGACGTACACGGCCTCGTGCTCGACGAGGCCGACAAGATGCTTGACCTCGGTTTCCTGCCCGACGTCGAGAAGATCCTCCGGCTGACTCCGGTGCAGCGGCAGACGATGCTGTTCTCTGCCACGATGCCCGGCGAGGTGGTCACGCTGGCGCGGCGCCACCTGCGGAGGCCGACTCACGTGCGCGCCGAGGATCACGACGAGACCGCGCTCGTGCCGAGCACCGAGCAGCATGTGTTCCGTGCGCACCAGATGGACAAGATCGAAGTCCTCGCCCGGGTGCTGCAGGCGGAAGGCCGCGGCCTGACGATCGTGTTCTGCCGGACCAAACGAGCCTGCGATCAGGTAGCGACCGCGCTGACGACGCGTGGCTTCGCCGCCGCGGCCGTTCACGGCGACCTCGGCCAGGGTCAGCGGGAGCGCGCCATGCGAGCCTTCCGGAGCGGCAAGGTGGACGTGCTGGTGGCGACCGATGTGGCCGCCCGAGGGCTGGACGTTGATGACGTCACGCACGTCGTCAACTATGAGTGTCCCGAGGACGACAAGGCCTACCTGCACCGGACGGGCCGGACCGGGCGGGCCGGGCGCACCGGCGTGGCCGTGACCTTCGTGGACTGGCGCGACCTGCAACGCTGGAAGCTCATCGACGACACCCTGGGCCTCGGCCGTCCCGAGCCCGTCGAGACGTACTCCACATCCGAGCACCTGTACAGCGCGCTACGGATATCGCCGGGTATCACCGGAACGCTGCCGGCCGCCATGCGCGGCCGACTCGGCCTGGAGGCCGAGGATCTCGAGGACATCGGGGAGACGGGACGTAACCGCACACATACGGTGCGCGGCGAAACCCGCACCAGGGCAGGCCGTGGCGACTCAGCCAGCCGCGGCGACTCAGCCAGAGGCCGCGAGGCCGGCCAGCGCGGACAGCGAGTTCGCCACCGGACCCGGGCAGGCGTGGCTGCCCGCGATAGCCGGGGCGAGCTGCGACGCGAGCCGCCCGTGACGGCCGAGACCCGCAATCCCGCGGCCGACGAGGCCGTCCAGGGGCGACACCAGCCTGCCAGCAGGCGGCGGAAGCCCCGGCGTCGCGCGCGTGGCGCGGCAGGCCAGGCCACCGGGGCCAGCCCCTCGGGACCGGCCGGGGAGGGCTGACCGGCAAAGACGAAGGTACTCGGGGCGTGGCGAGAGGCAAGCCGGACCGCCAGGCCGGGTTTCCCGCCCGTGGCAGCTCGGGCTCTCGTAACCCGGCCGGCCGAATAACCAGGCCGTCACCTACGCGTCATTTGGCGGCAACGTCCCACGGTTACGGTCAGGACAGGCCCGGATGACCGGGACATTCGCGAGGTCGGTGCGGGCGCCCGGCGGGCACTTGGGCAGCCTTCAGCCGAGTCTCCAGCAATCGGGAGATAGATGCCAAGTCCCGATAGGTACGCTGCCACTCTGTGAGCACGCCCAAGTACCTTGATCTGCCCGGCCAGGTCCGCCCGGTGACGATTCAGAGTCATCGGGGTGCGTTCGCGGCTCTCGGGGCGCAGCCCGCCATCGGCGTGTGCGAGCGAAGGCCGGCGCTGCTCCTGCCGGGCTTCACCGGCAGCAAGGAAGACTTCATCCCCGTGCTCCAGCCGCTCGCGTCGGCCAGCCGCCAAGTAATCGCGATCGACATGCGCGGCCAGTACCAGAGCGAGGGTGCTCTGGACTCGGCCGGCTACGCGGCGAGCGAGCTTGCCGCCGACATCGCCGCCATCGCCGACGCTGTCGCACCCGACGGCCAGGGCGTGCACCTGCTCGGGCACTCCTTTGGCGGGCTCATCGCGCGAGAGGCCGCGCTGGCGCGGCAGACGCCGATCCTGTCGCTGACCTTCCTCAGCTCCGGGCCCGGAAGCCTCTCCGGCCAGCGCGCCGGGCTGCTCCGCGGCATGCTAGCGGCGCTGGGGGCGGCCGGCGGCCCTGCCGATCAATTGCGCGCCGCCATCGGGAAGCTCTGGGATGAGCACATGGAGCCGCAGGCCAGAGCCGACGGTGTGCCTGAGCAGATCATCGCGTTCCTGCACAAGCGCATGATGAGCAACAGCCCAACCGGGCTGGTCGTCATGGCCAGGTACCTCCTGGCCTGCCCTGATCGCACGGCAGAACTCGCGAACCTCGGCGGGCCGCCGATCCTGGTCCTCTACGGGGAGAACGACGATGCCTGGCCGCCGGCTGTCCAGGAGCGAATGGCCCGGCGGCTCGGCGCGCAGCGAGTCTGCATACCGGGCGCTGGCCACTCCCCCGCCGTTGAGGCCCCCGAGACCACCGCAAGCACGCTCACCGCGTTCTGGCGTGCGGCCGAGGACAGCTACCGGCGGCGCTCGAATCGCCCGGCCGGCAGCCGTCATTCCGGCGGGGCCGCCGCGCCCATGCCAGGCCGGGCGGCGGCGCCGGGCAGTGAGGCACCAGGCCCAGAGGCACCAGCCCCTGAGGCACCGGGCCCTGAGGCCCCGGGCCGAGCGGCATCGGCGGGGCTGTCCGGAGAGGCCGCATCCCCGGCGCCCAGCCCGTCCCATGGCCGGCGCGGCTCGGAAGCCTCGCTTCCCTCCGGGCAGCGGGCCCGGTAATCGCACCAGCCGCACCAGGAACCGGGGCGGGGCGGAAAGACCTCGTCGACCCGGTCATCCGGCAGCCCCGCCGGCAGCCCGGCCGGCCCCGCCGCCGGCAGCCCCGCCGGCCCCGCCGCTGGCCCCGGCTCCCCGCCGGGCGGGCCGCCTCGGAATAGCTGGTCCGCCGCGGCGCACTCCGCTGCGATGTCCTCGGCCCGGCGCAGCTGCCGGGCCAGCGTTTCGTCCGTGTGCTCCCAGGCGAGCACCCGACCGGTCGGCAGATGATGCAGCTCGACCCGCCGGCAGGGCCTCCGCATCACCCGCCCCGCCGCGAGCGCGTACAGCGCCAGCGGCAGTGACGTCCGAGCGTCGTCCACGGTCAGCACATGCCTGCCCGTTTTGTAGTCGACCACCACGAGGTCGCCGGAACCGCCTGGCTCGCGCCGGTCATCCAGCCGGTCGATCCGGCCCGATACCGCGATCAGCTCGGTCCGGGTCGCGACCGTGCGCTCCACCCCGACCGGCTCGCTGGCCGGATCCAGTCCGGTCACGTACGCCTCCACCATGCCCCTGGCCCAGCTCCGGTACCGGGAAGACTGCAGGGAGTCGGCAAAGCCCTCCTCGATCCAGCCGCGTTCTAGCAGCTCCCCGGCGGCGGACACGGTCCGCTCCCGGACAGGCAGGCGCCACCACCCGGCCAGCGCATTGTGGACGCTCGCGCCGAGGCTGTTGTGCGCCCACGGCGGGCCCTTGCCCGGCGGCGGCCGGTCCAGGTACGTCATCCGGTACCGGCGCGGACAATCCAGCCAGGTTGTCAGCCTCGTCGGCGTGCACGTATACAGACGCCGCGGCATGCCTTCGAAGCCGAGCTGCTGCACCTCTCTATCCTGGCCTCACCGGAAAACCACTCAGGCCAATCACCGGACAAATCCGCCGCCGGAACTGCCGCGACCGCCGCGACCCGCGCTGCGCCGGGGCGCGGCGGGTGACCGCCCGGTGCCGGGCCTTGGCGTCATAGTGGTGCTGGCGGTGAGCTTACGCAGAGGTGCACTAGTCCGAGCTGCTGATGACGGGGCCTGCGGTTACCCAGGAGTCGAAGCGCTTCTCCGCCGCGGCCACGGTGAGCTCATCACCGTGCCCGGGCAGCACCCGGGTCTGCCCAGGCAACGTCAGCACCTGCTCGCCGATCGAGCTGAGCTGCCGGGCGAAGTCGGGGAACTCGTTCTCGTGCGGGACCGGACCGGCGGCCGACAGCACGTCTCCGGAGAAGACGGCCTGGAGGTCCTCGCTGTACAGGCAGACCGAGCCGGGGCTGTGCCCGGGCGCATGGATCACCTCGAGCGCTACGTCGGCGACCTCGAAAATGCCGCCGTCCTCCATGTCGATCTCCGGATCGTCGTCCGGATGCGCCTCGCGCCAGTAGACACGGTCCTTCGGATGCACCGCCACCGGTGCCTCGTCCCTGGCCGCCACCTCGACCGCGGCCGCGGCATGGCCCGCGTGTCCGTGAGTGCAGATCACCGCCATCACCTCGCGGTCGCCCACCGCCGCGAGCACCGGGGCGGCATCGCGGCCCGGGTCGACGACGATGACCTCCTCGGCGTCGCCGATTATCCAGGTGTTGACGGCGGTTCCAGCCCGCTCGATCCGCGCCTCCATGACGACCTGCCTCCTTGCTCATCTGCGCGCCTCCGCCGCGATGCCTCAGCCCTGCCTAACGAGCGTACGGACCGCGCCGATAATCAGCTGCACCGCAATGGCCGACAGCAGCAATCCGGCGATCCTGGTGAGCAGCTCCGCCCCGCTGTCGCGCAGTATCCGGAGTATCGCGCCGGAGAACCGCATCGCCAGCCAGAGCACGACGATCACAGTGACAATAGCGAGCCCGAACGCCACAATGTCCCCGCGGCCGTTAGTCCGCTGCACGAAAAGCATCGTGGCGGCACGAACGCCACATTGGCCTTGGACCGCTCCAGCTCCGCCGGGTCGGACGCCTGCCCGGTCAGCAGCTGCAGCGACACAAGCAGGAGCAGCAGCCCGCCCGCCGTCTGCAGCGCGGGCAGCTCCACGCCCAGGTAGCTCAGTATCGACCGGCCGAACAAGGCAAATGCCACGATCACCCCGAACGCCACCACCGCAGCCTGCCAGGCGAGCCGACTGCGCTCCGTCGCGGGACGGCCCCGAGTCATGCCGAGGAAGACCGGCACGATGCCGGGAGGGTCGGTGATCACCAGCAGGGTGACGAAGACTTCCCAGAAGAACTTGATATCGAAGAACGAGTTCACCACCCGCTCACCGGGGTGCCGCCCGTCGCCTGCGATACCAGCCGCTCATATGCATCGCGCGTGATCGTATCGGACCCGATCCGGTAGCCGGTGAGTTTCCCGTGATCGTCGCTGCCGCCGCTGGCGACCAGGCCGAGGCGGTCGGCCAGGGCCTGCAGCTCCATCCGCTGCGAGCGGTCCTGATCTGGGTGATGTACCTCGATTCCCGACAGTCCCGTGGCCGCCAGGCCGGCGATCACGTCGTCGGGCACCGCCCAGCCGCGCTCCGGGACCCGCGGATGAGCCAGAACGGCAACCCCGCCCGCGTCCCGGATGAGCGCCACGGCCCGTGCCGGATCAAGCGCGTACCTGGTGACATGGGCCCGGCCGCCGGCGCCGATCCAGTCCGGCCCGAACGCCTGCTCCGGCGACTCGATCACTCCGGCCTCGGCCATCGCCCGCGCGATGTGCGGCCTGCCCACCACGCCGTCCCCGGCGAGCGCGCTGACCTGCTCCCAGGTGACGGGCGCCCCGAGCTCGGCCAGCCGGGCGACCATCGCCCGGGCGCGGCGCACGCGGCTCTCCCTGATCTTGGCGAGCTCGGCCGCCAGCTCCGGGTGGGCCGGGTCAAACAGGTACGCGAGCATGTGCACGCTGTGGCCGTCCAGGCGGCAGGACAGCTCCATCCCCGGCAGCAGCGTCAGCCCTCGCGGCAGCGCCCGCCGTGCCTGGTCGTGCCCGGCCACCGTGTCGTGGTCGGTCAGCGCGATCACGTCGAGCCCGGCGGCGCGGGCTCGCCGCATCACCTCGGCGGGCGGGCAGGTGCCGTCCGAGGCCGTGCTGTGGGTGTGCAGGTCGGCGCGCACGCTGCCCGACTCTAGCTGGGCAGCATCGGCGACGGCGCGCCGAACGGGAGGTCCAGGTCCTGGCCGGGATCGCGCAGGTCCCGCAGCTCCAGCGGCTCGACCAGCAGCATGCCCGCGGTGTCCGGCCAGAGGATCAGCCACAGCCAGTTGCCCATCATCTCCCCGGCGAACGCCGCCCGCTCGGGCGCGTCCACATGCCAGAGCGGGAACTCGTGGTTACCGAACCGGACGACGGCGTGCGGCGGCCGGGCCGCGAAGTCGCTGCCCGGGTCGGGCCCGGCCAGGCCGGCGAGCCTGGCCCCCAGGCCGACCCCGAGCTCCTCGGAGACCAGCAGCATCTCGCCCGGACCGCCGACCGGGTTCGGGCCGGACAGCGCGACGGCGCAGCCGCGGGTGCCGCTCCGCTCGTCGCCCGCGCCAGCAAAGCCGGTGACCAGCCAGCCGGTGGGCAGCGGCCAGGGCAGCCACACCGGGACTGCCGCACCGCGCAACAGCCCCTCCAGCCCTTCGGCGGACGTGCTGTACGCCATCCGCAGTGGGTGCACCTCGCCGTGCACGTCACACTGCCACGCGCTGGACCAGGCATTGGGCTCGCGCACCGGGCCGCCGCATCGCGGGCAGGTAGGCGCTGTCCTCATGACAACTGACGGTTACGCGTCGGCCGCCAGACGTCAAGTACCGCGTCCGCCCGGCCCGCGAATTTAATGGACGCCTACATACTGAACGCATGGCGACCAGGCGGGTCCCGTGCGTGGGCGCGGTGATCAAGGACGGGGCCGGGCGACTGCTGCTGATCAAGCGCGGTCACGAGCCCGGCGCCGGGCTGTGGTCACTGCCCGGCGGCCGGATCGAGCCGGGCGAGACCGACCAGCAGGCGGTGGTCAGGGAGATTCTCGAGGAGACCGGCCTGCTGGTGGCGTGCGGCCGCCTGGTCGGGACGGCGGAGCTGCCGGGCCGGGACGGGGCGGTGATCGACATCAGGGACTACCTCGCGGTCGTCACCGGGGGCAAGCTGGCCGCGGGCGACGACGCCGACGACGTGCGCTGGGTGACGGCCGCGGACCTGTCCCTCCTGCCGCTCACCAAGGGGCTCCCGGAGTTCCTGGCCACCCGGGGCGTTTACCCGACATGAGTCATGCCCGGGGTGCGTGACTCAACCAGAGCCACCGTGCGTGGCCGAGCCGCACTCGCCGATATCATTCCAGGGCGATGCGCCAGGCGAGCGGAGGCGGGTTTCCCGATGAGCGGCATGGCCAGCGGCGGCGAGCCCTGATGACTGGCTCATCCCAGCCGTCACGACGGCAGGTGATCGGCCTCGCCGTGATCGTCGCGGCCCTCCTGGTGGCGGGTACCGACGGATGGATCATCCATCACTTCGGCGCCAACGCAGCCACCAGGCAGTACCCCGACAACTACCTGAACGCGATTGCCTGCCCGAACGCGGTGCAGTGCTGGGCCGTGGGGCAGGTGGCCAGCGCTCCGGGCGGCAACACGCTGTCGGAGAGCCGCGGTCCGCTGCTGAGGCTGGAGACGGCCGGGCACTGGCGCACGGTGGCCGTGCGGGGTCTCCCCGCCCGGAAAGACGCGCTCAAGGCCATCGCCTGCCCCGGTGCCAGCGACTGCTGGGCCGTCGGCGGCAGCTCCGCCGGAGGGCCAGCGATCATCGACCACTGGACCGGCGGCGCGTGGCAGCTGGCGCCCTCGCCCGCCCTGGACGGCGGCCAGCTCAACGACGTTAGCTGCGCGTCGGCGAGTGCGTGCTGGGCGATCGGAGGCGCGCAGTCACATACGGGCACGACCAGGGACATTCTCGAGCAGTGGAACGGATCGGTGTGGAGCGTCGCGACCACGGTCGGCGGCGGCCTGCAGCCCGAGCAGATCTCCTGCCCGGCCGCCGGGCGCTGCCTGGCCCTGGGCCTGCTCGGCGGCGCCCCGGCGGCCGCGAGCTACTCCGGCGGTCACTGGAAGGCGATGCCCGCACCGGCCCCGCCGCTGGTCCCGGGCGGCAGCCTTCAGCCGCCCGCGAGCACCGGCTTTGACGCCGGGCTCGTCCCGTCGCTGTTCGGCTGCGCCAGCCCGACCCTGTGCCTGGCGGCTTTCCCCGGCTCCCACCCCGTCACCGACACCTGGAACGGCCGCAACTGGACGCCGGCCGCCACCAGCCTCCCGGCCTACCCCGTCGACCTGACCTGCTCGGGCGCCGACGGCTGCTGGCTGCTGGGCATGACCGACAAGTCCCGCCCCCTCGCCCTGCGCTGGCAGGGGGGCGGCTGGGCACCGGTCACGGTGCACGCCCCCCACCACCACGGTTACCTGAGCGCGCTGGCCTGCGGGAATCGCTGCTGGGTGGTTGGTGGCACCGGCGGCACCCGCGGCAACGGCGCCCCGTACACCTACCCCCTCATCGAGTCCGTGCCCTGACCCCACCGGCGGGGCGGGTCAGGCGAGGCGGGCCGGGGGCTACGCGGGCGGCGGGGTAGGCGCGGGCCGGAACCGGGAGGTCCTGGTTAGGCCGGCGGCGCGGCCCCGCGCCACGGCGACCTGGGCCAGCTTGCGGGTGGCCTCGTCGATCATCTCGCCGTCCAGCCGGGCGGCCCCCCGGTTCTCGACTGTCGTGTAGTACTCGTAGGCCTCCAGGATCACCTCAGCCCGGTCGTATTCGGCCTGGCCAGGCGAGAACGCGGCGTTCACGATCTCGATCTGCCCCGGGTGGATCACCCATTTCCCGTCGTAGCCGAGCGCCGCCGCCGACCCGGCCGCCCGGCGCAGCCCGTCGTCGTCGCCGATCGCGGCGTACGGGCCGTCGATGGCCTGCAGCCCGTGCGCGCGGGCGGCGACCAGCATCCGCAGGAGCGGATAGTGGAACGCGTCGCCTCCCGCATACCCCTGCGGCTGGGCGCCGATCTCGAGGGACCGCATCCCGAGGCTGGCCATGAAGTCGGCCGGCCCGAAGACCAGCGCCTCGAGCCGCGGCGACGCGCCCGCGATGGCGTCCACCTGAGCCAGCCCCCGCGCGTCCTCGATCTGGGCCTCAATCCCGATCCGGCCGGCCTGCAGGCCGGTCGCCTGCTCGACCTGGCCGAGCAGCAGGTCGAGCCACGCGACCTGGTCCGGCCCGCTGACCTTGGGCAGCACGATCGCGTCCAGGTGCTGGCCGGCCTGCTCGACGATGTCGATCACGTCGCGGTAGGCCCACCCGGTGAGGGCGCCGTTGACCCGCACGGTGGTGACCTTGCCCGCCCAGTGGCCGGACAGCAGCGCGGCGACCACCTGGCCCCGCGCGTCCTGCTTGGCCTCCGGCGCGACCGCGTCTTCGAGGTCGAGCAGGACGTGATCCGCGTTCAGGCCCTGGGCCTTTTCCAGGAACCGCGGGCTGCTGCCCGGGACGGCCAGGCACGACCTCCTGGACCGGTTGCCCCGCGTCATGGGCTCTCCTTCCCCACCCGGCGCCCGCCCCGCCGGCGGCCGCCCCCCCGTCGCCCGCGCCACCCGGCTCACCATTTGCTCATCTGCGCTCGCGCCTCGTACAGCAGCACCGCCGCGGAGACCGCGACGTTCAGCGAATCCGCGGAGCCCAGCATAGGGATCCCGATCCTGCGGAAGCCCGCCGCGTGCCAGGGCGGAGAGATTCCATAACGCTCGCTGCCCACGACCAGGGCCGTCCGCCCGGCGAAGTCGCAGCTGCGGTAGTTCGAGCTGTTCTCGGTGTCGGCCAGGTAGACGGTGAATCCGCGGGAGTCCAGCCACGAGATCGCGTCCGCCACCTCATCGAACTCCAGCGCGGGGACCCTGATGCTCATCCCCTGGCTGCTGCGCAGCACCTTGGGGTGCGTCAGCCGGGTCCGGCGGTTGGTCAGCACCAGGCAGTCCGCCGCGCACGCGTCCGCGGTGCGGATCACGGTCCCGAGATTTCCCGGGATCTCGATCCCGTCAATCGCCAGAATGAGGGCATTTTGCCCGAACGCCAACGCCTCGGGGTCGGTATCCGGCAGCCGGGCGATCGAGATCAGGCCGTCCGGGTTCGGCCGCTCGGCCAGGTACCGGAGCGTCTTCGCCGAGATCCGGTAGGCGCGGCGCGCCCGCGCGCCACAGGAACGTGTCGACGGCCACGCCCGCCTCGAGCACGATGTTGTTCTCGAACAGGCCCTCGGCCACGAAGGCGCGCCGCGGGATCCCGGTGCGGTTGCGCTGAATATCCCTGACCAGCTCGGCGGCCGGATGCCGGAGGCCGACCTGCTGCAGTTCCGCCATCAGAACCTCCGAGAGGGGACCGCCGTCAGCGGCCGGCATCCGAATCACGCCGCCCCGCGTGCCGCACCGGTCAGACGGACGGCGGGCCCGGCCCGCCCGCATCCGGCGTGCCGGGCCCGGCCGCACCCACCCCACGGTCTTTCCGTTCCGATGATCCTAGGACGCTGCTTTCGACGGGCCGCCGACGGCTCCGTAGCATTGGGTCATGGCAACCCCGCGCGTCGTGTCCGCGCCGCCCACGATCGATCAGGTCACAAAGGCGCTCGCCGGAGTCAACGACCCCGAGATCCGCCGTCCGATCACCGAGCTCGGCATGGTCAAGGACATTGACGTCGCCGCCGATGGCAGCGTGCGCGTCGATGTCTGGCTGACCGTGGCCGGCTGCCCGCTGCGCGACACCATCACCCGTGAGGTGACCGCGGCGGTCAGCCTGCTCGACGGCGTGTCCCGGGTCCGGGTCGAGCTTGACGTGATGAGCGAGGAACAGCGGCGCTCCCTGCAGAGCAACCTCCGCGGCGGCAGGCCGGAGCGGGTGATCCCGTTCGCCAAGCCGGACTCGCTGACCAAGGTGTACGCGGTGGCCAGCGGCAAGGGAGGCGTCGGCAAGTCGTCCGTCACGGTGAACCTGGCCGTGGCGCTGGCCGCCGCCGGGCTGAAGGTCGGCCTGCTCGACGCGGACATCTACGGTCACTCGGTGCCGCGGATGCTGGGCGTGACCGGGCTGCCGACCCAGGTCGAGAAAATGATCATGCCGCCCTCGGCACACGGCGTGGCCGCGATCTCGGCCGGCATGATGAAGCGCGGCAACGAGCCGCTGCCGGTGCGCGGCCCGATCCTGCACCGGCTGCTCGAGCAGTTCCTCGCCGACGTCTGGTGGGGCGACCTGGACGTGCTGCTGATGGACCTGCCGCCGGGTACCGGCGATGTCGCTATCTCGGCGGCCCACCTGGTCCCGGGCTCGGAGCTGATCGTCGTCACCACCCCGCAGCTCGCCTCCTCCGAGGTGGCCGAGCGGGCGGGATCGCTCGCCGCGCAGCTGCACCAGCGGGTGGTGGGGGTGATTGAGAACATGTCATACCTGCCATGCCCGCACTGCGGCGAGCGCGTGGAAGTGTTCGGGACGGGCGGCGGTGAGGTCGTGGCTGACACGCTCACCCGCGTGGTCGGTGCCCGGGTCCCCCTTCTCGGCCAGGTGCCGATCGACATGCGGCTCCGCGAGGCCGGGGACAGCGGCACCCCGCTGGTCTTGTCCGATCCCGACTCCCCCGCGGCCCGGCAGCTCACGGCGATCGCCGACCAGCTGGCCAGCCGGTCCCGTAGCCTCGCCGGGCGCCCGCTCGGCCTGACCCCGGTGTGACCGGTGGCCCGGCCAAGAAGCCGGTGAACGTGACCTTGCTGCACACAGGAGTGAACTGAGCTCACATTCACGGCGGTCATGATCCGCTCTGGCGAACCGCTTACCGTGACGAAGACGATGAAATGGGACGAAGTCGTCAGGTGGCTTCAGAGTCGTAGGGCGGGCTCTCGCCGGGCGGCAGCGTGGCCGCGCCCGGAGTTTCGGAGAACTGTGTCTCGGGAAGCTCCGTCTCGGAGTACCGGCCTGCGTTGCCGTTGCCGTTGCCGTTGTGGTCTGTGTCGATGTCGTCCAGCAGGTGCTTGCGAACGAAAGCGCGCGGGTTCAGGTCATTGATGTCGAAATCACGGAACTCCGGGCCCAGGCCCTCCTGGAGGTCGGCCCTGGCGCTGTCGGCGATCCGGCGCAGGTCCCGCAGCGCCCGCCCGGCCTGGCTGGCGATCTTCGGCAGCTGATCGGGGCCGAAGATTATCAGCGCGAGCACGGCGAGGATGAGGAGCTTGGGCAGTGACAGATCGAACACGAGGGGGCTCCGGCATCTTCCGGCGAGTCGCGGCATATGCGTCGCGACTGGGTCCGCTGAGTCCAATGTAGACCGTCGGGCCGCTTGTCATGAAGCCGCGAGCCTTGAGCGGCAGAAGCGGCCGGCGCCGGCCGCAGTCTCCAGCCGATCAGGCGGAACCGGCCAGGGACCGGCCGGCGCTGACAGGCACCGGCCTCATCCCCAGGTCGCGCGGGCAGTGCTGGCCCTAGGCCTAGCGGGGACGACCCTCTTCAAGGTCGACTCGCGGAGCGGGCCCCCCCTGAGAAGCGTAATGACTCGGCCGACCCGAGGGTGAGGGTCGCCGTGTGGCTGACGCCGTGCCGCGTGAAGGTGACGGGTACCCGAGTGCCCGGCTGCCGGGAACGGACCGCGTCGAGCAGCGCGGTTGCGTTGCCGATCTGCTGTCCGGCGAACCGGATGATCACGTCGCCAGGACGCAGGCCCGCCCGGGCCGCGGGCCCGCCCGGGCTGACCGGCGGGACACCGCCGACGCGCAGCAGGGCGATCTGCGCGCCGGTTCCTCGGTAGCTGGTGCTGATGAGCGCGCCCAGGACGGCGTGCGCGGCCTGGCCGGTCCTGATGAGCTCTGTGGCCACGAGCCGCGCCTGGTTAATCGGGATCGCGAACCCGAGGCCGATGCTGCCGCCCTGGACGCCGATCGCCGGGTCGCCGCCCAGCGTGTCGATCGCCGAGGTCACGCCGATCACCTGGGCCTGCCCATTCACCAGCGGCCCGCCCGAGTTACCCGGGTTGATCGGAGCATCGGTCTGGATCGCGTCGTAGAAGACCTGGGAAGCGCTGCCCGTGCTGCCCGCGGCCGTCTGCAGCGGCCGGTTCAGCGCGCTGACGATGCCGCTGGTCACCGTGCCGGCCAGGCCAAGGGGCGAGCCGAAGGCCACGACCGGATCTCCGACCTGAACGCCGGTGGAGTTGCCGAGCGTCAGCGCGGGAACATGGGGAGCCTGCTGGGGCATGATCACCGCGATGTCCGAATACGGGTCGGTGCCGACCAGCCTGGCAGGCTCCGTCTGGCCGCCGTTAAAGACAACCTGCAGCGTGGCGTGCGTCAGCTGGCCGTCCAGGGTGACCACGTGGTTGTTGGTGACGATGTAGCCGCCGCTGATGATGAAGCCGGAGCCAGTGCCCTCGGCGCCGTCCACCTTGATCATGACGACGCTGGGCAGCACCCGGGCCGCGATCCCGGCGACCGAATCCGGCGGGCGGGTGGTCAGGGCGGGGGGAACCGTCCCCAGGCTGTAGCTGGGCTGCGTCCCGGCGGGCGAGGAGCTGATGTACCCGCCGATCAGGCCTCCGGCCAGCGCCGATATGACCATCGTGATCACGGCCACGACCATGAGCCTGGATCTGGCCAGCCTGCCGGGCCGCCGGAGTCCTCCGGGCGGGGCGAACGGGTCCTCGGCGGGCGGGCCGGCCGGGCCGGAAAGGTCGTACAGATGCGACGAGCCGGTCAGGCCCTGCCAATCTGGCACGTCGGCCGGATAGGGCGGATCTGCGGCACAAGCCGGATCGGCGGCACGAGCCGTCCGGGCGGCGTCAGCCGGCTCAGTGGCACGAGACGGATCAGCGGCACGAGCGGGATCAGCGGCAGCGGACGGTTCCAGAGGATCATCCGGGCCGGGCGGATCGGGCGCGCTGCCGCGCACGGACCCATCGGACATCGTGTGCCTCCCCGAGGCGGCCTGCGGGTCAGGGACGGGCTGCGGCCGCCGCTGCACGCATACATCCCCCTGAGCCGGACGTGATAGGCCTAATCAGCGCAGCGGGTTGATCCACGAGGCGAGCCGGTGCAGGCCGCGGGCCATCCGCTGCCAGAATCCGAGCTCACGGCGCGTGCGAAGTGAAGCTCTCGCTCGTACGCAGTCGGCCGGGGAGGGAGGGCGCGGGGGCCACGCCGTCCATCAGGTCGTGCTGCAAGACATTGGTGTCTACCGCTGGCGTGACCCTGGGCCCCGGCTGAGCCGTGCCACCGCCAGCCAGGAACGCCGCGGTGCCCACGCCGACCACGACCACGGCAGTGGCGCCCCAGGCGACATACCAGGCAGGCCGGACCTCCCGGCCGCCGCGTCCCGGCCCGATGGGGTCAGATGCCGCCATCCCGGGCCAGGGCTCCTGGCCGGCCTGGTCCGGCGACGAGGGGCTGCCCGGCTGGGCCAGCCCGATCAGTCGACGGGTCAGTGCCGCATCGGCGGCGGCCCCGCCCAGCGCGTTCATCCGCCGCTTCAGCGTCCGCAGCGCGATCGCCTCTCCCCGGCACGGCTCGCACCCGGCCAGATGCACAAGCACTCGATCGCGTTCCACGGCATCGAGCTCTCCGTCGATCAGAGCGGAAAGGCGATGCCCGAGATGGGTCATGGCTGCCTCCCGGGTGCGAGTCTGGCCCCCACGGGGGCCCGCCGCTGCAGCACGCGTGCCTCGCCGGGATGCCTCGGGCGACGATGCTCGAGTGCCGCTCGCAGCTGCGCCCGTCCGCGGTGGATCCTGCTGCGAACGGTGCCCAGCTTGATCCCCAGCGTGGCGGCTATCTCCTCGTAGGACAGGCCCTCGATGTCGCAGAGGATGACCGCGGCCCGGTACTCCGGCCCCAGGGCCTTGAGCGCGGCCTGGATGTCGGTGTCGAGGTGCCGATCGTCGAAGGCCTGCGCGGGCGACGGGCCGCCGTCACCGAGTCGCGCTGCCGTCTCCTCGCCGAGCCCCTCGAACCGGATCCGCTGCCTGCGGCGTGCCATGTCCAGGAACAGGTTCGTGGTAATCCGGTGCAGCCAGCCCTCGAACGTCCCTGGCGTATAGCTGGACAGCGACCGGAAGACCCGTACGAAGACCTCCTGGGTGAGGTCCTCGGCGTCGTGGGTGTTTCCGGTAAGCCGGTAGGCAAGACGGTAGACCCGAGCCGAGTGATCCCGGACCACGTCATCCCAGCTAGGTGGCGTCCACTCGGCGGCGGCAGCCTGCGACGGCTGGCCCTCGTCCACGGGCATCCCCCTTCCACCGCTCCCACACTGTGCAACGCCATGACCGCGCCCGGGCTTCCCGGATCTCGCCGCGCGACGGCTTGGCCTCCGACGCAGGAGTCTACGGCCGAGACGGCCGGGCCGGTTCCCGGGTCACAGCAGGTGCACTAGGCTTCCGCACGGACAGCCGAGGGGCCGGAGGTGCGCTCCACAAAAGCGCCCCGGAGGCGAGCGGGAAGCACAGCCCGGGGAGGCAGACATCGTGAACGCGGAGGTCACCCTGGCCTACGTCGACGACTTCGCGGGAGAAGATGAGCTCCTGCTCACGGCCAGGCAGAACGCCGCTGAGGTCGGTGGGGCTGCTCCGGTCGGGCCGGTCACCGGCGCTGCCCTGCGCTTTGTCGCCTCAGCTATCGGCGCCAGGTCGGTCGTCGAGATCGGCACCGGCTGCGGCACGTCAGGCCTCTGGCTACTCCGCGGCATGCGCCCCGGAGCCGTTCTGACCAGTGTCGATGTCGAGCCGGAACATCAGCGGCTGGCGCGCGCCGTGTTCGTTGCCGCTGGCTTCCCCGCCGGCCGTTACCGGCTGATCAGCGGTCGGGCCCTCGAGGTTCTCCCCCGGCTCGCCGACGGCGCCTACGACCTCGTCTTCTGCGATGCCGATCCGCAGGAGTACCCCGAGTACCTGGTCGCGGCGCTCCGGCTGCTGCGGCCGGGCGGGGTGGTGACCTTTGACAACGCGCTATCGGGTGACCGCGTCGCCGACCTGGCCCGCAGCGACCCGGACACGGTCGCTGTCAGGGAACTCTGCGAGCAGGTCCGGGTGGATGAGCGCCTCGTGCCGCTGCTGCTGCCGGTGGGGGACGGCCTGCTCGCCGCGGTCAAGCGGCCCGAGTAGCGCACCTGGCAACACGCGGAGCGGGGGGGCCGGGGCCGTCGGGATCGGCCTGAGCGCTCCGCCCGGATTCGGCGCTGACCGGCACGGCGGTGAGGTCAGGAGGCTCAGCTGTGCCGCCGACGGGGGAGGATAGGCAGGAGCCGAGGAAGCGCGGGGCGACCGCGGGCAGCAGGGTCACCTGGGTGGCCTTCGGCAAGGCTCAGCTGACGGCCGTCTTCAGCGCTTCGCCTAGCGCAATGGCCTCGTCTGGCGATAGCTCGACCACCAGCCGCCCGCCGCCCTCAAGCGGGACGCGCATCACGATGCCGCGACCCTCCTTGGTGACCTCGAGCGGACCCTTCGCGCGGCCTACGGCACCCTCTCCGGTTCCCGGCGGGACCGGCTAGCCACAACCATGTCGATCAGTACCTCTATTATCCAGAGTTCCGGCCCGCGGTGCTAACGATCAGCGTTCCCGCCGATGCCTCGCTGTCTGGCGAGTGCCAGGCGAGACTGGGAAGTGGAGGCGAGATCGGCGCTCTTACCGACCATCTGAGGGGGAGCAGTGGAGAAGGAGGCGCAGCCCCAGGCCCCGCGGAGACGCGCGATCACCGCGCGGCGACGCTTGCGTTCCTGCGCCAGGAGCAGCCGACCTACCAGGGCAGGCGAGTCAGGCCTCCGCGCCGGCGGCCGCCGCGTCGCGCAGTTCCTCGTGCACCCAGACGATGTGCTCGGCCACGTCGACGAGGTCGGTCAGCGCCAGCCGCTGGGAGCTTCCGTCCGCGGCGCGCCAGGAGGCCATTCCGGAGTGACACCAGACGGTCAGGTCGCGGCTGACGGACAGCACGGACATGGCCACGCTCGGCTCGTCAGCCCGGACCAGCCGGCCTCCGAGGCCACGGTCGCCCAGCATGGTCTCCAGTTCGCTGACCGCCTGCCACGGGCTGAATTCGGGTCGGGCGAAACGGGCGACATCGCAGGCGGGCGGCACCCGGAGCGCGAACCACACGGCTTTGCCTGAGACCTTCCAGCTGCCCAGCCGCCCGCGGGTGAGGTGGGCGCCCCACTCGCCGGCTGACAGCCCGTCGACGACCTGCAGGCCTCGGCCGTTCACCCCCTCCTTGGACCGCACCTTGACGTCCGGCAGGCTGCCCGTCTTCCATCCGGGTTGCGAGTCGAAGACCTTGCACACCAACTCGCACCGGGAACCGGTGCCGCGCACGTACAGCCACAGCTCGGGGAAGCCGCTCACCGGCCGCTGGCTGGCCCCGCTGAACTCCACGTTGCCCTGCGCGTGCAGCGTGTTGGCCGCCAGTTCGCTGGCCATGGTGACGCCGTCGTGAACCAGGTCACCCGGCAGCCCGATCCCGGCCACCGCCTCGCGGAAGAAGCTTCTCGCCGCGCCCGCGCAGGTCGGATCGAGCGGCAGCGCCCGGGCGAAGCAGCCGCCGGCCCGCACGCTCGCCTCTGCGATGGACCCCGCGGAATCGAATGCATCGACTACCGGAGCCGCCATCAGGCCGCTGTCCGCGGCAGAATGGCCGCCTGCGCCGCGACGGTCCGGCCCGCTCTCGGCGGGCGACGGTAGCATGCTCCTCCGCCTTTCCGACTCAGATATCTGTGAAACACAGATTATGAGTCGGG
>WNFM01240126.1_pt1 | contig 20232 bp, 21 predicted proteins | sample 5400271 | NCBI WGS metagenome assembly WNFM01 (sample SAMN13153352, study PRJNA577476) | soil metagenome | isolation source: 60 cm saprolite on Douglas fir-dominated hillslope | place: USA:California | collected 2013-09-17
CTGGATCGCACACGACATCGGCCGCTCGATCAACCCGCTGCTCGTCATCGGCCAGGTCGAGGGCGGCGTCTACATGGGCCTGGGCGAGGCGCTGATGGAGGAGCAGGAGTTCCGCAGGGGGCTCCACAAGTGGCCGTCGATGCTGGAGTACAAGTCCCCCACCTTCCTCGACACGCCACCGATCGAGACGCTGCTGGTCGAGACCGTCGACCCGGAGGGCCCCTACGGCGCCAAGGAGGCGGGCCAGGGACCGCTCTTGCCGGTGATACCGGCCGTCAACGCGGCCGTCTTCGACGCCCTCGGCGTCTGGGTCGACGAGACACCGATAACGCCGGAGAAGGTGCTCCGGGCGCTCGAGGCGACGGCAAAGGGCAACCCGCCCCGCCACGGCCCGAAGAGCTTCCCGGCCATCCCCTATCCGGAGCCGATCAAGGTCGATCCGCCCGTCCCTGGCGACCTCCGCGTCGGTGCCGAGCTGGATGCCGCGTTCCCCGAGTCGCCGAAGGCCAACTAGCTTGCTGCGGCTGCCCCGGCTCCGCTACATGCGGCCTTCCTCGGCCCGGGAGGCTGCCGCGATGACCGCCGAGCAGGGCGAGCAGGCGATGCTCGTCGCCGGGGGCACCGACCTCTTTCCCAACCTCAAGCGACGCCAGTTCGAGCCCGAGGTCCTGGTCCAGGTGCCGAGCCTGCCCGGTATCCGCCGGGACGCCGCCCACTTCGCGCTCGGCGCGACCGTCACCCTCGCCCAGGCCGCCGCCGATCCCGCATTGCGGGCGGCGCTGCCCGGCTTCGCCCAGGCCGCCGGGCTGGTCTCCTCGCCGCCCCTGCGCAACGCCGGCACGGTGGGCGGCAACCTCTGCGTCGACACCCGCTGCAACTACTACAACCAGACCTTCGAGTGGCGGAAGTCGATCGGCTTCTGCATGAAGAAGGACGGCGAGATCTGTCTCGTCGCCCCGGGCAGCCCGCGCTGCTGGGCGGTATCCTCCTCCGACACCGCGCCGGTCGCTCTGGTCCTCGGCGCGACCGTCGAGCTGGCCGGGCCCGACGGCCAAGCAGCCCTTCGAGGTCCTGACCGCCATCAACCTACCAGTCGCGCCCGGTGTCAGAACCGCCTACGTGAAGCTTCGCCGGCGAGGCTCGATCGACTTCCCGATTGCGGGCGCAGCGGTTGCCCTGGAGGTCGACGGCGACCTGGTGGTGAGCTGCCGGGTCGCGCTCTCGGCCGTCGCCTCCCACCCCCTCGAGGTCCCCGCCGCCGGCGAGTTCCTGGCCGGCAAGCGGCTCGACCGGGAGTCGATCGCGGCGGCCGCGGAGCTCGCCGCCAAGCCCGCAAAGCCGCTCGACAACACCGACCTGACCCATTTCTGGCGCAAGAAGATGGTCCGGGTCGTGGTCGAGCAGGCGCTGGCCGCAGCCGCCGCCAGGGACGACCTCTAGCAGCCTGCTAGGCGGCGGTTGAGATCGCCGGGCGGGCGCCGATCGGCAGGATCGCCGGCTGCCGCGCATTGATCCGGTCGAGCACCGCAATCGCCGCCCAGAGGATCACGATGCCCGCGATCTGCATCGGCGTGATCGTCTGCCGGGGCGTGACCAGGAACAGGTTCACGAACACACCGGTGATCGGGAAGGCCAGTTCGGCCAGGGTCGCCAGTGAGGCGGGGGTGCTGGCCAGGCCCCGGTAGTAGAGGAGCATCGCGAGGAGGCCGGGCAGGAGCGCCAGGCCCAGGTAGAGCGGCGCGTCCCCGGCCCGGTAGGCGGTGAAGGCGGCGAAGCCTCCCTCCAGCCAGAGCACGACAATCAGCGCCGGAAGCGCGGTCGTGAAGCGGAGCCCGGTCAGCGCCGTGAAGCTGACGTCGGCCAGCGCATAGCGGCCGAAGACGGTGGCCGCACCCCAGAGGGCGGCGGCGCCGAGCGCGAAGAGCGCGGCGGCGATGTGGAAGTCGGCCCATGCGTTCTGCGGGTGCAGGGGGTCGGGGATGGCGATCAGGTAGGCACCCACCAGTGCGACCGGCACCAGCGCCCAGGCGGCTGGCGCCAGCCGCTCGCGGAGCCAGAGGCTGGCGAGCAGGATCGCGATCAGCGGCTGGACCTTCTGGAGCAGGAGCGTCTCGATGAAGTGGCCGTAGCCGAAGGAGAGCGTGAAGAGGACGGTGGCCAGACCGGAGGCGCCGACGCCGATCGCGACGATGGCCGCCCACTGGCGCCGGTTGAGACGGCGGATCTGATCGCGGGCCAGCCAGAGGAGAGGCACCGAGCAGATCAACAGGATCACGTGCTCCATCAGCACGAGCTGGGTGGACTGGATCAGCCGGTCACTGGAGAGGTGGCGGAGGAGCGGTGCGCGGAAGAGGGCGTCGGTGCCCCAGAGCATCGCCCCGAGCGCGACGAGGACCACGGCAAAGCGGTCGGCGACCCGGCTCACGAGGCTATTTAACTAGGAACCCGTGGCGGGGATTCCCTACGAGTCGCCTACCAATTGACCTTTGTACAAGCGGCTGCTTGAATTAATGCCGATGGTCGACCAAGCGGAAGCGGTCAACGAAGCGCTGCGAGCGCTGTCCGACGGCAACCGCCGGCGGATCCTGGCGCTGGTTCGCGACCAGCCCCGATCAGTCGGCGAGATCGCACGGCAGCTCGACGTCTCGCAGCAGATCGCCTCCCACCACCTCGGTGTTCTGCGCCGGGCCGGCCTCGTCTCCGAGCGCCGCGAGCGCACCCGCCACCTGTTCGTGGTCAGCACCGACGGGCTGACCGCGGTGCGCGACTTCCTCGACCAGTTCTGGCCGACCCAGCTGGCGGCCCTCAAGCGAGCGGCCGAGGCGGAAGCCGGGCGAAAGGCGGCTCGAGGGCCGGAAGATGCCTGACTTCTCCACCTCGATCGAGATCGAGGCGCCGCCCGAGATCGTCTTCGAGCACCTCGTCGAAGCCGATCGGATGGTGTCCTGGATGGGCCAGCATGCCCGCCTCGAACCGGTCCCGGGCGGCGAGTTCGCGGTCGATATCAGCGGCCACCTGGTCCGCGGCGAGTACCTCGAGGTGGACCCGCCACACCGGGTCGTGGTGTCGTGGGGGATGGCCGGCACCGAGGACCTCCCGCCCGGCTCGTCGCGGGTCGAGTTCACCCTCACCGCGACCGCGACCGGCACCAGCCTGACCCTCGTCCACAGCGGCCTGCCCGACACGCGCGCCACCGGGCACGCCACGGGCTGGGCCAACTACCTCCCACGGCTGCGGGCGGCCGCGAGGGGGATCGACCCGGGTCCCGACACCTGGCTGCAGGCAATCGAATGAAATCCCGATGCGGTGAAAGGAGCACGCCATGGAACTCACCAAGAACGACACGGCTGAGCTAGTCGACGCCTATTACGAAAGCTGGAGGAACGGGATCGCGTCCTTCGACGGGACGCGGTTGGCCGCAATCCTCGCCGAGGACCTCGAGTTCGAGGGGTCGATCGCCGGGAAGCGGCGCGGCGCGGCGGGGTTCATCGGAGGGCTAAGCCGCTTCGTCGAAGGCCTCCAGACGCCCATCCAGGTCGTCGCGCGGGTGACCTCCGACGGTGCGGGGGCCGTCCTCTACGACGCGACCATCCCGGGCGGCGCGATGCGATTCGCGGAGTTCTTCCAGGTCGGGGACGGCCGGATCCAGGCGATCAAGCTCCACTACGACTCCGGCCAGTACCGAGCACTCGGAGGCCGCTGACCCGACCAAGCCGAGATGCGCCGGCCGCCGTCGGGGTGGGTAACGTAAGCGTGTCTGGACACAGGAGCCCGGCGAGAGCCTAGGGGAAGACTTCATGAGCGCACTGGAGAACCGGCCGAACACCGCACTCCTCGTCATCGACGTGCAGAAGGGCGTCGTCGAGGGGGCCCATCAGCGCGACGCGGTCGTCGCGAATGTCGGCAGCCTCGTGGAGAAGGCGCGGCGGGAACGGGTCCCGGTCGTCTGGGTCCAGCACTCCGACGAGGGGCTGGCGCGGGGAACCGACAGCTGGCGGATCGTCCCCGAGCTGGCCCCGGGCGACACCGAGCCACTGGTCGAGAAGAACTACGGCGACTCCTTCGAGGACACCAGCCTCGAGAGCGTGCTGTCGGGCCTCGGCGTCGGGCGGCTCGTCGTCGTCGGCGCGCAGACCGACGCCTGCGTCCGGTCGACGCTTCACGGCGCCTTCGTCCGGGGCTACGACGCGACCCTGGTCAGCGACGCCCACACGACGGAGGACCAGACGGCATGGGGGGCGCCGCCGCCGGACAAGGTGATCGCGCACACCAACCTCTACTGGAAGTACCAGACGGCACCGGGGCGGACGGCCGGGACGGTCGAAACCAAGGATGTCGACTTCGGCATCGCCGGCCTGGATCCCGTGAAGACCTAGTGTGAACAGCGCCCGAGATGACGCGACAGTAGGGCACCAAAGTCTCTCCCCCACTCGGTGGGGGAGTCCGGCCGCAGGCCGGGAGGGGGTAAAACAGCCGGCATTCACCCCTCTCATCAACCTCCGCTAGACGACAGCTCCGACCTTCCGCTAGCTCGGTCACGTCGGGTGATCCAAGGCTGAATTACCCCCTCCCCGGCTTCGCCGGTACTCCCCGGGGGCCCCGCCGCCGAATAGGTGCGGGGTGGTCCCCCCAAGCGGGGCAGAGACTTGAAGTGACTACAGATCTCCGGTGCTGTTCAACCTAGTGTCCGGGACAGTGGCAGGCTAGACCTTCGCGCCTCTGACGCCGCCGTCGACGAAGAGGCCCGAGCCGAGCACGAAGCTCGACTCGTCCGAGGCGAGGAAGAGGGCCGCCTGGGCGACCTCCTCCGGGCGGCCCAGCTCGCCCGTAAGCTGGCGCTTGCGGATGTTGGCCAGGCCCACCTCGGGGTCGGCGTAGTGCTCGGCGAGGTAGCGGTCCACGAAGGGCGTGTGGATGGTTCCCGGCAGCAGGGCGTTGACGCGGATGCCGTGGCGGGCGTAGTCCGCCTGCATCTGGCGGCTGAGAGCGAGCACGGCGCCCTTTGACGCTGCGTATGACGCGCGGTCCGCGAGACCGATCTCGGCGATACAGCTGGACATGTTGATGATCGAGCCCGAGCCCTGGGCGATCATCCGCGGCACGACGTACTTGCTGACCAGGAAGACGCCCCGGACATTGACAGCCATGACCGCCTCCCAGAGCTCGAGCGACGTCCCCTGCACCGTCCCGACCCCGGCGATCCCAGCGTTGTTGAAGAGGACGTCGATCCGGCCGTAGCGGGCGCCGACGGCGGCGGCGAGCGCCTCGCAGTCGGCCTCGTGCGTCACGTCGACCGTGAAGGCAGCCGCCTCGCCGCCGGCAGCGGCGATCTCGCCGACGCACGCCTCCGCCGAGGCGGCGTCGAGATCGGCGACCGCGACACTGGCGCCTTCCCGCGCGAAGAGAAGCGCGCTGCTCCGCCCGATGCCGGACCCGGCACCGGTGATCAGACAGACCTTGCCTTGCAGGCGCATGGCGCTAAGCCCTATCGCTGCCGATCAGCTTGGCGACGCCGAGCGCGATCAGGATGATCGCCCCGTCGACGGCGTCGATCCAGGTCGAGCTGATGTTGGAGAGGGTCAGGATGTTGGTGACCAGCGCGAGCAGGATCACCCCGGTCAGCGCACCCGCCATCCGGCCCCGGCCCCCATCGAGGGAGACGCCGCCGATGACGGCCGCCGCGAAGACGCCGAAGATCAGGTTCGAGCCCTGGCCCGCGGTGACCGCGGTGACCCTGCCCGCCTGCATCAGCCCGGCCATCGCCGCCAGCACGCTGGCCGCCATGAAGACGCCGATCCGGATCCGGTCCACCTTGATGCCGGCGGCGCGCGCAGCTTCCAGGTTGCCGCCGATCGCGTACATCGCACGGCCGACCCGGTGGTAGCGCAGGAAGAGGCCGGAGACGAGGAAGACGAACCCGGTGACCCAGATCGCGACCGGCACCCCGAACCAGTTCTCGGACCCCAGGTAGATGTAGGCGGCGGGCAGGTGGTAGACCGTCTGGCCGCCCAGCCAGCCGAGCTGGAGGCCGGTCAGCAGGATGCTCATCGCGAGCGTGAAGATGAAGGCGTTGAAGTTGGCCTTGATGACCAGGAAACCGTTGAAGACGCCGACCGCCAGGCCGACCAGGAGCACCACCAGGAGGCCGATCCAGGGGCTCCACTCGGTGCCCAGCCCTTCGCTCGCTTTGGGCGCGATCAGCCAGGCGCCGAGCAGCGGCGCGAGGCCGAAGGTGCCCTGGAGGGAGATGTCGAACTTGCCGGTGAGCAGGATCAAGGACTCGGCGACGACCACAAGCCCCAGCGCCGCTCCGCCCTGGGCGACGTCGATCAGGTTGGAGGAGGTGAAGAAGACCGGGTTCACGAAAGCGCCGCCGATCATCAAGAGGACGATCACCGGGACCAGCGTCAGCTCCCGGAACCAGTTCAGCACCACCCGGCGCAGGTCGCGCGGAGGCGGTGCCGGGGCGGCCTCCTTGGCGGGCATCTCGGTTGCCGTTTCAGCCATCGCTCTGAGCTCTCCTTTCCGGGTCTGAGGCCGCCTCGGCGCCGTCCGGGAGCAGGCCCTCGACCGCCGCGATCAGTGACTGGCGGTCCCAGGGCGGCTCGGCGAACTCCCGCGCGATCGCGCCTCGCACCATGATCAGGAGCCGGGTGCAGACCCGCAGGTCCTCGAAGTCGTCAGACACCAAGAGCACCGCGACGCCCCGGTCGCGCGCCTCGCCGATGGCGTCGAGGAGCGCCTCCTTGGAGGCGACGTCGACGCCGACCGTCGGGTTGACGACGACCATCACCGAGGGATCCTGGGCGAGCGCCCGGCCGACCACGACCTTCTGTTGGTTGCCGCCGCTCAGGCTGGAAACCGGCTGCTCGAGGCTGCCGGCGACGATCTGCAGCTTGTCGACCTGGATCCGCGCGATGCGGTCCCGCTCGGGGAATGAAACCAGGCCGAGGAGGCCCGGCGCGACCCGCTCGAGGACCGTCAGCGTGAGGTTCTCGCCGACCCCGAGCTGGGGCGCGAACCCGCGCGCGTGGCGGTCCTGGGGCACGTAGCCGACGCCGCGCCGGAGCGCCGCGTCGACCTTGCCCGGCGGGACCGCCTGACCCTCCACCCTGACGCTGCCGGCGGCCGGCTTGAGGAGGCCGACGACCGCGTCGGCGACGGTGGCGCTGCCCGACCCGTCGAGGCCGACCAGGCCGAGGCACTCCCCGCCCCGGACCGAGAGGTCCACGCCCGCGACCGAGCCGCCCCGGGACTGGACGCTGAGCCCGGCCACCTCCAGCTTCACCGCGCCCAGGCCGCCCCGCTTGCGCACCGCCTCGATCTCGGTCGCCCGGCGAGGTGGCGCACTGCCGATCATCGCCGCGACCAGGTTCGCCTGGCCGATCTCGCCGACTGCACCGCTGAGCACCAGCTCGCCGTCGCGAAGCACGCTGACGCGGTCGCAGATGTCGTAGATCTCCTCCAGGTGATGGGAGATGTAGAGGACGCCGACGCCCCCCTCGCGGAGGCGCCGGACGCGCTCGAAGAGGCGCTCCACGGCCGCCTTCTCGAGGGCGGCGGTGGGCTCGTCGAGGATCAGGAAGCGGGCGCCGACGGAGAGGGCTCGGGCGATCTCGACGACCTGCCGTTGCTCGACCGTCAGCCCGCCCGCCTCCTGGTCGACGTCGAGGTCGAAGCCCCACTCGAGGATCACCTCGCGGGCCCGCCGGCGCATCTGCCGCCAGTCGACGAAGGCGCTGCTGCCGGCGCGGGTGGGCCGGTTCAGGAAGACGTTCTCGGCCACCGTCAAGGTTGGCACCACCATCGACTTCTGGTACACGCAGGCCACCTTCTCGAGCCAGGCGCCGCGGTCGGCGAGCGCCGGCGCCCGGCCGCCGGCAAGGCGGACCGAACCGTGGTCGGGCCTGGCCAGGCCGGTCAGCAGGGCGACCAGGGTCGACTTCCCGGCGCCGTTGCGGCCGACCAGGCCGTGGCACTCACCCGCCACCACGGCGAGCGAGACATCGACCAATGCGCGCGTCTCGCCGAACGTCTTGGCGACGTTCTCGGCCTCGCCGACGGGGGACAGGCCGACCGCCTGCCCCCCGGACGAGCTGCTCTCCATGAGGTATCCAGTTCTAGCCGGTTACTTGTTGTTGCACCAGAGGCTGGCGTCGTTCACGCCGGTCGACCCATTGTCTCCGGCGAGGGTGACGAGCGGTGCCGCGAGCGCGTCCTCGAGGTTTCCCGCCACGTTCACGATCTTGCTGTTGTGGTCGGTCGACTGACCTTCGCTGTACTTGGCGCCGCTGATCGCCTGCTTCGCGTAGTAGATCGCGTAGTAGGCGTACTTGTCGGCGGGCTGGTCGATGGTCGCGTCGAGCTGGTTGCCGCGGATGAGGTCGCACTCGTGCGGTGACCCATCGTTGCCGACCAGCGGGATGTGGTTGGCCTGGCCAACGTCGGCCCACTTGCCCTTCGACTTCTCGGCCGCGATGATCCCGTCCTCGGGCACGCTCCAGTGGACGTAGATGCCCTTCAGGTCGGAGATCGCGGTGAGCGCGGTGGTGGCGTTCTGGACGGCCGGATCGGTGCCCCAGTCCTTGGTCTCGTAGGCCTTGACCTTGAGGTTCGGGTACTTCTGGGAGATGACGCTGGTGCACCCGGTCGCGCGGTCGCGGGCGTTGAGCGAGGTGAGATCGCCTTCGACCATCGCGATCGTTCCCGATCCGCCCGCCTTGGAAGCGATGTACTCGCATGACTTGGTGCCGTAGGCCGTGTTGTCGGCGCGCACGATCATGTAGACGTTGCCCGCGCTGGGCGCAACGTCAACCGTCACCACCGGGATGTTCTTGCTCTTCGCGTAGTCGAGCGCGGGAGCGATGGCGGCGCTGTCGGCCGGGTTGATGATCAGCGCCTGGACGCCCTGCGAGATCAGGGACTTGACGTCGGTGATCTGCTGGGCGGCCTCGTTGCCCTTCGCCTCGACGTTGGCGACGAGGGGGCCGACCAGGGTCACGCCGAGCTGGGTCTTGTAGGTGTCCTCGTACTTGAAGTAGTTGCCCCAGAAGCCGGGCAGGTTGTAGGTGAGGACGACGCCGATCTTCATCGGCGCGGTACCCCCGCCCGTGTTGGTGCTCCCGGTGCCGCAGGCGGCGAGCATCGCCACCACGGCCAGGGATCCCAGGGCTCGCAGCCTTTTCGTCAACTTACCGCTCGCCAAATGAAATACCTCCTCTTCGTTTTTCGTTGGTTCCGATCCCGGATCGGAATGCTTCGGACGGACTGCTGGTGGCTCAAACGGCCGCCACCTCCTTCTGCCAGGCACCGCCCTGGGGAAACGCGTAGGTGGCGATGGATTCGGGATGCATCTCGGCGCTGTAGCCGGGTGCGAGCGGAGCGCGATAGTGCCCGCGGACGACCTGGACGGGGTTGACGAAGTGTTCGTGGAGGTGGTCCACGTACTCGCAGACGCGGTTCTCAAGCGATCCGCTGACGGCGATGTAGTCGAAGATCGCGAGGTGCTGGACGTACTCGCAGAGGCCGACGCCGCCGGCGTGAGGACACACCGGCACCCCGAACTTGGCAGCCAGAAGGAGGACCGCGAGCACCTCGTTGACGCCGCCCAGCCGGCAGCTGTCGACCTGGCAGAAGTCGATCGCCTCCAGCTGTAAGAGCTGTTTGAAGATCACCCGGTTCTGGACGTGCTCGCCGGTGGCGACGCCGATCGGGGCCACGCCCTCCTTGATCCGGCGGTGGCCGAGGACGTCGTCCGGGCTGGTCGGCTCCTCGATCCACCACGGCTGGATCTCAGCCAGCGCGCGCGTTCTCTGGATCGCCTCCTCGACGCCCCAGACCTGGTTCGCGTCGATCATGAGGCGGCGATCGGGCCCGATCGCCTCCCGCAGGGCCCGGCCCCGCCGGAGGTCATCGGCGGGGTTGGCTCCGACCTTCAGCTTCAGGTGGTCGAACCCAGCGGCGACGGCTTCGCGGGCGAGAGTGGCGATCTTCGCGTCCGAGTAGCCCATCCAGCCGGCCGACGTCGTGTAGGCGGGGAAGCCATCCCGGAGCATCTCCGCCTCGCGCTGCACGCGGGTCCCGGCGCTGGCGAGGAGGAGGTCCAGCGCCTGGGCCGGCGTGAGCGCGTCCTCGATGTAGCGGAAGTCGATGCAGGCGACCAGCTGCTCCGGCGTCATGTCGGCGAGCAGCTTCCAGAGCGGCTTGCCCTCGACCTTGGCATAGAGGTCCCAGACGGCGTTGACAAGCGCCGCGGTCGCCAGGTGGACGACGCCCTTCTCGGGTCCCAGCCAGCGCACCTGGCTGTCGCCCACCAGGTCGCGCCAGAAGCCGGCCATGTCGGCGGCGATCTCCTCCAGCGCGCGGCCCACCACGTGCGGTGCCAGCGCCTCGATCGCCGCGACGCAGACCTCGTTGCCGCGGCCCAGCGTGAAGGTGAGGCCGTGGCCGGCAAGCCCGCTCGGGTGGTCGGTCTGCAGAACGACGTAGGCCGCCGAGTAGTCCGGGTCGGGGTTCATCGCGTCGGAGCCGTCGAGAGTCCGCGAGGTCGGAAACCGGATGTCGTGGGTCAGGACTCTCGTGATCCGGGTTGGCATCCCGGAGATGATTGGCGAAACATCCTATGTTTGTCAACCTTTGAGCCCAAAGAGGTTGCTTTCGGCGCTAATTCGTGCCCTATCATCGGACTTCTTGGCACAACCAGGCTCACAGGCCGCACAATTCGGAGTCGACATGAAGGCCGCCGACGCCCGCCGTCCCGAGCGCGAGGCGCGCCGCTCGATGAGCGTCACCGACGATGCGATCGAGAAGATCCGGGAGCTGATCATCTCCGGCCAGTGGGGCCCCGGTGACCGGCTGCCGCCGGAGGCCGAGCTCGCCTCGCAACTGGGCCTTTCCCGGAACTCGCTCCGGGAGGCGGTCCGCGCCCTCTCCATGGTCCGGGTGCTCGAGGTCCGGCAGGGCGACGGGACCTATGTGACGAGCCTCGAGGCGGACCTCCTGCTCGAGTCGACCCGCTTCGCCACCCACCTCATGCGCAACAACATCGTGCTCGAGCTCTACGCGGTCCGCCGGATGCTGGAGCCGGCCGCCGCCTCCCTCGCCGCGGCGCGGATCGACGAGGAGGGCATCGCCGCGCTGGGACGGGAGTTCGAGCGGATGGTCGGCGCGGAGACGGTGGAGGAGCTGGTCGACGCGGACATGGCGTTCCACTCGGTGATCGCCCGGGCCGCCGGAAACTCGGTCCTCGTTTCGCTCCTCGAGAGCCTCTCGACGCGAACCCTGCGGACCCGGATCTGGCGCGGCCGCGACGAGGCGGGCGCCCTCGAGGTGACTCGGGCCGAGCACCGCCGGATCTACGACGCGATCCGCCGCCGCGACCCCGAGCTGGCGCGGGCGATGGCGGCGGTGCACGTTGCCAACGGGGAGGCCTGGTTCGCAGCCCATCTCGAGGCGGGCGCCGACTGGCCGGAGATCGTGGCGGCCGAATGAGGGTCGGCCTGCACACCCGGCTGAAGCCAGGCTCGGAAGAGCGCTACGAGCGGTACCACGGGGCCGTCTGGCCGGAGATCCTGGCCGGCATCCGCGCCGCCGGCGTCACCAAGTGGGTCATATTCCGGGACGGCCTGGACCTCTTCCACTATGTCGAGTGCGAGGACTACGACCGGGCGATGGCCGAGCTTGCCGGGAGCGAGGTCGACCGTCGCTGGCAGGCGGAGATGGCGCCCCTGATGGAGGTCGCCCACGACCTCAGCGGCTCGGGCGGCGACCGGCTCCGAATCATCTTCGAGCTGTGAAGGCGGCCGCCACCGCGAAGCTGGGCCGCACCGACCTCCAGGTGACCCGGCTCAGCTTGGGCACGGCACCCATCGGCAACCTCTTCGAGGCGGTGTCCGATGCCGCCGCCGAAGCAGCATTGGAGGTCGCCTGGAGAAGCGGTATCCGGTTCTATGACACAGCACCTCTCTACGGCCACGGCCTCTCCGAGACCCGGCTCGGCCGCTTCCTGCGGGACAAGCCGCGAGACTCCTACGTGCTGGCCAGCAAGGTCGGCCGGCTCCTCCGCTCCGGCGTCCCGCCCGAGCCGGGCCAGTCCTACGTCGACGTCCCGCCCGTCAATCCCGTCTTCGACTTCAGCTACGACGCCACCCTGCGGTCGGTCGAGGAGAGCCTGCAGCGCCTCGGCCTCGACCGGATCGATGTCCTCCACATCCACGATCCCGACGATCACTACGAGGAGGCGCTCAGCGGTTCCTACCGGGCGCTGGACCGGCTGCGATCGGAGGGGGTGATCGGCGCCGTCAGCGCCGGGATGAACCAGTGGCAGATGCTGAGCCACTTCGCCCGCGCGGGGGACTTCGATTGCTTCCTCCTCGCCGGCCGCTACACGCTGCTCGACCAGTCCGCCTTTGCCGAGCTGATGCCGCTGGCGCTCGAACGTGGAGTCGCCATCATCGCCGCTGGGGTCTTCAACAGCGGCGTGCTCGCCGACCCCAAGCCCAACGCCCGCTTCAACTATCAGCAGGCTCCGCCCGAGCTGATCGACAAGGCGCGCCGGATCGCCGCCGTCTGCGCCCGCCACGGCGTCCCCCTGAAGACGGCGGCGGTCCAGTTCCCGAGCGCCCACCCGGCGGTCCCGACGGTGCTCATCGGCAGCCGCTCGGCGGCCCAGGTGGAGGAGAACGTCGCCGGCTTCGAGACGCCGATCCCGGCGGGCCTGTGGGAGGAGCTCAAGGCCGAGCGCCTGCTCGCGGACGAGGTGCCGACGCCGTAACCGTCGACGCCCACCATCACTTCTGGGACCCGGCGACCGCCGAATACCCGTGGCTGACGGCGGAGCTGGAGCCGATCCGGAGGCGCTTCGGGCCTGACGACCTCGAGCCCGAGCTGGCCGCCGCAAGGGTCGAGCGCACGATCCTCATCCAGACCCGCTCCAGCCTGGCCGAGACCCGGGAATTCCTGGCGACCGCCGCCACCACCGGCTTCGTGGCCGGAGTGGTCGGCTGGGTCGACCTCAGCGATCCCAACCTTGCCGACGTCCTGGCCGAGATCCGCGAATGGCCCGGCGGCCGGCTCCTGGTCGGAGTTCGCCACCAGGTCCACGACGAGCCCGACCCGGCCTGGCTGCTCCAGCCCGCCGTCCAGCGGGGGATCGCCGCGGTCGGCGAGGCGAGCCTCGCCTACGACCTGCTGGTCCGGGCCCCGGAGCTGCCGGCGGCGGAGGCGACCGCTCGCCGCAACCCGGACGTGCGCTTCGTCGTCGACCACCTGGCCAAGCCGCGGATCGGAGCCGGTCCGGCCGACCCGGAGTGGGCGGCGGCGCTGGCGCCGCTGGCCGAGCTGGCGAACGTCTACTGCAAGCTCTCCGGGCTGGTGACCGAGGCGGACTGGAAGTCGTGGCGACCGGAGGACCTGGCCCCCTACGTCACCCGGGTGCTGGGCTGGTTCGGGCCGGACCGCTGCATGTTCGGGTCGGACTGGCCGGTCTGCCTGCTGGCGGCCGGCTACGGCCAGGTCCTGGCCGCCCTCGAGGAAAACCTGGCGGGAATTGGCGATGCGAGCCGTGCCCGAGTCCTGGGAGGGACCGCTGAGGAGTTCTACCGGCTAGGCTAGCGCCGGTTTTGCAACGCGCTCTGGCATTTGCCGGCCTCCTGCTCGCTCTCGGTGGTGACGCCGACCGGGGTCGCCTTCAACCTCAAGGACCACCAGGTTGAGGTGCCGACCAGCCAGGGACTGGCTATCACCTTCGCCCAGCCGGTCGAGCTCAGACTCCTGGCCAGTCACCTCCAGGTCCTGCCGCCGACCGACGGCGAGCTGGCATCGGGCGGGGACGGGCTGCACTTCACCTATGTGCCGGCCCGGGCATGGTCGGACGCCACCGAGTACCGGGTCGAGATCCAGCCCTTCCACGATCTCCGGGGAAACCCCGTCGGCGGGTACGCCTGGAGCTTCACGACGACCATCCTGCCGCGCGTCACGACCCTCCTCGACGACGCCGGTGCCAACCTCGGACCCGGTTCGCCGGTCGAGCAGGGCGGCAGCGTGAACCTGGTCTTCAACACCGCGATGTCGCAGGCGGACACCGTGATCACCGCCAACGGCCAGCCCGCGAAGGCCGCCTGGTCCTCTGACGGCAAGCTGGCCACGATCTCCACCGCAGGTATGCCGGTGGGTGCCTTGCAGCTCTCCCTGGCCGCCGGCAAGGACCTCGCCAACCACCTGGCGGTTGCGGCCGACCTGGTCACCATCGACGTCGCCTACCGGGTGCACATCGCGACCCGGCACCTGGCCTTCCCCGCCCTCGTCCAGATCCCCAACGACGGCTACGGCGCCCGGCCCCAGGTCGGCGTGCAGGCGGCGGCGATCATCTTCGAGTACCAGACGGAGGGCTCGATCCAGCGCCTCACCGCCCTCTACACCGACGTCCCCGCCGTCGTCGGGCCCACCCGGAGCGGGCGCCGGATCGCGTTCCGCCTCGTCCGCCACTACCACGGCAACCTCTTCCTCAGCGGGCTGTCGAACGACGCCCACAACGTGCTCAACGCGGACCCCGTTCCAGCCTGGTTCGACAACCCGCCGGGCTTCTTCCGCGACTATTCGAGAGCGGCACCGAACAACCTGATGCTGCTCGGGGATGAGGTCCTGACCCGCGAGGCTCAATCTGGTGTGGCGCCCTTCGAGCCCCTCCACCACGGGGCGATCGACCTCGGCGCCAGCGCGGCCGCGACCAGCTTCGGGGTGGCCGAGCACCGCACTACGTACACCTACGACCCCGTCACCGGCACCTACGGCAAGGTGGAGGACGGCGAGACGATGCGGGACGGCTCCCTCGGCAAGCCCGACCAGATCTTCATGGTCCTCGTCATGCACGCCCGTGAGTTCCTCGTCCCGGACATCGAGAGCGGCTGCTGCACCCACGGCCGCGACTTCGACCTCGACTCCGGCGGAGCGCTCGACATCTACTACCGTGGGCAGGTGGCGACGGGGAGCTGGTCGGCCGCCGACCGCGCCGCTCCCTTCGTATTCAAGAACGCCGCCGGGCAGGAGATCAACCTGCCCGACGGCCTGGTCTGGGTCGACGTGGTCGGTAACTAAATCTCGAGCGCTGACTAGCGCTTCGGCTCGAGGACGAACACCGGGATCTTCCGGGTCGTCTTCTTCTGGTACTCGGCGAAACCGGGCATCAGCGCGGCCTGCGCGGCGTAGAGGCGGTCGTGTTCCTCGCCCTCGGCGACCCGGGCATGGACCGTGATCGTCTCGCCCAGGACCTCGATCTTTGCGTCGGGGTTGGCCACCAGGTTGTGGAACCAGGCGGGGTGGGTCGGCGCGCCGCCTTTCGATGCGATCACGACGTAGTTCTGACCGTCGCGGGTATAGGCAAGCGGGTTCTCCCGCGTCTCGCCCGACTTCGCGCCTTCGCTGGTCAGGATCAGGACCGACCCGCCCTTGAACGGCCCGGAGGTCGCCTGGCCGCTATTGGCCCGCAGGTCGGCAATCAGGTTCCGGTTGAAGTCTTGGAAGGTTGTGCTCACGGGAAGTTGATACCCGTGCGCGAGCAAATATCTTCCTAAGGCTAGGTGGCCTGCTTGCCCATCTCGGCATGAATCGGGTGCTCGCGGGGTACGTTCTCGTGGATGTAGTCGCAGATCTTCACGATCAGCCCGTCCTGCGCTGACAGGTGGCGCTGCAGCTGCAGGCACTCGTGGAGGATGACCTCGGCGTCGATGAAGGTCTGCTGGGCGCGCTTGTCGCCGGCCTTGCCGAGCACGTCCTGGCCGACCATGATCACGAACATGAAGATCAGCTGGGCCAGGCTCGAGAGGAAGAGCAGGAACGCGAACGGGTAGGGGTCGAAGCGGATGGCCCCGAACAGCGCCAGGGCGATCCAGCCAAGCTGGAAGACGGCCGCCGCGTAGAAGGCCCACATGCTGCCGACGCGCTTGGTCAGCCAGGCCGCGATGCGGCCGTTGCGGCCGATCAGCACGTCCTCCACGGAGGGCGGCTTGACCACCTTGTGGTCGCTCAGGTAGGGGTGCGGCTGCCGCTCCACCAGGCGGATCCCGCGGTTGAGGACGCGGTCCTGCTGCTCGAGGTGCTGGTGGAGGCGGCTGACCTCTTCGAAGATCGACTCGGCGTCCTCGTAGGTCTGCTGCGACCGCTTGTCGGCGGCTCGTCCCAACACCTGCTGGCCGACCAGGATCACGAAGACGAGCAGGAGCTGGATGACGTTGCCGACGAAGAGGAGGAACGGAAAGGGGTAGGGGTCGAGCCGGTGGAGAGGCCCGTAGGTCCCCAGCAGCATCCAGAGGAGGACGAAGCTGATCGTGAGGTAGACGACCCACATCGAGCCGACATGTGCGGTCAGCCAGGCCGCGATCCGCTGGTTGAGGCCGAGCCGTTCCACGTCGATGATGGCCGGGCCCCTGCGGGCCCGCTCGAGCAGCCGCTGCTGGGTGGTGTGCTCGAAATCGCTCATGCGCTGGAGGATACGGCGCGGACTGGCAGCACCGGATCGGCGCGGCGAGCCAGCGGCCAGGCGGCGAAGACGAAGCCGTAGGCGATGACGCTCTCCCATTCCGGGGGTCCGCCCGCGCCGGCCAGCATGGCGGGCAGGAAGGAGATCTCCATCAGCCAGCCCAGCCCGCTTGCGATCCAGGGCGTCCAGGCCAGCCGGGGCCGGAGTCCGAGCCGCGCCAGCGCCGGCAGCGCATAGAGGCCGGAGTAGGGACCGGCGAGCTTCGAGGAGAGCACGCCGATCGCGATCACCAAGGCGGCCAGGTCGGGGTCGAGCGGCCTCCCTCGGCGCGCGCGGGCGAGCAGCAGAGCGGCAAGGAGCGCCACGGCCTGGAGGACGACCACGCCCCAGGTGCCGCCGATGTGGATGGCAAGGAGGGGCAGGCCGGCGTAGTCGGTGTGGGCGATGTTGGCGCTGTAGGTGGCGAGCCAGGCCGGGTCGAGCCAGAAGGCCCAGGCCAGGAAGGGCAGCAGCGCGGCGGCTCCGGCGACAGCCGCCCGCAGGAGTCCGAGCGGTTGATCCCAGCTGCTGTAGACGAGGACGGCCAGCAAGGGCAGGACGTTGGGCGGCCGGACGCAGGCGATCGCCAGCCCTACCCCAAGCAGCGCCCAGCGCCGGCGGGGCTGCGCCCAGGCCGCGAGGCTGACGCCGAGCAGCCCGAGCGTCGACGTGATGTGGGGCGAGAGAAGGGTCGCCACCACGGGAACCGAGATCAGCGCCGGAAGGAGCCCCGGGTTGGGCGAGTCTCCCGCCAGCAGCCAGACCGCGATCAGCACGAAGGCGACGCTGAAGAGCGTCACCGCCACCCGCAGCCAGGGCTCGTCGAGCAGCCCGAAGGGAGCGAAGGCGAGCAGGTAGGGGAGCGGGTAGGGCTGGTGGCTGTGCAGGTAGGCGGCGGCCACCGACTGACCGCGGAAGAGCGCGGCGATGATCTCGACTGGTGCGTAGTCCCCCGGCCCGCCGAGCAGCTTCGCCAGGCTGCCCCGGCTGTGGAGCTGGGGCCATTCCCGGACGGCGGTGCCGGCGAGGGCGAGGAGGACGAGGGCCGCCGCTGCTGCCGGCAATCCCTGGCCCACCCTCGCGGCGCGGGCGACCGCCGGCTCAGCCACCAGCGTCTTTTCGGTCGTGCGCCATGAGTAGGTCCATAACTAGCCGTCGGCGATCCGGGAGTATCGCACCCGGAGTCATCTCTCCGTCAGTTGAGACGGACGCCGATCAAACGCAGGAGTGGACCGTTAGAAGAGGTGAGGCGGCCCACCTACTTTCGGAGAGAGGGAGGATTTCGGTGGGCCGCCCCACCCTTTGAACGCAGCAAGCGGTCCGCACTTGCGGCGGCGGATGTCGGCGAGCCGGCCTAGCCCCACGCGACGCAGCCGATGCAGACCGCCCAAGCCAGCCAGTAGACGCCCCGCTGCCGGTCCTTCTGGCTGAATGCCGTGACCGCCGCTCCCCGGTTGCAGAGGAGCAGCACGGTCGGGAAGAACCGGGCAGCGAGGGCGCCGTTCACTTCGGCTAGCGGCCCGCCGGGAAGCCCAGGCTGCTATACCTCAGCGAACCCGGCGTGGTCAGCAGCTCGCCCGTCTCGAGCAGCGTCTTGAGGCCGGAGAGGATCATCGGCCAGCCGCCATAGAGCTGGTCGTTGGCGCCTTCGCGAAGCTGGTCATGGGTGACGACGAGGCGGCAGGAGTCGCCGACCGGTTCGATCTCCCAGGTGACCCGCGAAGTCCCTTCGCTCTGGACGTCCTCGCCCCAGAGGGCCGTGAAGCTCTGGACGAGCCGGCGGGGCGGATCCACCACCAGGTTCACACCCTCCGCCAGCAGCCCGCTGTTGGCCGGGTGGCTCGACTCGTAACGCGAGCCGGGCGTCCAATCGGAGGTGATCCCGGCGCCGAAGTTGTACCTGCTCCGCGTCTCGCCATCCGTGATCGCCTCCCACAGCCGCTCCGGGGTGGTCTTGATATAGATCTCGAAAACCTTTTCCATGGGTTCCTCCAGTTTGTTCTTGAGCTCGCTGAGAGCTGCGGTCCAGGGCTCGGCGTACTTGCTCACCCACCGGTCGTGGACGAGCCGGATCGGAACCGGGTTAAGAAAGTGGAGCTTCTCGCGGCCGCGCCGCCGGGTTACCACCAGGCCCGCCTCTTCGAGCAGCTTCAAGTGCTTCATCACGCCGAAGCGCGTCATCGGGAGCCGTCCCTGGAGCGCGTTCAACGTCTGCCCGTCCTCCCGGAACAGCTCGTCGAGCAGGCTCCGCCGGGTCGGATCGGCCAGGGCCCTGAACACCTCGTCCATTGCGGGATTATACGTGACCATTTGGTCACCTGTCAAGCGCTTGGGACGTTGATACCTAACGCGGTAGGCAGGACTGTCGTCGCGCGGTGGCCGCAAGGAAGTCCGACAGGTTGAAGGCGGACCAGACCGGCTGGTAGTCGCGTCCGGCTTTGCAGACGGTGCTGACCGCCCCCGGGCGCAGGTCGGCGGGAAGAGTGGCGAACGCGCCTACCAGCACCGGCACCGAGTCGCTGCTCAGGCTGTCCAGGTAACCGACATCGAGCTTGTGCGTCGCCACCGCTCGATCGGTGTTGAGCCTGGCCACAGTGGCCTCCGGGCTTACCGCATTCAGGGTCAGCAAGACGGCGAGGCCGGCAATGCTGGCGGAACCCAGCAGCCATCTCCGACTCGATGCCACACGAAGCAAATCGGCGGCCAGGAGCAGAAAGATGAGCCCGATCCAGACTGCGAAAATATGGCTATAGAGCCGGAGCATGGTGAACCCGTAAGCCTGCTCGTAGAGGCTCAATCGCTGGAAGCTGACGTAAACGATCAGGAGTGTCAGGGCAATGGCGACCCAAGTCAGGGCGCGAAAGGCCACGGCGCCCCGACGCTCGGCGCGCTCGATGATCCGGCTGAAGAGGACCAGTAGAACCAGCGTGATCCCAGCGACCCACAGCAGCTGGAAGAAACCGGAGCGGGCGTAGTCCGCATAAGTGGTGCCGGCTTGGTGGAGAGCCTGCGTCCCGTTACCAGTCGCCGCAACGGCCTGCGCGATTGCGAAGGCCGCGAAGAGGCCGTCCAGGATCCCGATCACGACGAGACCTTCGCTGAGGCCGAGCCTCCACCTGGGCCCGTCGAGCCGCTCGACCCTCTCCGCCGCGCCAAGCCTGAGGAGACCAGCCATTGCCACTCCGCCGACAGCCACGTAGCTGGCGTCCAGGACGGTTCGGCCGAGATCGAGATTGATTGCGAAAAATGACGCGAACACCGGATCCGCGGAGGCCAGGAGGACACCCATCAAGACTGCGATCGGCACTCCGAACAGCAGCCCTCGCCCGATCGGTGCCATACGTGTCAACCGTGGCTTGAGCCTCTGGACTGGACGTGCCGCGAAAGGAACTCCCAACGTCAGATGGTAGAGACCGTGAAGGAGCCGAGCTCCCGCCTCGGCAAAGCCGAGATCGAGGATCGACCCGCGGTCGCCGAGTGAGGCCGCAGTGGCGAGTAGAAGGGTGCTCACCACCAAGTCAGGAATGGTTAGCCAGGGACTCGCCCTCAAGGCCAACGACGCGGCGAAGGCGACCGACAGAGCGAGAATGGCTCGGCCCTGCGCTGACCGAGTTCCTGCCGAGGTCCAGAGTGCCACCGCGGCTGCAGCCAGTGCGAGAGCAGCACCGAGACCCAGGGCGTTCACCCGCAGGGCTTGGTCGACCAGCAGGGCGACAACC
>WNFM01302776.1_pt2 | contig 20203 bp, 18 predicted proteins | sample 5400271 | NCBI WGS metagenome assembly WNFM01 (sample SAMN13153352, study PRJNA577476) | soil metagenome | isolation source: 60 cm saprolite on Douglas fir-dominated hillslope | place: USA:California | collected 2013-09-17
TCATCGACCAGATCCTGAGAGAGCCCGCCGGCGGCGCCCACCGTGATTCGGCCGCCATGATCGCGGCCACCGGCGATGCCATCGCCCAGGCCTTCGACGACCTCCGCAACCTCGATGCGGACGGCATCCGCCGGCAGCGGCGGCAGAAATTCCTCGATATCGGCCGGAAGCTCGGCTAGGGCCTGCCGGCTCCAATCGATTTGGGGCGGCCTAGTCAATTGTTTTTACATGGTTTTTAGCGCCAGCCGGTATCCACTCCACTTGAAGACGCCTTGGCCTTTCCCAAAACCGCCAATTTTTTGTCAAATCATTGATTTCGGCCGCAATTAGGCCCCGAGCCCGTTCTTTAACTCCTGTTGACCATGCCCGCCGGGGAACCGGCTCGCATGGCGGGTTCGGGTTGCGACCAAATCGGCCAAAGGGTAAGATTTTATACATTGGCTTCAGGGCATGACGCTGTGGTTGGGGTGCGAAAATTGCCCGATGGGTGTGGAGCTTAGCCTTTGAAATACCGCTCGCTGGTTCGCGCGCTCGTCACGTCGGCTGCCCTTGCGGGCGTCGGTGTGCTCATGGCCGGCTGCGATAGCGATCAAATCTCACTCGCCACCAATGCCAAGGCCAACCAGCCGGTCTCGCCGAAGCTACTCGCCGCGATGGTCGAGAAGGACATGGACCTGAATTCGCCGGTGCTGGTCCGGCTGTTCAAGCAGGAAGCCGAGCTTGAGGTCTGGAAGCAGGATCGCTCTGGACGCTTTGCGCTGCTGAAGACCTATCCGATCTGCCGCTGGTCGGGCGATCTCGGACCGAAGGTCCGCGAAGGCGACCGTCAGGCGCCGGAAGGCTTCTACAATATTTCGCCGGCGCAGATGAATCCGCAGTCGGCCTACTACCTCTCCTTCAACACCGGCTATCCCAACGCGTTCGACAGGGCGCTCGGCCGTAGCGGCTCGCAGTTGATGGTGCACGGCGACTGCTCCTCGCGCGGCTGCTACGCGATGACCGACGAGCAGATCGCGGAAATCTATTCGCTCGGCCGCGAATCGTTCTTCGGCGGCCAGAAATCGTTCCAGTTCCAGGCCTATCCGTTCCGGATGACGGCGGTGAACATGGCGCGGCATCGCAACAACCCGAACATGCCGTTCTGGAAAATGATCAAGGAAGGCTACGATCATTTCGAGGTGACGAAGCAGGAGCCGAAGGTCGACTTCTGCGAAAAGAAATACGTGTTCGATGCCATCCGCGCGCCGAACGCTACGCGCGACCCGGTGTTCGAAGCTTCTTCCAAGTGCCCGGCCTACGCCTTGCCGGAAGAAGTCGCCGACGCCGTCCGCGAAAAGCAGGCCACCGATCTCGCCGAGACCGCCAAGCTGATTGCAAGGGGAACGCCGGTCGCACGGATGAATACCGGCATCGACGGCGGCATGAACAAGGTGTTCGCTGCCCGGGTGCCTGAAGGCAATACCGGCCTGTCCGAAGGCGGCGACACCCAGGGCTTGTCGTTGCTGGCGCTGTCGCGCGCGCCGGGCACCATTCCTTCGACCGTCAATCCGCCCCGTGCGCCGGCTTCGCCATCCGAAAACCTGCTGCAAGGTGCGCCAGAGGAGCCGAAGATCGCTGCGGCACCGGCACCGACCGCCGGACCCACGCGGGTCGCGAACGCCGCACCGTCAGCGCAATCCGACGGGTTCTTCTCCAGCCTCGCCCGCAAGGTCGGCATCGGCGGCACCGCCGATGCGACCGCCACCACGGCAAGCGCGCCGCCACCGCCCGCGAAACCGAAAGTGATTGAAGCCAAGCGCATCGATGTGCCGCCGCGCCCGGAAGCGGCGGCGGTACCGAAGACCGCAGCGCCGAAGGTTGCCGCCGTCAAGCCGGCCTTGAAGCCGTCCGTCTCCGATGCGTCGGCGCCGGCCGCCGCCCCTGCCCCCGCTGCGCCCAGTCAGGTTGCGGGCTCGGCGCCGATCGTGTCGCCGAATTCGTTCGACAGCCGCTTCGGGGCGGTGAAGTAAGCGCGAAGCGCTTCCGACTTCTGCCAGACAGCCAACTGCCAGACACCGAAACACCGTCATGCCCCGCGAAAGCGGGGCATCCAGTATTTCGTGAATTTTGTGATTATCGCGACAACGCGCAGTACTGGATCATCCGTACCGGTTCGATCGGGACCGCTTGGCGCCGCTAACAGCCGCTCAATGCTCTGATGGAAGAAATCAGATTTTCGTCCTGAGTCCTTATCGTTCGAACGATAGCCTCTCCGTCGCAGCGCTTTGGCTGATGAGCAACGAAAGTGTATCGGACCCGGTACTCATTAGCCGACACTGGATTGACATCTATCAGACTAAGCGGCTCGTCCAAATGACCGTAGAACTTCGTGATCGCTTCCGCAGAGAAGGGACCGTTCCGTCGCTTCTCGGGCACCAGAAATGCGACGGCCTCGTCACCGCTTCCGGCCGCCAAAGCGATATAGAAACCTTGCACGGTCGTCATGGCGGTGTCGTAGGCATCGGTCGGGTCCACGTCTCTTTCCACTCTCGTTATAGGTAGAAGCAACGGAGCGTGATGGTGTCCGGTGTGAGCCCCGAAGGCAGATTTGCCCTCGACCCTTACATGCGTTCCCACAAGACGCCTCAATCTCTCGGTCAAGGTGCTAGCGTTGTTTTGACCCCATTCCGGAAACACCTGGATACTGTCGATCTTGTCGGCGGGATCGACAAAGTCATCGCCTTCGGCACAGACGGGTCGATCCAGTTTCAGAATGTAAGTGGGCTCGGGAGTATCGCCTTTCGTAACGCCGCCATTGTAAGGCGGGCCACCAAAAATTCGGAACGTCAGTTTCCCCACAAGAGTTACCGGGGTTTGCTTTTTCACATCCAGGCAAGCGCTATGCGCCGGTCCGGAATTTAGACCTGTTAACGCAACGATGATGGCGACCAAGAATTTCAATGAATGCATGGAACGCCTCGTGGTGCGGCCTCCAGCCGCAAACCGCCGGAGCGCCTCAAGATAGCGAGCGCCTTCCATCCGTGATGCCCCCGAAGGTCAGCAAGCCTCACACGGGTATTGTGCGCCTAAGCATACCGGCCGTGGCAGTGCTTGTACTTCTTGCCGGAATTACACGGACAATCCTCGTTGCGGCCGACCTTGCCCCAGCTTGTGGGATTGTTCGGATCGCGGTCGGCGGCAGCCGCCTGCGGCACCAGCGAGGCGCTGGCGAACGCCATCTCGTCTTCGCCGGTGTCGGGATTGAGCTTGTGCGCTTCCATTGCCGGCAACGGCTGCTGTTCTTCCGGCGGCACGATCTCGACGCGCATCAACTGCGCCGTCACCGCTTCGCGCAGATGCGCGGTCATCGCCTCATACAGGCCGAAGGCTTCCGACTTGTATTCTTGCAACGGATCGCGCTGGCCGTAGCCGCGCAGGCCGATCACCTGACGCAGATGGTCGAGCATGATCAGGTGCTCGCGCCAGAGATGATCCAGCGTCTGTAGCAGGATGGTCTTTTCGACGTACCGCATCACGTCGGGGCCCCATTGCGCGACCTTGGCCGCCATGTGCTCGTCGACGCGCTGCTCGATCCGCGTCAGCAATTCCTCGTCGGCGATGCCCTCTTCCTTGGCCCATTCCTCGACCGGCAGGTCGACGTCGAGTACGCGCTTCAGTTCTTCCTTGAGGCCCGCCACATCCCACTGCTCGGCATAAGCGTGTTCGGGCACATGCTTGGCGACGATATCATCGATGAAGTCATGACGCATGTCCGTGACCATTTCGGCCACGCTGTCGCTCTTCATCAGCTCGACGCGCTGGTCGAAGATCACCTTGCGCTGATCGTTCTGGACGTTGTCGAACTTGAGCAAATTCTTGCGGATGTCGAAGTTGCGGGCTTCGACCTTCTGCTGCGCCTTCTCCAGCGCCTTGTTGATCCAGGGATGGATGATCGCCTCGCCCTCTTTCAGGCCGAGCCGCGTCAGCATGGAGTCGAGCCGGTCGGATCCGAAGATCCGCATCAGATCGTCTTCCAGCGACAGGAAGAACTTGGAGCGACCGGGATCGCCCTGGCGGCCGGAGCGGCCACGAAGCTGGTTGTCGATGCGGCGGGATTCATGCCGTTCCGAACCGATGATGTAGAGACCGCCCGGCTTCCTGATGGTCTTCGCGGGCTTGCCGCCCTTAGCGGGTTCGATCTCGATCTCGTCCTCGGCCTTCAACACGATTTCGCGGAAGCGCTCGATGTCGGCCTTGATGCGCTCGATCTTGGCGGCCTTCTCGGCCTCGTCGGTGATGTCGGCGGTCTCCTGAAGAATCCGCATATCGAGCGAACCACCGAGCTTGATGTCGGTACCGCGTCCGGCCATGTTGGTCGCGATCGTGATCGCGCCGGGGACGCCGGCTTCGGCGACGATGTAGGCTTCCTGCTCGTGGAAGCGCGCGTTCAGCACCGCGAACAGTTTTGCCGGCTTGCCCGCGCGGGCCGCGGCATAGAGCTTGTCCATGCCGGATTCCGAGCCGAAGTCGATCTGCTTGTAGCCGTGCTTCTTGAGATATTCGGCGATCACTTCCGACTTCTCGATCGAGGCGGTGCCGACCAGCACCGGCTGCAGCCGCGCATTGGCGCGTTCGATCTCGGCGAGGATCGCGGCGTATTTCTCGTTCTGGGTGCGGTAGACCTCGTCGTCCTCATCCAGACGCGCGATGTTGACGTTGGTCGGAATTTCCACGACCTCGAGCTTGTAGATGTCGAACAGTTCGTCGGCTTCGGTCAGCGCCGTGCCGGTCATGCCGGCGAGCTTGGCGTACATCCGGAAGTAATTCTGGAAGGTGATCGAGGCCAGCGTCTGGTTCTCCGGCTGGACCTGGACATGCTCCTTGGCCTCCAGCGCCTGGTGCAGGCCCTCGGAATAGCGGCGGCCCTGCATCATGCGGCCGGTGAACTCGTCGATGATGACGACTTCGCCGTCGCGGACGATGTAGTCCTTGTCGCGATTGAACAGCGAGTGGGCGCGCAGCGCCTGGTTGATGTGGTGCACGACGGAGACGTTCTCGACGTCGTAGAGCGATTCACCCTTGAGCTGGCCGGCGTCGCGCAGCAGCGTTTCGATCTTCTCCATGCCGGCTTCGGTCAGCGTCACGGTGCGCTGCTTCTCGTCGACGTCGTAGTCGGTCTTGTCGAGTTTCGGCAGGAAGGTATCGATGGTGTTGTAGAATTCCGAGCGGTCGTCGAGCGGGCCGGAAATGATCAGCGGCGTGCGCGCCTCGTCGATCAGGATCGAGTCGACTTCGTCGACGATGGCGTAGAAGTGGCTGCGCTGGACCATGTCCTCGAGCCGGTACTTCATGTTGTCGCGCAGATAATCGAAACCGTATTCGTTGTTGGTGCCGTAGGTGATGTCGCAGGCGTAGGAATTCTTGCGCTCGGCATCGTCGAGGCCGTGGACGATCACGCCGGTGGTCATGCCGAGGAAGCCGTAGATCTGGCCCATCCATTCGGAGTCGCGCTTGGCGAGGTAGTCGTTGACGGTTACGACGTGGACGCCCTTGCCGGCGAGCGCGTTGAGGTAGACCGCAAGCGTCGCGACCAGCGTCTTGCCTTCGCCGGTCTTCATCTCCGCGATGTCGCCCTCGTGTAGCACCATGCCGCCGATCATCTGGACGTCGAAATGGCGCTGGCCGAGGGTGCGCTTGGCGGCCTCGCGCACGGTGGCGAAGGCCGGGACCAGGATGTCGTCGAGCGTCTTGCCGTCGGCGAGCTGCTGGCGGAACTCGGCGGTGCGGGCCTTCAGCGCCTCGTCCGACAGCGCGGCGAGCTCGGGCTCAAGCGCGTTGATGTCGTTGACCCGGGACTGATATCCCTTCACCCGCCGGTCGTTGGCGGAGCCGAAAAACTTGCGGGCGAGCGCGCCGATCATGCCAATTCCTGCCTTTGCCGTACTCTTAGCCGTGGTTGCGTTTCAGCCGTGACGTGGTCCGCCGGGTTGCCTATCAACTCACCGTGACGCATCGCGGCAAACGCCCCTGTCGAGGGGGTCATCCGCCTAATGAGTGGGAATTAAGCAACCCAAGGTTCAACGGCAAAAACCACAGCAAAATAAGCTTAATACCGTTGATAGGTTCCGGCAGAGATATGGCTGGGCCGGAGGGTTGTCAACGCTCGCCGTATGTCAAGGAATTCATCATTTTGACAGACTTTTCGCGTTGCCAAGCCCCTGCGATTGGGCGAGTGTCCCGCCGCCTTTGGCGTTCCCCTTCTTCAAGACAAGGATTTTGCATGACCTTCCCGTTCCCGGAAACGAAAACCGGCCTGCGCTTCGGCTTGGCCTCCCTGGCCGTGACCGGCTGCCTGGCCGCGCTTTTGGCCGCCGGCCCGGTCCGCGCCGAGGACAATCCCGTTCTCGCCAAGGTCAACGGCGTGGAGATCCGCCAGAGCGACGTAGCCCTCGCCGAAGAGGAGCTCGGCCCCAGCCTGGCGCAGATGGACCCGGCCACCAAGAAGGAGAACGTGCTGTCCTTCCTGATCGACCTGAAAATCGTCGCCAAGGCCGCCGAGGACAAGAAGGTCGAGAATTCCGAGGACTTCAAGCGCCGGATGTCGTTCACCCGCAGCCGCCTCCTGATGGACAGCCTGCTGGCCACCGAAGGCAAGGCCGCGACCACCGACGATGCCATGAAGAAGGTCTATGAGGAGGCCTCCAAGCAGATCACCGGCGAGCAGGAAGTTCACGCCCGCCACATCCTGGTCGAGACCGAGGATGAGGCCAAGGCGGTCAAGGCGGAACTGGACAAGGGCGCGGATTTCGCCGAGCTGGCCAAAAAGAAGTCCAAGGATCCCGGCGCGTCCGATGGCGGCGATCTCGGATTCTTCACCAAGGACCAGATGGTGCCGGAATTTTCCGCCGTCGCCTTCACGCTCGAGCCCGGCAAGATCTCCGATCCGGTCAAGTCGCAGTTCGGCTGGCACATCATCAAGGTCGAGGAAAAGCGCAGCCGCAAGGCGCCCGATTTCGAGCAGGTCAAGGCTCAGATCGAGACCTATGTGACGCGCAAGGCGCAGGCTGAATACGTCGGAAAGCTGCGCGAAGCCGCCAAGATCGAGCGCATGGACAAGCCGGCCGAGACCGCGGCAAAGCCGGATGCGCCCAAACCGGAAACCGCCAAGCCCGAAGCGGCGAAGGATTCCAAGATGGCGCCGGCGAAGAAGTAAAAATTCGCTGTCACTTCTTCGAGACCAATAGTATTGACCGTCGTCATGGCCGGGCCGAAGTGCCCGGCCATTCTACGTCTGGATGCCGTCGACCGGCCCTGAGGACGTGGAAGACCGGTGTAGATCCGGTCGTGCCGATTGTTTGAACCGGTCGAAGAAGGTGCTCGCATGTCCACCGCTGTCTCTCCCCTCGCCCCGACCGATGTCCCCGATATGCCCGCGATTGCGGGCGTCAGGCTTGCCACCGCGGCGGCCGGCATCCGCTACAAGGGGCGCACCGACGTGCTGCTGGCCGTGATGGACAAGGGCACCGCCGTCGCCGGCGTCTTCACGCACCGCGGTCGCCGGCGTCTTCACCAAGTCGAAATGCCCGTCCGCGCCGGTCGAATGGTGCCGCGCCAAGCTCGGTCCCGGCAAGGCGCGCGCGCTGGTGGTGAATTCCGGCAATGCCAACGCCTTCACCGGCAAGACCGGCCGGCAGTCGACGGCGCTGACGGCCTCGATCGCCTCCAAAGCGGTCGGTTGCAGCGCCAACGAAGTGTTCCTCGCCTCGACCGGCGTGATCGGCGAACCGCTCGACGCCACCAAGTTCGACGGCGTGCTGGCGACGTTGGCGACGTCAGCCGCGTCCGATGACTGGATGAGCGCGGCGAAGGCGATCATGACCACCGACACCTTCCCGAAGGTCGCGACCGCTACGGTGAAGCTTGGCAAGGCCAAGGTCACCATCAACGGCATGGCCAAGGGCGCCGGCATGATCGCGCCCGATATGGCAACGATGCTCTCGTTCGTGTTCACCGACGCGCCGCTGTCATCCGCCGTGCTGCAATCGCTGCTCAAGAGCGGCGTCGAGGACACTTTTAATGCCGTCACCATCGACAGCGACACCTCGACCTCGGACACGCTGCTCGCCTTTGCTACCGGTGCGGCGGCAGCAAATGGCGCACCAAAGATCACGCGCGCCAGCGATCCCAGGCTGAAGGCATTTGTAAAAGCGTTCCGCGAAGTGCTGGCGGATCTCGCCGAGCAGGTGGCGCGCGACGGCGAAGGTGCTCGCAAGCTGGTCGAGATCATCGTCGAAGGTGCCACCACCAAAGCCTCGGCGCGAAAAATCGCGATGTCGGTGGCGAATTCGCCGCTGGTGAAGACCGCCATCGCCGGCGAGGACGCCAATTGGGGCCGCGTGGTGATGGCGGTCGGCAAGGCCGGCGAGCCCGCCAACCGCGACAAACTTTCGATCTCGTTCAACGGCATCCGCGTCGCCAAAAGTGGCGCGCGCGATCCGTCCTACAACGAGGCTGAGGTATCCGAAGTGATGAAGAACCCGAAAATCCAGATCAAGGTTTCGCTTGGGCTCGGCAAGGGCCGCGACCGCGTGCTGACCTGCGACCTCACCAAGGAATATGTCGCGATCAACGGCGATTACCGCTCGTGAATTTTTCGCAGCCCGAAGCGACCGCGCATGGCTGAGATCAAACTCACGCTCGTCGTCGCCTGCGCTTTGGTCGACGCCGACAAGCGCGTGCTGATCGCGCAACGCCCGCAAGGCAAGGCGCTGGCCGGCCTTTGGGAATTCCCCGGCGGCAAGCTCGATCCCGGCGAGCGGCCGGAGCAGGCTCTGATCCGCGAACTGCGCGAGGAAATCGGCATCGAGGTCGCCGAGCCCTGCCTGGCGCCGCTGACGTTTGCCAGCCACGCCTATGAGAGCTTTCATCTGTTGATGCCGCTCTACATCTGCCGGCGCTGGGAAGGCATGGTGACGGCCCGCGAAGGCCAGCAACTAGCGTGGGTCCGCGCCAACAAACTGCGCGATTACCCGATGCCGCCCGCGGACATTCCGCTGATCCCGCATTTGATCGATTTGTTGATGTGAGTTCGATTGTCATGCGCGGGCTTGACCCGCGCATCCATCAATCTTCAGAAGAATCTTGCGAAGCGCGATGGATTGCCGGGTCAAGCCCGGCAATGACACGTTCTTTACTTCGACACCTTTTTCACCGCCGCTTCCAGACTCGCCTTCGCCGACCCCGGCCGCAGCGGCCTGGGCTGGCTGTCATGCGGCGCCCAGCCGGACAGCCAGATGATGTCGAAGGTGGCGCGGATGCGTCCGTCGGGATCGGAAAAACGGCTTGCATAGATCTCCGACATCCGCAGCATGGTGGCGATGCGGGTCGGCGTCCGGCGCCGCTCGACCATGACATTGGTGGCGCCCATCGCCCTGAGATCGGCCATCAGCGCGAACGCATTGTCGTAGCGCACCACCAGCGAATCCACGTCGGTGACCGGCAGCGCAAAGCCTGCGCGCTGTAACAGGCTGCCGACGTCACGCAGATCGGCGAACGGCGCGACCCGCGGCGACACGCCACCTTCGCATTCGGCCTCCGCCTCGGCGAAAGCCTGCCTGAGTTCAGTGAGCGTGTCGCCGCCGATCATCGCCGCCAGCAACAATCCATCGGGCCTCAGCGCGCGACGGATTTGCGCCAGCACACCGGGCAAATCGTTGACGAATTGAAAAGCGAGCGCGGAGAGTGCGAGATCGAGCGATTCCGGCTCGAGCCGTAGCGTTTCCAATTCATTGGGATCGATGCGGGTGATCGACTTGAAGCGATCGGCGATCGGATTTCGTAGCAACTCACCGGGCGACCAGATTTCCGCTACATCTGAGAAGCCGCGCGTCACCGCCTGCAACCGGTCCGCCATATCCTCCACGACACGATCGAGCAGAAACGTCACCGGCCCGGCCCGCCGCGCGCGGTCCATCCGCGCCCGCAGCAAGGCGCGGTCGAACAGGTGGGGCGCAGCGGTCGGGTCTGAGGCCATGCCGGTTGGTACGCTGGCCACCCTGTCTCTGGCAATCCTGTGCTTGAGCGCCGCCCGGCATGGCGCTAGCCTCGCGCCATGGACGCTGAGGCATCACCACGCTCCATATCAGGTCATCTGCGCGGCGCGCTGAACGCGTGCCGCGGCGTGTTCGCGCATATCCCGCGTCTCGCGCTCGACATTGCGTTGCCGACATTATGCGTCTCCTGCCGCGAGCCGGTCGATGGCGAGGGCGTCTGTGCGGAATGCTGGGCCAAACTGTCGTTCATCGCGCCGCCGTTCTGTCCGCGGCTCGGCATTCCCTTTATTTACGATCCCGGGCCGGAATTGCTGTCGATGGAAGCGATCGCCAATCCACCAGCCTACCAGCGCGCCCGCGCCGCTGTGCGCTATGACGACGTCGCCCGCACGCTGGTCCATGCCCTGAAATACCAGGACCGCACCGATCTGGCGCCGGCCATGGGCCGCTGGATGGCCCGCGCCGGCCAGGAATTGCTCGACGAGGCCGACGTGCTGGTGCCGGTTCCGCTGCATTGGCGTCGCGGCTGGAGCCGGCGCTACAACCAGTCCGGCGCGCTGGCGCGGGTGATTTCGCGCCAAAGTGGCGTGAAACTGGCCACCGAGGCGCTGCGGCGGGTCCGTGCGACCGAGCAGCAGATCGGGCTGTCGCGGCCGCAGCGCGCCAGCAACGTGCAGGGCGCCTTCAAGGTCGCCATCGAGCGCAGCGCCGATATTGCTAGCCGCCGCGTCATCCTGGTCGACGACGTCCTGACCTCGGGCGCCACGGTGGACGCTTGCGCCCGTGCCCTATTACGCGCCAAGGCCGCGCAGGTCGACGTGCTGGTATTCGCGCGGGTTGTGGACACCCACCGGGCTCCCATATAATTCAAAGTGTTGTAGTTGCGAACCAGAGCGCCCCATGACCACTGCCGTTGAAATCTATACCCGTCCGGGCTGCGGCTATTGCACCGCCGCCAAATCGCTGCTGACGCGCAAGAATGCCGCGTTCACCGAATTGAGCGTCGCCACTGACCCCGCCTACCGCGAACAGATGTACGATCGTGCCGGCGACGGCACGACCTTTCCGCAGATCTTCATCGGGACAACCCATGTCGGCGGTTGCGACGAGCTCTACGCGCTGGACCGCGTGGGCAAGCTCGACGCCATGCTGGCGGGAGAAAAGGCCTCTTTATGAGCGCTGACCAGACCTTTACCGCGGCCATGGTGCAGATGCGCACCGGGCTATTGCCCGAGCCGAGCCTCGAGCAAGGCAGCAAACTGATCCGCGAGGCCGCCGCCCAGGGCGCCGATTATGTGCTTACCCCCGAGGTGAGCAACATGATGCAATTGAATCGCAAGGCGCTGTTTGAGCATCTCGCCGCCGAGGAAGACGATCTGTCGCTGAAAGCCTATCGCGCGCTGGCCAAGGAACTGAAGATCCATCTCCATGTCGGCTCGCTGGCGCTGCGCTTTTCGCCCGAGAAGGCGGTCAACCGCTCGTTCCTGATCGGGCCCGACGGCAACGTGCTCGCCTGCTACGACAAGATCCACATGTTCGACATCGATCTGCCCGGCGGCGAAAGCTATCGCGAATCCGCCAATTACCAGCCGGGCGAAACCGCCGTGATCTCGGACCTGCCGTGGGGCCGCATCGGTCTTACGATCTGCTACGACGTGCGCTTTCCGGCGCTTTATCGCGCGCTCGCCGAAACCGGCGCGTCGTTCCTCGCGGTTCCGTCGGCCTTCACCAAAAAGACCGGCGAGGCGCATTGGCATACGCTGCTGCGCGCCCGCGCCATCGAGAACGGCTGCTTCGTGTTTGCTGCCGCCCAGGCCGGGATGCACGAAAACAAGCGCGAGACGTTCGGACATTCGCTGATCATCGCCCCCTGGGGCGAGATTTTGGCCGAAGGCGGCGTCGAGCCCGGCGTATTCCTCGCCAAGATCGATCCCTCCAAAGTCGAGACCGCGCGGAAAACCGTGCCCTCGCTGCAGCATGGACGGCGCTTCGGAATTGCCGATCCCAAGGCCGGCCCGGAACATCTGCACCTGGTCCGGGGCTCGGCATGATCCGGTACAATCTACGCTGCGAGAAGGGACATAGCTTCGAAAGCTGGTTCCAAAGTTCGGCGGCGTATGAAAGCCAGGAGAAGCGCAAACTGGTGAGCTGCCCCGCCTGCGGCACGGTCAAGGTCGAACGCGCCATCATGGCCCCGCAGATCGTGAGCAAGAAAGGCCGCGAGGCCGCCGTGGCAGTGTCGGCCGAAGCGCCGACGACAGAAGCAACGGCACAGGGCTCGACGCCGCTGCTGATGGCGCAGGAGCTTGAGCTGCGCGCCAAGATCAAGGAATTGCGCGACCATATCGTCAAGAACGCCGACAATGTCGGCGAGCGCTTCCCCAACGAAGCCCGCAAGATGCATTACGGCGATATCGAACATCGCCCGATCTATGGCGAGGCCTCGCCCGAAGAAGCGCGCTCGCTGATCGACGAAGGCGTCGAAGTCTCGCCGCTCCCGGTGCTGCCGGACGATCGGAATTGACGCCACGCGTCATTCCGGGATGGTCCGAAGGACGAGACCCGGAATCTCGAGATTCCCCGATGCGCAATTGCGCATCTGAGGTTCGATGCTTTCGCATCGCCCCGGAATGACTGCGAAGGGCCATTGATGAACCTCGACACCTTTCCCTCCTGGCTGCCTTGGGCCGTGCTCTCGGCCGTCTTCGCGGCGCTCACCGCGATCTTCGCCAAGATCGGCGTCGAAGACATCAATTCCGATCTCGCGACCCTGATCCGTACCGTGATCGTGCTGATCAGCCTGGCTTTGATCCTGTTTGCCACTGGCAAGCTCGGTCAGACCGGTCCGATCTCGACCAAAACGTGGATTTTCCTGGTGCTGTCCGGTCTCGGCACCGGCGCGTCGTGGCTGTGCTATTTTCGCGCGCTGAAACTCGGTCCGGCGACGCTGGTGGCGCCGATCGACAAACTGAGCGTGGTGCTGGTGGCGCTGTTCGGCGTGGTGTTTCTCGGCGAGCGGCCGTCGATGAACGGCTGGCTCGGCATCGCGCTGATCGCTGCCGGCGCGGTGATCATTGTTGTCAAACGCTAACCAGCAGTGCGACGCCGACCACGATCAAGGCGATGCCGAACAGTTCACGCGCGGAAAGCGGCTGCTTGAACGAATAATACGCAACTCCTTGCGCGAACAGCACCTCGACCAGCGCCAGCGTGCGCACATTGGCTGCCACTGTCAGCGCAAATGCCAGGAACCAGAATTGCGAAGAGAACGCGCCCATGAAGCCCGCGAACATCGAGCGCCGCCACAGCCCGAAAATCTTCTTCAGCACGTCAGGTGCGCGCAACAGAAGATAGATCGATAGCACCAGCGTCTGCACGAACAGACCGAGCACCAGGGTGTAGGACGCCGCGATGACGGCGCCGCGAAAGCCGACCGCCGACAGCGCGAATGCCGCTGCCGCCGCGAGGCCGAGTATCGTCGGCTTCAAATCCGCAAAGCCCTTGCCGGAAGCGGGTCGCAGCGCAGCGATCACCACACCGGCAGTCGCGATCAGGATCGCGATCACTTTCAGCACGGTCAGGTGATCGCCGAGGAAGATGAAGCCGAAGATCGCGGTCTGGATCGCCTCGGTCTTCAGATACGCCGTCGTCACCACGAAGGAGCGGTCGTTCATCGCCAGCAGCATCAGGCCGGTGCCGACGATCTGGCAGAGCGCGCCGAGGATCAGCCACGGCCAGAACGACGCCGTCGGCCACGGAATAGGATCGCCGGACACGGCTATCACGACCGCGAAGAACAGGATCGAGAACGGAAAGCCGAACAGGAAGCGGATATTGGTGGCGCCCCAGGTCCCGAGCGGTCCCGTCAGCGAGCGCTGCATCGCATTGCGCACGACCTGCCCGAGTGCAGCCGTGATGGTGAAGGGAATCCAGAGCGTAGCGATGGAGAACATGGGGGATTCGGTTACCGGCTGGGAAAGTGCCGCACCGTGCCGGGCACCGCGGGCGCGGTCAACTGGGCCGGCGCATGACAGGGATGCGGTCAGACACCAAATCCATCGTCGTCCCTGCGAACGCAGGGACCCATACCGCGTGATTTATCGGTGATAAGCGGTGATTGAGACCATTCGCACAATGGCCATCGGTGGCTATGGGTCCCTGCTCCCGTGCGCAATTGCGCACTAGGCAGGGACGACAGCTACATCGCCTCCGCGACCACCATGTAGTTCACGTCCATGTCGGACGAGACGCTCCATTTGTCGGCGAGCGGGTTGTAGACCACGCCGGCCTGATCGGTGATCGTGAGCTTGTTGTCGGCGAGGTGCTGCGCCAGTTCGTCGGGAGTGACGAACTTGTCCCATTGATGGGTGCCGCGCGGCAGCCAGCGCAGCACATATTCGGCGCCGACGATCGCCAGCGCAAAACTCTTCCAGTTGCGGTTCAACGTCGAGACCATCATCAGCCCGCCCGGCTTGAGCATCGCCGTGCAGCGGGCGAGGAACGCGCCGACATCGGTGACATGCTCGATCACTTCCATCGCCAGTACGATGTCGAAGCGCTCGCGCACGTCCATCTCCTCGGCCGTGGTGCAGCGGTAATCGATCGACAGATGCCCCTTGTCGGCATGCAATTTGGCGGCGGCGATATTGGTCGCCGACGGATCAATGCCGATCACCTGCGCGCCCAGCCGCGTGAACGGCTCGCACAACAGGCCGGCGCCGCAGCCGATGTCGAGGATGCGCAGGCCCGAAAGGCAATTCAGGCTTTTGACGTTGCGCTCGAACTTGCGGCAGGCGGCGTCGCGGATATAGGTCAGCCGCAGCGGGTTGATCTTGTGCAGCGGGGCCATCTTGCCCTTGGGATCCCACCACTCGTCCGACAGTTTGGAAAATTTCGCGACTTCGGCGGGATCAACCGTGCTGCCTGAACGACTGGCAGAAGAATTTTGCTGAATTGCCATGGTTATGTGCCGGCCGGTCGTACGGTGATTGAATTGCGGAACGCCAATGGCGACGCAATGGTCCGAATGGTTTCCTTGCCCTCGCCGACACCCATGATGGTGACGTCGCCGTAGTTCATGATGCGGCCGAGGATGCTCTGGTTGACGTCGACGCTCTCGACCTTGTCGAGGCTCATCTCGAAGGTCCGCCGCTTGATGAAACCGGTCTTGTGGACGATCCGGAAATTGGTGACGTCGGTTTCGGTCGTGGCGCGGCGGAACCAGGCCATGCCTGTCCAGTACAGCGCGATGATGGCCGATATCGCCGCCAGCGACAGGCAGAGCAGCATCGGCGTGTCGGCGACAACCGTGCGCGACACCACCAGAAACGCCAAGGTTACGATCCACGCCACAATTGCCGGCAGGTAGAACATCCAGTGCGCATTGGTGGAATACAGCACCTTCTCGCCGGGTTGCAGGATTTCGTCGATATAACGCCCCATACGCCCGTCCTGAATTAACCCGCTAACACAACAATTTACGCCAATTCCGGGGTGAAAACCTGCCCCGGTTGCTTGCCCCGGGGCGCGCCGCTATGTATACGCCGCTTTCGGCCCGGGCGCTCCAATTTCCGTGCCGGTCACCTTACTTATCCTCACAGGGAATGCACGCGTCGTCATGGGCCGCCTCGTGATGAAATTCGGCGGTACATCCGTCGCCAATATCGACCGAATCCGCAACGTCGCGCGGCATGTCAAACGCGAAGTCGACGCGGGGCATGACGTCGCCGTGGTGGTGTCGGCCATGTCCGGCAAGACCAACGAATTGGTGGAATGGTGCCGCGACGCCTCGCCGATGCATGATGCACGCGAATATGACGCCGTGGTGGCGTCCGGCGAGCAGGTCACCTCCGGACTGCTGGCGATCGCGCTGCAGGCGATCGGCATTCAGGCCCGCTCCTGGCAGGGCTGGCAGATCCCGATCCGCACCTCGGACGCGCACGCGTCGGCGCGGATCCTCGAGATCGACGGCACCGAGATCATCAACCGTTTCAAGGATCGCAAGGAAGTCGCGGTCATCGCCGGCTTCCAGGGCATCAATCCGCAGACCAACCGGATCACCACGCTCGGACGCGGCGGTTCGGACACGTCGGCGGTGGCGATCGCGGCCGCGCTGCACGCCGACCGCTGCGATATCTACACCGACGTTGATGGCGTCTATACGACAGACCCGCGCGTGGTTCCCAAGGCGCGGCGGCTCGACAAGATTGCGTTCGAGGACATGCTGGAACTGGCCTCGCAGGGCGCCAAGGTGCTGCAGGTTCGCTCGGTGGAACTCGGCATGGTGCACAACATGCCGGTATTCGTCCGTTCCAGCTTCGACAAGCACGAAGATATCGACCCGCACGGCACGCCGCCGGGCACGCTGATCTGTAGCGAGGAGGAAATCATGGAAAGCCACGTCGTCACCGGCATCGCCTTCTCCAAGGACGAAGCCCAGATCTCAGTGCGCCAGATCGAGGACAAGCCGGGCGTGGCCGCCTCGATCTTCGGGCCGCTCGCGGAGGCCAACATCAATGTCGACATGATCGTCCAGAACGTCTCCGAGGACGGCAAGACCACCGACCTCACCTTCACCGTTCCGGCCTCCGACTATAACCGCGCCCGCGACACCATCACCGCCTCAAAGGGCAAGATCGGCTATGCACGGCTCGACAGCGCCACCGACGTCGCCAAGGTTTCGGTGATCGGCAGCGGCATGCGCAGCCATGCCGGCGTGGCGGCGCAGGCTTTCAAGGCGTTGTCCGAGCGCAATATCAACATCCGCGCCATCACCACCTCCGAGATCAAGTTCTCGGTGCTGATCGACGCCGCCTATACCGAACTGGCGGTGCGCACGCTGCATACACTCTACGGGCTCGACAAGACGTAGAGCGTTTTCGAGCGAAGTGGGCACCGGTTCGCGTGAAGAAAGCGCGTCAAAACAAAAAGTACAGCCTGTTCTGATTGAATCAGAACAGGCTGTAGAACGATATTCTCTGCCGTTTCGCGCAGGGGTTGATCGCCAAACCGCCGTGTTTTGGCCGGTCATGCACTTCGCTACCGCAGCATCGTCCTGACACAGACGTTATTGCTTCTGGCAGGCGTTTTGCTTGGCAAAGCGAGCCTCGATTGGCTATACGGCCTGAGAGGTAGGCTGCCGCAAACTGTGCCACAGTTTTGGCGATCCCGATTCGGCCGGGATCAGGGGCCTGCGGCGGCGCCGAATGACTAAAATTGTTGTTTTCTGTGCGTTTCACGCCAGCTACCGGCGGGCTGGCTTTGCGGGGGAGGATCACAGCACATGCGGAGCGCGTCGGGAGGCCCCCGCGTCTTGTTGAGACGGCTCCGCGAAACCATGGCGGAGCAGGTCTCCGCGCAAGAGCGCCTGGACAAGATCGTGGTGCTGATCGCGGCCAACATGGTGGCCGAGGTCTGCTCGACCTATGTGCTGCGCGTCGATACGACCCTCGAACTCTATGCCACTGAAGGTTTGAACCGCGACGCCGTTCATAGAACCGTGTTGAGCGCGCATGAAGGCCTTGTCGGCCTCGTCGCCAGCGAAGCGACGCCGCTCAATCTGTCGGACGCGCAAAGCCACCCAGCGTTCTCGTTCCGCCCGGAGACCGGCGAAGAAATCTACCACTCCTTCCTCGGCGTGCCGATCCTGCGCGCCGGCAACACGCTCGGCGTGCTGGTCGTACAGAACCGCGCCAAGCGCACCTATGTCGAGGAAGAGGTCGAGGCGCTGCAGACCACCGCCATGGTGCTGGCGGAGATGATCGCCTCCGGCGAACTCGCGGCGCTGGCCCAGCCGGGCGCCGAGCCCGCAGCGCGGCACTCCCTGCACAAAACAGGCGCGATCCTCTCCGACGGTATCGCGCTCGGCCATGTCGTGCTGCACGAGCCGCGCGTCGTCATCACCAACTACATCGCCGAGGACCTGCCCAAGGAAATCAAGCGGCTCGACGTGGCGCTGACCAAGCTGCGCGCCGACCTCGACCGCATGCTGGAGCGCGGCGACGTTGCCGAGAGCGGCGAACACCGCGAGGTGCTGGAAGCCTACCGCATGTTCGCCAACGACCATGGCTGGTCGCACAAGCTGCACGAGGCGGTCGCCACCGGCCTCACCGCCGAAGCCGCCGTCGAACGCGTGCAGTCCGACACCCGCGCCCGCATGCTGCGCTCGACCGATCCCTATTTGCGCGACCGCCTGCACGACCTCGAGGATCTCGGCCACCGCCTGATGCGGCAACTGGTCGGCCAGGACCACGCGCCGTCACGCGAGCAATTGCCGGAAAACGCCATCCTGATCGCGCGCGCGATGGGCCCGGCGGCGCTGCTCGACTACGACCGCAAGCGGCTGCGCGGCCTGGTGCTGGAGGAAGGCACCGCCAATTCCCACGTCTCGATCGTGGCGCGCGCGCTAGGCATTCCCGCCGTCGGCGAGATCGCCAACGCGCCGGGAATCGCCGACCCCGGCGACGCCATCATCGTCGACGGCACTTCGGGTTCGATCTATGTGCGTCCCTCGGCCGAAATCGAATCGGCTTATGCCGAGCGGGTACGGTTCAGGGCGCGGCGTCAGGCGCAATATGCGGCGCTGCGCGACAAGCCCTGCATCACCAAGGACGGCCAGCCGGTCGAACTGATGATCAATGCCGGCCTTGTCATCGACCTACCGCATATCGACGACACCGGCAGTGCTGGTATCGGGCTGTTCCGGACCGAACTGCAGTTCATGGTCGGCCAGAGCCTGCCGCGCAGCTCGGACCAACTCGCGCTCTATCGCACGGTGCTGGACGCCGCCGGCAGCAAGCCGGTGACCTTCCGGACGCTCGATATCGGCGGCGACAAGGCGCTGCCCTATATGGAAACTGTGATCGAGGAAAATCCCGCGCTGGGCTGGCGCGCGATCCGGCTCGGGCTCGACCGGCCCGGCCTGCTGCGCGGGCAAATTCGCGCATTGCTGCGGGCCGGCGGCGGCCGCGCGCTGAAGATCATGTTTCCGATGATTTCCGAAGTCGCCGAGTTCGACCAGGCCAAAGCCATGGTCGAGCGCGAACTGACGTATTTGCGCCAGCACGGCCATGCCCTGCCCGAGCGCATCGATGTCGGCACCATGATCGAAGTCCCGGCGCTGCTGTATCAGCTCGACGAACTCCTGAAGAAGGTCGACTTCGTCTCGGTCGGCTCGAACGACCTGTTCCAGTTCATGTTCGCGGTCGATCGCGGCAACGCCAAGGTGTCCGAACGGTTCGACACCATGTCGGCACCGATCCTGCGGGCGCTGCGCGACATCGTGCGCAAGGCCGATACGGCGAAGAAAACGGCCTCGCTGTGCGGCGAGATGGCCTCCAAGCCGCTCGGTGCGCTGGCGCTGATTGCGCTCGGCTACCGCTCGCTGTCGATGTCCGCCACCGGCCATGGTCCGGTCAAGGCGCTGATCCTCGACCTCGATGCCAAAAAGGCCGAGGCTGTCATGATGCCGTTGCTCGACGCGCCGTCGGGCAGCGTCTCGATCCGGCAGAAGCTGACGGAATTCGCGGAAGCCGAGGGACTGTCGTTGTAGCGAGGCTCTCGCCCGACGACGCCAACCCTCCTCCGCCGCATGAGAACGCCGCCATGTTACCCGAAGCCAAACTCGATATCCTGCTCGCCCACCACGCCTCGCTCGAAGCCGAGCTGCTGGGCCAGTTGAGTTCCGAAAAATACGTGCAGATCACGCGTGAGCTCGCCGAGCTCAATCCGCTGATCGACGCGGTGAAAGCCTATCGTGCGGCTTTGGCCGAGATCGCCGACACCAAAACCCTGCTGACAGATTCCGCCGCCGACCCTGATATGCGCGGCATGGCGGAGGCCGAGCTCGAAACCCTGCAAACACAGGTCGACGAACTCGCGCAAAAAATTCGCGTGGCGCTGTTGCCCAAGGATGCCATGGACGACCGCAACGTGGTGCTGGAAATCCGCGCCGGCACCGGCGGCGACGAGGCCTCGTTGTTCGCCGGCGACCTGTTCCGGATGTACGAGCGGTTCGCAGCCTTGCAGGGCTGGAAGGTCGAGGTGATCTCGGCTAGCGAAGGCACCATGGGCGGTTACAAGGAAATCGTCGCCGAAGTACAAGGCCGCGGCGCGTTCGCCAAACTGAAATTCGAATCCGGCGTGCACCGGGTGCAGCGCGTGCCCGACACCGA
>WNFM01088676.1_pt5 | contig 20194 bp, 20 predicted proteins | sample 5400271 | NCBI WGS metagenome assembly WNFM01 (sample SAMN13153352, study PRJNA577476) | soil metagenome | isolation source: 60 cm saprolite on Douglas fir-dominated hillslope | place: USA:California | collected 2013-09-17
GATTTCGGTAAAAGTGTGCGCATAGCCTGGAAAAAATATTTCTGCGGCTTCGTCGGTGGTGTCCGCGAGAAAGCCGACGGAATGAAGACCGACGGTGAGTTGCTCTCGCGAATAACCAGCACGGCGCCCAGCCTCGCGATAGAGGTCGATAAGAGGCCGGAAGCGTCTGGGTTCACCCCCGATGATGGCAACCATGAGAGGTAGTCCGAGCATGCCCGCGCGAACGAAAGATTCGGGGGTGCCGCCGACACCGACCCAGATAGGCAGCGGATCCTGCAACGGGCGGGGGTAGATTGCTTGACCTGTAAGAGCGGCGCGGTGTTTGCCGGACCAGTGCACTTGCGTGCTAGCACGGATTTTCAGGAGCAGATCGAGTTTTTCTGCAAAGAGCGAGTCATAGTCTTCCAGACGCAAGCCGAAGAGGGGGCAGGATTCAACGAAGGAGCCCCGGCCGGCGACAATTTCGGCGCGTCCCCGGGAGATGAGGTCGAGAGTCGCGAACTCCTGGAAAACGCGAACCGGGTCGGAGGCGCTCAGAACCGTGACTGCGCTGGTGAGACGGATATTTTCCGTGCGCGCGGCGGCAGCGGAGAGGATCACAACGGGAGCCGAGTCCAGGAACTCCGCGCGGTGATGTTCGCCAATGCCGAAGACCTCCAGACCGACCCGATCTGCGAGCTCAATCTCCTCGAGTAAATGGTGCATGCGTTCCACCGGACTGAGCGTTAAACCTGTGGCCGGGTCGGAAATAGCTGCTGCGAAACTGTCGATTCCAATCTGCATTTACGTCTCTTTTCCAAGGCAACTTTCTTTGCATTGATCAGCGTATTACGCCGTTATGTGAAAGTTGGCTTCAAGAGCTCGCTTTCATTCCGGCCCCCAGGCTCTCGGCCCGCTTCCCAATCTTTTTCAATGTCGTTTCAAAGGTTCGCAACTCTTTCGCACCCGCATCAGCGAAGACTTTTCTAATTTCGGCGGTGTGTTTGCGAAAAATCGGCGCGATCAATTCTTTGCCTTTTGCGGTGAGCGATACGATCCGGACGCGACGATCCTCCGGACTCTCGACCCGGCTTACCAGCCCTCTATCCAGGAGGCGGTCAACGGCCGTACTGATCGAGCCGGGCGTAAGGTACACCTTTGGGCCGATGGTATTTACCGGCAAAGGTCCTTTGTTTAGGAGTGCTTCCAGTATCCGGAAGTCGGTATCGTCGATTCCCGTCTCCTCAAGTCCCGCATAAAGATATTTCGTGGCCGACTGAAAGGCCTTAACCAATACCAGCCAACTGTGAACCGGGTCTCGCGAGTTCTTGTCCATGACCAAACTATTTTGCCATTCCGCATAACCGATGTCCAGAAGAATGTATCTATATCAATAGAATTTGCATCGATACATACAGAAAGAGAGGCAACCTACAGATGGAACGCAAAAACAGAAACCTGATCGCGGTGGTCGGCGCAACCGGACAGCAGGGAGGCGCTGTAGTACGCGCCCTGCAGGCAGACAAGCAATTCAAGGTACGCGCTCTGACTCGCAATCCGGCCAGGCATCGCGAACTCGCCGACGAAGTGGTGCAAGCAGACTTGAATCGCCCCGAAACCCTTGGGGCTGCATTTGCAGGGGCGCATGGCGTATTTCTGGTCACTAATGTTTGGGAAGGAGGTGCCGACGAGGCCGAGCAGGCAACCGCTGCGGTACGCGCCGCCAAGGATGCGGGCGTTAAACACTTTATCTGGTCCACGCTCCCTGATGTGGAATCGATCGGTGGCGGCAAGTTTCACGTTCCGCACTTCACCGGCAAGGCCAAGGCGGATCGCATAGTGAAAGAAGCCGGGTTTGCGAATCATACATTCGTCATTGCGCCTTTCTACTATCAGAACCTTATCGGCGCTCTTGCTCCGCAAAAGCAGGCAGACGGATCCGCGGGCTGGGCTCTCCCGCTTGATCCAACTGTGCGGAGCATTCACATGGGGGACATTGCGGAACTTGGCGACATCGTGGCCGGAGCATTCGCGAACCCCGATCAGGCCGGCCATGGCGAGTATCTGCCCCTCGTCGGCGATTTCATGAGCTTCAATGAAATCATCGATACGCTAAATCAACAGGGTCACAACTTCGCGTACACACAAGTCCCGAAGGAAGTTTTCGCCGGGTTTTTCCCTGGGGCCGCCGAAATAGCGGAAATGTTTAGTTACTTTCAGGCGCACACGTACTTAGGTTCCGATTCGCGCGACAGAATCGCGCTCGCCAACAAAATCGCGGGCCGGCAGCCAAGCGAGTTTTCGGCGTGGGCGCGAGGGAATTTCCCGGCTCCAAAGAACGCCCAGTCAGCAGCACGCTGATTGAAAACAGAAGTAAATCGATTTTGGCTGGTGCAGACAAATTTAGTTTTGCGCGGTTGCTGGTAAGCGAAGTCAGCAAGCAAAAGGAGGAAGTTCATGGCAACGGATTCGATCGCAATTTCCAAACATGTGGAGGCAACAAGCTTTTGGCAGGGAGCGGGGGTCGTTTTAGGACGGTTTTTGTTCGCGCTGATTTTCCTGATGGCTGGAGCCAATCATTTTAGCAAGCAAACCATCGCTTTTTCGGCTTCTCAAGGCGTGCCCCTGGCCTCGATCGCGGTTCCGCTTTCTGGCGTGCTGGCGATCGCAGGCGGACTGAGCATTTTGCTGGGTTATCGCGCAAAACTTGGGGCATGGCTCATCGTGCTGTTCCTGGTTCCGGTCACCTTGATGATGCACAAGTTCTGGACCGTAAGCGATCCCATGATGGCGCAGATTCAAATGATTCTGTTCATGAAAAATGTCTCCATGCTCGGCGGCGCTCTGCTGATTTCTCACTTCGGAGCAGGGCCGTTCAGTCTGGATGCACGACGCTCGCGCTGAACGCGCCTGAAAGGAGAAAATCAAAATGCACAGTCAATCTGAACCGTTGAATCTTGCTGCGATCAAAACGCCGATCTCCCGGGAGGCGCTCGATCAGCTATTCCGCGAAGCGCGGACCCACTCTACGTGGCTTCCTGAACCAGTGCCGGTAGAGCTCTTGCGCAAGGCTTACGAATTGGCGCGCCTTGGACCGACCAGCGCCAACGGCTCCCCCGCCAGATTCGTTTTTCTGACTACGCCCGGGGCCAAGGCGCTCCTCAAGCCGGTTCTAGCGCCCGGCAATGTCGACAAGACCATGGCCGCTCCTGTGACCGTTATCATCGCCTGGGACACGGAATTCCACGAGCATCTTCCCAGGCTCTTTCCGCAAGCTGATATCCGCTCTTACTTCGTCGGAAACAAACCGCTGATTGAGGAGAACGCCTTCCGCAACGGCTCGTTGCAAGCCGCGTACTTCATCCTGGCCGCACGCGCTCTCGGATTGGACTGCGGGCCGATGTCCGGTTTCGACGCTGACAAGCTGAATGCGGCATTCTTTCCCGACGGCAAGTGGAAAGTGAATCTTCTCTGTAACCTGGGCTATGGAGACCCAAACAAGCTCCACCCACGCAATCCTCGCCTGAAATTCGAGGAAGCAGCTGTGATTCTGTAGCAGACGAACTCGCCGACAAGCCAAATCTATGTGATGCAGGGGCGGCCTCAGGACGTTTTGCCCGAAATCGAGCTCGTACGCCATCCTCCCCTACGTGCATTTCTGTATGCGTTTGCATATTACGCGCTCGGTCGGCAAAAGCGGTCGGATGCCGCATTGAGTGAGCTAGTTGCGAATTACCATGAAGGTGGTGCGTACCAAATCGCCGAGGTTTATGCTTTCCAGAACCAGTCCGACAAAGCGTTCGAGTGCTAGACCGAGCTTTAATCAGAACGAACGTGGACCCCTTACTGAAGAACTTGCACAACGACCCGCGCTATGCCGCGTTCTTGAAGAAACGCAATCTGCCAACCTGAAATAAGTTGTCATTTTGCGCAATTTCCGAGAAACGGGAACCCTCAGGTTCCCCGATGGTGCCTGAAACGATTCTTGTCGATTTTCAGCGACCGAATCTTCCATTCCAGGGTAGATCGCGGTATCCCCAACTTGACTGCAGCCCCTGTGGGTCCCGACACCCGGCCACCGGTATCTTTCAGCGCAGCCTCGATCATGTCCTTCTCCTGCACGAGCAGTCTTTGAGGGAGCTCGGCTTGCTGGTTCGACTCGGGTGTCGGAGGAGGAGGCTGCGGTAACCAGTTTTCGTCGATCGAAAAAATGTCTGACTCGCAAAGGATCACCGAGCGCTCGATGACGTTCTGCAGTTCGCGTATGTTTCCCGGCCAAGGATATGACTGAAGCAATTCCAGCGTCTTCTTGTTGACACGTTTTATGTTCTTGCCCGCTTTTCGCGCATAGCGATCGATAAAGTATTCCACCAGCAGAGGAATATCCTCTCTTCGTTCTCGAAGAGAAGGCAGCTCGATCGGAAAGACATGCAGCCGATAAAACAAATCACTACGGAAGGACCCAGTGCTGATGGCCGCCTGCAAGTCACGGTTAGTGGCAGCGATCACCCGAACGTCAGTGCGGATTCGACGAGTGCCGCCAACGCGCTCAAACTCATGCTCCTGCAAAACACGCAGGAGTGCGATCTGAGTCTGAGGCGGAAGTTCTCCGACTTCGTCGAGGAAGATTGTGCCGCCATTGGCTAGCTCGAAGCGACCCAGGCGCTGCTGAGTCGCGCCCGTAAAGGCGCCTTTCTCATGGCCGAACAACTCGGAAGCGATCAGATCACGGGGTATCGCCGCACAGTTCACAGTAACGAACGGACGTGAGATCCGATCCGAGCGTCGGTGAATGGCGCGCGCAACAAGTTCTTTGCCCGTTCCCGTTTCGCCCGTGATGAGGACCGTAGAATCGCTTGGCGCGACTTTGGAGATGCGCGACAGTACAGCTTTCAAAGCAGGAGAGGTTCCAACAATCTCTTCGAACATCGAGGCCTTATCGATTTCTTCTCGGAGCGCGACGTTTTCGCGGCGAAGAGTCTCCTCAACCTGCTTGCGATCTTCGATGTCAGTCCCGGTCACGTACCAACGTGCAATCTGTCCCCGTTCGTCACGTAATGGGTTATAGCGATACAGGAACCACCGGCAGAGGCCGCCCTTCCCAACCGTTCTTGCTTCAATTTCAAACGGGTTATGCGCCGAAAGTCCTCGTTCGCGAGCCGCTCGCATGCTCTCGATATCATCGGGATGGATTACGCGAGCGATTACGTCCACTGACCGATATTCGTCAAGAGTCAGACCGGTGTATTCCCTAGCCACACGGTTCGCGTAAATATTCTTGCCGCTTGGTGACAACACCGTAATGATTTGGCGAACGAAATCAACAACCTGTTGAAGTTCCTGCTCTGCTTGTTTACGTTCAGTGACGTCAATCACCGTGCCTACAAATTCAAGGAGATGGCCGGACGCACTCAGAACGGGATGACCTAAGACGTGAATGTCCCTGGTGGGGCCATCCGGATGCACAATGCGGTAGTTCGCCTCCCACTCTGCTTTCTCGCGGATAGCCGTCTGGATTAGTTCCCGGACGCCGGGTTGGTCGTCAGGATGAATCCGCTGAAAGAATTGTTCGAATCGAGGCAAACCATCTTGTGGATCGAAACTCAGAACACGGTAGCATTCCTCCGACCAGTACCTGACGTCGGTGTCGGGACTCCAGGCCCAACTGCCGGTGTGGGTCAGCCTTTGCGCTTCCGCCAAGTACGCTTCACTGCTCCGAAGGGCCTCCTCGGCGCGTTTGCGATCTTCGATGTCGGTCGTGACCCCATACCACTTGACGATGTTTCCCTGTTCATCTCGGAGCGCCACTCCGCGGTCCAACTGCCAGCGGTATTTCCCATCGGAGCGGCGGGAACGCACCTCATTTTCGAGAGGCTTGCCAGTAGCAACCGCTTCCATCCATTTACCTGCATGTCGCTCAAGATCATCAGGGTGAATGAGCGCTTGCCACCCTGATCCGGCCATATCGTTTGTTAACGTAGGTATTGGAGCCGTCGGGCAGCGTACACCACACAATCGCCGGAATGGTATCGACCACCTCGCGAAGCTCCATTTCTTTTTCCCTAATCACCGCTTCGGCGTGGCGCTGCTCGGTGATGTCAGTCACCGCCCCGACAAACTCGCGATTGCCAGATGCATCCGGTAAAGCATGAGCTAACGCGTGGACGTTCTTGACTCGCCCGTCAGGCAGCAACAAACGATAGGTATGCTCGAAATTTGTCGCCCCCCGAGAGGCACCATCGATGACCTTCTGAAAGTCGGCCCGGTCCTGCGGTTGCACGCGTTGCACCACTGAATCTATTGTTGGCTTAACCGAGCGGTCGTACTGGAAAATCCGATAGGTTTCATCTGACCAGACAATCTCGCCGGTGTCAGGTCTCCACCCAAAGCTGCCAGTATGACTCAATTTCTGCGCTTCGGCCAAGTAGGCTTCACTGCGTTGCAGATCCCGTTCCGCCTGCTTGGTAGCAGTGACATCCGTCACCGCACCAATAAACTCGATGTTCCCTGATTCATCTTTTGAGGCATGAGCCTCAATACGGACGTGCTTTACCGAATCGTCGGGCAATAACAGCCGACAGTCGACATCACAAGCCTTACCTTCGCGGGACGCCCGGTCCATGCGCTCTTGAACTAAAGGTTTGTCTTCTGGATGGACTCGCTGAAGAACATGTTCCACAGTGGGTTTGGTGGATTGGTCGTATCCATAGATTCGAAAGGTTTCTTCCGACCAGAACATCTCGCCGCTGGAAAGTCTGCAGCCGAAGCTGCCCGTGTGACTGAGTTTTTGCGCTTCCGTCAGGTACGCTTCGCGCCGGCGAAGTTCCTGGGCCAGGAGTTCGTGCTCGGTAACGTCTATGGCGCTGCCAACGTACTTTTTCAGGCTTTGGTCTTCGACAACAGGAGCACCGACGCAGCGAATGTACCGGACCTCACCATTGGGACGCACGATGCGCTTTGTGGCATCGAAGGGCGAAACTTTCGCCAGGATTCCCTTAATCAGCTCTGCCATGGACTCGCGATCCTGTGGGTGGACGCAATTCAGACATTCCTGAACACCAGGCGGTTTGCTGGCCGGATCGAGTCCGTGCATTCGAAATAATTCGGGAGACCAATAGTCGAAGCCGTCGGCATCGAAGGCCCAGCTTCCCATGTGGGCAAGACGCTGCCCTTCGGCAAGATAAAACTCGCTTCTTTGCAGCTGCTCGGCGTTGCGGCGGAGCTGTTCTTCCGCCGTTTTGCGCTCATCAATATCCAGGCTCGATCCATACCACTTGACAATGTCCCCGTTTGCGTCGCGAAGGGGCACTTTGCGGTGGAACATCCAGCGGTATTCTCCATCCGCCCTACGGACGCGAGTTTCGTACTCGAAGATTTCTCCACTCGCGAGGCAGGCTCGCCACTTGGTCACAATCCCCTCAATGTCCTCGGGGTGAATGAAAGCGGTCCAATTCCAGCCGGTTACTTTGTCCAAAGTGGCGCCCAGGTATTCCAGCCAGGGTTTATTGAAGTAATCGATGTAACCGTCGGGCCTGGCGGTGTGAATCAGCGCAGGAATCGAGTCAACCAGGAGTTGGGCATTCAAACGCTCGGATCCCTGTCCTGAGGAGGCCATGGCGGGCATGATACACCCAGAGAGGCTGCCTGCGGCGGCCGACCCCATGGTTGTACCTGAGTTTGGTTGAACGTGAATGGCCTTGGCGTTCTCCATCGGCTTGCCCCCCTTAGCATGATCTGGGCGGATTGTGGCGCCACCGGAATCCGGTCGTCTTGAACAAACTCGGTGTGTTTGGAATGTTTCCGGTGAATCGTGATCTGGATCACAATTTCGCCGCGTCTTCAGGGATTGAAGAGGCTAAGGGAGGGTTCTACTTGGTCAGCAGCTCTTACTTCGCTAAGCTGCTTTTTATCATAGAGTTACGTCGTGAGGATGGGGTTTCCTTCAGACCAGCGGACCTGGCGAGGGGACATCCCCGACCAACGCCGAAAGTGCCGCGCGAGATGGCTTTGATCAGAAAAACCAGTCGCCAGGGCTATTTCCGACAACGGAGCATGTGTCTTCCTCAACATGTGTTCCACATGTTTCAAGCGCCGCTGCAAGAGATAGGTGTGCGGCGGCATCCCCACCGACTGGTGAAATGCCCGAGCAAAATGGTCGGTGGAAAGCCCCGCCAGAGCGGCCATTCCATCGAGCCGAATCTTCTCATCGAGATGCCCATCAATATAGTCGCAGACGCGGCGTGTCGCGGCTGGCGACAATCCGCCACGGCTCGGAGTTGGAATTGTTTTTCCGAGTTACGAAGTTCCTTGGACGTTCGCAGGGGCGGCGTGACTAAGACGTTCCACGCGCTTTCCGAATCGACCCGTATCCATTGCGCAGGAAAGTCCTGTTCATTACTACGTCGAAAGAGAGAGCAGTCGTAGCGAAAAAACGCGGCTAGAGATTTGCCGCTTAACAGATCCCTCTCATCGAGGCTCAATGCCTCACGGGCTAGGTGATCCGCGCCAATAACGCATTGATCGTTGTCGACGGCCAGGAGAAGTCCTGCACCGCTGGTCTGCGGGGCAGCGGCAGCAATCGTCCAAGCACGACGAAAGGAGTGCCGGAAAAGCCGCTCTTCAATGGCACGCACAGAAGCGGTTACGGCAGCCAGCACCAGGCCGTGGGTGCGGTCGGATCGTCCCAGATCGATTCTGGAAGCGTCCAAAACCGCGATGAGTTTGTTGTCCGCGTCGAAGATAGGGGCCCCGGCACAACTCAGGTTGGCGTGGCGCGTGCGAAAATGCTGTCCGCAGTGGACGAGAACTGGACGTTGTTCAGCGATCGCAGTTCCGATTCCGTTGGTTCCCTCAACATGCTCGGACCAAACTCCACCCAGCCAGATGCCCCAATGTTTGAACTCGTCCGCTTTTGTCTCGTCACCGCGATGCTGAATGGCGATTCCTTCTCGATTGCACAGCAAGACGACGTAATCTTCTTGCCGGACAATGGCATAAAGAACAGGCTCCTTGAAGAGGGTGAGCTCGGTCTGGGTGATGATGTGTGGTGTCGCGCTGCTTCCGGGATCGACATGATGGTCGCCGAGGCAACGACGCCACGAAAGGACGATTTCGCGGTCCGCGGGAACGGGGCTTTCGGCGGCGACGGCCGACGCAACGAGATCCGCATGACGCGACCGCGCCACCAGGGGATCGATGCTATGAAGATCTGCTGCAGGCACTGACGCCTTCCGATGAAAAGCAGGCGGCACTCCAGCGTTCTTTTCGCCTATATACCCACTGATTTGGCGGCCGCCGGGCGCCACATCGTCGTAGTCGATTAGAGTAGCACGCTCACCACTACTCGAATGCAATGAAAGGCAAGCCACCGCTCGCCCGGGATTTGCTATTTATATCATCAGGGTAATCGCGATAAGTGGTAACAGATTCAGTCGACCGCAGGTATCTATCGGATCGGCGGAAGCAGCCCGCCACCGCCTCGGGTGCCTGCGAAAACCACCCGGCTTAAGCCAAGGAACCGCCCAAGTCGAGGATTCTCATCCCCTTTGCTTTGTCCAACCGGCCGCCAATTGTCGAAATCTCGGCGTTCCTTCGGCAATAGAAGGGTCGTCTTTTCAACTACTTACGATTGGCGCCTCAATTGCCATTTAAGCCATGCAAGTTGTGATTGCGACGAGGAGCCTGATGCTCAGGATCACGAGAAAGGCGAACGGTGAAGTGGTCTTTAAGGTGAGCGGTCAACTAAACGCGGAAAACGTGGCGGAGATGGAGACACTCATTGCGGCAGAAACTAATGGCAGACCAATTGTTTTGGATTGTGCAGATTTGCGGTCAGTAGATGGCGAGGCCGTTAAATTTCTAGAGAAGTGCGAAGCCGACTCGATCAAGCTGAAAAACTGCGGCCTGTACATCCGAGAGTGGATCAGGAGAGAGCGGCTGGAAAGAAAATCTGGCCAGAGTCCGGAAAGATAGGTAATGAACGGGTCCGATTTGATTTGAATGTTTGCAGTTAGAAGGAGCAGTCATGATCACAGCAACACCATCGGCCCATCACAGAGAACTCGATGCATGCTGGGGGAAACTTGCGGATCACCGACTCGCCGGAGTTTTGGACTCGGAAAAACGGAGTTCCGGAGCTTGCCAGTTTGAGCGTGCACTGCGGGAAAAAGTTGTGGGGCAAGATCAGGCGGTCGAGGCCCTGGCCGACCTGTATCAAATGTTTTGTGCCGGGTTGCAGTCACCTTCCCGGCCGATCGGAAACCTGCTGTTTTTAGGGCCGACCGGGTCTGGGAAGACCCGCATCGTCGAAGCGGCTGCGGAGATTCTGTTTGGAGACAGTCGCGCGGTGATCAAGGTGGACTGCGCGGAATTTCAACACTCTCACGAAATCTCTAAATTGATTGGTTCACCTCCAGGATATCTGGGACACCGCGAAACACACCCGCTTATCACCCAAGAAGCGTTGGCTGCCAGCCACCGCGATCACCTGAAACTGAGTTTTCTGCTGTTCGACGAGATTGAGAAGGCCAGTGACGCGCTATGGCAGCTGCTGTTGGGGATGTTGGACAAAGCGACGCTCACACTGGGCGATAACCGGCGAGTGGACTTGTCGCAAACCATGATTTTTCTGACCTCGAACCTCGGCAGCGGACAGATTGCGGATCTGGTGCAAGGAGGAATGGGATTCGTACAGCCGAATGACAAGCCGACAACCGGATTGCACGAAAAGGTGGAGAGGACGGCGGTCGAGGCGGCCAGGCGCAAGTTCTCACCGGAGTTTATGAATCGCCTGGACAAAGTCGTGGTGTTCCATTCCCTGAAGCGCGAGGAACTGGACGAAGTGCTGGAGATCGAGTTGAGCAATGTACAGAAGCGCCTGTTGGACGCAGCGACGCGACCGTTCCTATTTCGAATCACCGAAGAGGGGCGCGCGTTTCTTCTGCAAGAAGGTACTGACCAACGCTACGGAGCGCGCCACCTGAAACGAGCCATTGAACGGCACGTGGTCTATCCAATTGCCAGATTGCTGGCCACGGCACAGGTCCATGAAGGCGATGTGCTGGTCATTGATCGGCACCCTGCCGACAAAGCTTTGGCTTTCTTACGAGACCCGGAAAAACGGGCTGTAGATCCAAGCATCGTTTTGGTGGCCAGTCATGCGGGTCAACTTGCCCAGGAAGCGTTGGCGCGAACATAGGAGTGAAAAATGAGCTCAGCTGCAAATTCCGTGATGCAAATTGACGAAAGCGCAGGAAACATGCCAATGAACGCCGTTGCGTATCACACTGACGAGCTACGCGCTGGTAGGGAGGAGCCCGAGGAAGTTCCGTTTGTGGAGACCATCGTGGGCCGACGCGGGAGTCTGCAAGGGATCCTCTCTCTAGTCGAAGCAGTTGCGCCCACAACTACGACCGTCATGATTGCGGGCGAAACCGGCACCGGCAAGGAAGTCATCGCTCGCGCGATTCACGAGTTCAGCCCCCGCCGGAACCGAAGTCTGGTGAAGGTGAATTGCGCGGCAATCCCCGCCGGCCTTCTCGAAAGCGAGCTCTTCGGGCACGAACGCGGAGCCTTTACGGGCGCCGTCAACTCTCATGTCGGCCGCTTCGCGTTGGCCGATCGCGGCACACTCTTCCTCGATGAAATTGGAGACATGCCATTGCAGCTTCAGCCCAAGCTGCTCCGCGTCTTGCAGGAGCGCGAGTTTGAAGCAGTCGGCAGCACGCGCACCACGCGAGTCGATGTTCGCGTCGTCGCTGCCACCAACCAGGACTTGCAGCGAATGGCTCAGGATCGTGAATTCCGGGAAGATTTGTACTACCGGTTGAATGTTTTCCCGATTTATCTGCCGCCCCTGCGCGAAAGGAAAGCCGACATTCCCGAACTCGTGGATTATTTCGTGCAACAGTTTGCCGCCTCGATGGACAAATCGATCGAATCGATTCCTCAGGAAACCATGCGTTCCCTGGTGCGCCACCACTGGCCCGGCAACATTCGTGAGCTGCAAAACTACATCGCGCGTGGCGTCATTCTCTCCAATGATGGCGTCTTTGAACCAGCACCTCTTGAAAGCTACCAGCAGTCGGAACCCGCCGAGATTCTAAACCCCACCCTCGAAGACAAGGTACGTGAAGAAATTCTGGCCGCTTGCCAGCGTGCCAATTGGAAGCTCGGAGGTCCGCGAGGAGCAGCTGCCAGACTTGGCCTGAAGCGCACCACGCTGTTCTACAAGATGAAGCGCCTTGGTATTACGCCACCGGCAGACCATTCGCGGGACTGAGGCGAAAATCCGAAGTGCACCTCGGTCGTCAGACTAGTCTTTGCAGCTTCATGTGGGCGAAGACGCAATCGCTTTATGAGTTGAAATACATTGTCAGTCCCCGGCAGCCACTTCGGGGTCTTGCCACCACCAGCACTCAGATGCCAGGCAGTGCATGGACGCAAGCGCGTCATTCGGGCGTGAGGCCCATCGCGTGAATGAACTCGTCGTGCGCCTGGGAATAGTCCAGCTGTGACTGGAGGAGGAGTGCCTTGGCGTCGTATTCCTGGGCGGTCGCCATTGCGGCTTGCGATTTCAGCGCAGCCCCTTGCAAGAGTTCTTGCTGCAGCACGCGGTTCGACTCGCTGCGCAGAGCCACAACCTCTTCCGACACCTTCAGCATCTGCTCCGTCCTTTCTAGTTTGTTGTAAGCACTGTGGATGGCAAGCTCGACTTCGTCCGTCAGCCTCGCAACGTTCTCCTTCGCTTGAGCCAGTTGCGCTTCACGTTCATGCTTCACGGCTCGCTTTCGACCCCCGTCGAACAGCTCATACCCGAGGTGAATGCCAAAGGTGCCGAAATTGCGCGCCAGGAATGGGACGTTATTCTGGTAGCTGTACCGGCCGAACGCCTCCACATCGGGGACCCAAATATCTGTCTTGGCCAACCGGACTGCAGCCTCGGCTTTCTCCACTTCGGCAAATTTCCGGATGTGACGCCGTCGCAGTCGCGACGCATTCCTCGAGCGGGCAAGTCTGCTGAGACTCGGTAACGATAGGATCAAGTTCCAGACCGCTGGTCAGAGGTAAGCCCATTAGATCATTCAGTTTCAACTTGAGATCCTCCAACTGAAAATCCGTCGTCAGGAGTTCTTGCTTCGCTTGCAATAGTTGCGCGCGGCTCTCGATCGATTCCTGTTCGAGTGAACTCCCAAACTTCACCTGCTCGATGCGCTCGCTCTCGAGGTCCTGCGAAGCTTTTATACGTGCCTCCGTGGCCCCACGGTGCGCTTGCGCAATCAAAACTCTGTAATAAACCTCATGTACAGCAAGCGCCACGTCGTTTCCGGTAAGTTGCGCCTTCTCGCGTGAGGCTTTTAGTTCAGCTTGCGCGATAGCGTTTGCCTGCTTGATCTTCAGGAGCGAGGTGAGTGGCTGTGTTATCTGGGTTCCACTCGTCGTCAGGCTGCGTCCCCCTTGATTAATGACGCTGCTCGCAGGAGGAATCGGCGTTCCTCCCGCTGTACCCAGGGTGCCGGGGTTGATCTGAATCAACTGCGTATCCGTGAGACGCAGAAAACTGCTGTCATTGCGTATGGACGGGAAATAGGAACCCTTCGCGGCCTCTTTGGCGTGTTGTTTCTCATCGACCGCGTAGCTCGCGATGCGGACATTGTGGTTGTGCTTGAGCGCCAGCTGAACAGCTTCCCGCAGGGAAATGCGGCGCGGTGGCGCAGTACTCCGTGTTTCGTCGGCCCAGCTAAGAGAGCAAGACCACGCCGTCGCTATAAGCAGAAAAAGTGCTTTTCGCTTCATTATTTCGACTCCTTTTCGATGACCAGGGTCTGCTGGACCGTGCTGAGGTCGCTGTAGCTCAACGGTGATTTGCGCAACAGAGCGACAAGAATCAGCGCGCACACGCAGCTCCAGGCGATTAGCAGGAATCCATCGATGATGCTCAAGCTGTATGCCTGAAGGCGAAGTCGAGCCGCGATCAGGTCGACCGAGCGAGTCCCGGCAGCAGCCATGCCGTACGATTTGCCATATAGCCCCGCCGTCATGGCGTGAAAGTTCTGAATAGTGGGCCAATCGCCACCGGTGACGTGGAGTCCCAGGAGGTTTGAGTGCAACTTTTCGCGCTGAGCAACAAAGTGTCCCATGTAAATGGCTCCCGCAGTGCCGCCAAATATCCGGATGGTGTGAAAGAAAGCCGAAAAAGTAAGGACTCTCTCAGGTTTGGCCAGTCCCCCGCTGAAGATTGCTTGCAGCACGATGCAGCCGACAAGTCCGATAAAGGCGAAAGACTGTCCGACACCGGTCAGCAACTCCGTGCGGTAGAAATTCTCTGCTGCCCAGGCGCTGGTGTATTGAGAATTCAACCAGGCAGCGAAGGCTGTACAAGCAAGGCCGATGGCGAGGAGGAGACGGGGATCGAATTTGTGCAGCAACAGAAGTGCAGCGGTAAACGCCACCGGTATCAGCGGAACAGCACTCCAGATAATCGCCGGCCCAATCTGACTGGCTTCAAATCCGCGTATGGCGAGCGACTGTGGAATAAGAATAATCGTTGTGCACAGAGTGAAGCGGAACCAGAAGAGCAGTGCGCCCAGCAGCAGGGTGTTCCATTTCCGAAGATACGGTAACGCTACCAGGGAATTTGGGCCGCGTAGCCTCCGAATGAGCGCGCAAAGCAGGAAGAGACATCCGGACCAAAAACAGGCGTTGAATACGCCGGAACGAAACCAGTCAAGTCGCTCGCCTTGCTAATCCGACGAAGCTGGGCACGGGACCGCTTTTCTTGCGCGGCGGCATCGCGGGGATACCAAAGTAGATGCAGACTATCAGCACCGGCGCAATCGCGGCGGAGTTCCAGAACATCCATTCCCAGGACAGGTGGTCTCGGTACCAGCCGTAGAGGGAAGGTGCGATGTTCACCGCCCCGTCCACAAAAGTCGCGTAGAGGGCAATGGTGAAAGGAAGGTATCGCAATGGAATATTGCGAAGGGCGAACGTCAGGGTGAGTGGATAGAAGGTGCCGGAGGTAAGGCCGGCAATGATGAGCACAACGATGAGCAGGCTGTAGGCATGGATGAGCGGGAGAGAGACGCAAGCAAGAGTGAAGACGCCCGCGGCAAACAGCAGTACCCGTCGTGGTCCCAGCAGCCCACCCAGAAAGACAGTGAACGGCCCGATGAACATGAGCGACGCGTTATACGCACTATCAAGCCAGGCGCCGTTGTCGAAGCTAATGCCGACATGACCCTTCAAATCGGCAAGGCCGAGACTGAGCATTCGGCCGGTCAGAGTAACCAGTCCCGCTCCTATGACGACTCCCAGGATTCCCAGCAGAGGCCTGGTCGAGACTTCCGATGGAATGGCCGCGGCGGCGCCGCGCGCGATCTCCATAGCAGTCGGACGAACGACGATGCTCGAAGCCGTCATACTTTTCCGGCTACCGCCTGGTCCGGACGGTTGCAATCACCGAGAGTCCGGGGCGCAGCTTGCCGGCAAAGGCGCTATCGTCCAGCCCAATCTTGACCGGGATGCGCTGTACCACCTTCGTGAAATTGCCGGTCGCGTTGTCGGGCGGCAGTAGGGAAAATTGTGATCCGCTGGCTGGTGCGATCTCCAGTACCTTGCCGCGAAGTACCTGACCGGGATATTGGTCAATCCGCAGTTCGGCCACGTCGCCGATCTTCACGTTGGTCAACTGGGTTTCGCGATAGTTCGCCTGCACCCACTTCGTGACGTCAACGAACGCGATCACCTGCGCGCCCGGAGAAACAAGTTGTCCGGTCCGGACTTGGCGTTCGCCCACCGTGCCCTCGCTGGGTGCGTAAATTTTCGTGTAGCCAAGATTCACCATGGCTGCCACGAGGTTCGCCTGCTTTGCGCGCAAATCGGCCTGAAGCTGCATATTCTGCGACTCGATGACTGCTTTCGAACGCCGCTCGGCTTCCGCAGTGAGTTCACTGCTGCGCAACATGGTCTCAGCCTGTTTGAGATCGGCGTCGCGGCTCGCGAGTTGTGCCGACAGGCGCTGGTCATCGGCCACCACGGCTTCCACCTTCTGTTGCGTTGCTGAATGAGTTTGATACAGACCCTCCTGGCGCTTGCGCTCGGAGTGGGCGCGAACCAAGTCCGCACTTACGGCCTCCCTACCAGCTTCAGCTGCGGCGATTTGTGCCTTGGCTTGATCGATACCGGCAAGCGCTTTGGCTATACGCGCGTCCTGCAACTCGCGCTGGCGGTGGTTGTTTTCGATGGCGGCGCGGGCAGCTTCTACGGCTGCACTGGCTTGGTCGGCTTGTGCCCGGTAGTCGTCGTCCTGCAGTTCCACAATGAGGTCGCCCTGGTGTACTCGCTGAAAGTCGGCCACATGAACCGTGCGCACGATGCCAGCCACCTTGGTGCTCAACGGCGTAACATCGCCGCGGACGTATGCATCATCAGTTTTCTGTTCGACGTTCCCGCCTTCCCACCCATTCCAGTTGCGAGTGATGGTGAGGAAAACTGCCAGGGCGAGTGCCACAACAAGGAGCGGAGTCACGTACTTTTTCCATCCGACACCGTCGCGGGAAGCGGCCGCAGGCTTGTCGCTTTCTGGAGGCAGCGGCTTCGTCACCGGGGCGGCGGATTCAGCCGGTTCTGGCGAGGTAGACATCAAATTTGCTCCTTCAGCAGCAAGAAATCTGCGAACGTTGCGCTATTCGTGACTGTGTAGCCTAGGCCCCTTTTTGCCTGTCTAAGATACTCCACGCAGAAGCGATCGGCTTTGTTTCTTTCTCGATCGCGGACACGGTGCCTCCCAGGAAAGAAATTACTCCTGGCTCTGCGCCAGGGGAAGTCTCGATGTAAGCTGCACATCGATCATGGTGCTGATCCGGCGGTCGAGTTGAATGAAGGTCGCTGCTTTCTTTCCCGATAAAACCTTACGAAAGGTCGCCACGTACCGCTGGCGTAGTGTTGTTTGTTCGATGTCCGTGTCCAGCCAGCGACGAATAAGATTGTCGGCTTGGTCGTCGGTCAGCGTTCCGTAGTCCTCCGAATACTCTTTGATAATCGCCGTTCTCTTGTCGTTGATGCTCTCGACTTCTGCCGAATATTGTTCGTACACTTGCCAGAACTTTGTCGCTTCACTATCCGTGAGCGTCAAATTCGCAGCAATGAGTTGCTTCTTGATCGAGCGGATATCCCTGCGTAGCAGCGTCAACTGTTGATCGGTAATCTGGTCCGCAGTGTTGCCGGCAGTAGCCGATTGCGAAGGTGAGCCTTGAGCAATTGCCATTGGGCTTCCGACCACACACAGCCCAACGAGTAGGAGCACAGCAAATATGATTTTCTTCAAAGGGTCCCTCTTTTTAGATCGAATTGGCGAGTTTTATGACCTGACGTGACGCGAATTCCCAAGCGCCGACAGTCAGGAGTGGAGCAACCGGTTTGCCAACTGAATGGCAGAGCTATGACTGCAACATGCAGAGGGGGCAGGTGCTTGTAGGAGCCAACCGCTGCGGTCCTTCTATTGCCCCATTTGTGCTGCCAACCGTTTAGCTTTTTCGCCACGCGATTGACACCGCCAGGCTCGAAGCACCTCGGATCATTCCTTGCTGAGTGCGGGCATTTCCCCATGGCAGTTGTCGTAACGCCAATTTCGTTTGTGCCCCGTTCTGAAGGGTATGTGTGGAATTGCGATTGCATTGAGGCATTGGGGTCAAAGCTTTGAAGGGACGTGAGAAGTTCTAGAGAGGGCAGGTTGAACCGATGTCTGTAGTCGCAAGCGGTTCCGTAATGCTCGCAATTTCGGGCTTTCCCGAAGGAGTCGATGTGCACTGGGAGGCACAACGTCGGGTTGTGTGGAATGAACAAGAGCACGCGCGCGAGGAGCACGAGTTCGTCTATGAAATCAGCTGGATCGAAGAGCTCGGCCTATGGCGTACTTTTCTATAGGTCGCACCACAAGCTGGACAGATGACGCTCAGGCCCATTGTGAAGTGGTCGGCGCGGACCACTTCATCGAAATAACACGTAACGCTGTCTGATGAACCTATTGCCGACTTAGTGCGCGCAAGGCTGGAACAGTATCGCTAGAACCATCAGATCTTTGGCCGTGAACAGCCATTGTTCGGCACGGTTTTCAAGAGTCCCGGCTCGCGAAATAAAGCCCAAACGATGGCGCTTTGCGAGGTTCTGCAGATGCTCGGCGCAAATACCCGTAAGGTTCGCAACCTCTAGGTAGGTAAAGATTTTTTGGCTCGCTTTGACGGTGATCATGACAGAAGTCCTTACGACCTGGCGAGTCCCCTACGCTTCCATGATTCGGACGATGAGGCGGGCGTCCTGCGAATGGGAGTCACTATAGCCCGCTCCGTCCGATCCAAGAGCTTGCGTCTTGCATGAAACAGCCGCGCTTTGAAGGTGCCAGATGAAACACCGAGCATGGCGCAAGCTTCCGCTCCTGATAGGTCGTGGTAATAAGTCATCGTGAATGCCTGTCGAAGCACGGGTTTCAGCTCTCCCAGCTTCTCGTCGATGAATTGCAGAGTCTCGCGTTCCGCGTGAATCATTTCCGGATCCGGTTGCCAGTCTGGAATATTCTCCGTCCAGCCGTCGTCATGCGAGACACCGCTTTCGGAAAGCGACTTGGTCGCGGAAGGTTTGCGCTTTCGCTGTATCATCAAAGCGGCATTCAATACGATCCGCGTCAACCAAGTCCTGAGTGCAGACCGCCCCTCGAAGCTGCGCAAGTGGCGATGCGCCGAAAGAAACGCCTCCTGCACCGCGTCTTCCGCGTCTTCACTGTTCCGCAGAATGGAGTACGCGATCGCCAGGAATCTTTTGCGCGATGCGACAAACATCTCCTCCAAAACGTCCTTTCTCGGGGCCTCCTCGCGGGTGTTGACCGGTTTGTGGGCCCCGTAGCCTGCCGTCTTAGAAGGGGCCGAGCGCACATTCTTTTTCAGCGTCCGGAATACCAGCAAAGGCTTCCTGGCTGCAGCTTCGTTGCTTTGCCCGCTGGAACTCGCGGTTCCCAATGCGTAGGTCACTGCCGATCTCCGTTTCCTCACTTACTCCGTCATGCAAATGTGTGCCCATGGCGGAGTTCGCCAAGCACTGCAGCTAGGCGGTTTGTTTTCAACGCGAAGAAGATATGCCGGAGGGAAGCGCGAAGACCCGAGATTTTTTAAATCCGTTATTCAAGCCGGAAAATTGACGGTAACGTCGACCTCGTGACCTGGGCGCAGGCCCAATAACGTCTGTCGCGTTTCCTTCTCTTCACGCGCCCTTGCTGTCAACGAGATATTCCGGCCAACTTGTGATTGCGCCCTGGTCTGAACGTTGCAACACAGTTTTTGAACTGACCTGCTCTCCTATCCGCCACTCTGCGACAGATCATCGACGATTTCGTCAATCAAGAGACGCCACAGCGCCCGCGGCGGTTCGTCACCGTTCGCTTTGGTCATTCGTAAGACGCTCAATCAACACAGTTTGTGGTTTCGCGCGCCGACACAATCGCTTGGAGACTGCATTGCATGGTACCGGTGTGCGGACGATTTTGGTCTTCAACTGCGATTGCTGTCACCAACCGCTGGTTCACCTGAAGTCTTAGTGGGGATGCTTGATGAGGATCGTCGAGACAATGCCAAAGGCGGACTGGCCAGTGATCATCAGCCGAGTTACCGGTGCTGCGCTTCTCCTCGCGGGCGTGCTCTTCGCCGCGGGGTTGTGCGCCGCGAGTCCGCGTAGCGATAACCCGGTCCCGAACATCTTTGATCCTCGCTCGACACCAGCGGAGTCCATCCGTGATCATTCCTATTTCGTCCTTGCTATCACCGCTCTGATCTTCCTGGTCGTCGTCACTTTATTGGTCTACGCCGTCGTCAAGTTCCGTGACAACCCGCTGACAGCTGGACGCGAACCTGCCCAGGTATACGGGAGCACGCAAATTGAGCTGGCTTGGACCATCATTCCCGTCTTGATTGTGTTTGTCCTGTTTCTCGCGACGGCACGCGTGATTCATGCGATCGAGGATGCCCGGAAACCCGCGACGGCCGTGGAGGTCACCGCCATTGGCCACCAGTTCTGGTGGGAGTACCGCTATCCGGCTTTGGGCATCGTCACGGCCAACGAACTGCACGTTCCGGTGAGCGATCCAGCTCACCCAACACCCACCTTTTTAAAGTTGCTTTCCGCTGACACCGATCACAGCTTTTGGGTTCCTCAACTTGCCGGGAAGACC
>WNFM01106972.1_pt2 | contig 20188 bp, 25 predicted proteins | sample 5400271 | NCBI WGS metagenome assembly WNFM01 (sample SAMN13153352, study PRJNA577476) | soil metagenome | isolation source: 60 cm saprolite on Douglas fir-dominated hillslope | place: USA:California | collected 2013-09-17
GTGCGCCCGCGGCCTTCGCTAAGCCCGATGGACCGGTTTGGCAACGGAATTCCGTCGGCCGCCGCATCTTGGCTGGTCGATGACCGCCTTGGGCCGCGAATTCGTCGCGGAGCCGACGGAAAACCAAAACTCCTAAAGAATATATTTATGTTGAACCACAGATAGATATGGAATATTCCTCAATTCTGACTTATAGTCGGGACGGTAGACGGCTCAGAGTCGGCCATTTTGGTCGCGACTGGGCGATATCGGGGCGTGTAGTCGGGCTGACATGCGAGACGGATTGTTGCCACGCCGCCTGATCCTTCGCGGCCTCCTCGCCGGCGGCGCGGTTATTGCCGTCCGCGTGCTGATGCCATGGCAGGCGGTCGGCCAGACGCTCGGCCAGCATGCGGCGGTGGCGAAGCCGACGGCGCGGCGGCGCACCGTGGTCCTCGACCCCGGCCATGGCGGCATCGATCCCGGCGCCATCGGCTTGAGCGGCGTCTACGAGAAGGATCTTGCCCTCGACGCCGCGCGCCTCGTCGCGCAACAGCTCGAGGCGACCAAGCGCTACCGCGTTGTTCTCACCCGTACCAGCGACGAGTTCGTGCCGCTGCAGGACCGCGTCGCCCGCGCCCGCGCCGCCGATGGCGATCTCTTCCTGTCGATCCATGCCGACGCGCTGCCCGATCCCGGAATGCGCGGCGCCTCGGTATTCACCCTCTCGGAGAAAGCTTCTGACGCGCAGGCGGCGGCGCTGGCCGCGCGCGAGAACAAGGTCGATTTGATCGCCGGGATCGATCTCTCGCGCCACGCACCGGAGGTGAGCTCGATCCTCATCGATCTGGCGCGGCGCCAGACCAACAACCAGTCGATCCGGCTGGCCCGCCGCCTGGTCAACGATCTCGGCCACGACGTCGCGATGCTCAACAACAGCCACCGCTCGGCTGGTTTTGCCGTGCTCAAGGCGCCCGACATCCCCTCGGCGCTGGTCGAGATGGGGTGCCTGTCGAACCGCGAGGAAGAGCACGCCTTGCGCACGCCCTCCTACCGCCAGAAAGTGGCGGCCGGCATCGCCCGCTCGATCAACGACTATTTCGATTCGCCGGTGAAGGCGTAAAGCCGCGCGCTTTCAGCCGCGCGAGCGCGCGTCCTGCAATTCCTTGAGCCGCGCATAGGCGGCGATCACTGGCCCGAGATCCTGGCGCTTGTCGACGCGGTTCGGTCCGCCCTCGCGCGTCAACGCGATCTCGATGGCGCGCAGGAGCAGCTCCGCCACCGGGATAAAGTTCTGATCGCAGGCTTGGTCAAAGGCGACCAGGAGCTTGTCGCTAAGCCGCCGGTCGTAGGATATCGCCATGGCCCACCCTGTGCCCGAAAGTCCTGGGCCCTCAAGTCTTGGCGACATTGTGCCGCGAACAGACGCGCTTTGAAAGCCCTGCGTTGCGTTAACTAATTTCGCCGCCGCAAGAGGAAGAGCCCCTGTTCGGCCAGCAGATTGGCGAGGCCGCCGCCGGCATCGAGCGCGAAGGGCTGGCCGGCGCGGTCGAGCGTCAGGCTGCGCTCGATGGTGATGCCGAGCTCGGTGCACAGCGCGACGAAATCCTTGATCGTGCAGAAATGAATGTTGGGCGTGTCGTACCATGCGTGATTGAGCAGCGGCGTGATCGGCATGCGGCCGTTGAAGAGAAGATGGGCGCGGATCCGCCAATGGCCGAAATTCGGGAAGGAAACGATGGCGCGGCGGCCGATGCGCACGAGATTGCCGATGACCAGCCGTGGATTGCGCGTCGCCTGCAGCGTCTGGCTGAGGATGGCGTAGTCGAAGGCGTCCGACGGATAGTTGTCGAGGTCGCCGTCGGCATCGCCCTGGATGACGGGGAGCCCATGGCTGACGCAGGCATTGACGCCCGACTGGCTGAGCTCCATGCCGCGCGCATCGACCTGCTTGGCGCGTGCGAGATGGGCGAGCAGCGCGCCGTCGCCGCAGCCGATATCGAGGACGCGCGAACCCGGCGCCACCATCTCGGCGATGAGGCGCAGATCGCTGCGGATATCGCCGGGCGGCGCGCCGTTGCGGCCGAGGGCGCCGTCAGGGCTCATGCAAAGCTAAGGCCACGATGCTCGGCGCAACCGGTCAGGAAGCCGCCGAGCGTGGCGAAGAACTCCTTCTCCTCGAGCAGGAAGGCATCGTGCCCCTTGTCGGTGGCGATCTCGACGAAGCTGACATTGGCCGCCGCCGCGTTGAGCGCGTGGACGATGGCGCGGTTCTCCGAGGTCGGGTAGAGCCAGTCGCTGGTGAAGGAGATGACACAGAAGCGCGTCCGGGTGCCGCGAAAGGCGTTGGCGAGGACACCGCCATGCTCGGCGGCGAGGTCGAAATAATCGCAGGCGCGGGTGATGTAGAGATAGGAGTTGGCGTCGAAGCGGTCAACGAAGGTGATGCCCTGGTGGCGCAGATAGCTCTCGACCTGGAAATCGGCGTCGAAACCGTAGGTGACCGCCTGTCGGTTCTGCAGGTTGCGGCCGAACTTGCGGTGCAGGGCGGGCTCCGAGAGATAGGTGATATGGGCGGCCATGCGGGCCACCGCGAGGCCGCGCGCCGGCCGCAGGCCTTTCTTCAGATAAGCGCCGCCGCACCATTCCGGGTCGGCCATGATGGCTTGCCTGCCGACCTCGTGAAAGGCGATGTTCTGCGCCGAGTGGCGCGCCGCGCAGGCGATCGGCGCGGCGGCGAAGACGCGCTCGGGGAAGCTCGTGCAGGACCTGCATGCCGCCCATCGAGCCGCCGATGACGCAGAACAGCGTGTCGATGCCGAGATGATCGATCAGCAGCTTCTGCGCCCGCACCATGTCGCCGATCGTGATGACGGGAAAGGACAGGCCCCAGGGCTCGCCGGTCGCCGGGTCGATGTCCTGCGGACCGCTGGTCCCCATGCAGCCGCCGAGCACGTTGGTGCAGATGATGAAATAACGCTCGGTATCGAGCACCTTGCCGGGGCCGGCGAGCGTCGACCACCAGCCGGGATTGCCGGTGATCGGATGCGGCTCGGCGAGATACTGGTCGCCGGTCAGCGCATGGCAGACGAGGATGGCGTTGCTGCGCGCCGCATTGAGCCGGCCATAGGTCTGGTAGGCGATGGTGAATTGCGCGAGATCGACGCCGCAATCGAGCTTGAAGGGCTGCGTGATGTCGAGGCGATGGCCGGGGCGCGCCGAGGCGCCGAGTGGCGGGCGGGCTGCCGCGGTTTCGGCCGAACGAGTGGGTTGCTGAACGGACACTCCGGGCTCTCTTGGGGGCTCGCTTGGCAGAGGCTCTCTAGCGGGGCCATGAGAACCGCGCATAGCTAGGGAGACGGGTACCGCCATGTCAACGTTTTCTTTGCTTTCGGCGACGCGGCGAACTATCAGTATGCCTCCTTTTTCCCGCTCGATCCGCACATGTCCAGCAGCAAGCCGACACTCGACGATCTGCGCCGCCAAATCGACGCGATCGATGACCAGATGCACGATCTCATCATGCGGCGTACCGAAGTCGTCGAGGCGATCGGCAAGGAGAAAAGGGACGGCAAGGTGCCGGCCTTCCGCCCCGGCCGCGAGGCGGTCATCCTGCGTCGCCTGGTCGCTCGCCATAGCGGCCGCTTTCCCGCCATCGCGCTGGTGCGCATGTGGCGCGAGATGCTGGCGGCGACCGTCGGCATGCAGGCGAATTTCGCCGTCGCCATCTACGCGCCGGGCGCGGCGAGCGGCTATTGGGACCTGGCGCGTGACCATTTCGGCAGCCATGCGCCGATGACCGCCTACGATTCTGTCGGCCAGGTCATCCGCGCCGTTACCGACAAGCAGGTCGGCATCGGGATACTGCCGATGCCGAGCGACGATGATGCCGATCCCTGGTGGCGCTTTCTCGTCTCGAGCGACGCGGCGACGCCGCGCGTCATCGCACGGCTGCCCTTTGCCGGCCGCGGCAATGCCCGACCCGGCGGCGACGATGCCCTGGCCGTCGGCAGCGGCGCGCTCGAGCCGACCGGTGCCGACCGCTCGCTCATCGTCATCGAGACACGCGGCGAGGTCAGCCGTGCCCGCCTGTTCTCTGCCCTCTCCGCCAGTGGCCTGACCTGCAATTTCTTTGCCGCCTTCGAGCCCGGCGGCGGCACCAAGCTCAACCTCGTCGAGCTCACCGATTTCGTCGTGCCCGACGACAAGCGGCTGGCGATGTTCAGCGAGCAGGTCGGCGCCGCCGTCGAGCGCATCCTGTCGCTCGGCAGCTATGCCGCGCCGCTCGCGCTCGACAGTCCGGTCGATCGCCATCCTCCCGAGATCCGCCCCTCCGAGATCCGCTCGGGCGATCTCCACGCCGCCGATATTCGCCCGAGCGTCGTCCGCCCGCGCGCCGCCGCCAGCAGGAAGCCCAAGCCATGACCGCCACCCGCCGCCCCGGTTCCGCCCCCGCCCCGCGGCCCGGCATCCTCGAGGTCGCGCCCTATGTCGGCGGCGAGTCGAAGGCGGCCGGAATCGACCGCGTCATCCGCCTGGCTTCGAACGAGAGCGCGCTCGGACCGAGCCCGCGTGCCATCGCCGCCTACCAGGCGCGCGCCCAGGAGATCCATCGTTATCCTGATGGCGGCTCGACGGAGCTGCGCGACGCGCTCGCTCGTCATCACGGCCTCGACGCCGAGCGCATCGTCTGCGGCAGCGGCTCGGATGAGCTGATCGCGCTGCTCGTGCGCGCCTATGTCGGTCCCGGCGACGAGGTGGTCTACAGCCGGCACGGCTTCCTCATGTACCCGATCGCCGCCATGACGGCGGGGGCGACGCCGATCGCCGCGCCCGAGAAGAACCTGACCACCGATGTCGATGCGCTGCTCGCCGCCGTCACCGCGAAGACCAAGATCATCTTCCTCGCCAATCCCAACAATCCGACCGGCACCTATACCAGCGCCGAGGATGTCGCCCGCCTTCATGCCGGGTTGCCGCCGTCGGTGCTGCTGATCATCGATGCCGCCTATGCCGAGTTCGTCTCGCGCAACGATTACGATCCCGGCGTCGCACTCGTCGATAAGGCCGAGAACGTCGTCATGCTACGCACCTTCTCGAAGATCTACGCGCTCGGCGGCATGCGTCTCGGCTGGGCCTATTGCTCTCCCGTCGTCGCCGATGTGCTCAACCGCGTGCGCAGCCCGTTCAATGTCAACGCGGCGGCGCAGGCCGCCGGTGTCGCCGCGCTCGCCGACGTGGCGGCGGTCGACCGCGCGCGCGAGCACAACGACATCTGGCTGCCCTGGTTCACCCGCGAGCTCACCGGTCTCGGCCTGACGGTCAATCCCAGCGTCGGTAATTTCGTCATCGTGCGATTCCCCGACGCAGCTTCGCGCAATGCCGACGCTGCCTTCGTGCATCTCCAGTCGCGCGGCATCCTGACCCGCAAGATGGGCGGTTATCACCTGCCCGAGTGGCTGCGCATCACCATCGGCACCGAGGACGAGATGCGCCAGGTCGTCGCCGTGCTGCGCGAATTCCTCGCCACATGAGCGGGCCGCAATTCGAGCGCGTCGCCTTCATCGGCATCGGGCTGATCGGCTCGTCGCTCGCCCGCGTGCTGCGCCGCGACGGGCTGGCCGGCGAGATCGTCGCCTGCGCCCGCCAAGCGGCAACGCGGGCGAAGGCGCTCGAGCTCGGCATCGCCGATCGCGTCACCGCCGATGCCGCCGAGGCGGTGCGCGACGCCGACCTCGTCGTCCTCGCGACGCCGCTCTCCGCCTATGCTGCGATCGGCACCGAGATCGCGCTGGCTTTACGGCCGGGCGCCATCGTCACCGATGTCGGCTCGGTCAAGCAGGCGGTCATTCGCGACCTGCTGCCGAGCCTGCCGGCGAGCGTCCACTTCATCCCCGGCCATCCAGTTGCCGGCACCGAGCATTCAGGGCCGGAGTCGGGTTTTGCCGAGCTCTTCCGCGACCGCTGGTGCATCCTGACGCCGCTGCCGGCGACCGATCCGGCGGCGCTCGCCCGGCTCACCGCCCTGTGGGAGCAGGCCGGCATGCGCGTCGTCACGATGGATCCCGAGCACCACGACAAGGTGCTGGCGATGACCTCGCATCTGCCCCATGTCATCGCCTACACCATTGTCGGCACGGCGACGGACCTCGAAGACAGCCTCAAATCCGAGGTCATCAAATTCTCCGCCGGCGGCTTCCGCGACTTCACCCGCATCGCCGGCTCCGACCCGGTGATGTGGCGCGACATCTTCCTCAACAATCGCGAGGCGGTGCTCGAGATGCTGCAGCGCTTCAGCGAGGATCTGACGGCGCTGCAACGCGCCATACGCTGGGGCGAAGGCGACAAGCTTGAGGAGCTGTTCAGCCGCACGCGGGCGATCCGCCGCTCGATCATCGAGGCCAAGCAGGCCTGAGAAGACGCCAAATCGCGGCAATTTAAGTCTTTCTTTACGATGTAATCCTCAAATAAGGACCGGCCGGTGTCCGCAGGCGCGGCATCGCCGCCGTGAGGATGCGTGGTGGATACTGTGGAGCGGATCGAGCCGCCGCTGCATCGGCGGGCGGGCTTCGAGGTGGCGGGCTGGGACGGGCTGCGCTGGATTCTCGAAGGCATCTTCGACACCGGTGCCGAGGCGGCCGAGGCGGCGAAAGACGTGTTCGGACGACGGCTCGGCGTCAAGGTGACCGAGGAAGCCTTCAGCGACGCCGAGGGCATCTTCAAGAGCCGCGTCGTCTTCACCGAATACCGCGACGGCCTGTCGAAGCCCGAGCGCAAGCCCGCCGGGCCGGCGGTCGTCCCGCCGCGTCCGCGTCGCAAGCGCGTTCTCGCAGGCATCGACACGGTGCTCTACGTCGCCATCTCCGCGCTCGTCATCTCGATCGTCTCGATGGTCTTCAGCATCGCGCGCTAAGCCTGCCGGGACGCTGGCGCGGCAACCGGATTCCCCGGCGTCTATTCCCAGGTGAAGAGCGGTAGCCGGGCGAGCCGCGCCGGCCCGAGAAAGACGTAGCCGTTCTGCAGCGTCAGCGGCGCGCTGATCTCGTTTGCTCCGCCCGGCCCTTGCTTGGCGAGAAGGCCGAGCCCGACCTTTGCCAAGGCGGCATCGCCGGCCTTCAGACTGCCGGCGAAGACCAGCGCGTCGACGCTCTCGTTGTAGCCGCGGATCAAGGCGGTCAGCGCGCCGATCGGCTGAAGTGCGGCGTCGAGGGCGAGCGTGCCCTTCGCGCCGAGCTGCAGCTTGCCCCAGCCGAGGTCGAAGCTGCCGATCTCCAGCGTGCCGCCGTCGTCGCGCCAGGCGGCGAGCGCCTCGCGATGCGGGCCGGCCGGTATATCGCCCTTGACGGCGACGGTCGCGGCGAGGCGGTCGATCGTGTCGCCGAGCGGCTGGACCGCCTGCGGCAGCGTCACGCCGATGAAGTTGACGCTGGCGGTCAGCCAGGTCTCGAGGTGGCTGGCGACGCGATGCGCCGGGATGACGGTCTCGAGCTCGGCACGGGTAATGCTGGGTTGGCTCTGCCCGACGATGGCGATGCGGTCTATGGCCAGGGTGACCGCGGTGCCGGGGTGGCTCGCCGTGTCGCCATCCTGTCGCGGCTGCACCGTGCCGGCGCCGTGCCCCGTAAGCCGCCGTGACCCGCCATTGGTCGAGCGCCCAGGGCCGCGCTTCGCCGACCAGAAGCGGCGCCTGCGCCGCATAGCCGGGCTCGATGCCACTCTGGCCGAAGACCGGTTGCTCGATGCTGACGCGCAGCACGAAGGGGAAGCCGCTGACCACATAGCGGTCCCAGCCGACGGTGAAGCCCTCGGCGCGGCGCGCCGCGCTCCAATCGAGGATGCCGCGGCGCACCAGATCGGCGACCGAATACCAGTAGAAGGCATAGGACACCACGACGACGACGAGGGCGGCGAGAAGGATGAGGTTGCGGCGCATTGCCCGCTCTTATAAGGGGCCGCCGCGTCACGGTCGATGGCGATGCATTGCGGCAATGCGCTGCGTGCGCTTGTCAGCGTCGCCCGGCCGGCTAGACTGCGGCAAAGTCGATCTATCCCGCACAGATGAGCGTCATCGCCAAAGCCCCCGTCATTCGGACTGCCACCATTCGGACTGCCACCGGTTCCGGTTTCCTCTCGCTGATGCCCGGGCTGTTCGTCGTCCTGTGGTCGACCGGCTTCATCGGCGCCAAGTTCGGCCTGCCCTATGCCGAGCCGCTGACCTTCCTGGCGCTGCGCTTTTCCCTCGTCGCCGCCATCATGCTAGTCGCCTCGCTCGCCCTCGGCGCCGCCTGGCCGGTGGGTTGGCGCGACATCGGTCATATCGCGCTGGTCGGCATCCTCATCCAGGCGACCTATCTCGGCGGCGTCTTCTATGGCATCGCGCATGGCGTCTCCGCCGGCGTCGCCGGGCTGATCGCCGGGCTACAGCCGCTGATCACCGCGGCGCTCGTCGGCATCGTCCTCGGCGAGGCGGTGACGCCGCGCCAATGGCTCGGCATCGTGCTCGGCCTCGTCGGTCTGCTGCTCGTCCTGTGGGGGCGTATCGCCTTCGATATCCACCATCTCGCGGCGCTCGCCGCCGTCGTCGCCGCGCCGTTCGGCATGACGGCAGGCACGCTCTATCAGAAGCGCTTCTGCGCCGCCGTCGATCTGCGCAGCGCGACGGTGATTCAGAACGCCACGGCCGGGCTGCTGATGCTCGGGCTGGCACTCGCCAGCGAGACCATGCATATCGAGTGGCGAGGCGAATTCGTCCTTGCCCTGTTCTGGCTCTGCCTCGTCCTGTCGGTCGGCGCCACCATGCTCTTGCTCTTCCTGCTGCGCCGCGGCGCGGCCTCGCGCATCGGCAGCCTGTTCTACCTGGTGCCGCCGGTGACGGCATTCATGGCTTATTTGCTTTTTGGTGAGACGCTCGGGGCGACGGCGCTGGTCGGCATGGCGGTGACCGCCCTTGCCGTGGCCCTGGTCAATCGCGGTTGAAAGAGGGGGTTCGGAGTTCAATGCCCAGCCTGGCGGCGCCGCGCGCGCTCGACAACGACGAATATGGCGGCACGGACGAGGTGGTCCCGGAAATATCGCCGGCGATCGCGACGCTGCTCGCCCAGGGCAGCGCCATCTGGATCTTCGGTTACGGCTCGCTGATGTGGAATCCGGGTTTTGCCCACGATGCCGTCGAGCCGGCGCTGCTGCGCGGCTGGCATCGCAGCTTCTGCATCTATTCCCATCGCTATCGCGGCACGCCGGAGCGACCCGGCCTGGTGCTCGGCCTCGATCGCGGCGGCGCCTGCCGCGGCATGGCGATCCGCATTCCCGCCGCCGAGGCGCCGGCCGCCATGGCCTATCTGTGGGAGCGCGAGATGGTCGGCGGCGTCTACGACCTGCGCCCGGTGCGCGTCGCTACCGCGCAGGGCGTGCTGAGCGCCCATGCCTTCACCGTGCGCCGCGCGCATCCCGGCTATGCCGGCCGCCTGACGACCGACGAGACGGCGCGCCTCATCCTGCAGGGCATTGGCGGCCGCGGTCATTGCCGCGAGTACCTCGCCAACACGGTGCGCCAGCTCGAGTGCCTCGGCCATCTCGACGGCCCGCTGCACAAGCTCGAGGAGCGGGTCAAGCAGCTGGCGACGCTGGAGCCGCCCTGTCCCTGAGACGATCCTCGTAAGGCTTGCCTCGTCCTAGCCGCTGCGCTAGTTTCTCTGGACCATGATGCGCCCGCACCCGATCCCGACCACGCCCTTCGCGTGCTCCTACCGCCGCTGGTTCACACCGGCGGCTTAGGGATCGCGCATTCGTCGTTGATACCGAAGCCGCCCGATCGAGGCGGCTTTCGCGTTTCAGAGACTATCCCAAACGTCGAAATCCCGCCCCGCGCGGCGCGGCCTCCAACCAGGAGGTCACAAGATGTTCGATTTCGATGTCGTCACCGGCCCCAGCGATCTTGCCAAGCTCGCGCGCAGTGAGGCGCGACGACCGTCGCCGGGCAACCCGCCCGCCACCGCGCCGAGGCCGTCATCGCCCGGCGATCAGGTCTCGTCCGACGCCGGCGGGCGTGCCGCGGCAGGATCGGTTTCCGGCATTGTCGGTGGCGACACCCGTGGTTATTCTGATCGGCGGCCGGCATGATCGGTCTTCGGGGAATCGGCTGAGGGGCTCGGGCCATTCGCTTGCATCTGACGGTCTTGCTGGCTGCCCTTGCCGTGTCGCTCGGCGCTCCGCCCGGTCCGGCGGCACTGCAGGGCGCGAAAGCGGCGGAGCCGGTCGACGGCCTGGCGGCGTTCAAGGATTCGCTGATGGCGCCGCCTGCTGCGACGCAGCTCACGCGCCGCCAGACCGTCTATGTTCCGGTCTATTCGAGCGTCGCCGGCGCCGGCGGCATGAAGCAGCTCGATTTCTCGGTGACGCTGTCGATCCGCAACGTCGCGCCGGACCTGCCGCTGGTGCTCGAGCGCATCGACTACCACGATACGGCCGGCAGGCTCGTCCAGCACTATCTGCGCGAGGTGGTGGCGATCCGGCCGCTCGGCACCATCGAGATCTTCATTCCGACCGAGGACGTGCGCGGCGGCACCGGCGCCAAGTTCATCGTCGGCTGGGCGGCGAGCGGCGCCATCGCCGCGCCGGTGATCCAGGCGGTGATGGTGGGCGGTATCGCCAATCGCGGCTTCGCCCTGACCACCGAAGGCGTGCCGCTTCCTGCGGGGAATTGAGGCGCGGCCGCCGCCCGATCACGACAGCGCCTTGCCGATGCTCGCCCCGCCATCGACGTAGATCGTCTGGCCGGTGATGAAGCTCGAAGCGTCGGAGAGCAGGAAGCAGACGGCGGCAGCAATTTCCGTCGGGGTGCCGAGCCGCTTCATCGGCACGCTGGCGAGATGGCGGGCCTCGCCCGGGCTGCCCGGCGGGTTGGTGGCGACGTAGAGCGGCGTGCGGACGGGGCCCGGCGCGACGGCGTTCACCGTGATCCCGCTGGTCGCCAGCTCGAGGGCCCAGGTCCGTGTGACGCCGATCAGCGCGCTCTTGGCGGCGACATAGCTCGTCCGCTCGGCGACGCCGAGCGCCGATACGCTGGCGATATTGACGATGCGTCCCCAACCCTGGCGACGCATCGCCGGTAGCAACGCCTGGGTCGCCGCCAGCGCGCTGCCGAGATTGAGCCGCATCGCCGCATCGAGCGCCGCCCATTCGATGGCGCCGAGCGGCGCCGGATGGACGCTGCCGACATTGTTGACCAATCCGTCGAAGCGCTCGGCTGCCAGCGCGGCACAGGCGCGGCCGAGAGCGCCCGCATCGCTGAGATCGACCGGCCACAACTCGCCCGGGAAGCCGGGATCGGCCTGTCGCGCCAAACCCACGACATCCTGGCCGTCCGCCGCCAGCGCCTCGGCGATCGCTCGCCCGATGCCGCTGCGTGCTCCGGTGATGAGAAATCGTCTGCGCATCATCATGTCCGCCTCGATTGACATCGAATACTACCATGGTAGTATAATCCCAGTGATGCAGCTAGCACCCAGCATGACGATCGATCTGCGCCAACCGATCTCGGCGCAGATCCACGATATCCTCCGCCGCTCGATCATCACGATGCGGCTGCGGCCCAAGGAAAAGCTGTCGGAAAGCGAGCTGGCTCTGGCGCTCGGTGTCAGCCGGACCCCCGTTCGCGAGGCGCTGATCAAGCTGTCCGAGGACGGGCTGGTGGAAATCCTTCCCCAGCGTGGCAGCTTCATCACCCCGATCCGCTTGCGCGAGGTCATCGAGGCGCGCTTCATCCGCGAGGCACTTGAGATCGCCGTCGTGCGTGAGGCGGCGACCAGTGGCCGGCCCGCCATCCTCGCGCGGCTGGAAAAGCTGCTGGCGGACCAGCGGACGGCCGCCAGCGAGCAGGACCTCGATCGCTTTCTCGAGCTCGACGAGGCCTTCCACCACACGTTCAGCGAGAGCATCGACAAGCAGCGCTGTTGGCGCCTCATCCAGACCGTCAAGTTCCAGCTCGACCGCGTGCGTTATCTCAGCCTGCCCGAGCCGGGCAATCTCGCCTTGCTGATCAAGCAGCACGCGGCAATCGCGCAGGCGGTCCACGCCGGCGATCCGGCGAAGGCCGAGGCCGTGATGCGCGCCCATCTTCGCGAGGTGCTCCGCTACGTCGAGCACAAGCACGCGAAAGAGCCGGATCTGTTCGAATGACCGAAGCCCGCCCGACGATCGCCTGCGCTCCCGAGCCCTTGCCGGCATGAAGCCGCTTCGCATCACCGCGCTGCGTGCGACGACGGTCGCCGTGCCGTTGGAGGCACCTCTGCGCCATGCCGCCGGTGCCCATTGGGGCCGCTTCGTGCGCACCATCGTCGAGGTCGAGACCGATCAGGGCATTACCGGGCTCGGCGAAATGGGCGGTGGCGGCGAAAGCGCCGAGGCGGCGATAACGGGCCTCGCGCCTTATCTCCTCGGTCATGATCCCTTCGCCATCGAGGCGCTGCGCTGGAAGATCGCCAACCCGACGGCATCGCTCTACAACAACCGCCTCCAGCTGCTCGCGGCGCTCGAGTTCGCCTGTCTCGACATTATGGGCAAGGCGCTCGACCTGCCCGTTTATGCGCTACTCGGCGGCAAGCTGCGGGACGCCGTTCCCTTCGCCTCCTATCTCTTCTTCCGCTACGCCGATCCGCAGCGCGGCGGCGAGGTGCGCGCCGCCGAGCAGCTGGTGGCGCATGCGCGCGCGCTGAAGGAGGCGCACGGCTTCACCACCCACAAGCTCAAGGGCGGCGTCTTTCCGCCCGATCACGAGCTCGCCTGCTACCGCGCGCTCGCCGACGCATTTCCCGGCGACCGGCTGCGCTACGACCCGAACTGCGCCCTGTCGCTCGAGGAGGCGATCCGCTTCGGCAAGGGCATTCGCGATCTCAACAACGACTATTACGAGGATCCGACCTGGGGGCTCAACGGAGCGCGGCAGCTGCGCCGCTATGTCGACATGCCGATCGCCACCAACACGGTGGTGATCAATTTCGAGCAGCTCGCTGCCAATATCCGTGATCCAGCCATCGACGTCGTGCTGCTCGACACGACGTTCTGGGGCGGCATCCGGCCCTGCATCAAGGCGGCCGGGGTATGCGAGACGCTCCAACTCGGCATCGCCGTCCACTCCTCGGGCGAGCTTGGCATCCAGCTCGCGACCATGCTGCATCTCGGCGCCGTGCTGCCCAATCTCACCTACGCCGCCGACGCCCATTACCACCATCTTGTCGACGACGTCATCGCCGGCGGCAAGCTGGCCTATCGCGACGGCGCCATCGCGGTTCCCGAGGCGCCCGGCCTCGGCGTTACCCTCGACCGCGACAGGCTCGACGAGTATGCCGCGCTCTACCGCCGCGTCGGCGGCTACCCCTATGACCGCGATCCCGGCCGTCCCGGCTGGTATCCGCTGATGCCGAACCAGAATTGGGCCGATCCCGCAGATGGTCGGCCGCCGCCTTCCATGGCGGCGGCCGCCGGGTGAGCAGGCAGCCGCCGACAAGCAACGCTCAATGTTTCACAAGAGAGGGAGGAGATGATGATTTCGCGCTGGATGAGACGATCGGCAATGATGCTCGCGGTGACGGCTTCGCTCGTCGTGGCGGGAGCGGCGATGGCTCAGGTGCAACCGCCGGCGCTGGGCGCCAGCCCGCGCATCGACGCGATCAGGAAGGCCGGGGCGCTGCGCGTCGGCGTTTTGGCCAACGCGCCGTGGTTGGTCGAGAACACGACCGGACAGGGCGAGGCGTGGAGCGGCGCCGCCTGGACGCTGGCCAAGGAATATGCCCGGCTGCTCAACGTGACCTTGCAGCCGGTCCTCGTCAGCCATGAGACCAAGGTACCGGTGCTGGCGGCGAATCAGGTCGACATGTCGATCACGCCGCTGGCGGAAACCCCGGAGCGCCTGCAGGTTGTCGACTTCGTGCTCTATTCCAAGACCAGCGTCTGCATGTTCGGCCTTGCCGCGAACCCGAAATTCGCCGCGGCCGCGACGGTCGATGATCTGAATTCGCCGGACATTACGATCGCCTATTATACCGGCGGCGCCGAGGAGAACTGGGTCAAGGAGCGCTTTCCCAAGGCGAAGCTGCGCGGCGTCACCGGCTCCGGCACCGCGCCGGTCGAGGAGATCATGGCGAAGCGTGCGGATGCGGCGCCGATCAACCGCATCCCCTGGGTCCCGATGGCCAACAAGGTGAAGGGCCTGGCGGCGCTGCCCAAGGCGAAGAACTGCCAGGACAGCGCCGAGAAGGCGAGCCCGGTCGGACTTGCCGTCGACAAGAACCAGCCGGCCTATCTGGAATGGCTGCGCGTGGTCGCGAAGTCGATCGCGCCGCAGCTCGAAGCCGACGAGCAAAAGGTCGTTGCCACCATGCAATGATCGTAATTGCGGAACGCCCGCAAGGGCGTGCCGCCGATCTTGCTGAGGGCTCGTCATGGATATCGATGTCTCGCCGGTTTTCATAAACTGGCGCTTTCTCGCCGGCGGATTGTGGTTGACCGTGCTGCTGTCGCTGACCAGCGCGCTCACCGCGACCGCGGTCGGGCTGATCGTCGGCCTCGCCCGCTGCTACGCGCCGCGCTCGATCCGCATCGTCCTGGCGTTCTATGTCGATTCGATGCGCGCCATTCCAGTGCTGGTCGTCCTCGTCTGGACTTTCTTCGCAGTTCCCATCCTGACCGGCCTGACGCTGCCGCCCTTCTGGGCGGCGCTCACCGCGCTGACGCTGCACATCGCGGCCTATGTCTCCGAGATCGTCCGCGCCGGCATCGAATCGATTCGTCCCGGCCAGATCCGTGCCGCGCTCGCCCTCGGCATGTCGCGGGCGCAGCTCGTCCGTCGCATCGTGCTGCCGCAAGCGGCCGTCCGCATGCTACCGACCTACGGCTCGCTCCTCTCGGTGACGATCAAGGATACCGCCATCGCCTCGGTGATCGCGGTCCCGGAATTGATGCGGCAATCCGAGACGATCGCGGCGCAGAGCTTCCGTCCGCTCGAGGTCTTCACCACGGCGATGCTGGTCTATTTCATCATCCTCTTCCCCGTCACCCGCGGCGTCGACCGGCTCTATCGCCGAGTCGCCCATCTCGGCCGGTCATGAGGCTCGAGTGGAGCGTCGTGTGGTCGCATCGCGACGCGCTGCTGCTGGGCGCGCTGGTGACCGTACTGCTCACCGCGCTCACCATGCTGATCGCCGTGCCGGGTGGCATCGTCCTCATGCTGCTGCGCCAGTCGCGCTTTTGCGTGCTGCGCGGCATCGGCACGGCGATCGTCGAGTTCTTTCGCAACCTGCCGCTGATCCTGCTGGTCTATTGGGCCTACTACGTCGTGCCGATCCTCGTCGACATGCAGCTTTCGGCCTTCGCCACCGGGCTCGCGGCGCTCGCCCTCAACGTCTCGGCCTATAATGCCGAGACCTTCCGCGCCGGCGTCAACTCGATCCGCAAGGCGCAGACCGATGCGGCGCTGGCCGTCGGTATGAGTCAGTGGCAGGCGATGCGCAAGGTCGTGCTGCCGCAGGCGGTGCGCCGCATCCTTCCGGTCCTCGCTAGCACCTGGGTCTCGCTGTTCAAGGACACCTCGCTCGTCTCGGTCATCGCTGTCGGCGATCTCGCCCATACCACGCTCCAGATCCGCTCGCAGACCTTCCGCGTCCTCGAGATGCTGACCGCGATGGCGACGCTCTATTGGCTGATGGGCTATCCGCAGGCCAAGCTGGTTGACTGGATCCACCGCCGCTACGGGGTGACCGAATGACACAGTCTGCCGCACGACGCGGCGCCGAGCGGCCGCCGATCGTCGTCTATGACCGGGTGGTCAAGCGTTACGGCGGCTTCACCGCGCTCGACGGCGTCTCGGCGCATGTCAATCGCGGCGAGGTGGTCTGCCTGATTGGGCCGTCGGGCTCGGGCAAATCGACGCTGCTGCGCTGCACCAACGCGCTCGAGCCGATCGATGGCGGAATGATCCTGTTCGACGGCGCCGCGCTGCCGAGCGCCGAAAGCGAGGCGCGTCACGTCCGCCGCCGGATGGGCATGGTGTTCCAGAGCTTCGAGCTCTTCCCACACATGACGGCGCTCGACAACGTCGCGATCGGCCCGCTCACCGTGCTCGGCACCGAGCCCGGCGCGGCGCGGCGTCAGGCGCAGGCGCTGCTCGAGAAGGTCGGGCTCGGCGACAAGCCGGACAACTATCCGAGCGCCCTCTCCGGCGGCCAGCAGCAGCGCGTCGCCATCGCGCGCGCCCTGGCGATGGATCCTGAGGTGATGCTGTTCGACGAGCCGACCTCGGCACTCGATCCCGAAACGATCGGCGAGGTGCTCAACGTCATGAAGCGTCTCGCCGAAGAGGGCATGACCATGGTGGTGGTCACTCACGAGATGAGCTTCGCACGCCGCGTCGCCGGCTGGGTGATCGTCTTCGATCACGGCAAGATCGTCGAGGAGGGACCGCCGCAGCAGATCTTCGAGGCGCCGCGCGCCGAGCGGACACGCGACTTCCTCAGCCATCTCGGTTGGGCAGGCTGAGCCGCGCCGCGCATCGTTCGTTGGCCTGACTTCCCCGAGCTTGTGGCATACTGCGTCGGAGAGTGGGGGATTTCGACGCGATTGAGCAGGACTGCCAGCACCGAAGCCGCTATCGAGCTGACCGCCGTTCTCGTCGCTGTGACCGGGGAGGAGCCGCGCGTTCTCACCGTCGAGGACGGCAAGGCGCTGCCCTCCGGCCCCTTCGAATCTGATCACCGCACGCTGCAGATGGGTCTGCGCTCCTGGGTCGAGCGCCAGACCCATCACCCGCTCGGCTATATCGAGCAGCTCTATACCTTCGCCGATCGCGATCGCCGGCGTGACGCCGGCACCGGACGCGTCATCTCGATCAGCTATCTCGGCCTGACGCGCGAGGGCCGCGCCTCGGGCGAGCATGTGCCGGGCTGGCAGAGCTGGTATCGCTACCTGCCCTGGGAGGATTGGCGAAGCGGGAAGCCGCCGCTGGTCGCGCGGGCGATCGTGCCGCACCTGCGGCGCTGGGCGGCCACGGCGGTGGATGGCGCCGCTCGCCGCGCGCGCCGGCAGCGCATCGACGCCACCTTCGGCGACGACGACGGGACGTGGAACGAGGAGCTCGTGCTGCAGCGCTATGAGCTGCTCTACGAGGCGGGGTTGGTCCCGGAATCGCCGCAACGCGGCGTCGGCACACCGCTGGCGGGCGAGGCGATGATGCTCGACCACCGCCGCATCCTCGCCACCGGCATCGCCAGGCTGCGCGCGAAGATCAAGTACCGCCCGGTCGTCTTCGAGCTGATGCCGCCGAGCTTCACCTTGCTCGCGCTGCAGCGCGCCGTCGAGGCGCTCGCCGGGCAGCGCCTGCACAAGCAGAATTTCCGCCGTCTCGTCGATCAGCAGGGGCTCGTCGAGGAAACCGGCGCCGTCGCGACCGCGACCGGCGGGCGACCCGCCAAGCTCTTCCGCTTCCGGCGCAGCATCGTTGCCGAGCGGGCCGCTTCCGGAACCAAGCTGCCGCTCGCCCGCTCGCCCTGAGCCTCACGCATGGCAGAGCTGTCCGTCGATCGGCAGGCCGCGCTTGACAGACTTATACTCATATATAGCATAAGAAGGAGAGCGGACGGTTGGCGTCCGTTTCTTTTTCACCCTCTAAATGCTCTAAATGAGCATAAAGGTGGATCATGAACGCTATCGCTTCTGCCGCATTGGTCCGCACCGCCCCGCTCTACGAGCGCGTCAAGACGGTGATCCCGGCGATCGAATGGCCGGTCTTTGCCGACGATATCGATGCGATCCTGGAATTGAAGCGCGAGCGCAACGCCGTCATCCTCGCGCATAATTATCAGACGCCGGAGATCTTCCACTGCGTCGCCGACATCACCGGCGACAGCCTGGCGCTGGCGCGCGAGGCGGTGACAACCGATGCCGCGGTGATCGTGCTCGCCGGCGTGCATTTCATGGCCGAGACGGCGAAGCTGCTCAATCCCGGCAAGACCGTGCTGATCCCCGATCTCAAGGCGGGCTGCTCGCTTGCCGCCTCGATCACCGCCGCCGATGTCCGGCTGCTGCGCGAACGCTATCCCGGCGTTCCGGTGGTCACCTATGTCAACACCTCGGCCGCGGTGAAGGCCGAATCGGATATCTGCTGCACCTCGGGCAACGCCAGGAAGATCGTCGAATCATTGGGCGTCGACCGCGTCATCATGCTGCCCGACGAATATCTCGCGCAGAACGTCGCCGCCGAGACCGGCGTCGGGATCATCAGCTGGGCCGGCCATTGCGAGGTGCACGAGCGCTTCACCGCCGCCGAGATCCGCTCGCTGCGCGCGGACTACCCCGGCATTGTCGTGCTGGCGCATCCCGAGTGTCCGCCGGAGGTCGTGGCGGAAGCGGATTTCGCCGGCTCGACCGCCGCGATGACCGACTATGTCGGCGCCCGGAAGCCGGCGCGGGTCGTGCTGGTGACCGAATGCTCGATGAGCGACAACCTCGCGGTCGAGCACCCTGAGGTCGCGTTCGTTCGCCCCTGCAATCTCTGCCCGCATATGAAGCGGATCACCCTGCCGAAGATCCGCCGGGCGCTGGAGACGATGAGCCATGAGGTGACCATCGATCCTGCCATCGCGCAGCGCGCCCGCCGCGCCGTCGAACGCATGCTCGAAATCGGAGGCTGACGATGCAAGTTCCCTCGCTCTCACCCCTCCTGTTCGAGCCGCTCGTCCGCGCCGCTCTCTGTGAGGATCTCGGTCGTGCCGGCGACATCACCACGGACGCCGTCGTGCCCGATCAGGCGCGCACCGAGACCGCGCTGGTCGCGCGCCAGGCCGGAATCGTCGCCGGGCTCGACGTCGCGCTGCTGGCGTTCCACCTGATCGACGGCGCGATCGCGGCCACCGTGGCGCGGCCGGATGGCAGCCGCGTCGCGCCCGGCGAGGTGATCGCTACGATTGCCGGGCCGGCGCGCGGCATCCTGACCGCCGAGCGCGTGGCGCTCAATTTTCTCTGCCAGCTCAGCGGCGTCGCCTCCGCCACCGCTTCGCTGGTCGATGCCGTACGTGGCCAGCGCGCCCGCGTCACCTGCACGCGCAAGACGATTCCCGGATTACGCGCCCTGCAGAAATATGCGGTGCGGCTCGGCGGCGGCAGCAATCACCGCTTCGGCCTCGACGACGCCGTTCTCATCAAGGACAACCACGTCGCCGTCGCCGGCGGGATCGCGCCGGCGATCGCGCGCGTGCGCGCCGCCATCGGCCATCTCGTCAAGATCGAGCTCGAGGTCGATACGCTGTCTCAGCTCGAGGAGGCGCTTTCCGTCGGCATCGATGCCGTGCTGCTCGACAACATGTCGCCGGACGAGCTGCGCCGCGCGGTCGCCATGGTCGGCGGCCGTGCCATCACCGAAGCCTCGGGCCGCATCACGCTGGCGAGCGCGCCAGCAATCGCCGCGAGCGGCGTCGACCTCATCTCGGCCGGCTGGCTGACACACAGCGCGCCGGCTCTCGATATCGGCCTCGATCACCGACGATGAGGCGCTATGGCCGGCTGGTCAGCAGCCTGAGTCCGGCGATGGTGAAGAACGTTCCGAGGGCGCCTTGAATCCATCGACGCGCCCTGGAATAGAAACGTACCATCACCGGGGTGGAAAACGCGACGGCGTAGACGCAGTGAATGATGACGGAGAGAACGGCCGTCCCGGTGATGATGGAAAATCCGACCCAAAGCAGCGATATGATCGCGATCCAGGCCAGCGCAGCCTTGGGGTTGGTCATCTGGATCGTGGTGCCGCGGGTGAAGTAACGAAACGGGCTGCGGGTCGATCCGGCGAGCGTGGTCGCCTCGATGTCATGGGCAGAGGCCGCCCCGCGAAAGGCCTTGTAGGCCAGCCAGAGCAGGTAGAGCCCGCCCGCGATCTTGATGATCGTGAGCGCGGATGCGTAAGACGCGAGCAGCGCCGATAGTCCGGCAGCCGCCAGGACGGCCCAGCAGAAGGAGCCGGCGGCGACGCCGAGCGCGAGAGCGATTCCCGATGCGCGCCCGAAGCTCATCGATGTCCCGATGACGGCGAGGACGTTCGGGCCGGGGCTGGCGATGGCGAGCAGGAAAGCCGAATACGCCAGCAGGATGCCAGGAAGGTAGAGAGATATCTGGTCCATCGTTATTGTCCTCTTGCAGAGCCGGAGCATCGCAACCTAGCACGTTGACC
>WNFM01281176.1_pt1 | contig 20183 bp, 21 predicted proteins | sample 5400271 | NCBI WGS metagenome assembly WNFM01 (sample SAMN13153352, study PRJNA577476) | soil metagenome | isolation source: 60 cm saprolite on Douglas fir-dominated hillslope | place: USA:California | collected 2013-09-17
CGCGGTCACGCGCATCGGCATGTTGTATTCCTCGAGCGCGACGTGGCCGTGCGATTCGCCGAAAGGGGCTTCGGGCTCGCAGTACTCGGTGTCGATCAGGCCTTCGATCACGATCTCGCTCTCGGCGGGAACGAGCAGGTCGACGGTCCTTGCCTTGACGACGTTGATCGGCGAGCCGGCGAGGCCGCCCGCCACCGTGAACTCGTCCACGCCGATCGGCAGTTTCTGCGGCCCCATGAAGGCGACATAGGGCGGGCAGCCGAGCACGATGGCGCAGGGCATCGTCTTTTTTCCGAGCTTCTGGTATTTCACGTAGTGCAGGTAGCCGCCCGCGCCCCCTACGCGCGTCGCCATGCGCACCACCAGCCGGTCGGACGACTTGAGCGCGGCGCGATAAGTGCCCATGTTCTGCACCCCGGTCTCCGGGTCGCGCGTGATGACGTTGGTCGCGGTGAGCGTAGGCGCGGAATCGAAGCCCGGGGTCGAGATCGGGATAGGCAGGCGGTCGAGTCCCTTGCCCTCGCCTTGCAGCGCTTCGCCCTCGTGCACGATCTCATGGCAGGCGGCACGCTCGATCTCGCGCGGCGGAATGGGATGGGCAATCGCGTGATCCCACTTCGCCTGGATTTCGCTCAAGGGAGCGCCCATGCCCACCGAGTAGATCGCGCGGTTCGCCGCGATCGCGCCGACCACGACCGGAATGTCGTACTTGCGGCCGCGGCCGTCGGTGATGTTGGTGAAGAGGAACGCCTTCCTTTCGGCCTCGTCCATCCCGCCGACGAACTGCCAGCGCACCAGCGGATGGAGCTCCGAATCCTTGTCGACCGGGCGGTCGATCGTGAGGAGCAGCCCGCGCTTTTTCAGCTCCTCGAGGTGCTCGTGGAGATCGCGATACCCGCGCGTGGCGTCGGGCGCGAGCGGCGTCTCGGCATGAGGCAGGTTCATTGCTTCTCGATTTTCGCGCGTTCCACGACCGCCTTCCACTTCGCAGTCTCCGAAATGAGAAGCTCGCGCAGCGCCTCGGGCGAGCTCGCGCGTGCATCGACGCCCAGGTCCTGGAGGCGCTGGCTCACTTCGGGCACCGCCACCGCGGCGCCGATCTCCTTGTTCAGGCGTTCGATCACGGCGCGCGGCGTCCTGGCCGGCGCGGCGACGCCGTTCCACGCGGATGCCTCGTAACCGGGAACGCCCGCCTCGGCGATCGTCGGCACTTCGGGCAATCCGGCGAAGCGCCGATCGAAGGTCACGCCGAGCGCCCTCAGGCTCCCGCTCTTGATCTGCGGGATGACAGGCGCGAGGATCTCGACCATCGCATCCAGGTCCTTGCCTTTCACCGCGGCGATGATGGCGGGCGTCGCCTTGAACGGCACGGTCTGGAATTCCAGTCCCGCCATCGATTTGAACAGTTCCGCCGCGATGAACTGGGTGCCGCCGATGCTGGTGGTGCCGACGTTGAGCCTGCCGGGAGTCGCCTTGGCGGCGGCGATGAAATCCTTCACCGACCTGTAGGGCGAGTCGGAATTGACGAGCAGCGCGAGCCCGAAGAAGCCGACCGTCGAGATCGGCGCGAAATCGCGCACGGGATCGTAAGGCAGCGACTTGAACAGCGACGCGCTCACCGCGTGCCCTTGGTTGAGCCACAGGAGCGTGTAGCCGTCGGGCTCGGCCTTCATCGCCGCCTCCGTTGCGACGATCTGGCCGGCGCTCGGCCGGTTGTCGATGATGACCTGCTGGCCGAGCGTCTGCGAGAGCCTCTGCGCCAGCACGCGAGCGGTGATGTCGCCCACGCCGCCCGCCGCGTACGGGACGAGCATCTTGACGGGCTGCGCGGGATAGGTTTGCGCGAGCGCTCCGCTGCCCACGCACGCGAGCAGCGCAGCCAGTCCGAATCGTTTTCGAACGCCCCGTATCATTTTCGCTGCAGCTTCTTCTAAAAGGCCTAGGATAACTCCGAAATCACAGCCCCGCGCCCGTCACTTTGGGCACCAGCAATCCGGCCGCACGCGAAATACGCCCTGCGCCGTTTCGCCGAGGATGCCTTTTTTTTGCGCGTCGTTGAAATACGTACCTTCGACGACTTTCCTGGGCTCCGGGTCGCCGATCGGGAAGGGCTGATCCGACCCGAGCATGACGCGCCCGGGGCCCGCTTTTTTCGCCAGGTATTCGAGCGAATCGGCGTCGAAGACGCAGGAGTCGAAATACATCGCCTCGAAGCCCTTGCGCGGGTCGGCGTACTTGCCCTGCGAATTGGCATGGTTCCGCGCGAGACGCCCGAGCGCATACGGCAGGGCGGCCCCGCCGTGCGAGAGCACGAATTTCATGCCCGGAAATTTCAGGAGGTGCCCGGAGAAGAGCAGCCGCGACACGGCGATCGAGGTGTCGGCGAGCCGGCCGATCGCGTTCACCAGATCGTAGTCCGCAAGCCGCGGCTCGCCGCACAGGAACATCGGGTGCATGAACACCGCCAGCGAGGGGTCGTCGAGATTGCCGGCATTGCCTTTGGGAAGCGTTCCGATCATCACCCCGCCGAAACCCTCGTCGAGCGCCTCGGACAGAACCTCTGCGGCGAGCCCGCCGTGCTGCAGCGGCACGGTGGCGAGCGGCGTGAATCGCGTTTCCTCGCGCAGCTCCTCCTGCAGGCACTCGTTGTAGAAGCGGCTCCAGGCGAGGCCTTCGCCCGAAGGCAGCTCGTAGCCGAAGCTGTCCAGCCATCCGCCGACGAGCTGGTGGTCGATTCCGTTCTTGTCCATCCAGGCGCGCCGGTCGGCAGTATCGGAAAGCTTGGGCGAGATCGGCCGCGTCGGCTCCCCGCCCGGGAACTGCATGCGGGTTCCCTTGCCGTCGCGCAGCAGCCTGACCCCGGGAAATTTCGCGACGTTGGCGTCGTAGCGCGTGGTGAGCAGCCTCGGGATGAAGTGCGCGTGGACGTCGATGACGATGTTTTTCATGCTCAGGCCGCTCCCTTGCGCGGGCCGATCGCCTTCCAGATCGCGAGATGCGACATCGGCAGAATGTCGATCGAGGCGCCCAGCGGATCGAGCGCGTCGTTGACGGCGTTCGCGATCGCGGCGGGCGCGCCGAGATAACCGGCCTCGCCCGAGCCTTTCTGCCCGAAGGTGGTGAGGGGCGAGGGCGTGCAGTGATCGACGATGGTGAGACCCGGCACTTCCATCGCGCTCGGGATCAGATAGTCCATGAAGGTGCCGCTCGCGAGTTGCCCGTCCTCGGTGTAGGCGAACTTCTCGTAGAGCGCCGCGCCGATGCCGTGCGCGATACCGCCGTAAGTCATGCCGTGCACGATGTCGGGGTTGATCATCACGCCGCAGTCGTGCCCGCAAACGTACTTCCGGATCGAGGGCTTGCCGGTGTCCGGGTCGATCTCGACCAGAACGATATGCGCCTCGAAGGCGTAGCAGGGGTAGATCTGTATTCGGCCCTCCGGGGTCGGCAGGGCGCCGCCGGTCGGCACTTCCCACACGAACTTCGCCTGCAGCCCCGGCTCGATGCCGGGCGGAAGCTTGTGGAACTTGCGGTGCGCGATCTCGACGAGCTGGTCCCAAGCGAGTTTTTTCTCGGAGGCGCCTTTCAGGCTCACGCCGCCGTCCCTGTATTCGAGGTCCTCGGGCGAGCATTCGAAGTTGTGCGCGGCAATCGCAATCAGCGTTTCCTTGATTCTCTTCGCGGCGCCCGCCGCCGCGCCGCCCAGCATGATCGCCATGCGGCTGCCGACCGGGCTGTTGGACGGGAGCGCGGTGAGAGAATCGGCTCGAACCACCCGGATCGTTTCGGGATCGCGCTCGAGGATTTCTCCCACCACGGTCGAGACCAGCGACTCGTGCCCCTGCCCCGCGCTCGAGTTGCCGATGACGCCCGTGATCGAGCCCGAGAGATCGACGCGCACCAGGCAGGAGTCCATCCAGGTCGTGTTCTCGTTCTTCGGGTTCATCAGCACCTCGAACGCCGAGTTGCCGCCGCTCGGCTCGAGGCACGTTGAAATGCCGATTCCGGCGAGGCGCCCTGAGCGCCGCGCCTCGTCCCGCGCGCGCACGAGCGAGGCGTAGCCGATCGCCGCCAGGGTCTCGTCGAGCACCGCGTGGTAATCCCCCGAATCGTAGGTCGACCCGCTCGGGATGGTGTAGGGGAACTGGTCTTTGCGTATGAAATTCTTCTTGCGCAGCTCGATCGAGTCCATGCCGAGATGACGCGCGGCGCGGTCGATCGCCCGCTCGATCGCGAAATTGGTCGGCGACTGGCCGAAGCCGCGCACGGCCTCCTGAGGCGTCTTGTTGGTCATGACCGAGGTCGGCTCGTACTCGATTGCGCCGATCGCGTACGGCCCGCAAATCGCGGTGACGGGCTTGCCGAGCTGGAAAGGCGAGCGCCCCGCGTACGCGCCGACGTCGTCCACCGCGCGCATTTTCATCGCGCGTATCGCGCCGTCCGCGTCGAACGCAAGCTGAACGTCGAAGAAACGGTCGGGCCCTTGCATGTCGCCGCCGCGCAGGTTTTCCAGCCGGTCCTCGATCAGGCGCACCGCAACCCCGAGTTTTTTCGCGAGATAGCCGACGAGCACGGTGTGCTTGATGCCGCGCTTGACGCCGTAGCTGCCGCCGACGTCGACGTCGTAATGCACGCGCACGGCGTTGCCGGGCAGGCGTAGCGCGCGCGCGGTCTGGTCGGGGAACTTGGGCATCTGGATCGAGGCCCAGATGTCGAGGATTCCGGTCCCCGCGTCCCACTGCGCGGCGACGCCGAAGGTCTCGATCGGCACGGTGGCGCTGCGGCCCCACACGGCGCGGAAGGCGATCTTGTGCTCGGCGTTTGCGAACGCCTCCTCGACCGGGCCCCATACGAACTTGCGGTGGTAGAGCACGTTCGAGCCGTGCGCCGGATGCACCAGCGGCGCCCCCGGGGCGAGCGCTTTTTCGGGGTCGATGACATGCGGCAGGGGCTCGTATTCGACTTCGACGAGCTCGGCCGCGTCCTCGGCGAGCGCGCGCGAATCGGCGACGACCGCCGCCACCCATTCGCCCGCGTAGCGCACCATGCCCCTCGCGAGCGCGAAGCGCGTCACTTTGGGCGCGTCGACCCCGATCGCGAGCGAATCGGTGTTCGCGCAGAATTCCTCGCCCGTGAGAACGTGGAGCACGCCCGGCGAGGCGAGCGCAGCTCTTGTGTCGATCGAAACGATGCGTGCGCTCGCGTGCGGCGATGCGACGAGCGCGACGTGCTTCATCCCGGGGAGCGCGATGTCGGCGACAAAGCGGCCGCGGCCGGAGACGAAGCGGGGGTGCTCCTTGGCGCGGCGTTTCGCGCCGATGTAGCGGTATGAGGTCTTTTCCGGGACACTCATTTTGCTGTCGTGCGTTCGGCGGCGAGCTGCACTGCCTCGACGATCTGCTGATATCCGGTGCAGCGGCACAGGTTGCCGCCGATGGCGTCGCGGATCTGCCCCTCGGTCGGGTTCGGATTCGAATCGAGCAAAGCCTGGGAAGCGATCAGCATCCCGGGAGTGCAGTAGCCGCACTGCAGGCCGTGCGTCTCGCAGAAGCTGTCCTGCAAGACGCTCAACGATCCGTCGGGTTTCGCCAGACCCTCGACGGTGGTGACGCGATGGCCGTTCGCCTGCACGGCGTACATGAGGCAGGAACGTACCGGATCTCCGTCGAGCATCACGGAGCACGCTCCGCAGATGCCGTGCTCGCAGCCGATGTGCGTGCCCGTGAGGCAAAGGTCTTCGCGCAACCAGTCCACCAGCGACAGGCGCGCCGGCACTTGGGTAGATCGCGGTTTGCCGTTGACCTCGACGGAAATGGCGTAAAGCGTTTCGCTCACTGCACGCTCCCTGCCTTCTCGTGCGCCGCGCGCAACACACGCCCCACAAGGACTTCAGCAAGATGCCGCCGATATTCCGCACTCGCGTGCAGGTCGCTGCCGGGCTCGGTTTCGGTTGCCGCGGCATGAGCTGCGCCCTTCACGTTCGCGTCGTCCAATCTTCGGAAAAGCGAGCGGCGTTCCTCCGACTCCGCCCAGGCCGAAGGCCGCGCGCACGCAGCGCCCGTCGCCGTCGATCGCGACCTGGGCCGCGGCCGCGACCATCGCGAAGTCGCCGTGGCGCACGGCAATTTCAGCGAAAGCGGAACCCGTGTGCCGCCACGACCACGCCGGCCAATGGATTTCCTCGAGGCACTCGCCGGGACGAGCGTTCGTCGCCATCGGACCGGCGAAGAACTTTTCGGCTTCGATCGTGCGCACGCCGCCGCCTGAGCGCAGCAGCATGCGGGCTCCAAGAACCTGCGCGACGAGCGGCAGCTCGGCCGAAGGATCGGCGTGCGCGAGGCTGCCGCCCACGGTGCCCCGGTTCCTCGTCTGCACGTGCCCGACCCAGGCGAGCGCCTGCGCGAGGAGCGGCACGCGCGCGGCGAGAGCTTCGTCCCGCTCGACCGTGCACTGGCGGGTGCACGCGCCGATGCGCGCCACGTCTTTTTCGATCTTCACGAATTTCAGCTCGGCGATCTCGTTGATGTCGACGAGCCATGCTGGGCGCACCAGGCGCATCGCCATCATCGGCACTAGGCTCTGTCCGCCGGCGAGGAGCTTCGCGCCGTCGCCGTAGCGGCGAAGCAGCTCGCAGGCTTCGGCCGTCGACGTGGCGCGGGAGTACTCGAAGGCGGCGGATTTCAAGTGGCCGGCCTCGCTTCTGCGAGAAACGTCTCCATCGCGCGTATCGGTGCGTCATCGTCGAAGAGGATGTGGCGAACGGCCTCGATGCGCTGTCGTGTGCTCTTGCGATATTCGCCGTCGCGGGCGAGTCTTGTCGCGACGGCCACGTACTCTTCCGGGGACGAGGCAACGAACTCCTGCAACCCCATGCGCTTGAGAATACCGCTCGCCAGTCTGCCCCGCAGGAAGCGTCCCTCCACGGTGACGATCGGCAAGGCGGATTCCACCGCCTGCATCGCGGTGTTAAAACCGGAGAAGCCGATCGTATCGAGCAGCACGTCCGCGCGTTGCAGCAATCCGTAGAATGACGGTCGATCCAGCCAGGGGACAAAGACCCCGAAATCGCCGAAATCCAGTCCGTCCCGTGCGAACGCGAGCTCGAGGCGCCGCTGCAGCTTGTTCGACAATTCTCCGGACCCGTGGCGAAAGAATACGAAGCGGCAGCGTCCCAGCGCCCGGGCGATTCGAGGGAGTACCTCGTCGTGCTGAGGCGCATACTTGAAAGGCACGCCAGGACACACGAAAACCGGAACGTCCGAGCCGGAGTCCAGCTCGGCCAGACCCGGATCCGCGGGTGCGATCTGGGTGGGCTGGTAGGAGCAACCCAGGTGCGGCAAGGTCACGAGCCGCTCCGTGTAGTGAGCCTGCCCATCGGCCGGCTCCATGTCCTGGGCGGACAGGTAGTAGTCGATTGTCGGCAATCCGCTGGTTTCTGGATGTCCCCAGGTCGCAACCTGTACCGGCGCAAGGCGCAAGCTCGCCAGCCGGACCGTCATCGGGAACATCCCGATCTCAGGATAGACCAGCACGTCCAGGCGCCTACCGACGATAGCCTGCGCCCACTGGTGCAGCCCGCGCGCTCCCTCTTCGAAGTGGGCAGCGTGGGAGCGGGCGAAGGCGGTTTCCCCGTCGTGGTCGAATCCGAGGTGAAATGCCTCGAGGGCGAAGCGGCTCGGATCCAGCTTCTGAAACCAGCCCTTGACGATCGCGTTCCATACCGAGTGGTTTCGGAAATGCGGCGAGACGACTCCCACACGGACCGGCCCGCCCTTGCGGCGCTCGCTCGATGGCGGTGCCAAGCCCTGCCGACGCGACCATTCGCCCATGATGCGCACGCAGAGGCTCCCATACCGCTCGAGCAGAGGCCGGTTGCTGTACTCCTGGTAAGCGAGGTAGAACGGCTGGTGCACCCCCACTGCCTTGGCGCCGAGGGCAAGGCGCGCGCCGGCGAACCAGCGCTCCAGCCCCTCCAGCTCACGTGCGAACGCCTGGCGATGGCGCTCCGGGTCTGCGTCGCTTTCGCATACTGCGGGTAGCTGCGCCATGGCGAGGGCCCAGCGCGCTTCGGCGAATTCCGGCTCGATCGCGAGCGCGTCGCGAAAGCAGGCGACGGCTTCTTCGGGCCGGTCGGCATCCGAGAGCGCGACCCCCAGGTTGTAGCGGACCCCCGCCACCTTGGGGTGCAGCGCGATCGCCCTCCTGTAGCACGTCGCGGCTTCCTCCAGTTGCCCCTTGTCTTTGAGCACGTCCCCCAGGTTGGAGAGGGCCGGCCCGAAATCGGGGCTGAGAGCTAGAGCTCTTTGGCACGAGGCAGCCGCTTCGTCGAGCCGACCCGCCTCTCTGAGAAAGTGCCCGAGGTTGGAATGGCCCTCCGGGGATTCAGGGTCGATGCGAATCGCGTCGAGGCAGGACCCGATCGCCTCTTCAGGCCGACCGAGGGTCGCGAACGCCTGCGCCAAGTCCAGACGCAGGCGGTACGAGCCCGGCAGGAGGCGCAAAGCGCTGCGATAACAGGGAATCGCCTGCTCCGGCCTGTCTTGCGCGATCCAGGCGCTGGCGAGATTCAAATGCGCGTCGAGGTAGTCCGGCTGCAGCGCAATTGCTCGCTCGAAGCTCGCTGTCGCATCCGCCAGTCTTCCCTGCTTCATCGACACGTTGCCCAGATTGTTGTGCGCGGGTGGATTGGCTGGATTCCGGGACAGCGCCTGCGATATCAATCGGTGCGCCTCCTCCTGCCGGCCCTCCTGATAGGCGATCACTCCTGAGAAGTGCAAGGCGTCGATATTCTGCGGATCGAGGCGTAGGGCGTCCGCGTACGCCGCTTTGGCTTCGCCGAGGCGCCCCGCCTGGTGATGTTGCAGCCCGTCGCGGGCGCGTTCGTCCGCCGTTCCGCCGTCTGCGCGCGCCGCGGCATTCGCCTGGAGCGCCGACTTTGCCGCTCTCCTGAACCAATTCAGCATCAAGGGCTCGGTCGAGTTAGACTTCTTTCAGATTGGCACGGCATCGGCGCGGTAAAGTGAATCGTTCGGGTTCGATTATGCATAAAGATGCGCGAATCGTGCAGCTGTATAAGAGATGGATGGTTGCCTGCGCGATTGCGCTGTGCGCCGTGCAGTCCGCCGTATGGGCGCAGCCTTGGCCTTCGAAGCCGATCCGGATCATAGTCCCGTTTACCCCGGGTAGCGGCACCGATATCATCGCGCGTACGGTGACGGAAAGGCTCTCGCCCCAGCTCGGGCAGCCTATCGTCATCGAGAACCGCCCCGGCGCGGGCGGCACGATCGGCGCGGCGGCGGCGGCGAAATCCGCTCCCGACGGCTACACCCTTTTCGTGCATTCCTCTTCGTATACCGTTACGCCGTCCACGTACAAGGACCTGCCGTACGACACGCTTCGCGACCTGACCGGCGTCGTCCCGCTCGCTTTGCTGCCCAACGTGCTCGTGATGGCGCCTTCGAAGGGCATCCGCTCGGTGAAGGAGCTCGTCGCCGCGGCGAAGGCGAAGCCCGGCTCGCTCAATTCCGCCTCGGTCGGCATCGGCAGCGCGACGCACCTAAACGCCGAGCGCTTTCGGCTCGGCGCCGGCATCGAGACGGTCAACGTCCCTTTCAAGGGCTCGCCCGAAGCGCTGACCGAGATCGTCACCGGCCGCGTCGATTTCTATTTCTGCCCCGTCAACGCGATACTGCCGCTCTTGAAGGACGGCAAGCTCGTAGCCCTCGCGGTGGGGAGCACGAAGCGCTCGCTCGCGCTCCCCGAGCTTCCCACCACGCTGGAAGCCGGCGTTCCCAACTCCGACTATAACTTCTGGGTCGGCATGTTCGCGCCGGCGAGGACGCCGCGCGACGTCGTGAGTCGTCTTTACCGGGAAACGGTAAAGGCGCTGCACTCACCCGATGTGCGCGAGAAGATGGCCCGCCTCGGAGCCGAGCCGATGGACTACAGCCCCGAGCAGTTCAATGCCTACCTCCGCGACGAAATCGCATCCAACGCAGCGCTGGTGAAAGCGGCGGGCATCAAGCTGGAATGACGCAAACGCAGAGCGGCGTCACGCGAACGCGATCGCGCCGCCGACGAGCGCCGCGGCGAGCGCCGCGATGAACAACAGGCGCGGCCCGGGATCGTTTCTGAGCCGCCGCAGGAAACCGACCGGCCGCGGAGGCCGGGCGAGCAGCTCGCGATCGCGCTTCGTGGGAGCGGAAAGCCGTCCCAGCGCCTCGGAAGAGTCGAACTGCCGCGACAAGGGAAGCCGGGTGTCGGAGCCGATCGCGCGCGCCGCAGGCGCGAGTCGCGTCTTCGCCGTGTCCACATCGAGCTTCACCGTCTTCGTGACGTCCTGATCGCCGTCCGCGTCCTTCTCCGACGCGCGCTTGCGGCCGCCGAGCTCGGCGAGGCAGCTGCGCAGGTCGGCGGCGAGCTCGTAGACGTCCTGGTAGCGCACCGCCGCGTCTTTCTTGAGCGCCCTTGCGATCACGAAATCGAGCATAGACGGCACCTCGCGGTTCAGCCGGGAAGGCGGCACGTGCTCGACATTGACGACGTTGTGCAGGATCTGCGGGGTGTCCGCGCCTGCGAACAAGGAGGCGCGGGTGAGCATCTCGTAGAGCACGATCCCGAGCGAAAAGATGTCCGACCGGTGGTCGACGGGCGATCCCGCCACCTGCTCGGGGGACATGTATCTGGGCGTTCCGAGAACGACGCCCGTGCTCGTCTTGTGGTCGGAAACGTGCACGCGCGCGATCCCGAAGTCCATGATCTTCACCTGCCCGCGCGGTAGCAGCATGATGTTGCTCGGCTTGATGTCGCGGTGGACGACGCCGCGCTCGTGCGCGTAGCCGAGCCCGTCGGCCACCTGCTCCGCGATGTCGACCGCCTCGACGGTGGGGATCGAGCCCTTCAGCATCTTGGCGCGGAGCTCGATTCCCTTGAGGAGCTCCATCGCCATGTAGGCGAGGTCGCCTTCTTCCCCGAAATCGTAGACGGTGATGATATGGGGATGCGTGAGCTTGCCCGCGGCCTTGGCTTCGAGGAAGAACCGCTTGTGGAATTCCTTGCGCCCTTCCGCGTCGTCCGAAAGGATGATGGTCTTCAGCGCGACGATGCGGTCGAGAGCGGGGTCCTCGGCCTCGTAGACGATCCCCATGGCGCCGCGGCCCAGCTCGCCGAGGATCTTGTAGCGGCCGATCTTGGTCAGCTTCTTTTTTGCCATCGGACTCTTTCGATCACGCCGCCGAGGTAATTTTCGCCCACGGCGATTGCCCGCCGGATCTTGACGACGGCGCCGTCCATGAACTTCTGGGGACCTTCGGCCGACACCCGGGCCGCGACACCGGCCCCGATGAGCCCGATCACTGCCGCAACGGCGAGCGCGAAGAAGCGTGTCCGCCTCCGCTCGGCCACCCGCCCGTCCGGGCTGAACAGCTCGTGGGTCCGCAGCCCTGCATCGGTAAAAACCCCGGCCGGGAAAAGGCCGGATTCGAGCCCCGGTGAGGCATCGGCCATGGCGTCGCGGAAGGACCGCGACATCAGCAGGCGCGAGGGCGAGGCAAACTCGGCAACGCTCGCCGCCACCGCGATGCCGTCGCCGATCATCCCGTCGCCGTCCCGGCCGCCTGCCGCTACCTGCACGGCGCCGTGATTGACTCCGACGCACAGGGGGAGCCCGGCCGCCGTTGCGGCGAGCGCGCGCCCGGCCAGTTGCAAAGCCGCCTTGGGATCGCCGAGAACCACGATGGCCGCCCCGTCCGCGGCGTCGAGCACGACGCGGTTCGCGGGCGCGAGCTCCGCGGTGGTGACCGCCACTACGGCTTCGAGCTGCGCCCGCAGGCGCGCCTGCTCCTGGACCGGCCTGCGGGCGAACTCCTGGATTTTCAGAAAGACGACGCTAGCGAGGGTCGCAGCCGCGTTCGTTGTTTTCATTTGCCAAGAACCAACAGTGTTGCGATCTTACCCTTTACCTATCCCTTGCGCTTACAATCTCCGACGGGTCGTGAGGAAGACGAGAGAGCTCATGATAGAACTCAAGGCGGTCAGCCTCGCGGAGGTTTCCGAGGGCATCCGGAAGAGCGTCAAGCCGGTGAGCATTCTCTGGCAGGCGCCCGACACCGTCGCTTTCGTCGCACGCGGGCGCCGCCACCGCAACGAGTTCCATGCGGATCCGAGCGACGAAGTCATGTACATGATCGAGGGCGAGATGAACCTGCACTACCTCACCTCCGAAGGCACGGAGAAGGTGGCGCTCGTCCGCGAAGGCGAGATCATCTATTGCCCGGCCGGCGTGCGGCACTCGCCGCGCTTCTCGCCCGACTCGTTTCTCCTCGTGCTTGAGCGCAAGCGGCGCTCCGACGAGAAGGATCGCTTTTTCTGGTATTGCGAGAAGTGCCACTCCGAGCTTTACGAGGCGGTCCGGCACGTCGCCGACTACCGCGAGGACCCGGTGTCGCGCGTGTACGAGGAGTTCTATTCGCAAGGGTCGCGCCGCACCTGCGGGAACTGCGGCCACGTCACGCCGAAGCCTGCCGGCTAGGATCCGGTCGCAGCCGGCGGCGGCATTTGTTTCTCTTTCGCCCACCGGGTGAGGCTGCAATGGGCGCAGTTTTGCCTGAGCGGCTTGAAGAAGTACCAGTTCTCGAAGAACGCCCTGCTGCAACGGGGACACGCGAAGCTCGCCATCCGGCCTCCAGCCCAGGCGATCGCGCCCATCCAGGCGAGCCCGACAGCGAGAAAAGGCGCCTCCTGCAGGAGGAGATCGTTCAGCACGTAGACAATCAGAAACATTACGGGGACGTAGCCGAAGAACAGCAGCCAAAGAATCGTGGACCTGCGATTCAGATCACGCCACGCCGCCTCGAGGGAGGGATCGGCGGGCATATCAGCCCGCCAGCCGGGGGCTGCGCATCCTCCGGTTCAGTATTGCGGCGCTCAAGGTATCCAGGGTGAGCTGATGCGCCCGGCTCGATCGCCCGTAGGTTCGCTCGATGCTGCTCTTCGCACCTTCCCAATCCCTGCGCTGCATGTGCGAGTCGAATCCGATCGCCCCGGCGAGGCCCCCTCCCGCCGTCACCCCCTTGTACCAGGCGTCCATCAGGAGATCCAGAGCTTCGCCGGAGTCCGCACGCGAAACGCGAATTGCCCATGGTTGATCTGGACGAGGAATCACAACCGACCCATTATCGCCTTTCCGGCGCGATTCTCTGTGCGTCACCGCACCCAGAGGGTGAAAACCTTGCCGTGCCGGGTCACATCCGCAGGATGCGCTCGGCGTTACCGTGCGCGATCTTCTCGCGGTCCGCGTCGCTGATGGAAAGCTTTCTCAGGAATTCCATTCCCGCGGTGTTCGGCTCGTAGGGCCAGTCCACTGCGAACAGGATATTGTCCGCGCCCAGCGCGAGCAGCGTGCACAGGAACGCGGGCTCGTACCAATTGCCGCTGGTGGTGACGAGCAGATTGTCTTTCAGATACTGAAGCGGCGTTTTCGCCAGACCTCTTCGCGCTGCCGCGCGCCAGGTGTGATCGTTCAGCCGGTGCATCGCGAAAGGCAGACCCTCGCCTAGATGCCCGAGGATGATCTTGAGGCGCGGGTAGGCGTCGAACACCCCGGCGAAGACGATCCGCAGAAAGTGGCAGCTCGTATCCACCGCGAAACCCCAGCCCGCGCGCGCGAGGTCCTCGTATCCCTGGAAGTAGGCCTTGACCGCGTCCGGGTGCGGGAGGGTGGGGTGCAGATAGAGCGGCACGCCGAGCGCCTGGGCGCGCTCGAAGATGATCCAGTATTTCTTCTCGTCGAGGAAACTCCCTCGAGTGTGGCCGTGGATCATCGCGCCCTTGAAACCGAGTTGGGTGACGCAGCGCCCGAGCTCCTCGGCCGCGGCGCCGGGGTCAGCTGTCGGCAGCGCGGCGAAAGCGGCGAAACGGTCCGGATGCGCATTGATCGCCTCATGCGCGAGGTCGTTCGCGTCCTTCGCCATCGGGATCGCAACGTCCGCGCCGAAGCCTTGCGGTCCGGGCGAGCCGAACGAGAGCACCTGCACGTCGATCCGCTTCGCGCCGAGATCCGAATTCTGCTCGACGATGTCGTGGCCGATCTGCTCGCTGCGGGAGCTGAGATAGAAATTCCGGAATTCGCTCGCAGCGACCTTCTGCCGGTACATCGGCGTGATGAAATGCTCTTCGATGGCGATTGTTTTCATGTGCTGAAGCTTACACGATGGCGGCAGTCGTCGCGGGGGCAGGCGGCCCCCCTGCGACTTCGAGGAGAGTCCGGCCAGCGTGCGTACTGCACGCATCGGGGGTCCATGACAATTGCATAGTTCGGCGGATGATCATAGGATGCCTCTCTATGAAGATCTTTCGGTGGCGGATCCACGGAATTAGGCTCGGCGAGCGCGAATTGCGCTCGGCGGGCGACATGCTCGACCAGCTCCGCCCGCGCAGGGCGCTGCGGGACGCCCGCGACTTCGCGCTCAAATTCCAGCGCGACGACGTCTTCCGAGACTACGTCGTATCCCGCATGTGGGCCGTGCTTCCGGTGGTTCTCGTGTTCATCCTCGTCAGCACGATATGCTCCATCGACATCATGTTCAGGACGGTCCGGCTGGCTTCCGACCCGCCGGTGTGGCTCAGGTTTTTTGCCCTGCTTCTCGGTGCGGCCGTGTGGTTGTGCGGAGTGATGGCGCAGGTCTACGTATTCCTGATCTGGCTCGAGGAAAGGGCGGCGCAAAGGGACCGCTCGGAGCGGGGGAAGCGCGTCGAGATCCCCGCAGGGGTTCTGGCCTATCTCAAATACAGCCGCGCCCTGCCTCCCTGGGTTCTCATCTTCGCATGCATCGTTCTGCCCGTGCTGCTCATGGCCCGCGGTGCGCCTCTGGTGGCCTTGCTGGTCCTCACCGTGTCCCTGCTTGCCCCTTTTCTCTTCAAGAAGTTCGATTCCTGACGCGCGTCAGGCTTTATCAGGGCTTGAATTTCGCGGCGAGCGCCTCGGTGCCGCGCGCGAGCACGCCCGTGTCCGCGCCGACGGCGACGAAGAGGCCGCCGCAGTCGAGCCAGCGCCGCGCGTCGGCTTCGACTCCGGTGAGGATGCCCGGCGCCTTGCCCGCCTTGCGGATGCGGCGGATCGCGTCGTCGATGATGGGCATGACTTTCGGGTTGTTCGTTTCGCCCGGATAGCCTAGCGAGGCGTGCAGGTCAGCCGGGCCGATGAACACGCCGTCCACGCCTTCGACCGCGGCGATTTTCTCGAGATTGTCCAGGGCCTGCTGGGTCTCCACCTGGACGAGCACGCAGATCTCCTCGTGGGCGCGTTTCGCGTAATCCTTCACGCGCGCAAAACGCGTCGCCCGCGTCCCGCCCGCCACGCCGCGCACGCCCGCGGGCGGGTAGCGCGTGTAGGCGACGGCGTTTTTCGCTTCGTCGGCGTTCTGCACGTAGGGAATCAGGATCGACTGCGCGCCGATGTCCAGGAACCGCTTGACCGTCACCATGTCGTTCCACGGGACGCGCACCGCCGCATGCGTCGGGTAGGGCGCCGCCGCCTGCAATTGCTGCAACACCGACTCGAGGTCGTTCGGCGAATGCTCGGTATCGAGCAGGATCCAGTCGAATCCCGAGCCCGCGACGAGCTCGGTCGCGTAGTGGTGCGACAAGCTGCACCACAGGCCGATCTGCGGCTTGCCTGCTCTCAGCGCGCGTTTGAAGGTGTTGACGGGAAGCTCCATCGTCAAACCTTGTAGCCTTTTTCCCTGAGCGCCTTGTCGACCCAGGCGCGGTCCACCGTGCCGGCGCGGATCTGCTTCATCGAGCCCTCTTCCTTCGCGAGGATCGCTTTCGCCGAAGCGAGGATTTCCTGCGCGTACTCCTGGGGAACGGCGACCAGGCCGTCGGCGTCGCCGACGATGATGTCGCCGGGATTGACCGGGATGCCGCCGATGGTGATGGGCACATTGATCTCGCCCGGCCCGTTCTTGTAGGGACCACGGTGGGTGACGCCGCTCGCATAGACGGGGAAGCTTCCTGCCTTCAGCTCGGCCGAATCGCGGATCGCGCCCCAGATCACCATGCCCGCGACGCGGCGCTGCTCCGCGCGCGCCGACATCAGCTCGCCGATCAGGGCATGGTCGTTGAATCCGCCTCCGTCCACGACGATCACGTCGCCCGGCTCGGCGGTGTCGATCGCCTTGTGGACGAGCAGGTTGTCGCCGGGGGCGGTGCGCACCGTGAACGCGGGGCCGCAGAGCTTCGCGCCGTTGTGCATGGGCCGAAGCTGCGGCCCGCCCGCGTACAGGCGCTCCATGCTGTCGGAGAGGTGGGGCGTCACCATTTTAGCGAGCTCGGCGACGAGCTTCCTGTCGGGGCGCTTGGGGATGGGAAGGATGCGAAAGCCGATTGCAGTCATGAGCGTGGCTCCCTAGACGAACTGCACCGCGATCCCGCCCAAGGGGCCGAAGTCCCCGTGCAGGGTATCGCCCTTGTTCGCGAATACGACGCGGGTGAACGAGCCGGCGAGTATCAGGTGCCCGGCTTCGAGCGTCACGCCGTTTTTTCCCAGCCGGTTGGCGAGCCAGGCGACGCCGAGCGCCGGATGGCCGAGCACTCCGGCCGCGAGGCCCGTCTCCTCGATCTCGGAGTTGCGGTACATGATGCCGCCGGCCCAGCGCAGATCCATTTCCATCGGGCCGATCGGGCGGCCGCCGACAACGATTCCCGCCGCCGCGCCGTTGTCGGCGACGGTGTCGAAGATCTTGCGCGGATTCACGATGCGCGCATCGACGATCTCCATCGCGGGTATCACGTACTCGGTCGCGTGCAGCACGTCGGTGAGCCCGATTCCGGGTCCTTTCAGGGGTTTTCCGAGAATGAAGGCGAGCTCGACTTCCACGCGCGGGACGCAGTAGTTCGCATGCGGCACCTTCGCGCCGTCAGCGATCATCATGGTGTCGAGCAGATGTCCATAATCGGGCTCGTTGATCTGCGAGGAGGCCTGCATCGCCTTCGAGGTGAGCCCGACCTTGTGGCCGATGAGCCTCGCGCCTGCCTTGATCTTGTGCTGCGCCACCGCTGTCGAGATGGCGTAGGAATCCTCGATGGTGATGTGCGGATAGGTGACCGAGAGCTGCACCGCCTGCTTCTTCTCCTTCTCTGCGTTCAGCAGCGTCTCGACGCATTTCTTGCGCTCGGCTTCGGAAAGCGCCATGGGAGTTTTTCCTCTCTTTTCGGAATGCGGATTCTACTACGCTAATTTGCCGGCACAGTGCGCTCGGCGGCCCAGGCGCGCAGCTCGGCGACCTGCTCCGCCATCGTCACCGAAAGGGGACGCGTGTTACGCAATTCCTCCTCCACCAATTCGGTGGAAAGCGCGGTTTTTCGGGCGAGGCCCTCGTAAAGCGCGCTCACTATCGCCTGCTCGATCTCCGCTCCGGAAAAGCCCTCGCTCGCCTGTACCAGCCGCTTCAGGTCGAAAGATTTGGGATCCTGCTTGCGCCGCCTCAAGTGGATACCGAGGATCTCCCCGCGCGTCGCCGCGTCGGGCAGGTCGACGAAGAAGATCTCGTCGAAGCGGCCCTTGCGAAGCAATTCGGGAGGGAGCTGGCTTATGTCGTTCGAAGTCGCCACCAGGAATACTCGTGATTTTCGGTCCGACATCCACGTGAGCAGCGTTCCGAGCACGCGCCGTGACACGCCGCCGTCGGTCGCGCCCGAGGCGTCCGAGGCGAGGCCCTTCTCGATCTCGTCGACCCACAGCACGCACGGCGCCATGGATTCCGCCGCCTGCAGGGACTCGCGCAGGTTCTTCTCGGTCTCGCCGTAGAATTTGTTGTAGAGCGTCGCGAAATCCAGCGCCAACAGGGGGATGCCCCAGGTGCCCGCGACCGCCTTGGCGGCGAGGCTCTTGCCGCCGCCCTGCACGCCGAGCAGGAGGATGCCTTTGGGCGTGTCGAGCCCCTTCGCGTCGGCGGCGCCCAGAAAAACCGGCTTCCGGCGCTCGAGCCAGCGCTTGAGGTTTTGCAGGCCGCCGATGTCCTGGAATTTTGCAATATCGGGCTCGAACGAGAGCACGCCTCCTTTTCCGAGCGAATCGTGCTTGAAGCGCAGGATGCGCTCGATGTCCTTCTGGTCGATCTCGCCGTCCTCCGCGATCGCCTGCCGCACAAGGCGCCGCGCGTCGTCGCGGCACATGCCGGCGAGATGCTGGGCGAGGAGATCGACCGACTCCTGCGTGCCGCGCGGTTTTCTTCCTTCGCGCGATTCGTAGAGCTTCGCCTCATCGCGGATCACCTCGCGGACTCCGGCCGCGTCGAGCACCGAGAGCCGGAAGCGCGCGCTCATCCGCGCCAGCTCCGGCGGCATCTCGATCGACGAGCTGACGAACACGAGAGTGCGCGCGGTCTGGTTGTAGCCGAGCGCGATCTCGCGCAGCAGCCGCTGGTTGACCGGGTTGTCGAGGTAAGGATGGGCGTCGAGCAGCGCGTAGACGCCGTTTTGCGGAGTAACGTCTATGTGCCGCAGGGCGGCAGTGAATTCCTGCGTCATCGGGATCCTGTCGGTCTTGCCGTAGCGATGGATGCCTTCGGTGACGCTCCAGGTGAAGAACGCCCACTCCTCGAAATTGCAGATGTTCTCGAGCAGGCTGGTCGCGCGCGATTCCTCGTGCGTCTCGAGCAGCACGATGGGAAAGCGCGATTTCAGGATCAAGGTGAAGTCCTGGCGCTCGTCCATGGATGGGCGCTCAGGCTTCAGACTTCGACGACGAAGTCGAACCTTCCCTCGCCGGCGCCCTTGCCGGCCATGCGCATCTCCAGGTCCGGGCGGTAGAGACCATCGCGGCGGTTGCCGGGCTCGTCCCGGAAGTAGAGTTGCGTGGTGAGATTGCGCTTGCCGGGCGCCTGTACCTTGACGTGGATATGCCGAGTGCGCCCGGGGTATTCCGCCGGAACGATGGTTTGCAGGCGGTAGCGCCCCTGGGCGTCGGTGAACTGGTGGCCGCGATAGCGAAAGCCAAGGTTGTCGTACTCGCCGTCCTCGCCCGCGTGCCAGAAATCGAGCAGCGCGTTCGCCACCGGCCTGCATTGAGCCGAGAGGACCCGCCCCGTCACGATCAGGCGCGGAGCCTTGGACTGGGGTTCCACCAGCGAAACACGCAGCGGCGTATCGGTTTTGAAAAAAGGCCCTTCGGTCTGCTGCACCGTGAATTCGCCGCAGGTGAGCGCGCGCGTCTGGGCAAAGGCCGGAACCACCGGAAGCGCGGCCGCGGCGGCAAGCAGGCGGCGGCGGATCAGAGAGACCATCGTTTCACCGGTCGGAGCGCCACACCACGCGCTCGTCCAGGGCGTAGAGCTTGCACTCCCCGTTTCCGCGGCGATTGCAGCTTTCCATCGCGTGTCCGACGACGTCGACCTGCTGCCTGCTCCCGGGAACGCTCCGGAAGCCGAATGCCCATGCTCCGTTTGGCGCAATCGCGAATGCGCGCGGCGTCGGCTTGGACAGGAATTCCCTGTAGCCGTCGCGCCCTTTCTCCCTGAGGAAGGGAACGGCGTCGGCTTTTTCGAGCGGCGCAAAGCCGATCGTGGTTTGCGCCGGTACGAGGTCCTTGATCCAGCCGTTGTAGTTGCTGTGAATCACCCGGAGCGTTCCGCCGCTTTTTGCCAGCTCCTTGTAGGAAAGATTGGTGCTTTGCAGATACCGAATGCCGTACCCGGTTGCGTCGTAGGTCAGCTCGATCGACATCGTGTGCTCGCGTACGATACCCATCACCTCCATGCGGCCCTCGGTCGGGTTGATCACCCTCCAGCCCCGGGTCGCCCCCACGATCTTGACGGCCTGTTCAATGTCCTGACGGGTCACTGGCTTGGCGCCGCCCTGAAATTCGATCCGCCACGGATCGTCGAGCGGCGCCAGGCGAAAGGCCCCGAGATTGTAGGGTTCGGCATGCGCGACGAGACCTTGCGACAACAACAGAGAAAGGGAACACAGACGAATCAGGCGGCTCATGGTCATCTCCCTCAGTGAATTTCCGGCTCGGCCGTGGGCGCCGTGCCCTCGAGGAAATCGAAGTCGCAGCCCTCGTTTGCCTGCCGGATGTGCTGCGAGAAAAGCGCGCCGTAGCCGCGCTCGAACTTGCGCGCCGGAGCTTTCCAGGCGCGCTTGCGCTTCATCATCTCGGCGTCGTCGACGAGGACCTGCAGGCG